>Ga0070695_100002607_pt1 | contig 10413 bp, 9 predicted proteins | sample KBSK1252metaG_FD_65471 | JGI IMG/M metagenome (GOLD analysis project Ga0070695, IMG submission 65471) | Corn, switchgrass and miscanthus rhizosphere microbial communities from Kellogg Biological Station, Michigan, USA - KBS K1-25-2 metaG | ecosystem: Host-associated > Plants > Roots >...
GTCGGTGATGTAGTCGCTGAGGACCTGGTACTGGGCTCGGCTCCAGCGTGACCGGCCGCTGACCGACGCCCGCAAGACTACGGATCTCAGCAGCTCAACGTGCCAATGCAGGCTCCAGCCCGGGCTCAGTAGCTCGTCCAGGCTGCACCGCAACTGATCCCACCGCGAGCCGCACCTGGGGCTGGGGCGCTGCTTCCGCGCGATGCCCCAACGTGTCTAGGGCTGTCATCTCCAGCATCAGGAACTCAGCTCCGGGATCTCCTCGAGCTTGACCAGGTGCCGGTCGTCCACGGCGGGAGGATCCGGTAATCCTGCTGATCGTGCAACCGCACGCGTTGCAGGCTCGCAACGCAAGAGCGGAGTGATTTGGAACGGGGAAGCGTACGATCAGTTCATGCCGCCGGGACGAGCGCTCTCGCCCCGGCGGTGGACTCCCCCCTGCGGGGGCCACATCAACCTCTGTGGCCCCCTTTTTTGTGGGGGGCCGTGGTTGCCGATCGGAAACCATCGCCGGGATCGTCCGTAGGCTGGCAAGGATTCAAGCAGACGACGCTCTTGCCTGGTGCCTGTGAGGGCTCGGCATGGCAGGTCACGGGAGGTTTCGGCCAGAGCTCACGGCTGACCAACTGCGTCTGCTGCACCGGTGCGCCAAGGGTGCGGTGGTGTTCTACGACGATGGAATCGCGTTCTGCGGGAACGAGCGGATCACCGGGGTGAAGCTCGGCGACCTCGTCGAGCTCGTGAACGCGGGCCTGCTGCTCCGCCTCTCCAACCAAGCCTTCGAGCTGACCTCGTTCGGGCGGATGGTCGCGCAGGAGGTCCCGGTCCAGTAGGAGACGCGCCGAGCACATCAAACAAGGAAGGGGGGACCATGAGACAGTTTGCGGGTATCGCAATCACCGTCATAGGTATCGCCCTCGCGGTCACACCGGTCGTGGCTGTCCCGTGTACCGGACGCCTGGAATCGAGGCGTGGAGCGATGGGCAACAAGACTGGATACGAGTACACGATCGTCAATACGACCAACCCTCCGGACCCGAATTGCAATATCAAGGACTTCACAATCTTCCACCCCGCGAACAACACGGGTGGCCCCATCACGATCAACGCTTGCCGGGTTCCGTTGGGGTGGTCCCTACAAGGGGTGGATGACGTCACGCCAATCACTGGCGATCCGATCGAAACTCCTAGCGGACCGGTGCTGTCGGGGGGCTCACTGGGCGGCTTCAGGATCTTGTCAGATGACGCAAACCCTCCGGCCGCGGACGCGAGCCAAGGAAGCGGTTACAAATTGTCCTTCGCGAACGGCACGGAGTCTGCGCTCCAAGACAACGCGGGCAGCGGAGGTTTCCATACGCCTCGACACAGTTCTGGTTCCACGGTTGCCGTGACTCCTGCCAACCCGAGCGGCTCATACCGGGGCAAGTGCGAGTTTAGTGGCGTACCGGCGCTCGGGACATTGGGGACCCTCTGCCTCCTGGCCCTCATTGCAACAGCTGGGGTGGTGGTTCTTAGGTACTGGTTCATGGGCCAGTCGGCCTGATCGAGCGAGCAGTCCCCGGACTCCGGAAGGTCGAAGTCCCACAAACGGTTCTCCGCTTCTGCAGTTCCGGCTTCCTCATGGTCGCCTCTTGTCCTGGCTCGGATTCACGCCCATCCAAACGTCGAGAGGCTGGACCACTTTCTTGCCGCTGCTCGCCTCTTACGGCTCTCTTCCGGTTCGAACTGCGTCCCGTTTGGCGAGCCAAACTCCAGTTGTCGAGATTTACGGTGCGTGGGAGGCGGAGAGCCGATCAGGTGACGGGTACACTCGAAGAGGCTCTCTTGCTCTGAAACTCTCTGCTGGAGCGCTGGAGCTGGAGCCTGTGGGACTCACCAGTTCAACGGTCGCTGGTAGTCCCTGGCGAGGGCATGACCGTCCGCCACGGTAAGGACTCCCATTCGCCGAAGCTCCGCGACGATCGACAGCCACACTCGCTGAGCGTCGCGGCTGAGCCATTTGGGGCAACGAGCCCCAAGAGACGAGCGCACGACGCGGCGCCGGTCTCACCATTTGCTCGAGGGCATCCTGCGGAATCGTGTCGTCCAGGCTGGAAAGCACCTCCGACGAGCCCCTCGCATTACGAATTGGTCGCCGCGCCCGCAGGCGGTAGGGAGGTGCGCCCGTCGATGGCACATCCTACCCAGCACGAGCCTGCGCGGGGAATAGTTGTCCACGGCGATAGCTCTCGAACGCGGCCGGCACGTCCTGGAAGGTGTCGAACACGCGATCCAATACGTAGCGTTCTCGAGCGCGGCGTCGCAGGCGGCGATCAGGCGATCAGGCGTTCGTGGGATCCGTCCCGCATCAAGCTTTCTCGAGACAGATAGGATCTCAGTCTCGCCGTTTTCCGTGGTTTCGACCCGCATGGCTGCCTCTAAGATTTGGTGCACGACTTCGTGACGCAATAAGAAAAATCGCTCTTCCCTGTGGCAGAGGCCCGCCGTAACTTCGTGAGACCTGCGGTCCCCGCGTGTTCGACGACATGCTCGTCGAGCAGGACAACTGAGCGAGGGAGGCACCGATGATGCGCGGCGAACGTAGCGACAAGCGGTCCGGCGAGCGCGGCTCGGCCATGATCATGGCCGTCCTGGTGATGGTGATCCTGACCCTGCTCGGGGTCTCCTTCCTCTTGATGGCGGAGACCGAGAACCGGATCGCCGAGAACGAGCGCCTGGGCCTGCAGGCGCTCTACTTCGGCGAGGCCGGGGTCCGGCAGATCAAGCGCTGGTTCGACTACCCGGCCTCGGCCGACAACCTGATCAATCCCCCCCTCAACGTCATCGACCGCAGCCTGCGCTGGATCGACGACGACGGCGATCCGGCCACGGCCGCCACGCCCAACGACGGCGTGGCCAACGGTCCGCTGTGCCGCTTCAAGCAGGGGTGGGACCCGGACGCCGACGGCTTCGACGACGTGTTCGAGAAGCCCTACCGCGCGGGGCCCACGTTCGCCCTCATGGGGACCGAGGCCCACCCCGACATGCGCATCGACGAGGACGCCTCCACGGCGGCGCGCACGTTCCTGAGCAACCTGTCCAACACGCTGCTCCCCGACTTTCCCAGCCAGAACTACCGGGCGCGGATCCGTACCATCGACATCTACGCGCCTCCCTACGTCTACAACGGATCCACTTGGGTCCGCTACGGGATCGGAACGGTCAAGGTGATCGCCCTCATCTTCCGGACGCTTGGGGATGGGACGGAGCAGATCCTGGCGGAGCGGATGATCAAGGCGGTGCTCAACGAGACGCCCTACTACGGCGGCGCGTTGGGCCCGCTCCACTCCTGCTCCCAGGTGCTCTGGAACGGCGACTTCGACGTGCACTGGGGCCTCACATCTGCCGCGACAAGCGTCGACCTCACGAGCAACCAGAAGAAGATCCCGGCCAGCCTCGCCCGGGAGACCTCGCCCAACCCGCGCATCGACCGGCTGTGGGGCTGGACCGACTACCAGGCCTCCGGGACGGCATTCCAGTCCTACGTGACGGCCATGACGGGGCGCAACGTCACGGACCCGTGGGCCCGCATCCTGGCTGGGTCCGTCGTGGTGGAGCCGGTCTCGCCCCTCCCCATGCCCCCGGCCACCCCGGCCGAGCCGTTCAAGTATCCCTGGACGGTGGGGACACCCCTGGGAGACGACGACTACGAGGCGGGCGTGCATCAGGGGGGCACCACGGGGTCGCTCTCCCACGTGCAACAGGGGCAGCCCGTGTCCTGCGTCGAGCTGCCCTACGACGTTTGGAAGGCGGTGGCCACCTCCGGCGCGGGGGACGTGCACTACTACACCTGGTCCTCGGGGACGTCCTTCAAGGAGAACGGATTCGGCACCGCCCAGACCTTCGAGAGCTTGACCGACGACAAGACGGGCGTGTTCTTCTTCGACACGAAGGACGGCGTGGCGCCCTACACGGCGAGCGGGAACCCTCCCCCCGCGGACAGCTATCTCAACCTCACCCCCACCATCAAGATCAACGGCGGCACCTGGGGGGTGCGCGGCTTCGTCTACCTGAACGCGCAGACCTTTCAGACCAAGGGCGTCGGCGGCCACGATGTCGCCTTCCAGGCTCCGGGAGAACCCTACCTGGACCTGAACAACAACGCCGTGCACGACGGCGCCGAGCCCTGGATCGACCTCACCTACCCGACCAGCCTCATCTCGGGCGGCAGCCCGACTCCGTTCAGGGTGGATGGGCTCAACGGCTCCTACGCCGACCGGGGGCCGGTGATCACCGACGACGCCGTGCTCTGGGGGATCCTCTACAACAACGGGAAGTTCGACGCCACGGGGAACGCCCGGTACTACGGCAGCGTCATCACCCGGAGCGGCATGGAGGAGAGCGCTCCTTCCGCGGGTACGCCGGAGATTTGGTGGGACGAGAGCATCAAGATTAACTGGCCTCCGGTAGGGTGGGAGCTTCCTCGGGTCGTGATCACGGCCTGGGAGACGGATCTGTGACGGGAGAACGGGCGTCTTCGGCTCCGGAGCGCTCGATTGCAGATGGCCCGGCCACCCGGCGCAGCGAAGACTCACGACCGGAAGCTTCTCGCCGTCACGATACTCGACAGCGATCCGACCAAAGAGAGGAAGCATGAGAAGAACGATCCAGTGGCTGGTCGTCTTGGTGGGAGTGTGGGCGTGCGCGTACGCGGCGATGGTTCTGTCCAGCCCGGTGGCCACGGCGGGGGAGGCTGCGTCGGCGGCAGTGAAATGCAGCACCATGACCTGCAGCGCGACGCTGCGCTGTTGCGCGCCGTATGCCTGCCACCGGGGTCGCTGCCTCATCGACTGACCTGTGACCACTCCCGAGGCCGGCGGAAACCCGGGGCCGCCCGGAGGTTCCGATAATCTCTGCCTGATGTGGTCGGATCAGAGAGGCCGCCGAAGCCGTGGTGAACGGCCAGCAGCCCGAGGTCGTTAGCCGCAGCTGGGGGCAGTCAGGCGGGAGAAAAAGGATGTCGAGGAGCTGCTGGAGCTCATGGAGAGAAAGAGAGCAGCGGAGACGCCGAGCTGATCAATCCCTTCCGGGCGGCGACTTCGTCTTGCCGGCCCCGAGGACCTTGCCGTCGCGCGCCTCGATGCGCCAATCCTCGCCTTCGGTGTGCAGGACGCGGCCCGACTCGGGGTAGTGGCACACGTCGTGGGTGACGCGGGTCCCGACGATGAGATAGGAACACGGCGTCTGTGAGCGGTTCACTACCTGGTGCGCGATCGGCACCCCGGCAGGCCAGCAGGCCGCATCGCCCGGGTGAAGGACGTGCTCGCCATCATCCTCGACCGTCGCCTCGCCGGACACGACGTAGATGAACTCATCCTCCTTCTCGTGCCAATGGCGGTCCGAGGACTTTCCGCCGGGCTGCAGCGTCTCGAGATACGCGCCGTACTGCGTCAATCCGCCCGCGTCAGAGAGGTGACGCCATTCCTTTCCCTCCCCGGCCGCCTCTCCGCGGCGTGCAGTGTCCTTCCTGATGATCAATGTTCGCCCTCCCTAGATCGCATTCGGTTTTGTGGGGTAGCGGGTAGGAAAAGGAATGCTTGGGTGCGGCGATCGGGCCGCCCCGATCCGAGTTTGGCCTTGCCCCGCACCATCGCGCTCAAGCGCCATCACGATCAGCCGCACGCTTCAGGAGGTCGTCGAGGAGTGGCTCCTCATCCGCGTGGCGCGTGGCCTCGAGCTCCCATCGCTTGGCGTGGTCAAGATCAACGTGCGTAAGGCCGGCTGATGCCGCCTTCTGAGGCGGAGCTGCGGGGCCTCGCGAGCGCGAGGCCCCATCTCTCACTTCTAGTCGAAGGCTAGTTGGGAACGCACACGGGGCAACACTGCCCCGGAGGGGTCTCCAGATGCTCGTTGCCCTCGCACTGGGGACAGGGACACGAAACGATCTTGCAGTTGAAGAACGCGTGGGCCGGCGTCGTCAACGCGCCGACTCCGAAGGCCGCGGTTCCGACGAACAGGACCAGCAGCGCAAGCTTGCCCAACGTCTTTCTTTCCATCGCCTCCTCCTTCTGATGCCCGCCGAGCGGGGCGGACAGCGCCAGATGCGTGAATGCCCCCGGGCCGGCCGCCTTGCAATTGTCCGCAACGGCGGCGATGAGGGCAAATGGTCCTGGCGCAAGGCCAGGCCGCGTCGCGAGTGGCCCGCCTGATGAGACTCGCCGAGCATGACGCGCACGGTGACGAGGTCCACACGAGGCCCGAGGGCCTCCTCCAGGAGGGCGTTGAGGTCCATGTATCCGGCCAGCGTCGCGGCCTGGCTGAACTCGACCAGGATGTCCACGTCAGTGTCGCTCGTCGCCTCGTTTCGGGCCACCGAGGCGAAAACGGAGCGCGAGACGACGCCCAGCCTTTCGAGGTCGGCTCGAGCCATAGCCTCCAAGCCCCGATCCTGGCCTAGAGATCCTCGCCTCCTCCTCGTCAAGGTGAACAGACCTGTGCGCTACGCGACGCGTCGCAACGCCGGCGCACGCGCAACGGATGCTGGTGGTCCCTACCCTAGAAAGCGGTAGCCCGTTCCGTAGACCGTCTGGATGAAAGTGGGATTCGCCGGCTCCGGCTCGATTTTTTGGCGCAGCTTGAGAATGTGCGTGTCCACGGTGCGCGTGAGAGGCGGATCCTTGTAGCCCCAGACCTGCTTCAGGATCTCGTCGCGCGTCAGAATTTCGCCGCGCCGGCGCACAAGAAAGCGCAGGAGATCCAACTGTTTCGCGCTCAGTTCGAGCGCGCGCCCCCGGCGCTCCACCCGCAGCTTCCCGAAGTCGATCTCCACGTCACCGAACCGGTAGCGCGTTGAAACCGCTTCAGTCGTTTGGGGACGGTGGCGCAGTCGTGCCCGTACCGTCGCCAGGAGCTCTCTAAGGCTGAAAGGCTTGGTGAGGTAGTCATCGGCGCCGATTTCGAGCCCCAGCACGCGCTCAATCTCCACGTCGCCGACCCCAAGCATGATGATCGGCGCTTCGACGCCGGTGCGGCGGAGGTTCCGGCAACTATCCAGGCCTCTCGTTCCGGGGGGCAGAACATCAAGGATGATCAGGTCCGGACACTCCTCGAGGGCCAAGCTCAGGCCGACTGCTCCCTGCATGGCGATCAGTACCTCGTACGCTTCGCTCCGGGAATCGACGGCGAGGCCGTTCATCCTCTGCTCCTGGTCATCGAGGATGATGAGGATGCGCTTCACGGGACCCTCGTCCACACTCATGCTGCCGACCCCCCGACACCCAAGGGGAACGCTCTCCATCGTAATAACGCGAGAATGGAGAGCGGTTTCGATCAACTGTTGTCGAGGGTCTGGCGACGGCGCGTTAACCCGATTCTAGGCCCCACGGGTGCGGATGAGCGTCGCAGAAGCGCCAAGCACTCGACAACGGCGATGCTCCCGCACTTCCCGATGGCGCCGAAGCGCTGCCGGATGCGTCGGCGCCGACACCAGGTGGCGAACTCGCCCGCGTGAACTGCCGCCCGCGGTCCGTGATGAGGTGACCCGGTTGGCAGCGGCCGTGCCTGCAGAGGGCGCCCGGGAATCGGGTGGCGTCCGCCAGGGATTCCACTCGTTCGGATTCCCGGAGTATTGAAGGGATTCATCTTCGTTCAGATTCCGTTCAGATTCCCGCTCCCCAATTCCGACGAAATCAAGCGAAACACCGGGCTGAACCCGCTACACGTGGATGGGGTCGATGTGCGCGGGGTCAGGTGCGGGGTTACCGTTGCCGCATGGAGGTCCAACATGAGACCCACTAGACGGATTGTTTTCTGCACGGGTTTCCTGGCTGCTTCCCTCCTTGTCCTGGTTCCGGCATCACTCGCGGCCGATAAGACGAAGGACTGCGACATGACCTTCAGCCTCAAGGGATGGTCGGCCATCTACAAGACCGCCCACGGGGAGGGAACGATCACGTGTAACAACGGCCAGACCGCCAACGTGGCCATCAAGATCACGGGCGGCGGCCTGACGTTCGGCAAGAGCGAGATCTTCAACGGCAAGGGCGAGATCTCGGGCGTGAAGTCGGTCGACGAGATCTACGGCTCGTACGCGTCGGCTGAAGCGCATGCCGGGGTGGTCAAGTCCGCGACGGCGCAGGTGCTGACGAAAGGCAACGTGTCGATCGCCCTATCGGGCACCGGTTCCGGCGTCGACGTGGGCGTCGATTTCTCGAAGTTCACGATCTCGAAGACGAAGTAGCGACCCCCTCGACGAAGAAGGCGCGCCCGGAGGCGCGCCTTCTTCTCCTTCCTGCTTCTCGTCGCCACCCCCGGGTCGAGCGCGGCCGCCACGGGAGCCATCGCCGCCATAATTACGAGAGACAGTCCCAGCATGGGACGACACCTACGGGCAGTTCCCCCCGGCCGCGTCTTGATTCTGGGATCTGATCGCAGTTCGGGCATCCCGATCTATCTTTATTAGAATGTGGAGATTGCTTTCGAGCAAGATCCGTCAGTGTCTGCCGCATGGGATCCTCAAATGGCGCTTGACATGGAATCTCCGATGGGTCCATGCATGATCCCTCAAACGCCACGCTTGTATTGACCGGGGAGGTTTCAGAGAAACAGGGGGGACCACATGAGCTTCCTTGGTCATGCCCGGGCCATTCTCCGTGCGTGCAGCGGCGCGTTCTCCGCTCTCGCCTCCCCTGTGGCAACGATGATGTCTCCCGGCCGCAATTTAACCGCCAAGACGGGACGGACGTCGGAATCGCGAGCCCGCTACGGCGAGTTCCGGTTCTCTCGCAATGGAGTGATGAACCTGAAACGGTTCCAAAGGGCCCTGCTTCTCCTTGCCCTCGGCCTTCCGACGATGACGATGAGCCTGTCGAGCGCCAGCGCGTCCCTCGACGATGAGCTCAATATCACCTATCCCAAGGCACCCAAGAAACTCGCGACCAATCCGGCCGAGTCGTCGGTGCTCCTGGTCGACTTAGATCTCCACGGGATCATCCGCCTCAACAGGATCGATGGAGCGGCCCTGGAGCGACAGGGCGACGGTGGCGCACCGATTCGCGCCGGGACGATGAAAGGCCGGCTGGTCCTGTTCCACGACATCGAGCCCGGCCGCTACTCGCTGCAGTTCGTCAAGATGTCGAACGGCAATGTCGACGTGGTGCTGCAGAAACCGCCGACCGTCCAGATTGACGTCACGGTGGCCAAGGGCGACGTGAGCTATCTCGGCACGGTGGTCGTGACGAAGAAGTTCGGGCCCGATCAGCCGGTCCTTTCGCTCGCCTACGACTCGAAGCGCGAGATGGAAGCCTGGTCCACGTTCAAGGCGAAGTACGCTGACAGCCCCTGGTCCGCGGTCGCCGACCGGCGCATCGAGTCGATAAACTCCCCGGCAAAGCCGCAGGAGAGCGCGCGCGGAGGGACGGGCGAGCAGGATGATCCCCTGAGGAGTCTCGCCGGCGACTGGGGTCTGACCGCGTTCGTGATCGGTCGTGGTCAGCTCGGAGGCCCGCGGTGCGGGAAGACCGATCGACCCGGACCTCCCGCCGTCACCATCGCGCCTCCCGCCCAAAACGCGGTCTCACTGGCTGTGTCTTGCGACGACGGGAGCGACTACGCCTTTCGCCTCAGGTACGACCCGGCGGTGCACGGCTACCTCCTCACCGTGAAGAGCAAAGCGGGGATCAGCGTCGACGACTTCCCGGTCGCGTTCGTCGCGGACCATGGCTGGAAAGCCGAGCGCGATGAGCTGGTGGGGGACGGTCGGAAGGTGCCGGTCACGGCCACGGTCGCACCCATCGAAGGGAGGAACTGGTATGGCTGGGCGATCGCCGTTCTCCCCACGGCGGACGTCGACCGGGACGCCGAGGATCTCGAAACGGCCTACTTCAGGGCCGACCTCACGCGCCGGAGGGAGTAGGTTCGAGACCCCGGCCAGATGACAAGAGAGAGCGAGAGCATTGATGCAACGAGCTTTCTTGTCCACATACGTTGAAGTTCTGCTGTTCTTCATCCTCGGCGTTCCCGCGGTCGTACTCGGCTTCATGCTCGCGCGTTGGGTTGACGCTCTCTCGCCCAAGCGGCAGACCCTTGAGGCGGACGCCCGCTTCTTACGAATGCAGAAGCGCCTCTTCCTCGGGCACGTTCTTCTAGGTGCCTATCGTACGCCTGGGCGGACAAACTCGTTATGCTGTTTGCGCCACGTTCCTCCCTTGGCTGCCCACACGTCGCCTCCTTCCCAATCGAGGTCACTTCCCCCGGCAGGTGCTTGCGACCATCGCGGAGAGGGTCTCTCGCTCTGCGGCTCTCTAGGAGCTTCCCAAGTCACAGCGAGGACGGCCGGGACACTGCTCCATCTTCATCGCCGAGCCCATGCGGCTTGCCAAGACTGACGGAGCCGCATGGTGGCACGGGCTTGAGGCCATCAGAGGTTGAGCGCAG
>Ga0070695_100002611_pt1 | contig 10409 bp, 20 predicted proteins | sample KBSK1252metaG_FD_65471 | JGI IMG/M metagenome (GOLD analysis project Ga0070695, IMG submission 65471) | Corn, switchgrass and miscanthus rhizosphere microbial communities from Kellogg Biological Station, Michigan, USA - KBS K1-25-2 metaG | ecosystem: Host-associated > Plants > Roots >...
GAGATGCGCACGCACAAGCGCCTGCTCGACATCGTCGATCCGACGCCGCAGACGGTTGACGCCCTGATGAAGCTCGACCTGGCGGCGGGCGTCGACGTCGAGATCAAGCTATAGGAATTGTCGGGTCCAAGCTTCGCGCCAGCCCGCCACAAAGCAGCAAGGAAGGAATGCGAACGACATGCGTTCCGGAGTCATAGCGCAGAAAGTCGGCATGACCCGTGTCTTCACCGAGGCGGGGGAGCACATCCCCGTGACCGTGCTGAAGCTCGAGAATGTTCAGGTGCTCGCGCACCGCACCGACGAGAAGAATGGTTACACCGCCCTGCAATTGGGCGCCGGCCGGCGCAAGGCCAGCCGCCTCACGCGCGCCGACCGAGAGGGTTTTGCCGTCGCCAAGGTCGAGCCCAAGCGCAAGCTCGCCGAGTTCCGCGTCAGCCCGGAAAACCTGATCGAGGTGGGTGCGGAAATCACCGCCGATCATTTCGTCAAGGGCCAGATGGTCGACGTCATGGGCACCAGCCAGGGCAAAGGTTTCCAGGGCCCGATGAAGCGCTGGAACTTCCACGGTCTGCGCGCCAGCCACGGCGTCTCCGTCGTGCATCGCAGCCACGGCTCGACCGGACAGCGCCAAGACCCCGGCAAGGTCTTCAAAGGCAAGAAAATGGCCGGCCACCTGGGTAGCGAGCGCGTCACGACCCTGAACCTTGAGGTGGTCGACACCGACAAGGACAGGGGGCTGGTGCTGGTGCGCGGCGCGGTGCCCGGGACCAAGGGCGGCTGGGTGCTGGTGCGCGATGCGGTCAAGCGGCCGCTGCCCAAGGAGGCGCCGCATCCGGGCGCCTTCCGCAAGGCGGGCGAGGGCGCCGGCGCAGCCGCGCCGGCTGGTGCACAAACCGCGGAGCAGCAGTCATGAAGGCCGCAGTCACAACCTTGGATGCGGCGAGCGCCGGTGAGGTTGAGCTCAGCGACGCCATTTTCGGGCTCGAGCCGCGCGCCGACTTGATCCACCGCATGGTGCGCTATCAACTTTTGAAGCGCATGGCGGGTACCCATCACGCTCAGGATCGCTCCGAAGTGACGGTCACTGGCAAGAAGATGTACAAGCAGAAGGGGACCGGCGGCGCCCGTCACGGCGACAAATCGGTGCCGCAATGGCGGGGCGGTGGCAAGGTGTTCGGACCCAAGCCGCGCAGCCATGCAATCGAGTTGCCAAAGAAGGTGCGGGCGCTGGCGCTGCGGCACGCTCTGTCGGCTAAGGCCAGGGCCGGCGAGATCGTGGTGCTCGAAAAGGCGGAAGCTTCCGACGGCAAGACCAAGGGTCTCAAGGAGCGCTTCGGCAAGCTCGAACTCACCAATGCCCTGATCATCGACGGTGCCGATATCGAGCCGGGATTTGCCCGCGCCGCGCGCAACATTCCCAATATCGATGTGCTGCCCGTGCAGGGTATCAATGTCTACGACATCCTGCGGCGCAAGCGCCTGGTGCTCACCAAGGCGGCCGTTGAGGCCCTGGAGGCGCGCTTCAAATGAAAAAAAGAGATGCCCACGACGTCATCCGCGCTCCGGTCATCACGGAGAAGTCGACGCTCGTTTCCGAGTACAATCAGGTGATGTTCAAGGTGGCGCGCGATGCCTCCAAATCGGAGATCAAGGAGGCGGTCGAAAAGCTGTTCCGCGTCAAGGTCAAGGCCGTCAATACGCAGGTGCGCAAAGGCAAGATGAAGGTCTTCAAGAACATCCGCGCGCGCCTCAGCGATTCCAAGCGCGCGATCATCACCCTCGAAGAGGGTCATTCGATCGACGTGACGACCGGGCTGTGAGGATCCACGATGGCACTTAAAACATATCGGCCGATCACGCCCGGCCTGCGTCAGCTGGTCCTGGTCGACCGTAAGGGCTTGTGGAAGGGTGCGCCGGTCAAAATGCTGACCGAAGGCAAGCTCAAGTCGGGCGGCCGCAACAACCACGGCCGTATCACCACGCGCCACATCGGTGGCGGGCACAAACAGGCCTATCGGCGCGTCGATTTCCGGCGCGTGAAGCACGACGTGCCGGCCATCGTCGAGCGGCTGGAATACGATCCCAACCGCACCGCATTCATCGCGCTGCTCAAATATCAGGACGCCACCTTGTCGTATATTCTGGCGCCGCAGCGCTTGAGCGTCGGCGACATGGTGGTCTCGGGCGTCAAGGCCGACGTAAAGCCCGGCAACGCCATGCAGCTTGCTTCCATGCCGATCGGCACCATCGTGCACAACATCGAGCTCAAAGCGGGTGGGGGTGGCAAGATTGCGCGCTCGGCGGGCGCCTACGGTCAGCTGGTCGGCCGCGACTCGGGCTGGGCCATTTTGCGCCTCAACTCCGGCGAGACGCGCCGCGTGCGGGCCGACTGCATGGCAACGGTCGGTGCCGTGTCGAACCCCGATCATATGAACGAGTCGACCGGCAAGGCGGGTCGCACGCGCTGGCGGGGCACGCGCCCGACCGTGCGCTCCATTGCCATGAACCCGGTCGACCATCCCAACGGCGGGCGCACCAAGGGCGGCAAGCACTGGGCAACCCCCTGGGGCAAGAGCACCAAGGGTGCCAAGACACGCAAGAACAAGGCGACGGACCGCTTCATCGTTCGGCCGCGCCATACCGGCAAGTAAGGAGCACGCGACGTGGCACGCTCGGTCTGGAAAGGTCCTTTTGTCGACGGTTATCTGTTGAAGAAGGCGGAGGTGGTGCGCGCCTCGGGCCGCAACGAAATCATTCGCATTTGGAGCCGCCGCTCGACGATCCTGCCGCAGTTCGTTGGCCTTACCTTCGGGGTCTACAACGGACAAAAGCACATTCCCGTCAACGTGACGGAGGACATGATCGGCCACAAGTTCGGTGAGTTCGCGCCGACGCGTACCTTCCACGGTCACAGCGGCGACAAGAAGGCCGTCAGGTCCAAACCGGCGGCCTGAGGGCAAACGTTAGGCGAAGGCGAAACACGATGGGCAAGGCGAAGCGAGAGCGGGTGCTCTCCGAGAGCGAGGCGATGGCGGTGGCACGCAATCTGCGCGTTTCACCGCAGAAGCTCAACCTGCTGGCGCAACTGATCCGCGGCAAGAAGGTCGAGACCGCGCTTGCGGATCTGGAATTCTCGCGCAAGCGCATCGCCAAGGACGTGCGCAAGTGTGTGATGTCGGCGGTGGCCAACGCCGAGAACAATCACGGGCTCGATGTCAATGATCTGATCGTGAGCCAAGCTTACGTCGGCAAGAATTTGGTGATTAGGCGCTTTCATGCCCGTGGCCGCGGCCGCATGAGCGCAATCCAGAAGCCTTTTTCCCAGCTCACGGTGGTCGTCAGGGAGAAGGCGCAAGAGGCCGCGGCGAAGGAGACCGAATAATGGGTCACAAGGTCAATCCGGTCGGTCTCAGGGTCGGCATCAATCGCACCTGGGACAGTCGCTGGTTTGCCAGCCGTGGCGAGTACGGCAAGTTGCTGCACGAGGATATGCACATTCGCGACCACATCCTGAAGCAGCGCCGCCAGGCCGGCATCGCCCGCGTTGTGATCGAGCGCCCGCACAAGAAATGCCGGGTGACGGTGCACACGGCGCGGCCGGGCGTGCTGATCGGCAAGAAGGGTGCCGATATCGAGAAGCTGCGCAGCGAGCTTGCAAAGCTGACCCCGTCCGAGGTGCATCTCAATATCGTCGAGGTGCGCAAGCCGGAGATCGATGCCACCCTGGTGGCCGAGACCATTGCCCAGCAACTCGAGCGTCGGGTCGCCTTCCGCCGCGCCATGAAGCGCGCCGTGCAATCCGCCTTGCGTCTGGGCGCCCTCGGCATCCGCATCAACTGCTCGGGCCGGCTCGGCGGTGCGGAAATTGCCCGCGTCGAGTGGTACCGCGAGGGCCGCGTGCCGCTGCACACCCTGCGCGCCGACATCGACTTCGGCTATGGCGTCGCGCAAACGGCCTACGGTGTCATCGGCGTCAAGGTGTGGATCTTCAAAGGCGAGATCATGGATCACGATCCGATGGCCGCCGAGAAGCGGGCCATCGAGGCGCAGGAAGCGGGCGGCGGCGGCCGGCGGCGGGGCGGCGGCGGTGATGCCGCCAGCTGGGCCGAACGGCAGGCCGAGTAGCGCGAGCGCCGCCGAGAGAGGACTGAAAGATCGATGCTGCAACCCACTCGCACCAAGTACCGCAAGGCCCATAAGGGTCGCATCCATGGCAACGCCAAGGGTGGGACGACGCTAAACTTCGGCTCCTACGGCCTCAAAGCGGTCGAGCCGGAACGGCTGACGGCGCGTCAGATCGAAGCGGCGCGGCGGGCGATCACGCGCGCCATGAAGCGCGCGGGCCGGGTCTGGATCCGCATCTTCCCGGACGTGCCGGTGACGAAAAAGCCGGCGGAGGTGCGCATGGGTTCGGGCAAGGGTGCACCCGAGCTATGGGTGGCGCGCGTCAAGCCGGGTCGGATCATGTTCGAACTCGACGGCGTGCCGGAGGGGACCGCGCGCGAGGCCTTGGGTCTCGGGGCGGCCAAGCTGCCAATCAAGACGCGTTTCGTCAAACGGCAGGCCTGAGGGCAGGATCAAGGAGCGTGCCCCGAGTGGGCGCGATCGGAGCATGAAAGCGGAAGAGTTCAGACACATGACGGTGGACCAGCTCGAGGATCAGCTGGGTAAGCTGAAGAAGGAACAGTTCAACCTGCGTTTTCAGCGCGCGTCGGGCCAGCTGGAGAACACCTCGCGCGTGCGCGAGGTGCGCCGCGACATCGCCCGCATCAAAACGGTGCAGGCGCAGAAGCGCAGCGGCGCAGCAAACAAAGCTTGAGGATCAGGGCATGCCGAAGCGCGTACTGCAAGGTGTGGTGGTGTCGGACAAGAACGCCAAGACCGTGGTGGTCGAGGTTGAGCGGCGCTACATGCACCCTTTGTTCAAGAAGACCGTGCGTCGGTCAAAGAAATTCCACGCGCACGACGAGGAGGCCACCTTCAAGGTGGGGGACATCGTGTGGATCGAGGAGAGCAGGCCGATCTCCAAGAACAAGCGCTGGGTGGTGCTGAAGGACCGTAAGGTCTGAGCAGCTGGGTGGCTCGCGGAGCGCCGAAATGGAAGCCTGCAACGGAGGACTGGACCGATGATCCAGATGGAGACCAACCTCGACGTGGCCGATAACTCGGGCGCGCGACGCTTGCAGTGCATCAAGGTGCTGGGCGGTTCGAAGCGCAGGTATGCCACGATCGGCGACACCATTGTCGTGACGATCAAGGAAGCGATCCCACGCGGACGCGTCAAGAAAGGCCAGGTGATGAAGGCGGTGGTGGTGCGAACGGCCAAGGGCGTGCGCCGTCCGGACGGATCGCTGATCCGCTTCGATCGCAATGCCGCGGTCCTGATCAATCCGCAAGGCGAACCCGTGGGCACGCGCATATTCGGACCGGTTACGCGTGAGCTCAGGGCCAAGAACCACATGAAGATCGTCAGCCTCGCGCCGGAGGTGCTGTAGATGTCGGCCGCCAAGATCAAAAAGGGTGACCAGGTCATCGTTCTGGCCGGCCGTGATAAGGGCAAGAAGGGCGAGGTGTACCAGGTGATGCCGCGCGAGAGCCGCGCGCTCGTGCGCGGCGTCAATATGGTGCGCCGACATCAGCGCCAATCGCCGTCCCAGGAAGGCGGCATCATCGCCAAGGAGGCGCCGATCCACCTGTCGAACCTGGCGCTGGAAGATCCGAAGGACGGTAAGCCGACCAAGGTCGGTTTCAAGATTTTGTCCGACGGTCGCAAGGTGCGGATCGCCAAGCGCTCCGGCGAAGAGATTGCAGAAAAGAGATAACCATGGCCGAAGACGATAAACCCGCGAAGCCAGCGAAAGCCGAGAAAGCCGGTGCGGATGGCGGCAAGCCCGCCAAGCCCGCCAAGGCTGGCGACAAAGCCAGGCCCGATAAGGCGGCCAAGGGCGAGAAAGGCGCGCCCAAGGGCAAGGGCGATCAGGGCGGCAAGGGGCAACCGAAGGCGGAAAAGACCGCGCGCACCCCGCGGCCGAAAGACTACAAGCCGCGGCTCAAGACGCACTATGAGAAGGTGGTGCGCGAGGATATGACCAAGCAGTTCGGCTACAAGAACCGGCTGCAAATTCCCCGCGTCGAGAAGGTCGTGCTCAACATGGGCATTGGCGAGGCGGTGAATGACCGCAAGAAGGTCGATGCCGCCGCCAAGGATTTGGCGATGATTGCCGGGCAGCGTCCGGTCGTCACCCGCGCGCGCAAGTCGATCGCGACCTACAAACTTCGCGATGGCATGCCGATTGGCGCCAAGGTCACCCTGCGCGGCGATCGCATGTACGAGTTTTTGGATCGCCTGGTGACCATCGCCTTGCCGCGGGTGAAGGATTTCAGGGGGCTAAACCCCAAGAGTTTCGACGGTCGCGGCAACTTTGCCCTCGGCCTTCGCGAGCACATCGTGTTTCCGGAGATCAACTACGACGAAGTCGATGAAATTTGGGGCATGGATGTCATCGTCTGCACCTCGGCACACTCCGATGATGAAGCACGTGCTTTGTTGCGTGGCTTCAATTTTCCATTTCGCGGTTAAGCACCCCGACCTGAGGATGGTCGCTGGAGGAAGGCATGGCTAAGATCAGTTCGGTCAACAAGAACAACCATCGGCGCAAGATGGTGGCGCAGTATGCGGCCAAGCGCAAAAAGCTGAAGGAGCTTGCCTCCGACCTGTCTAGGCAACCCGAAGAGCGCTTCGCCGCGCGGCTCAAGCTTGCTCAGCTGCCGCGCAACTCCTCGGCAACGCGCGTGCGCAATCGCTGCGAGCTCACCGGACGTTCGCGCGGCTATTACCGCAAGCTCAAGGTCTGCCGCAACATGCTGCGCGAGCTGGCGAGCCAGGGCATGATTCCCGGCATGGTGAAGTCGAGCTGGTAGGAGACGAAGACCCATGAACGATCCGCTCGGCGATATGCTAACCCGCATCCGCAACGCCCAACTGCGCCGCCGTCCAAAGGTGTCGTCGCCGGCTTCCAAGCTGCGCGAGCGCGTGCTCGATGTTTTGCAGTCGGAGGGCTACATCCGCGGCTATGCCCGCATCGACCACAAGAACGGGCCGGCTGAATTCGAAATCGAGTTGAAGTACTCCAACGGCCAACCGGCGATTCGCGAGATCAAGCGCATCTCCAAGCCGGGCCGCCGCGTTTATACCGCCGTGCGCGAATTGACCACCGTTGCCAACGGCTTGGGCGTCGCCATCCTGTCCACGCCAAAAGGCGTGATGTCGGATACCCGCGCCCGCGAGGAGAACGTCGGCGGCGAGATCTTGTGCAACGTATTCTAGTCGGTCGGGCTCGGACCACGCGAGATTGAGGACACGAGACATGTCGCGCATAGGCAAAAGACCGGTACCGGTCCCGGCGGGCGTCACGGCGACGCTGAGCGGGCAGAAAGTGACGATGAAGGGTCCCAAAGGTGAGCTGTCGTTCACCTGCCCGGACCAGATCGGCGTCGAGAAATCGGGGGACGGAATTGCCGTCAGCATGCGCGAGGACAGCAAGTCAGCGCGCGCCCTATGGGGGATGTCGCGCACCCAGATCGTCAACCTGATTGAGGGCGTCACCAACGGCTATTCGCAGACGCTCGAGATCCATGGTGTCGGCTTCCGCGCGGCGATGAAGGGCAAAGACGCGCTGCAGGTGCAGGTCGGCTTCAGTCACGACGTGGTGCATAAGATCCCCGCAGGTGTCGACATAAAGGTTGGCGGGGCAAAGCAGGAACTCATCACCGTATCGGGGATCGACAAGCAAAAGGTCGGGCAGATGGCGGCCGAGATCAGGGCCGCGCGCCCGCCCGAGCCTTACCAGGGCAAGGGCATTCGCTATCAGGGTGAATACATCCTTCGCAAGGAAGGCAAGAAGAAGTAGGCCGCACCATGCTCCGCAAGATGACACCGTTCGACAAGCGCAAGTTGCGCGTGCGTCGCACTCTGGCGCGCCGTGGGGACCGGCCGCGCCTATCCGTGTTCCGCTCCTCCAAGCACATCTACGCCCAACTGATCGACGATGCGCGCGCCGCCACGGTGGTGGCCGCGTCCAGCCTGGAAAAGGACCTGAAGACCACGCTTAAGACCGGGGCCGATAAGGCGGCGGCGACCGCGGTCGGCAAGCTGCTCGCCGAACGCGCGCTCAAGGCCGGCATCAAGACCGTGGTGTTCGATCGCGGCGGCTATCGCTTTCACGGGCGCATCAAGGCATTGGCGGATGGCGCGCGCGACGGCGGCCTGAGTTTCTAATTCAAGGAAAGGCAACGAGGTGGCTCGTCCATACAGAGACAGGGACCGCAATCGCGAGGAACGCGACAGCGAGTTCAAAGACAAGCTGGTGCACATCAATCGTGTGGCCAAGGTGGTGAAGGGCGGCAAGCGCTTCGGCTTTGCGGCCCTGGTGGTGGTCGGCGATCAGAAGGGCCGGGTCGGGTTCGGTCACGGCAAAGCGCGCGAGGTGCCCGAGGCAATTCGCAAGGCAACCGAGGCGGCGCGCCGCGGCCTGCTGCGGGTACCCTTGCGCGAGGGACGCACCTTGCATCACGACTCGGAGGGTCGGCATGGCGCCGGCAAGGTGGTGCTGCGCTCGGCCCCGCCGGGGACGGGCATTATCGCCGGCGGCCCGACGCGGGCGGTGTTCGAAATGCTTGGCGTGCAGGACGTGGTCGCCAAGTCGCTCGGCAGCACCAATCCCTACAACATGGTGCGCGCCACCTTCGATGCGTTGAAAGAGCAGGAGAACCCGCGTGCGGTGGCGGCCCGGCGCGGCAAGAAGGTCAGCGAGATCGTGGCGCGACGGCGTGACGGATCGGCCGGTGAGGCCGACGCCGCCGGCGAGGTAGCTTGAGGTTGGCCGGAGGTAGCGCGCGATGGCAGCGGCGGAAAAGGGCAAGGGCAAGCGGCTGACGGTCGAGCAGATCGCCAGCCCGCAGCGTCGGCCGAAAATTCAGCAACAAACCCTGATCGGGCTCGGTCTCAACAAGATCGGGCGCCGACGCACCCTTGAGGACACTCCGGCGGTGCGCGGCATGATCGACAGCGTTTCCCACCTGGTTCGTGTCGTCGACGAGACGGCCTAAGAGCTCAAGGAGCCAGACGTTCGATGCGTCTCAATGACATTAAGGACAATCCGGGGTCGCGCAAGCTGCGTGTGCGCATCGGTCGAGGCATCGGCTCCGGAATGGGCAAGATGGGCGGCCGCGGCGGTAAGGGCCAGACGGCGCGCGCCGGCGTCCGACTCGGCGGTTTCGAGGGCGGCCAAATGCCCTTGCACCGACGACTGCCCAAGCGTGGCTTCAACAAGCTGAACCCCAAGCACTACAACGAGGTCAACCTCGGACGTTTGCAGGAGGCGGTAGACAGCGGCCGCCTGGATGCCGGCAAGCCCATCGATATTGCCACCTTGGTTGCGGCAGGGCTGGTGCGCCGGGCACTCGATGGCGTGCGCATACTGGGTGAGGGGGAACTCAAGGCCAAACTAGCCTTGACCGTCGATTACGCCACGGCAAGCGCCAAGGCGGCGATTGAGAAGGCCGGCGGGTCGATCACGCTGATCGAGCGCAAGGTGCTCCCCGCCGACGAGGCCAAGCGCAAGAAATCGGCGGCAAAAAAGGCCAAGACTGGCAAGCCGAAGGCGGCCGCCAGCGAGGACTAGGGCCCGCGCGTCGAGGCTTTGCCGCTGGCGCCGCCAAGCTTTGGAGCAGGAGGTTCAGGGTCGGCCGTCCTGCTTGCGTTGAACCTACTCGACCCCCATGTTTTAGAGTTGCCCGCCCGCGCGGGGCGAACCGCCGTCGGCAAGGGCAGGGAGAGATCACATGGTTTCCGCCGCCGAACAGCTTGCTTCCAATCTGAATTTCGGGGCGTTCGCGAAGGCTGAGGATCTCAAGAAGCGCATCTGGTTCACGCTGGCCGCGCTGGTGGTGTATCGGCTCGGTACCTACATCCCGATCCCCGGCATCAACCCGGCCGCGTTCGCCGAGTCTTTCAAGGCGCAATCGTCCGGCATCCTCGGCATGTTCAACATGTTTGCCGGCGGTGCCGTCGAGCGCATGGCGATCTTCGCCCTCAACATCATGCCCTACATCTCCGCCTCGATCATCATGCAGCTGATGACGAGCGTGGTCCCGACCCTGGAGCAACTGAAGAAGGAAGGCGAGCAGGGGCGCAAGCAGATCAACCAGTATACGCGCTACCTGACGGTGGCCTTGGCCGCCTTCCAGGCCTACGGCATTGCCTTCGGTTTGGAGGGCTCGCGCGGCTCTGCCGGCGCAGTGGTGATCGATCCGGGCTGGTTCTTCCGGATCTCGACGGTGGTGACGTTGGTGGGCGGCACCATGTTCTTGATGTGGCTCGGCGAACAGATTACGGCGCGTGGGGTCGG
>Ga0070695_100002614_pt1 | contig 10402 bp, 5 predicted proteins | sample KBSK1252metaG_FD_65471 | JGI IMG/M metagenome (GOLD analysis project Ga0070695, IMG submission 65471) | Corn, switchgrass and miscanthus rhizosphere microbial communities from Kellogg Biological Station, Michigan, USA - KBS K1-25-2 metaG | ecosystem: Host-associated > Plants > Roots >...
CACTCCCGACCCTCCGCCGCCCACGGCAAGGCGTATGCGCCGTCGCGCGGGTTGAACCATCTCGCCTGGTATCGACCCGGGCCCAGCTTCAACGTGACGTCGCCACCCTTCTCGAGGTACACCACATACAACGCGCCCGGATCCGCGAGGCAGTATCCATTGCTCACGAGATCATCGTGCGGGTCGGTCTCCCACCACGGCAGGCTTGTGAAGAACTTCGCCATGCGTTCGTAGCCCAGGAGCATCGTCATCGTGCTGTCTCCACGGCCGTTGACCCAGCCGCCGCCGGTATCCGGACCGACGCCGGTGCCGCGACGGGCGGTTTCACCGGTCGTTTGGTAGCCGCCGGCCATGGCCATCTCCCAGGCCGCACGCCGGTTCGCATCCGCCGATGCCGCGGGGAACTTGTAGTTGGCCCACTCCGGATAGTGATCTTCGTAGCCATACTCCTCGTTGACCTGAGGAATGATCCGGCCCGTCCGTTCCTGCTGGAGCCGTTGGTCCAACATCCACGCATGGAGCGGCCTGGACCAGATCTGAAAACTCGTCATCGCGAACCATGTCGACGTCCGGTCCTGATGCTGATTCTTCCGGGGATGACTGGTCGCCAGATGATGGTAGGGATCCATGCGGTAGAGCGCCGTCCCCATCTCGTGTGTCCACGCGTCGGAACGGTAGGCGTCCAGGTCGTCACCCAGGTCCCACGTGACATTGGCGAACGCGGCGAGCCGCGCGGCCGCGTATTGGAAATAGCGCCGCTCGTCTTCACTGCCGGCTGCGGGGCGAACTTCGGTATCGCTGATTCCGAACACGACGGAGATGATGACGTCCCGCTCGCGGGCGAATCGCAGCATGCGTTCGAATCGCTGCCAGTGGGCGCATTGGAATCGCGTGTAGTCGAATTGGGGAGCAAGGACATCGGCCGGACGCCGGGCAGCCCAGGGGACGAGCTGGGTTCGAAAACCGCGGCTCGGCTTGACGGGTTCCGACCAATCGTGGTCCGATCGCCCATCGAGGAGGACGCGAATGCGGTTGATCCCGAGGCTGTCCAGCCGGGCGATGGCGCTGCGGATGACGTTTTCATCGTCCCAGCCCATGAGGAAGAATGCCGTCGTGCCGTTCAGAAAGTAATGCTCGCCGGTGCCTTCCCACACGAAATGCCAGCGATGACGCGGATCCACGCGCACGACGCCGCGCCGCCCGCCTTGGACCGCCTGGAACGAACCGCTGTGGGACTCGGTGAAGGCGCCGTTCTGGAACGCGACGAGATAGGAGTAACGTCCCGGGCGTGCAGGCATGAAGCGGATGCGGTAGATGCTTCCGTCTTCCGAATCGCAAAAGCCATCCACGGCAATGTCATCGCCACCCTCCGCGGCGAAGCTGCCGGAGCACACGGCGTCCGTGAAGGGGTTTGCGACGCCGGGTGATGGCATCTTCAGGGTCACTTCAACGAAGTCGTAGCACTCGACGGTGTCCGCGGAAACGGAGAACGCGATGTCGGGCGGTGCTGCGGGCGCCGCGGCGGTCGAGTGCGTCTGCGATCGGCGACCGCAACCCAGGTGCAGCACGGCGACGAGGATGACCATCATCGGGAGTGATCGATTCATGTCGTCAACGCTAGGCGAGTTCCGCCGGTGAGGTCAACGCAGGCGAGGGCTTCCGTGGCACCTTGGCGGCGGCGGGGCGTCACGGCCGAGCGATGGACGGTGGCGGCGACCGCCGCCGCTACGTTCCTCCTGCTGCAATGAGCGGCCCCGACGTCACGATCATCATTCCCTCGATCGGTGACGACCAGCGTGCGAGGACGATCTGGCGTGCCATCGAGAGCGCCGGCCCACGATCCGGGGCTTCGACGCGGATCATCGTGGTGGTCAACGGGAAGCGGTTTGCCGAAGCCGTCGTGGAGCGGTTGCGGGCGACGCCGGGGATCGAATGTGTCCAGGTCGAGGCCGCCGGGGCTCCCCTCGCCGTCCGTCACGGCCGCTCCCTGGTGACCTCGGAGTTCTTTGCGATTCTCGACGACGACGATGAGTTCCTCGAGGACGGCCTGCGCATGCGTCTCGACGTGCTGCGCGAGGACCCGGCCGCAGCTTTTGTCGTCTCGAATGGATGGAGGGCCGGCCCCGCAGGTGACGAGCCGGCGGTCGCGCTGACGGCCCAGGCGATCGAGGCCGATCCGTTCCACACGCTCCTCACCCAGAATTGGATGGCGTCCGCCTCGGGTCTCTATCGCACGAATGCGGTGTCGGTCGAGGACTTTGCGGCAATGCCCGCGTATATGGAATGGACCTATGTCGGCTTTCGGCTGGCATCGCGGCGATTTCGGTTTCTCGACCGCCCGACCTATCGCCTTCACGACCTGCCCGGCAGCGTGTCGAAGTCGCAGGCCTATCGCGCCGGAGTCATCCCGGCGCTGCATTCCATCCTGAGTCTGAACCTGCCGCCCTCTGCGCGGGATCGACTGCGTCGAAGGCTCGGCGCGACCCACCACACGCTGTCATCGCAGTTCCTCGAAGGTCGCCGTCTGTCCGAGGCCTGGAAGCATCACTGGCTCAGCCTCGCGTATCCGGGGGGATGGCACTACGCGCTGTACACGAGGAAGCTGTTGTTCCCGCCCGCCCGGGAAGATCCCGGGCCATCCGCGTAAGGTTCTTCCGCGTCGGGGATCGGCGATCCTAGCCGGGCATCACGCGCCCGTGGCGGGACAAACCCGATCGACGATCTCGCCGGCGATCGCGAAGGCGGAAGTTGCCGCGGGCGACGGTGCGTTCATGACATGAAGCGCGGGTCCCTCTTCGACGATGGCGAAATCGTCGACGAAGCTCCCGTCGCGTGCGACGGCCTGAGCCCGGATCCCCGAGGGGCCGGGCATGAGATCCCGCGGACGGATCTCGGGGACATACCGGGCCAGGTCGCGGGCATAGACCTCCTTCACCCAATCCCGCCACAGCTCCGCGACGCCGGTCCGCCAATGGCGGCCCACGACCCGCCAGAGTCCGGGCCACGTCGCCAGGTCGGCGGCGTCGCGCAGCACGAATCCCGTGCGTGCGTACCGCTCGCGCGCCAGAGCGAGCACCGCATTCGGTCCCGCCCAGACGTCACCGTCGATTCGGCGCGTGAAGTGAACGCCGAGGAAGGGGTAACGGGGATCGGGCACGGGGTAGATCATCGACCGGACCAGCGACCGGGCCTCGGGCCGCAGCCGGTAGTAGTCGCCCCGGAAGGGAATGATCCGGAGGCGATCGACCGGACTCGAAAGCGACGCCACGCGATCGCATTGCAACCCGGCACACGCGACCAGACGCGTGGCCCGCACCGGCCCCCGAGCGGTCTCGATCGTGAGCCCGTGCGCCTCGCGGCGTATCCCCCGCACCTCCTGCTCGAGCAGAATGTCGCCGCCCGATCGCCGCACGTCCTCGGCAATCGCCCTGGCGACCGCCACGTAGTCGACGATCCCCGCCCCCGGCACCCAGACGGCGGCGATTCCCACGGCGTGGGGCTCGCGCTCGCGGATCGCGTCTCCGGGAAGGAGCTCGATCCCCTCGACGCCGTTCGCCCGGCCCCGGGCCGCGAGCTCCTCGAGGCGGGCGCGCTCGTGCTCTGCGGCCGCAACGATGAGCTTTCCGGTCAGCTCGTAGGAGATGTTCTTCGCGTCACAGAACCGCAGCAGGATGGCGCGCCCTTCGACGCAGAGGCGCGCCTTGAGACTCCCCGGCCGGTAGTAGACGCCGGTGTGAATGACGCCGCTGTTGTGCCCGGTCTGATGGCGCGCGAGGTCGGGTTCCTTCTCCAGCACGGCCACGCGGAGGCCAGGAGCACGCTGGAGCATCTCGCGGGCGGTCGCGAGGCCAACGATGCCTGCACCGACGATCACCCAATCGTAAATGCCCTCCCCGGTCGCGCCGCTCACCTGGGCTCCACGGCGGCGGGATCCCTCCCGGGTCCGACCACGCCCGTCTGCGGCCGCGGCCCCGGCGCCCGTCCCCGTCTCATGGCAGACCTTGCCGCCTCCACGGCCGCCAGCACGGCCCCCGTCGCGGTCCTGCGATTCAGCGCCAGCACCCCATCCAATCTCCTGACGGATGTCATCCAGTCCTTCTTGTAGGCCTCGCTTCCGACTCCGTAGTCGATCTCATCGACATGATCCTCGTCGATGGCGATCCGGAACATCTCCCGTGACAGGACGGAGCCGACGCCCAGGTCCGCGTACTGTTCATCGTAGGCCAGCTTGTAGATGATCGCTTTGCCTCCTCCGGTGATCCACAACTGGCCCGCCGCCGGCTTGCCGCCCACGTGACACACTCCCAGCCGAAGCACTCCCAGGCTGGCGCAGGTCGCCGCCAGCGTCGGAATGAAACTCGGGAACGGCTCGGCCTGTTTCCAGCTGGCGTTGTACACCGCCACGAAATCCTGAACCGCCGTTTCCAGCTCACCCACCTGGCCGGCCTGACGGATGACCTTGATGCTGAAGTCGTGATGCTTCTCGAGTCGCTTCTGCTTTCGAGTGATGGTGTTGCGAAGCTGCGACGGCCGCCCTGCGAAATAGGTCTGGAACGTCTCGCCGCCCAGAGGGAGAAACCAATTCTCATACTGAAAGAACGGACTCACACCAAAGCCGGCTCGGCGCAGGTGATCCGATAGCGCCTGGGACCCCGACGTGTCGAGGTTCAGAAAGCTGAATCGGATGGCGTGCCAACGCGGACGCTCGGTCGCGATGTGGGCGATCAACTGACGAACGATCGTGTCCTGGTCCGGTGCGCCTCGCACCACCGAAGGTGCGTACTCGAGGCTGTAGAAGTTGGTGAGGCTCAGGAGTCGCCGCACCGATCCCCCCCGCGAGACGCCGCAGAACAGCGCCCCCATGGGCTCGCGGCGGTCATCCACGAGCACGTAGATGCGGGGTGACAGGGTCTGATGAAGGCTGGTCGCGAAGAGAAGCGAGAACCAGTCGAAGGAGAGCAGGAACTTCGGCTGGTTCGGGTACGAGAAGTGAGCTCGCACGTCCTCCGGGACCTCGCCAAAGGACGTGTAGACCAGGACGGGCATCGGTACCGATCTCCCTCGGGATGGACGGGCCTTGACCTCGCCCGGCTCATGCTGCGGGCCGGCGGCGCCGGTGAGCACCTGGCGTGTGGCGATGCCGGTCGCCGGAACCGGTGAAGAAGCGGCCGCCCGCGCGACGGAACCTACCACCGTGGTGCCCGGCACGTGGTCGACCCGGAAGGCTCGGGTCGATCGGAAGGGATCAGCGGAGGACAGGTCCTCTCAGGCGCTACTTGACGTGCAGACCGGAGGGGCTGGCGGGGGGAGTCGTGTCGGGGGCCGCGGGGGCGGTGCGCATGAAGAACACGTTTCCAAAGTAATCGTTCGCGATCACGACGCCTCCCAGCTCGGGAACGTACTGGACCGCGTTCTGGATGCCGTTCTCGCGCGGCGCGGGCAGTGGTCCGGTCAGGGCCGGCCGGTCGACGGCGAAGGTGGACGCATTGACTCGGAGCATGTCAATCGCGGAGCCGGTGTTGTGGAACACCAGATACGTGTCATTGGCCTCGTCGTAGACGACTCCCGGATAGTTGCCGACCGTGAGCGCCGAGGTGCCGAGTCCACTGAACGTGACGGAGAGGAGGTTGCCGTTCAGGTCGCGGACCTCGGGCCCGTAGGTGCCCTCGTAGCTGCCGACGAGAAGCATCCGGTTGCGAACCGGATCGATCGCGGCGCCACGGTAGTTCCCATTCTGGGTGTTGTTGCTCAGCTTGACCCACGTGTTCGTGGCCTCGGTCCACCGATACCAGCCGCCGTTGGCGCGGTTGTAGTAGACGTCCTCGGTCACCGGATGTTTGACGGTCATCGCGGCCCAGTAGCTGCCGCCGCCCGGGTAGCGGACGTTCGCGATTTCCGGATCTCGAGCATCCACCCATTGATTGGTGTTCATGTTGAAGCTGATGAGATAGCCGGGGTCTCCGACATAAGGCCAGCCCGCGGGAGCGTCCGGCACCAGGGGCGAGATGTAGTTGGTGCTCGGCATGATCAGCATCCGGTTGCGGGCGTCGATGAACTGAGTTCCCCAGTAGGTGTGGACGGCCGCGGGCCGGTAGTCGAGGTAGTACTCCACATTGGAGATCCACGTACTGGGGGGACTCGAGGCCACCAGCTGCACCCAGTGCGGAGTGTCGGTGTTGAGCGTGAGCGCATCCACTTCGTTGCCGAAGTATCCGTTGTGTCCTCCGGCCGCGCCGATGAGGTACACGCTTCCCTGCCGCTTGAGGGTGGCGCCGTTCCAGCACGTGATCTTGCATTCGTTGCCGCTTCCGCTCAGTGGAAGCGGCGGGTTGGGCTGGACGCTCTGCAGGGCCGTGTTGGGGATCTGGTACCACTGCCAATAGGGGAGATTGGAGACCCACGCGGGCACGGCCCAGGATGAGCCCGGGAAGGCGAGCATCACCGCGCCGGCGACGGCCGCGATCCTCACCGCAAGGCCGCGCCGAGGGGCGGGCCGATGCGAGCGTGGAGTGGTCATGGTGTCCCCCTTCGGTTCAACGGTCAGACGAGCGCGCCCAGTCTTGGGAACACGAAGCCCCGCCGCCTGACCTCGAGAGGGCGGAGGAGCCCCTGATGCCAGCACAATCGATGCCATATCGACCGGGGTGATCGAAACCGCTGTTCGCGCGACGTTCCAGGCCCTTCCCAGCCTCCGGACGCCCGCCCGTGAAGCAGAAACGCATCGACCAAGCCGCGAAGTGCACACGCCGACCATGAGATTCGGGCAGTCTACTCGCCCGCCTTCCGAATGTCATCCGGGGCGGACCGAGCCGGTCCACCCGCGCGTGCCTGAGCAACCTGCCGCGGAGTACGGTAGGTTCACGCCGTGTGCACGACCCTCATGCACCACGTCTGGCCGGTGAACGACAACGGCATGGGCCGCGCGACCGAGTCGAGCGTGCTGGCCGCGACCGCATGAGCACACCTGCTCCCCGCCTGGTCGTCCTGAGCATCCTCTTTCCGAACCAGGGTCAGCCGCACGCGGGTGTCTTCGTGCGGGAGCGGATGTTCAAGGTGGGCCGGCACCTTCCGTTGACGGTCGTCGCCCCCATCCCATGGTTCCCTTTCCAAGGGCTCATCCGCCGATGGCGGCCGGCGTTTCGCCCCTCCGCGCCGCCGGTCGAAGCCCAGTCCGGCTTTCGGGTCCTGCACCCGCGGTTCCTGTCGGTGCCGGGCGCTCTCAAGGCGCTGGACGGCTGGCTGCTCGCCTTGGGCGCGCTCCCCACCATGCGGCGCCTCAAGCGGGAGGGCATGCTCGACATCATTGACGCACACTTCGCCTACCCCGATGGATACGCGGCGACGCTGCTCGGGCGCTGGCTCAAGGTCCCCGTGACCATCACGGTGCGGGGAACGGAAGTTTCGATCTCACGCACGCGCGTCCGCCGCCGGATGATGATCGCCGGGTTGAAGCGCGCGAGCAGGATCGTCGCGGTCGCCGACGATCTCAAGCGTCGCATGGTGGCGTTGGGCATCGACGCCGGCAAGATCCAGGTGATCGGGAACGGCGTCGACACCGGCAAGTTCTTCCCGGTGGATCGGGCGGAGTCACGGCGAACGCTGGGGATCCCGCCGGATGCCCGCGTGCTCATCTCCGTCGGGGGCCTGGTCGAGCGCAAGGGAATGCACCGCGTGATCGAGTGCCTTCCGGCGTTGACCCGGAGCTTCCCGGATCTCCAGTACCTGATCGTTGGCGGCGCGGGCGGCGAGGGCGACTGGGGGCCCAGGCTCGAGGCCATGGTGAGCATGAACGGGCTCACCGACACCGTCCGGTTTCTCGGGCCGCTTCCCTCCGACGCGCTGCGCGTACCGCTGTCCGCGGCCGACGTCTTCGTGCTGGCCACGCGCAATGAGGGATGGGCGAACGTGTTCCTCGAGGCGATGGCGTGCGGGCTCCCCGTCGTGACCACGCGTGTGGGCGGCAACGCCGAGGTCGTTCGCGAGCCCGAGTGCGGCAAGCTGGTCGAGTTCGGGGCGCTGGACGAGCTTCGGCACGCGATCGCAGCTGCGCTGGAGACACCCTGGGACCGCGCGGCGATCGTGAGCTACGCGCAGGCCAATTCCTGGGACAGCCGGGTCTCGGCGCTGTTGGACATGTTCCGGCAGGTGGCTCGCTCGGCCTAGCACCGGCCGGACCGCGCCGCTGGCCGCGTCGGCATGCCCGCGGGCGCCCGTTCCCACCTTGCGAGTCCATGCGTGCAAAGAGAACGGCCACCCCGACGGACCCGCCCATATTTGCCGCTGGCAGGCCGTCCGCCGTCGCTAACTGGTTGGGCCCAAACGGCTGATGTGGAAGCCGGGGCGGGCATGGAATTCGCATGCTCGGGGCGGCCGCGTCAGGATGCAGTCCGGCGGCCCTCGACGCGAGACGCCACACTGCTACCGTCGGTGTCCGAGCAGACGGCAGACGGAGCACGTTGCGAGGTCGCAACACAGCGATGACACACGGTCGCACGAACTGGACGATTCATGATCGCCCGCGCCAGCACGACCACGTATGCTGCGGTCCGGGCTTGTTGCCCCCCGAACACCGAACCCACCACCGCTTCGAGGACCCAGGCATGAGGTCGTTGCGAACGCATCTTGCGGTTCTGGTCCTCGCCGGCTCGTTGGCGACCCCCCCACCGGCCCGCGCCCTGTCGGTCTCGTTCCAGGTCACGTCCTCCACGGGCGGGAGCAACCTCCCCTACACGGTCGGGCACGCGTTCAAGCTGGGGGACGTCCCGACCGGCAGCGCGGTGGTCGGGAGCGCCGGCGCGGTGCAGGTCGTGCCCAAGAACCTGTGGCCCGACGGATCGCTGAAGTTCGCCATCGTCTCGGGGACCATGACGCTCGCCGCCAACACGCCGGGCTCGGTCACGCTCAGCCTGGGCGCGCCGCCCGGCGGATCGAATCTGACGACGTCGGATCTTCGCGCCACGAATGTCACGGCATCCGTCGGCGCCGGCAGCTTCGGCACGGTGTCGTGGTCGGGACCGGACTGGGACAGCCCGTTCATGAGCTGGGTCGCCGGGCCGGTGATGAGCTCGTGGATCTACCGCAAGCCCATCGGATCCGATCCCCACCTCGTGGCCTGGCTCGAGGTCCGACTCTACGCCGGCGGAGCCGTCGAGGTGTTGCCATGGGTCGAGAACGGGTACCTGCGCGTCCCCGCGCCCACGGACAAGAACGCGACCTACACGTTCTCGCTGGGCGGCACCCAGCGCTTCTCGCAGGCGATCGATCTGCTCAATCACCAGCGGATGGTCCTGGCGAGCGGCTCGACCTTCTCCCACTGGCTCGGTGCCGATCCGCAGATCACGCCGCGCCACGACGTCCAATACCTCACGGACACCAAGCTGGTCCCGCAGTACGGGGGCGTGACGAGCGGCTCGAGTCCGCTGTGGACGCGGATCACCCAGACCTACACGCCGCTCGCCCAGGCCGACGAGAACGACCGCATGGGTTCCCCGGGCTACCACGGCTCGATCGGTCCGCTGCCCGAATGGGACGTCGCCTATCTGACCAGCGGCGGAGACCCTCGCGCCTATCGAGGCATCATCGTCAACACGTATTGCCACGGTCGATACGGCATCCATTTCCGTGACGAGACGACGAACCGCCCGCCGCGCTTCTCGGCCTACCCCAATCTGGTGGTGGAGGGCAGCTCGGGCATCACCGACACCGGGTCGAGCGGTATCAGCCAGTACACGCCCACGGCTACGGGCACCGGCCCTCCGGCATGGGCCAACAGCCATCACCCTGCGGTGGGATACTTCGCCTACCTGGTCACGGGGCGCTTCTATTGCATGGAGGAGACTGAATTCATCGCCACGGCCGTCTTCCTGAAACAGAACACGGGCACCCCCTGGGACAACCGTCAGGGTTCCCAGGGCATCATCAACTCCAACGCCGGCACCAACACCACGCGCGGCGCGGCCTGGGGCTTGCGCACGCTCATTCACGCGGCGACGATCACTCCCGACGCCGACCCGCTGAGGGCCGAATACGTCTCGAGCTGGGGGTCCAACGTGGACTTCTACTACGGCAGGTACGTCGCGCAGCCGAACGATCCGCAAGGCTTCTGCCAGCCCTATGAGGATCTGTCGCCAGGCGTCCCTCCCTACACGTTTCCAGCCTGGGAGGAGGACTTCCTCACCTACGCGTTCGGATTCGGCAAGGACCTCGTGCCGCTCTCCGCGTCGGGCGCCACCAAGCTCGATGCGTTCATGGCCTGGAAGTACCGCAGCATCGTGGGACGCCTCGGAGGCTCCGCGTCGACCGATTATTGCTTCCGCGATCTCGCGCAGTACCTCATCCCCTGTTCTCCGGTCGACAACGCCAACTGGCAGAACGGCACCGGGCCATGGTATGCGGACTGGGG
>Ga0070695_100002617_pt1 | contig 10399 bp, 7 predicted proteins | sample KBSK1252metaG_FD_65471 | JGI IMG/M metagenome (GOLD analysis project Ga0070695, IMG submission 65471) | Corn, switchgrass and miscanthus rhizosphere microbial communities from Kellogg Biological Station, Michigan, USA - KBS K1-25-2 metaG | ecosystem: Host-associated > Plants > Roots >...
GGCTGTTGGGCATGCGGGAACGCATCGTGGAGCTGGGGGGGCGGTTCAGCGTGCGCGGCCGTCCCCGCGCGGGCTTCCGCATCCACGCCTGGCTCCCCATGAAGGCGCAGGGATGAGTGGCCATCGGACGCCCGAGGACGCGGCGGACGGCGGGCCCGGCGCGACGGGGCCGATTCGCCTTCTGCTGGTCGACGATCAGCCCCTCGTCCTGGCGGGGGTGCGCCGGGTGCTCGAGGCGGACCCCGGTTTCATCGTGGTCGCCGAGGTCGGTGGTGGCGACGACGCCATCCAGGCGCTCCGCCACCATTCAACCGACGTGGTGGTGCTCGACCTCAACATGCCGGGCCGCGACGGATTCGACGTGTTGAGAGAGATCCGGCTCGGCGGACCGTTGCCGCGCGTGCTGGTGCTCTCGCTGCACGACGAACCCGCCTACGTGTCGCGAGCGGTTCGGGACGGCGCGGACGGCTACCTGCTCAAGGACACGGCCGTGCGCGACCTGCCGGGGGCCATCCGGGCTGTGATCAAGGGGGAGGGTTTCTACAGCCCCCGCGCGCACCACGCGCTGGGCGAGGCGATGCGCGCCGGGACGGTCGGCCTCTCGCGCCTCACGCCCCGCGAGGTCGAGGTCCTGCGGGGCGTCGCAGGGGGCCTGCCGTCCAAGGCGATCGCCGGCGACCTGGGCATCGGCGTCCGCACCGTTGAGACGCACCGCGCCAACCTGATGCGCAAACTCGAGCTCTGGTCCATCGCCGAGCTGACACGGTTCGCCATCGAGCAGGGACTCCTGCGCCGTCCGTAGTCGTACGGACTCCTGACTCCGTAGACAAGGCCATGGGACAGGCCACACACGCGCGCTAGCGTGCGCGAGCATGCTCCCGGTCATTCTCGCCGCGACACTCGCGGCCTCTCCGTCCGACACCGCGTGGACCCGCACGCGTGCGGCCGCCGACACCGTGGCCGTGGCAAAGGACAGCGTTTCCACCCCCCGCGCGGCTTCCGCACCCAATGAGGCCATTCCCGCGCTCCCAGACAGCATCGGGCGCAGGATTCCCGGCGCGCCGCTTCGCATCGCGGACACCGTTACCGTGCTGCCGCCGGTTCGCGTGGACGACCAGCGCGACACGCATGTGGAGCGTACCTCGGCGACCACCCTGCGTCTGTCCCGCGGCGACATCCTTCGCTTCCTCCCACCGACCGCCGGCGAAGCGGTGCTGTCGGTGCCCGGCGTGGATCTGGTGCGTACCGGGGCGTGGAGCTCCCAGATCGCCATGCGCGGGCTCTCCGGTGAGCGGGTGCTGTTGATGGTAGATGGGGTCCGGCTCAACACCGGACGCGGGCACGGCGGGCAGAGCTCGCTGGTCCCCGTCGATCGGCTGGATGCCATCGAGCTCTCACCCGGTGCGGCGAGCGGAGCCTACGGATCCGATGCCCTGGGCGGCGTGCTGAACCTTGTCACGCACCGCCCGCTCTTCGCAGCCGAGCGCGACCTGACCTCGATCACGTCGCTCCGGGGCACGACGCCGGGCGACCAGGCGGCGGGCATCGCACGCGTTCGCTTCCGCTCGCCTTCGATGGGCGCCGAGATCTCCGCCGGGCTCTCGCGCCTGAGGGCGCTGAGCACTCCCGATAGTCTGCTTCCGCACAGCGGCGCCCACGACGAGGACCTGGTGGGGCGGCTCCAGTTGCGGGGCGGGCCCGGCAGCGTGGACTTCGAGCAATCGCACCATGCCGCGCGCGACGTCGGCATCCCGGCATTCGGGAACGCGGACGGCGCGTCGGGCTCCTATCCGCTCCAGGCGCGCGATGCCAGTCGGCTGGAGCTCGGGTGGAGCGGCGGGCGGGATTGGGCCGTGCGCACGCTCGCCAGCTACCAGCGCTATCACACCGGATTCCGTGAGACCTCGGTCTCATTCGACTCCCTGCACGGCCGGCGCATCGCCACGACCACCGTGGTGTCCGACGACGACATGGGAAGCCGCCAGAGCGCCGTGGTTCCCGAGCTTCGCCTTGGCCCCGACGGCGTGCTGACGCTGGGTGGCGAGTACCGGCTCGAGACCAGCGGCGGAAGTCGCACCGACACTTCCACGACACAGAACGCCGCAGGCGGGGTCACGGGAGGCGCGACACGCGTGGGCGCGAGCATCCCGCGGTCACGCCGCGAAGTCTGGAGCGCCCGGATGGCGGCGCACGGGACCCGCTGGGGCCTCCGCGCCGATGGCGGCGTGCGGTTCGACCACTATCGCTCGAGCGCGGACTCGATCGAGAAGCGCGACGACCCCGGCCACTTCAAACCTCCGCTCGACGTGCTCGACCAACGGTGGAGTGCGGAGGGTGGCCTCGCGAGGCGGATCGGGGTCGTCGAGCCCTACGTGCACGTGGCCAGCGGCTTCCGGTCGCCCAGTCTGGACGAACGCTTCTACGACGACGACATCCACGGCGGCCTGAGGCTGTTCGGCAACTCCGATCTGCGCGCCGAGCGCAGCCTGTCCACCGAACTGGGGATTCACGTGGACCGGGATCCCTTCACCCTGCGGGCGTCCGCATATCGCTCGGAGGTCAGCGACCTCATCAGCCTCCGTTACCTGGACCTCGTCTTCGGCGTGCCTCGCTTCCAGTACGAGAACGTGGCGCGCGCGCGTCTCGAAGGGCTCGAGTTGATGGCTCGTCTGCGCGCCGGCCCCACCGTGATCGGCCTCCACGGCGCGGTGCCACGCGGTCACGACGTCGACTCGGGCGCCTCGCTCACCGACATCGGGGCGACCAACGCGGGGCTGGACCTTGGCCTGCCGCTCCCGCGTCTGGTGCCGCAGGGACGAGGCGACCTCAACGTCCGGTGGATGAATGCCGTGTCGCTTGACCATCCCGCGTCCGAGGGGGAAGCCGCCGCCCTGCCTCGGCCGGCCTTCTGGACCTTCACCGCCCAGGTCGGCGCCACGCTGTGGGGAAGCCGCGTCACGCTCGCGACGCGCAACCTGCTGAATCACCGCTATCGCGAGCCGCTCGGATTCATCGACGAGCCCGGCCGGACGTTCACCCTGGCGGTCCAGCGCGCCGTGACGATTCCCATGACGAGAGGAGCTCAGGGACACTCATGAAACGACGTCTCGCAGCGATCGCGATCGCGCTGATGCTAGGCCCGTCCGCCGTGTCGGCGCGCCTCGCCGCCAACGTGCCCGGCCGGACGGTGTTGGATCCCGACGGGCGCGGGAAGGCCGTGACGCTCGACGTCGCGGCGCAGGCCGCGAGCCCGGCCCCGGTCGCGGCCGGCGCGGTGGTGCTGGACTCGACCTGGTACGACCTGCAGGACATGGGATCGCTGGGTCATCGGATCGAAGTGGGCCCCGACGGACGGGTCCATGTCACCTGGCAGGACGAGTTCTGCGAACTGGGAGGGGGCTGCCCGCCCGACCTGTCAGCGCCCCAGCCCTATCCGCATCGCGGCATGGCCTACGCATGGCGTGGGACCAACGGGACGTGGACCAACCTCGGCAAGGTGATGGATCCCGCGGTTCCCGTGTGCTGCGCGAGCGCCGATCGGGCCGGCGGCTTCGGTACCCTGGCCCTCACGCCGACCGGCCGTGTCGCCTTGGCGCAGCATCTGAACGAGGACGGTTGCGACCTGCACGGCTACTTCCACCTGGAGTCCGCTCCGGGCAGCGCCACGTGGAAGGCTCAGCTCACCCCGGTCACCTCACCCAGCTTCCTGTTCCCCCAGGTCGCCATGACGCCGGGCGGGCGCTACACGGTGCTCGGCGAGGTGCCGCGCGGCGGGCAATACGACGAGACCAACGAGATCCGAGTCAGCACCTTCGCGGCGGAAGCCGGGCCCTATGCCTGCTTCGCATGGCCCGGCGGGGCGTGGAGCACGATCGTCAACACCGCGCTGTTCCGCGACGGCCGCCCGGCGTTTCCCTGCATCGCCGCGGCCTCGGACGGCCGCATCGGCGTCGCGGTCGGAGACTTCGGCGGCAACATGTACCTGATCGAGTCGTCGAACGGATCCTTTGCGGCGGGGACGATCACCACCCGGCCGCTCACCGCCTACACCGATGCGCAGGTCACAGCCACCGATTCGACCTCCACCCAGTACCGCGCGTACATCCACTGCCATCTCGCGTACAACGACACCACGCCCTGTGTGGTGTGGAGCGAGCTGCAGGCGCGCAAGAGCGGCAGCAGCGTCGTCTACTTCGACTATCGCTCGCGCCTCCGCATGTGGTCGCCGACGCGCGGTCTCGAAACCGTCTATCAGGTCCCCGCAGGCGTTGCCGATCGATACGACGACGTCGATCAGGGGCTTTCGGGACCCCTCGCCGGGTTCAACACCCTGAGCGTGGACTGGCCTCAGGTCGGATTCAGCGACGACGGACGCGAGATCTACGTCGCCTACCTGGGGTTCCGCGACAGCCAGGTCGATCCCACCGCGGACGCCGGCCTCCCGGGCATCGTCACCGGGATCGGCTTCGGCGACATCTGGTGCGCGGTGGCGCGGCCCGGACAGCCATGGTCGGCCCCCGAAAACCTGACCAACACGCCCACGACCGACGAGCGGTTCTTCTCGCTCGCTACGCGCAACCCCGGGGGCAGGCTTCGACTCATCTATCAATGCTCGGCGACCGACCAGGCGGGTGTGGTCATCATCGGCGATCGGGGGAGCTCCCCGGGGAACATCCTTCGGCGCATCGCCTATCTCGAGAAACGCCCCGCGGCCAGCGTCGTCGGCGTCGAGATGCCGACGACGGGTCCCGTCCCGGCGCCCGCCCTGCGGGCTTCGCCCAACCCCGTGCACAGCGGCGCCATCGTCCAATTCGCGTTCGCGCCGGCGAACCTGCCCCGGACGATCGAGATCGTCGATGTCGCCGGGCGCCGGCTCGCGACGCTCGCGGCGCCGTCCGGCGAGGGCCGGGCGATCTGGAACGGCCGCATCACCGGCGGAATCTCGCTGCGCTCGGGCGTCATCCTCGCCCGCTTTGCAGGAGATCCCGGCGCGGCGGCAACACCGCTGGTCGTGCTTCGATGACCGTGTCACAGGCTCCCTACCCCACGCCCCGACATCAGGAGGTCGCCGTGCCATCACCCGCGCGTGCTCTCGTGGTCCTTCTCTTCTCGCTGTCATTCACCGCGCCCGCTCGCGCCGTGGTGCTCAAGCAGGAGCGCGTCCCGCTCGGAGTGCTCGAGCAGTCCTGGACGCCCGGATTCGGCCTTCCGAACACGCTCAACGCCGCAATCCTCGACATCGCGAACCCCGCGTACGCCAACCCGTCGGGCGATCACACCGTCGGCGTGCTCACTAATGCCTCGCCGGACAGCGGGGGTCTGGCCCTGGCGTGCACGGATGCCAACGGGGCGAACGACTACGACTGGGAGGGGTGGTTCTTCACTGGCGCAGGCGACACACGGCGCGGCCTGGTCCTGCGCGCCAACCCTGCGAACGGGTTCCAGGATTGCTACCAGTTGGTGATCAACGCCGGACTGTTCACGATTGCGTTGCGCAAGCTCGTGCTGGGCGCGCCGACGACGCTGGGAAGCTGGACCGCGAACATCCTGCCCGGCGGTGTTCCACAGCAGAACACCTGGCATCACCTCAAGGTGTCGGCGGTCGGCAACGCCCTGCGCTGCTGGTTCGACGACTTCGAGCTCACGGGGGGTACGCCGATCGTCGATGGGACCAATCCCCTGACCACCGGCTGGGTGGGCGTCTACAACTTCCGCTTCGATCTGGGTCAGGTCCCGGTGTACTACGACGATCTGACGCTCTCCGGGGACACCATCACCGACGCGAGACTTCAGACCTGGGGAGCGGTCAAGACCCGCTATCGCGGGGCGCGCTGAGTTGGAGACCGGTTCTCCGGGGCGCCGACCGCGAGCGACCCGCCGCCACGGGGACAGCGGAGAACCCCATGGGCCTTGCGCTATGATGCCGCGCCCGGCGCTCAGTTGAGACCGGCGAGCGCCTGGCGGAGTGCCGCCGCCTGCTGGGCGATGCTCTCGCGATCGGGAGCGTCGGGGCGGGCGGCGAGGTAGGCCTTCAGCGCGTCGAGCGCCGCGCCGTAACGGTGCAGGCGCACGAGCAGCAATCCGCGATCGCGCACCTGGTCGAAGTCGTCGGGATGGATCAGCAGCAGGCGCTCCACCGCGGCCAGCGCCTCCTCGTCCTGGTTCGCGCGCAGGTAGGCACCCTTGAGGTTCAGGAGCAGCCGCGTGATCATGTCGCGCTTGGTCACCGAGGCGAGCAGTCGCCCGTCGAACTCCAGCCGGCCGCCCGTGACTTCGTCGAGCAGCTGGCGACAATCGTCCTCGTGCATGGTGCGCGCGTGATTGAACGGATCGAGCACCAGATCGCCCGGCTCGCCGGTCAGGCGGATCAGGAAGTGCCCCGGGAAGCCCACCCCCTCGAACGGGATGCCGATGCGCCAGCCCAGCTCCATGAAGATGATGCTGAGCGTCAGCGGCACGCCGAGGCGGCGCTGCATGACCTCGTGGAGCAGCGAGTTGCTGGGGTTGAAGTAGTCCTTGTGATCGCCGCGGAAGCCCAGCTCCTCGAACACGAAGTTCCGGAGCCGCGCCAGCTTCTGGAGGTTGTTCCAATCGGGCTGGAGCCGGCCGCGCAGCTCGGCGGCCCACGAGTCGAGGGTATGGAGCTGACGGTCGACGTCCACGCGCGGATCGGACTCGGCCGCCACCAGCAGCGCCGCGCGCGCCAGGTCGAGCGCCTGGTCGGGCGCGCGCACCGTGCGGGCGAAGTCGTCACGAATCTCTTCGGGTGCCGCCATGTCGCCTGATCTCCAACCCGCGCGTGCGGCCCGGCGCGCCGGGCGCCGCCGCGAAACCGCGCCCCCCGCCGGACCGGGCGTCGCATGGCGCCATCGGCGCATGCTCGCCTGGTACGACGCCCATCGTCGCGACATGCCCTGGCGCCGCACCCGCGAGCCCTACCCGGTGTGGCTCTCCGAGGTCATGCTCCAGCAGACCCAGGTCGCGACCGCCCTTCCATATTACGACGCATTCCTCGCGCGCTTCCCGACGCTCGCCGACCTGGCCCGCGCCCGCCCGGCCGAGGTACTCGCCGCCTGGGCCGGCCTCGGCTACTACCGCCGCGCCCGTCACCTGCACGAGGCGGCGCGCGTCGTGATGCGCGAGCACGCGGGCCGCGTGCCCGCCGATCCCGACGCGTTCGGGCGATTGCCCGGGGTCGGCCGCTACACCCGCGGCGCGGTGCTCTCCATATGTTTCGACCGCCCCATGGCCGTGCTTGACGGAAACGTCGCCCGGGTCCTGTCGCGCTGGTTCGCACTGCCGGTCGCGATCCGCGACCCGCGCGGCGCCCGCCAGCTCTGGGCGCTGGCCGAGTCGCTGGTTTCGATGCGCCGGCCCGGAGACTGGAACCAGGCCGTGATGGAGCTGGGCGCAACGATCTGCACGCCACGGGCGCCCGCCTGCGACGCCTGCCCGGTGCAGGCGGGCTGCCGCGCCCATGCGCTCGGGCGCGTCGCCGAGTTCCCGCGCGTGGCCCCGCGCCGCGCGACCGAGATCGTGCGCCACGTGGTGGTACTGATCGAGCGCCGCGGCCGCGTGCTGATGACGCGGCGCGAGGGGGCGCTGCTCGCCGGACTCTGGGAGCCCCCGGGCGTCGAGCTGGCGCGCGGCGCCGCCGCATTACCGGCCCTCCGCGTTGCACTCGCGGCGCTGGGGCTGCGCGCGCGCCTCACGGACGGGCGCCGGCGCGTGCGTCATGCGATCACCCATCGCGCGATCACCGCCGAGGTGTGGAGCGGCGAGCTCGAGGGTGACGCGCCGCGCACGGCGCGACTGCGATGGGTGGATCCGCGCCGCCCGCGGGTGCCGCTCACGGCGCTCGCGCGGAAGCTGACAAGGACGGAATGAGCGCCGTCCGGTCCGCGGGCTGGGCTACGTCCCGCCGGCCGGGTCCTCGCCGCGACGACGCTTGCGCAGCAATGCCAGGTTGATCTCGATCGACGGATGGACGCTCAGCAGATTCCGCAGCGCTTCGTCCTGGTCGGGTCGTGATGCCGCGCGGCGTTGCGTTCCATCGGTGTCGAGATAGGGCCAGAGCACGTCGCGCACCGCCCTGGGCAACACGCTTTCCAGGTATTCGAGGGCCGTTCCCCTCAAGACGGGGTCGTCCACGTGCAGCCCACGGTAGGCGATCTTCAACGGCTCTCGCGGCAGGACCAGCGACAGCAGCACGAACACGTGGTCGAGGCTGCGACCCGCCCGTTCGCGCAGGAGTTCATCGTCGACGTCCTCGCCGGCGCGATCGTCGAGCTGCTCGAGCTCGATCCGGGCGTCCCACACGTCGCGACCGACCGAGGCCTCGCGCTGGATGGCGACAAGGATTCGGTCGCGATCGATCGCAAGCGCCGGGTCGTGGTCGAGCAGGTGCGCAAGGGCTCGGGCGCAGCGAAGGCGCACGTCGAAACGACCGTCGGCCAGTCCTTGCGTGAGACCGTCGACCACCCTCGCCTCCGGGCACGCGGCCAGCAACTGCGGAATGCGCCGGCGCACGGCGAACGCGCTGCCCGGATCGATCAGGGCGTCGACGAGCTGTCCGGCGTGAGGAATGGCGACGCGGCGCAGCGCCTGCAGCGCATCGCGCGCCACGTCGTCCCGCGCCAGCAACTGGATCGCCTGCGGCACGAGCGCGGGATCGAGCGTCGCACCGGCGAGCGCCCGCTTCACCTGAGCCGCATCACCGGAGCGCAGACCGCGCAGCGACTCCGTGATCGCGTCGTCCGGGGGAGCGGTCGTCGAAGGCGCATCGACGGGCGCCGGTGATGGTGCCGAGTGGAGCGTTCCGAGATCCAGGCTGCCCAACGTTCTCCCGAGCGTCTCGCGTGTCGTCGCATCCTCGACCGCGAGGGTCGCGAGGTTCAGCGAGCCGGCCCGGAGCCCGGCCTCGAGCGACAGCACGTAACCGTTCTGGAGCCGGAGCACGACCGTGAACATCACCAGCGCGATGATCACCGCAAGTCCGAGCAGAGGGAGCCGGGCACCGCTCGGACTCATGGCCAGCACCCCCAGGGTGAGCCCGGCACCGATCGCTTCGCCGAGCCGGTCGCATCCCACGTCCACGAGCGTCTTGGTCGCGCGCTTCTCCGCGGGCGGAATCGGGGTGTAGAGCAGTTCGTAGCCCGCGCGGAACAGCGAGCCCCGCAGTACGGCCTCGAGTCCCCGGGCAACACCGACGCCCCATGGCCCCGGCACGAGGGCCGCGGCGATCCCGCCCACCACCACCGATCCCGGCAACGCGCCAACGGCGCGCGTGAGGCCCGCGCGCTCGAGTGTCGCGCGCGTGGCCAGGGTCTGAATCGCGAAGGTGCACAACGCCACCAGCGTGTAGAACGCGGAGAACACACGCATCAGGGCGGGGCCGGAGCGCGCGGCCTCGCTGGCCTGTGCCTTGAAGACGAAGTCGAGCAATGCGGCACTCACCGACGTGCCGACGATCAGCAACGCCAGGTTGCGCAGGTACGACATCGCGACCAGCCGGCGGGCCGCTTGCGCGACGCTGATCGCCACGCCACCACGCGACTGGGTTCCGGCCGACCCCGAGCCGGCCATTCGGAAAACGAGCCACGCGGAACACGCGTGCGTCAGGGCGAGGACGGGAAGCGTCGCCGCAACTCCATCCCAGGCCGTGATGCGCTCGGCGACGATCCCGCCGAGGAGGCCCCCGAGCGTCCCGAAGCCGGCGATCCGGCCGATCGCCCGTTTCGCGCTGCGCGGGTCCATGCGCTCGGTGAGGATCGACCAGAACCCCGAGATGAGTGCAGGGCCGAGGGCCGCGACGTGCAGGTAGACCGCCACGGCCGCGACGCCTGCGTTCCACCCCGCCAGCCACCATTCCCCGACCGTGAGTACGGCACTCACCGCGAACCCCGCGGGGATGACACGGTTCGGACCGTAGGTGGCGATGGCGCGCGTGGCCAACAGCGCAACCCCGATCGAGATGACCGAGGCGACCGCGACCATCACCGGCAGACGGGCGAAGTCGAAATTGGAGAGGAACAGCGCGTCGCGCGCCGCCCGGGAGGCGACCTGGTACGCGATGATCAGCGCCGCGCAGCCCAACGCGCCTGCTGGAACCACGCCCGGACGGGAGCCGCGAGCGGGGGTCACGAAACCGGATTCATCCTGTGGTGAAGGCGACGGATGCGGTCTTCCACTCGAAAGGGGTACTGTGTCTCCGGAGTTCCGGAGAACTCCTACGCATGTCGCGAGTTGCTCCAGACTAGCACCCCGGAGCAATCGCCCCCACCCGCGTACGAAGCGTTCGCCGCCGATCGCGGCCGGCCCATCTTCCAGGAGATCACTTGAGCGAAGTGCTGGAGGGAATGCTGTCCCATTACCGGATCGTCAGCCTCCTCGGGGCTGG
>Ga0070695_100002618_pt1 | contig 10398 bp, 5 predicted proteins | sample KBSK1252metaG_FD_65471 | JGI IMG/M metagenome (GOLD analysis project Ga0070695, IMG submission 65471) | Corn, switchgrass and miscanthus rhizosphere microbial communities from Kellogg Biological Station, Michigan, USA - KBS K1-25-2 metaG | ecosystem: Host-associated > Plants > Roots >...
TGCCGTCGGGCTCTGTCGCCAACGGCTTCCAGCCTGTGTTTCCAGAGCCTGCAGTTTTGACGTATATGGAGCTGTAAGCGTCGCCGTTGGAGCGCTCGTACGTTTGCCCAACGAGTGCTGACACGGAGCTCTCCGGCGAACCTGAGCCGCGGAAGGACGTGTAAACGGCTTCGAACAGCGGCGGCTCTACGCCGCGGTAGGTCCACGTGACTCCGCCTGTCTCTACGTAGTCGTTGCCAGCGACGAATGCTGGCGGCGTGCCGCTCGTTGTGCCGCCTACCGTACACTCCCAGACGTGTCCAGCCGTCGGCTCGATTAGCGTTCGAATGCCTGATAGCAATCTGGCAACTGGCGCGTTATTCGATCTAGTTGCATTGCTCCACCCACCAGCTTGCACACATTGCCAAAATGTGGGCTCGCCCGCCGCGGCGTCCGCATGCCAATGGACATGTCCCTTGAACCACAGACCGTCCGTAGGCAGTGCGTTGCCGGCCGTAAACCGTGCGCCGAAGTCTCCCGCGCCTGTTCCGATTGAGTTGTTTCCGCCAATGTAACGGCCGATTGTTACGCCGTAGGGGAAATAAGTGAATTGTGGGTGTAGGCCGCGCGTGTTTGCAACCCCTACACCGTACCAACCCATTATGGCATCGGTATATCCCTGCTTTATATACCACGAATCTGTGTCGTCATATGACAGCGCATAGACATCGCGGGCTATGTCGCCATTTGTAAAGGATTGAAATGTCAGTAGACCGTTGTACCCAACCTCAGACGCCGGAGGCAGGCCGAGGCCGAGCATTACGCGGTGCGAGTTGAGCGAGTTTCGCACCTCCGTATTCTGCATCACGGCGCCCTGCTTAATGCTGGGCCGCTCACGGAACGGAGGGTGTATTCCAAAGCACCGCCACACAGCGCCGTTGTCTGTTACGGTACGCCCGGCGCCCTTTGGCCACGTCGGTTCTGTGGTAGCGTGCGTCGTGCCGCTCGTCTGACAGATGTAGTAGTAGCCGTTGCGCACCGTAGGCGCCCTATAGGTGAGGCCAGCGCTCACTGCCTCGCCAGCCGTCCACGGAGTTCTATAGGTGTCGATTGTGCCGTCCGAGACGAAGCCGCCTTTAAGGCCGTTGCCGTAGAAGTACCCGGCCCCATCGCCGCCTTCAGAATACAACGACTCTGCGGAACCGTTGATCCAGTATGGCATGCCGCCTTCGTTGCCTACGGTGTGGTGACCGAAGTGACCGTTCTGCAAAAACGAGCGGTCTAGCACGCCGAATTGACCGTTGAAATCAACAGTAAGCTTCTTGAATGAACTGGCGTTCGAATCGGTGCCGGCGAATGACACACCATGGCCGCCGTTGTATTCAATCATGACATCGTCGATGTCTGACAGATTGGCGTTAGACCCGCCGGCATCCTCGCAGACGGCATTGATTCCGTTATTCGAGAATCCTCGAATGTAGAGCCTGTGCAGCTTTACTAGCGTCGTTTCTAGGCGAATGCCGTGTGCATCTGTCAGCAATTCCCACACCACTCCGCCGTCTGTCCATGGGCCGGCGTGCCCCACGAAGTCTTCTGGGAAGTTGGCCCAGTCGTTCCAGTCGGCCGGCTCTGTAGCGGCGCTCGTGCCAGGGTCAGTGCAGCGTAGAGCGTAGCCAGGCAGCGTCCACTGCGGAGGTATGACGATGTCTCCGACGGCGTAGACTGTGCTCGGCGCCCACTTGGCCCAACGCTTTAGAAAACTGCCAGGCGGCGCAACCCAATTGCCTGTTCCGTCTAGAAACAGGTCGTGAATGTAAGAGCCGCTGCACAGGTCTCTGTGGACGAAGATGCCGCACGACCCCTTGGGGAATATAAGCGCCGACATCGTCAGGTACGACGAATTGCTTGACCCATCTCCGAATAGCTCGACAACGTTTGTTAGGTCGATAGTGTCAGCGAATCTGTACGCTAGGCCACTGCCACTTGGGAAGTAGATTGACTTGCCGACCGCCAGCGCCGCCGCTAACGCCGCTGTGTTGTCCGTTCCGCCGGAACCTAAAGCGTCGGCCTTGCCGCCGAACCAACGAATGTCGAGAGAGCCTGAGAAAATTCGTTTGTACCGCTCGCCAGCATTGCCGACGAGAATGGTGCCGTCGTTGTCCGCCGACGTAGTGTCTGCTGCGTCATAGGCGAAGATGCCGCCTGCGCCGTCGTTGTCCGTCTCTCGGCACGCGACCATGATGGCGCTGGCCGCCGGCGCAGAGATTGCAGCCACCGCGCGCACGGCCGCATAGCTGGCGTATGTTGACCCTATCGAGCCTCCGCCACCGCCACCGCCACCGCCACCACTGGTAGGCGTGACGATGTCGAGGATGTACTCGTTCTCATTGATGTCGAAAAGGTGAATGCTATAGGAGCCGCCTTCGACGTCAGGCAGGAAGGACGGCCCTGAGCTCGTCGTGCTCGACAGGACAGACGACGAGCCGCCTGGCTTCGTTAGCGTCCACCGATAGGTCGTCGTCGACGCGCCTACTAGCGACAGCTGGCAGAGCAGGCCAACTTCTATGTCTACAGGCGCCGGATGCTGCGCGCCGGCCGCGTTTAGCGTGCCTGCGCCGCCTGGCTGATATAGTTGAACGCCAGCCATTACAGTACTGCTTTCATGTAGCCATCGAGCCTAGATAGTCTGCTCTGGGAGATTACTCCACCAATCACGACGACCTCGTCCATGGCCCCGTCTAGCGGAAAGCTAGTGGCGTGCGCGGCGGTAACACGCGCACCGACGCTACCTATGTCGTCCGTTGACCTATTAAGCGCCCCGCTCTGCACCACTGTTTGAGACGTGCCGTCGTATATGATCGCGTACGATCCGACTAGGCTAGGATTGCCGTCGTCGTATGACACAACCAATCTGTGAGCAGCAGTGTCGTGCGTTGGCGAGAACCCGACAGAGTTTATTGGCCCCACCTTGGCGCCCAAAGATACCGGCAGATAGCCTGCGTCATTGACAATGAGAAGTTCAAAGAACGTCTTGGTTGCCGACATGCAGAACGACAACGGGGAAAAAAACTCACCAGCCGTCGGCGTAGTTGTCAGTTTGTATGTCATGGCTGCTGTAAACGCGCCGCCAGCCACAACGGCGTCCATCTCCAGCGCGTCGTCTGAACCGTCGAATACGATTGTCACAGGCGCGCCCGATGCCGTCGGCCGATTGCCCGCCGCTGCCGCAGTGGCGTTGTTGCCGTTTCCGCTCTGGTCGGCGCGCGCCGACACGGCAGCTACTACGAGCGTGTTGCCGTAGCCTCGTCGCAGCCATAGCGCGGTCGAGTACTTGCGTGGGTCGCCGCGCTCGCGAGACGAGCGCATGCTTCCATGTGGCCTGCCGCGGTAATAGTTCATCCGAGCCACATGCGCTCGACGCGCGTCTTCGAACAGATGGTGATGCGCAGGATGGTCGCAGCGACAACGCTCTTGACCACGATGCCCTGCACCGTCTGGCCCTTGGCGATGGCGAGCCCAGGGCGCTCGACCTTGCGCTCTCCAGCAAACAGGCGAGGCGTAATGTTCGCCTGGGTGCCAGATGCGCCAGTGACAGTCTGGTCAACCGTCTCTCCGCTCGTTGCCGCCGACCAGCGGTAGAACACGTCGTCGTCGCCGGTCACTTCAACAATGCAGGCATTGTTGTTGATGAACGACAGCAGCGCCGCGTAGTTGGCCGCCGTCAGGTCGATGTGCACGCTGGTCGACGTGACTGGCACCGCGAAACACCGGCCAGTAATGGCCCCAACCGGCATGAACAATTCCTCAACCGCTCCGTTCATCACACTCCTCCAATCATCTCGTCAGTGGGCGTTTTAAGCCGCTCGCCAATCTTCGATGGCCCCGGGCGTGGCCGCGGTGCCTGAGCTTCTGCCTGCGCCGCCGCCGTATCGCTCATCGACGCCGCGTACTTCTCGGCGAAGTCGCTCGACAGCGCCAGCTCGCCAGCGCCGTCAAGGTCAAGCAGCGAGTCCAGGATGATGCGCTGGCGCAGCGGCACCTCGATGCCCTTCTGGTCGAGCTTCTGCAGACGCTCGAGCACGGACATGCGCACATGCTGAATGAGCGCAGGATGCACCTCGGCAATGGCGTCAATCTGGTCGCGCGTGACGGTGCCCTTGGAGATGTCAGCGATGACAGCGAGCGGCTGCGTAACGGCCGTGTGCAGCATGGCGTACTGCTGAATGTCGATGCGGCTCGGCGACGTCTTTGCCGACATTGGCGTCAGGCTCTGCGTCTGAACCAGCCCGCCTGGCATCTTCTCGGCGAGCAGGCGGATGGCCTTCGTCGTCGCCACGACAGCCGCGCCAACGGCGTGCGGGTCGGCGTCGAACGAGTTGCCGAAGACGTGCGCCGCGTTGTCGCGAATGCGCTGGCCGTAGTTTGCGTCGGCGTCCAGCACTTCCTTCGCGCGTGCCTTGTAGGCCAGCTCTGGCGTAGCGTGGCTGCCCTGGAACAGCTCGAGCGCCGTAGGCGTCACTGCGTTGCGCGTAGCCGTGGCGGCCTGCTTGAACTTGCTGCCAGCGCCCTCGATGCCGGCGAACACCTTGTTGAGCGAGCCGTCGATGGAGACGCCTGCCTTCTCCGCGTAGCGCTCAATCATCGCCATACGCCGCACCATAAGACCAGGGCTGCGTAGGCCGCCTGCTACAGCGCCGATGAGCGCTCCGACGCCAGCGCCGGTGCCTCGCGAGTCGTCGGCAAAGGCGCCGCCTAACACTGCTCCGCCAGCGGCGCCTAGCAGATGGCCAGCGCTCCCAGTGTCAAGCTTATCGAGCGCGCGAAGCTGGTTGGACGCAACGAGCGACTTCTCTGCCTTCGCTACCGTGGTCTCGAATCCCTCGGTCGCCTTGACGACCTTGGCGAGCTCGGCTGCCTTCTCCGGCGTAAGCTCGCCGGCCTTGGCCAGAGAGGAGGCAAGCTCCTTGGTATTGGCGATGTGTTGCTTGACGAGCTGATGGTCAAGGTCGTTCTTCGCCGACGTGAGCCCCTCAATGTAGGTGTGGCTCTTAGCTGGGTCGGCGCCCATCTTCGTACGCCACGGGTCGAGCGGGTCGACCTCGCCAGTCTTCGTCATAAAACGCTGCTCGAATGCCTCGTTGGACTTGAGCCACTTTGCGAACGGCGCATTCACCTCGCGCTGCATCGCGCCAGCGCCGCCCCAGACAGCCTCGTTCTCTAGAGACTGCCGCAGGCCCTCATACATGCCCTTCATCTCGACGCCTAGGGCTGGCCCGCCGCCCTTGACTACCGTGCCGATGCCGCGCTTGTAGTTGTCCATGACGCCGAAGAGGCCTACGCCGTCGCCGGCTTCAATGGCCTTGGCCGCCTTCGTTTCAGCCACGCCGGCGAAGTCGGCTAGCTTTCTCATCTGGCGACGCTCAGCGAGCGTGAATGCGGCCGACTCGTTCGACATCTCTGTCAGGTTCGACCTGATACCGTGCAGTTGATTGATTGCCTCGTTGGATTGAGCGACGAACGCCTCATCTCCCTTGGCGATTACCTTGTTGACATTCGCCGGCTTCAGCGGGCCTCGCCACTCTTCGGTTAGATTGCGCGTGGCGCCAGACATCTCGTCAACGTGGCCGACGAACTCACGCTTGGCGGCTTCGCGGATGGCATCGCCCTCAAACACGGCAATGCGGCGCGCTGCTGCCCCTTCCTTGCCTCCGGCGACCAGCGCCCGGATAGCTTCAGGGTCCTTGCCGCTGACCGCTCCTGAGAGCCTTGCGTAGCCTTCGCGCAGCCCTGGCGCTGCCTCGCCAAACTTCTGCTCAGCCACCTTGACCGCGTCGTCTCCAGTGGCTGGCTTCTCGAAGCGCTTGGCCACACGGCCAGCGCCGGCCCCGATGGCCTCGCCGATGCCGCGTACGCCAGCGCCGATGCCGCCACCTATGAGGAGGCCGTGCAGCCCAGCTGAAACGGCCATCTCGCCTGTAAGCTTGCGGTTCTCAATGTAGGCTTCGTCCTGCGCCGCGACGATGTTGAGCGGAGCGCCCTCCAGGCCGCCGGCCACGCCTGCGCCTGCCACGCGCGCCGCGCGCCCAGCGCCGAGCGCCTTCGTTGCCATGCCGCCAGCGCCGCGCGCCAGCGCTCCAAGGCCGCCAATCTCAGCGCCGAGAATCTGGCCGCCAATGGTCCCAGCCATGGCGCTACCGGCGTTCTCTTCGGCTGCCAGCCGTGAGCCTTCCGCGAACCGCTGAGCCGTCCCAGCGCCCGCCAGGCCACCTCCGCCGGCCTCGTAGGCGATAGTCTCGAGTGCGCCGCGCCCGGTCATGTCGGCGAGCGGGTCGGCAACGCCAGCCACGTGCGCGCCGATGGCGCTAGCTGCGCGCGGGATTGCAGTGGCAGCGTCAACAGTGCCGCTAGCAAAGCCTTCTGAGAAGGCTCGAGCCTGCCCAGCCGCTCCGCCCGCGGCCTCGCGCTTCAGAGCCGCGTCAACGTCCTTCTGCGCCGCCGGCACCAGGCCGGCTCTGTGCGCCGTCTCGAGCTGGTCGGCGGGGACTTCGAAGACCTTGCCGGCCTCGTCGCGGAAGAAGAGCGGCTGCGTCACTTGCCCACCTGCCGAAACTGGCCCGCGGCCGTCGGATTCTTCGCTGCCTTGCCCGTGTACTTGACCTGCGAGCCTTTATCCGTCTGGGCTTCCTTGACCGCCGACCCGCGCTGAGCGTCAACGCGCGCCTGGTAGGACCTGTCCAGAATGCCCTGAAGCTCGTTAAGCGCCTTCTCTGCCGGCATCGAGCCGACGGCGTTCTTGAGGGCCTTCTTGTAACGGTCCATGTCTTCGCCCTTGACGGCGTTCTGTCCTGCGATCGTGTTGGCGCCGTTGACGACGGCCTCGATGTTGAGGTCAACGGAGCGCAGGTCGTCTGGGCTGAGCGAGCTGCCGCTCTTGGCCAGGCCCTTCAGATTGCCAAGAGCGCCAGAGGCGTTCGTGTGCAGCGACTTCATCTCGCGGATCTTCGTCGCCTCGGGCTCGGACCGCGCAGTAACCTGATTGCCTTGGAGGTCCTCGATTACGAGTCCGCGTGCCTTCTCGGCCTTCTCCGGGTCCATGCCCTCGGCCTTCTGACGCTTAATCTCGTTCTCGTACGTGCCGCCGACGACGTTGCCGCGCTTGCCGAGGGTGTCGTACCGCTTCTGGACTTCGGCCTCGTTCGGCGCGCGCATGCCGCCAGCAGTCGGCGTCACAACCTTCGCCGCCGTGGTCACGCTGGTTTTACCGTAGGCAGCGTTCATGAACTGCTGCTCCGTAGCGACGCGCTTCTCGTTGCCTTCTGCCAGCCACACGTCGAGAGCCTTCTGAATGTCCTCGTTCTTGGTCGACGCCGCGTAGGCGGATGCCATCGTCTCGACCTTCTTCTGCTGGGCAATGCGCAGGGCTGCCTCCGCCTGGTCGAGATTGCCGAATTGCCTATTGAGCCTCGCCAACGCGCTGTTGGCGTTCTCTTTGCCTGCCTCTATCTGCTGGCGTTGATTGGCGATATCGCGGTCGATGTAGCCGTTGATCTGGTTGAGGACCATGTTCGGCCCGCCCGACAGCGTCGCCGCGCCAGCGCCGAACGCCTGAGCGATGGCAGCGCCAATCTGCCCAACGGCGCCGCGCTCTTCGAACCAGCGGTTGGCGTTGAACGACTTGGACGACTTGTCTGACTCCTCGATGGCCTTCTCCAGGTCATCGCGGTCTCGCCGATACTGGCGGTCCTGCATATCGCGCTTCATCTGCGCGATGCGCGCCTGCTCCTGAAGCTCCGGTAGCGCGGCCTGGTAGGCAGCCGCATCGCCGGCAGCGCGCGCCGCCTGCGCGTTCTGCTGGCCAGAATAGGCCATATTCTTATTGATGCTTGCGTCGGCCCTGACTGCAGCATCGGCCTCGCTGTACGGCATGCCGCTCGTCTCGCGCGTCTCTTGCTGCGTCGTCGGCAGTACGCCGCCCTTGCGCGGCGCTTCGTACACCGGCCGCATGGCATAAGCGTCGATGTTGCTCTGAAGCTGCTCAGCCTGGCCAAGCGCTGGGCTCTGCGGCTCAGGCGGCGCGGCCTGCGGCGGAGGCGCTGCCTCAGACCGGTAGAGCGCCTGCTGAATCCTGCCAGCGTCAGAGCCAGCCGGCGCCGCGTCCGTAGCCGTGGGCGGAGCGACTGGCTGCATCTGGCCGCCAGCGAGCTCGCGCGAGAGTGCGTCGATGTCGGCGCCGGCCGAGTTACGTGCCAAGCGCTCGTCGGGCTGAGGAGACAACTGCGCGGCCATCTCCGGGTCGTGCGCGAAGAACGAGCTGCCGTCGTCGGCGTGGAATAGCCCAGCGCCAGGCTGCAGCTCGGGGTCCTGGTCGAATCTGACCAGAGGCATTAGGGGGCCGCCCTTCTCGCCGTACGCTTAGGCGACGACTGCCGGATGTACTCTTCGTCCTCTGGTTTGATCGACCCAATGCCGCCGAACGTGGACATGCGCCGCTTTGCGGCGGCGTCCATCCGGTCGCCGGTGACAGCTTCGATCTTGCGAATGACCCGCTGCCCGTTCGTCTGCGCGCCCTTCGGTTCGAAGTCGGCGCCGGCCTTGTCGGCAACCATTGCCTCAAGAGCGTCTAGCCTGCGCTGCTGCTCGCCGATGGCCGATGTGTTCACCATGGTCAGCCGGCCAGGGTCGACCGACTTCATCCCATCGGGGCCAGTAGAGACTGCGCCAGCGGCTGGCGTCTGCTCGAGCTCCTGAGCCATCGGGCTCACGTACGAAGCCGCTGGGCCGTTAGACTGGTTCTTGTAGTTCCAGGACGTCGAGCTGGCCGGCCGCATGTCAACCGCCGGCGCGCCCATCGACGACGGCGCCGCGGTGCTCTCGAGCGCCTTCAGCCGGCTCATGATGTCGCCAGCGCTGACCGGCTGGATATTCTCCTTCGCCCGTACGTCGCTCATCATGTTGACGCCAGCGCCAATGAGGGTGCCTGTCATTGCCATATCGGCCGCACGGTCTCTCTGCGCCACGTTGGCCATGCCTACCTGCACACCGCGGTCGGCGCCGTAGCGCTGGTTGGCAGCGCCCATGTCGCCAGCCAGAATGCCCTGGCGGCCCTGTTCACCGGCCTGCGTCTGGCCGATGGCCATGCCTTCCGCGCCGAGTCTGGCCTGGTTGTTCTGCTGGTTGTAGCCAGCGCCAAGCTGGCCGTAGCCGAGGCCAACCTGGCCGGCAGCGCCCGCCGCGCCCATCTGCTGGCCCGCCGCGCCGTAGCGCTGGCCCATGATGCCCACATCGCCGGCGCGCACGTTGCCAAGCGCGCCCTGCTCCATGCCCATGGCCCCCAGCTTCGTCTGGTTCCAAGCGGCCGCTTCGTTGGCGCGCAGCGAGGCTGCGGCCTGGTTCGTTTGCTGGTTGCTTGTAGCGCCGGCCCTCATCGCCGCGCGCATGCTGTTGGCGCCACCTGCTCCAGTGTTGGCAAGGGCCAGCGCGTTGCGGTTAGCCGAGTCGCGCCCGGCTACAAGCTGAGCCTGCGCCGCGCTAGGCCCTGGCCCGCCTTCGTAAAAGGAGCGAAGGCGCCCGATGGCCGCCATGCTATCGCCGCGCGCTGCAGCCGCGTCCGCTGCGTTGCCCTCTGCCCTGCCGTACGATGCGTTGGCGTCGTCGTAAAGCCCGCCAGCGCGCGCTACGTTGCGCCGTTGGTCGAGTCCGGCGTTGTACATGCCGCTCTCGGCATTGCCTCCGAGCTCGCGCCCAAGCCAGCGCGTGTCTTTCGCTCCGGCCTGTCCTAGCTGGCTCGAGCGCTCCGCCTCCGCGTCCGCCCCTAGCCCTCCATACCGGTACCTGTCCCTAGGCATAACTCGCGCTCCTTCTGCTCCGTATGCGTCCTGCTGGTCGTCGAAGGCGCCGCCGAGTGCTGAACCGCCCCCGTACCCGAGCAGCGCGCCACCTGGTCCACCCACGACAAAGCCGCCGATGCCGCCGGCAATGCCGCCAATGGTGGACCCAATGCCCATCAGGCCCTCTTCTCCTGCGACAGCTTCTTGAGCCCGCCGCTCTGGTACACCTCACACGACAGCGCATTCAGCGCGGCGCCCTCGCCCGGCGTAGGTACGCCAGCGTCGTCACACGGCGTGACCTGCAGCCAGAACCTGAAGCTATCGCCACGAACCTGCGGCAGCCGGTATTCAAGCTGGTCTGTCCAGTCGGCAGGAGCGAAGGTCCCTGTCGGCGTGTCCCACGTCGTACCGCTGTCGCGCGAGACCTGGAGGTTGACGTTGACGAAGTCGCTCAGCGCCTCGCCAAGCAGCATTGCCCCTCGGCACCGGCCGTAGCCGTTGGCGCCGAAGAACCGCACGTCACCGGTGATGAGCTCGCCGGTAATCCATGTGGGCGATGCACCGTCAAAGTCATCCGTCCAGGCGCTCGTCT
>Ga0070695_100002619_pt1 | contig 10396 bp, 8 predicted proteins | sample KBSK1252metaG_FD_65471 | JGI IMG/M metagenome (GOLD analysis project Ga0070695, IMG submission 65471) | Corn, switchgrass and miscanthus rhizosphere microbial communities from Kellogg Biological Station, Michigan, USA - KBS K1-25-2 metaG | ecosystem: Host-associated > Plants > Roots >...
CCGATCGCGCAGATGCGGTACGAGTACGACAAAGCGGTCGAGCAGCTCAAAGAGGGGCGCCTCGGCCTCGAGCAGTACCGTGGCCTCGTGGAGCGCGTGACGCGCCAGGTGTCGGCCAACAAGTCGCACGTGCAGAAGCTCGAGGCGGAGACGAAGGCGTACTTGAAGGTCGGCGATCGCGCGACGGCGGCGAAGTTCGCACTGGAGCTGCAGAAGGCGAAAGAGGAAATGGCCGCCAACGAGCAGCAGCTTCAGCTGCACGAGACGGCGTACGGCAACAGCTTGAAGAAGATCAAGCACGCGAACGAAAAGCTGATCGAGCTCCGCGAGAAGATTCAGAAGTACGACGCGGAGCTGAAGATGAGCGCCGCCGAGGCGGAAATCGCCAAGCTCTCGGAGACGTTCGACGTCAACCTCACGACCGATTTCGGGGAAATCGAGAGCGTCATCCAGCAGCGAATCGATCAGAATCGCGGCAAGGTGCGCGTCGCGGCCGACCTGTCGGAAAAGGGAATCGCGGAGATCAACGCCGAGGAACGGATGCGCAGCGAGCTCGCCGAACAGGCCCTCCAGAATTTCGAGGTCGAGCTCGGACTGAAATCACCAGAGACCGCGCCGATGGCGCAGACCGCCAAGGACCTCGGACCCGCAGCGGAAAAAGCCGTCGAGAAACAGACCAACTAGGACACAACTATGGCGAATGGACAGCCCAAACCGGCGTTCTACGTCGCGGTGCTGCTCGTTGTGCTCGGCCTGGTCGGCCTCGCGATCTGGCAGTACGGCGGCGTTCGACAAAGCACCCAGACCGGACAGATCTCGAGCGACGAGATCAAACAGATGAAGGGCGGCGCCGAAGCGCCCGACAGCTCCGGCATCACGACGGTCAAGGAATACAAGTACGTCGCCGCGACGAAGTTGCCCGAGGTCAAAGGCATCTCGAGCTACAAGCCGATGGCCGATCGGACGGTCCGCTTCGCGATCAACGTCTGGGCGGGCTGGGGTCCCATCATCTACGCGAACAACGGCTTCAAGCCGGGCAAAGCGTGGAAGACGCCTGGCGGGAAAGACTTCAAAGTCGAGCTCGTGCTCATCGACGATCCGGTGGCGATGCGCGACGCGTACGCCGCGGGGAATCTCCACGTCGGCTGGGCGACGCTCGACATGCTGCCGCTCTTCCTCGAGGGGCTCCGCAAGGATTCGCGCGTCATGCCGCGCGTCTACCAGCAGGTCGACTGGTCCAACGGCGGCGACGGCATCGTCGTGCGCGACACCGTGAAGACGATGGCCGACGTGCGGGGGAAGACGATCGTGCTCGCGCAGAATTCGCCGTCGCACTACTTCGTGCTGAACGCCCTGATCAACGCCGGCGTGCAGCCGGCGGAGGTCGAGTTCAAGTTCACGCAGGACGCGTTCCAGGCGGCGGCGGCGTTCAACGCCGACAAGCGTCTCGCCGGCGTCGTGAGCTGGGCGCCCGACATCTACAACCTCGAGAAGGTGAAGGGCAACAAGATCCTCGTCACGACGTCGACGGCCAACAAGCTCATCGCCGACGTCTGGTTCGCGCGCGCCGACTTCGCGAAGGACAACCCGGACGTCGTCGAAGGCATCACGCGCGGCATCTTCGACGCGATGGTGGATCTGAAAGCACAGGATGCGAAGCAGAAGGTCGCCAAGCTGATGGCCGCCGGCTACTCGATTCCCGAGAGCGACGCGCTCGGCATGCTCGGCGACGCGCACTCGACCAACTACGCCGAGAACCGCGACTTCTTCCTCAACCAGAACAACCCGACGAACTTCGAGCGCACGTGGGCGACGGCGTACTTCCTCTACAAGAAGATCAACGTCGTCACCGAGCAGACGCCGTTCGATCAGGTGATGGACTTCACCGTCATCCAGAAGCTCGGCTCCGAACCGAAATACGCGTCGCAGAAGAACGAGTACGACATCCACTTCGCGCCGGCGAGCGCGGGCTCGCTGGCGGGAGAGAAGAACGAGATTCTCACCAAGACCGTCGTCATCCATTTCTTCCCGAACTCGTGGGACCTGAACAAGAAGATCACGAAGTCCGCCGACGGCAAAGAGGTCGAAGAGCTCTACGATCCGAATGTCTCGTTCGTCGTCGAGGAGGTCGGAAAGCTGGCGGGCCAGTTCGGGGCGGCGCGTATCGTCATCGAGGGGCACACGGACGGATCGATGCGCGGCCAGGTGCCGAAGAGCCTCGTGCAGGAATTGTCGCTGAACCGCGCGAACTCGGTGAAGGAAGCGATCGTCCGGAAATTCTCGTCGCTGCAGCCCAATCAGTTTTCGACGGCGGGCATCGGCTGGGATCGGCCGTTCGATCCCTCGGATCCTGACAACGGCGCGAAGAACCGTCGCGTGGAAATCAAAGTGTATCCGGCGGAGGCGACCGCGGCTCCCAAGTAGATGCCGGCCGAATCGCCGTCCAAACCGTCGCTGCTGACGCTTCGACTCTCGCCGCCCCCGATGACGCGCCGCCTCGTCGGCGTGGGGGCGATGGGAGTCGTCGTGCTCCTCTGGTGGCTGGCGACCTCCGGCCTCGGATCCGAGGATCGGCTGATCTCGCCGATCATCCTCCCGAGTCCCGTCGAGGTCGTGAAGAGTTTTCCGAGTCTGCTGAACGACCGCGCGCTTCTCCAAAGCATCGCGGCGACGCTGAAGCGCGTGCTCATCGGCTTCGGCCTCGCGGTCGTCGTCGGCGTGCCGCTCGGCATCATCGCGGGATCGTGGCGGGTGGTCGAAGCGGCCGCCGCGCCCATTGCGCTCTTCGGCCGGAATCTTCCCGTCGCCGCGCTGATTCCCCTGACCATCCTGTGGTTCGGCATCGACGAGACGCAGAAGGTGATGTTCATCTTCATCGCCTGCGTGCCGTTCGTGTTTTCCGACTCGGTCGCCGCCGTGGCGAACGTGCACGATCGCTACGTCGAAACGGCGCAGACGCTCGGCGCTTCGTCTTCGCAAATCGTCACGAAAGTGCTGGTCGCGCTGGCGCTGCCCGACATCTACAAGAGCCTGCGGCATCTCTTCGGCCTCGCGTTCGGCTACATCATGCTCGCGGAGTTGATCAACGCGCAGCACGGCCTCGGGTATCTCTTGATGACGAGCCAGCGGCGCGGGATGTCCGAGCACATCATCCTGATCCTCATCATCATCGGCCTGCTCGCCTACGGCATCGATCGCCTGCTGTTCTGGTTCCAGCGCGGCCTCTTTCCGCACCGGGTCATCGAGGATTGACGGTGCCCGATCCTCCGGTCGCGTCGCGGGAGTACGCGAACGTCGTCGATTTTCGCGGCGTGACCAAGCGGTTCGGCAAGCTCACGGTCATCCGCGACGTCACCTTTGCGGTGCCCGACCTGCCGAACAAGGGCGAGTTCATCGCGATTCTCGGTCCGTCCGGCTGCGGCAAGTCGACCGTGCTGCGGCTCATCGCGGGGCTCCGGCCGCACTATCCGGCGACGGAAGGCACCGTGCTCGTCGGCGACAAGCCGGTCGCCGGGCCGGGATCGGACCGAAGCATGGTGTTTCAGGACTACACGTCGTTCGACAACCGCTCCGTCGAGGACAATGTCGCGTTCGGGCTCGAGTGCCGCGGCGTGCCGGCGGCCGAGCGGCGCGAGCGCGCGCGGGAGTGGATCGCGAAAGTCGGCCTTGACGTGAAGCGCGACGCCGCCAAATATCCTGCTGAACTGTCGGGCGGCATGCGGCAGCGGGTGGCGATTGCGCGCACGCTGATCCTGTCGCCGCGCATCATCCTGATGGACGAGCCCTTTGGCGCGCTCGATCCGACGACGCGGCTGCACATGCAGGAGCTCCTGGTGGACTTGTGGAAGGAGGCGCAGGCGACCGTGTTCTTCGTGACGCACTCGATCGAGGAAGCGGTGTACCTCGGCGACCGCGTGTACGTATTCTCGTCCGCTCCCGGCACGATCATCCGCGAGATGACGATTCCCGCGCCGACGCTTCCGCCGAAGGACATGCTGCGCGAGCGGGCGTTCATCGAGCGCGTGTCCGAGATCCGCGACATCATGGACGGCCTCGCGTCGTCTTCGCGCGCCGGTGACTGACGTGGCGAAGAAGTCCGAAGCCGGGATGTCGGACTACGTGAAGGAAGCGTTTTTCTTCCGCTGGAACCTCCTCTTGTTTTTTGGCGCGTCTGCCGCCGCTGCGATGACGCCCCTCGCTCCTGTCCTGCTGCCGCTCGTCGCGGCGGGCGAGCTGACGTATCTCACGGGCCTCGTCTCGATTCCACGATTTCGCGCGGCGATCGACGCGAAGGTCCACGCGGCGGGGAGACCGGCTGCCGGATCGGCGCCGCCGCCGCCGCCCGTGTCGGTCGTCACGATGCTCGCCGGCCTTCCGGCCGATGCGCGGACGCGCTTCCAGCGGCTGCACGCGCGATGCGTGGAGATGCGCGCGATTGCCGCCGGCGTCCGCGGCGCCGCCGGCGATCAGGCGGGCAGCGCCGAAGAAATCCGCACGCCGGGCCTCGATCGTCTGCTCTGGCTGTTCCTGCGCCTCCTGCTCTCGAAGGCCGCGCTCGACCGGTTTCTCCAGACGATGAACGAGCAGGAGATCAAGGTGCGGATCGCCGAGCTGACGAAGTCGCTCGAGGCCGCGAAAGGCGGCGACGAACGGATCGTCCGATCGCTGCAGGACAGCATGGCGAGCTGCGAGCTGCGGCTCGACAACTTCGGGCGCGCGAAGAAGAACGCCGAGTTCGTGTCGCTCGAGCTCGATCGCATCGAAGGGAAGATTCAGGCGCTCGCCGAGATGGCGGTCAACCGGCAGGATCCCGACTTCCTCAGCAGCCAGGTCGATTCCGCCGCCGACAGCATGCGGCAAACCGAAAAAGCGGTGAGCGAGCTCCAGCATCTGACCGGTCTCGCCGATCAGCTCGAAGAGCCGCCGGCGATTCTCGAGAGCGATCTGCGTCAGGTGCTGAAGCAATGATCGACGAGGCGACGCCGCGGCGCGCCGATCTGCCCGCCTGGCTGCCGGCGTGGGCGAGTCTGCTCGCCGAGTTGTATTTCTCCGGCACGACGGCCGCGTTCGTGCTCCACGGGAACACCTACGATCTGTTCCGAAGCGGCGGCGGCGACGCGCTGCGGTACGGCGTGCTCGCGGAGTTTCTGGCCGAGCAACTCTTCGGACGCTGGTCGCTCGTGCTGCACTACGACCTCGGCCGCGGGCTGCGCGCGTTCGCCGGCCGCGACGAGCAGCGGCTGAAAGAGATGGTCGTGCTCGCCAACAGGAAGCTCGGCGATCTCAGCGCGCTGACGAAGGATCCCGCCGCCGCCTTCGGCGCGCTCGATCGCATGGTGCGCGCCAACATCATGGCCGCCGACGCCGATCGCCTCAGCGTGGCGGTCATCGTCGACCAGGCGTCGTACGTGTTTCCGTCCGGCGAACCGGGACGTCTCAGCCTGCAGTCGTCGTCCGAGCTCGTGCGCATGCTCAATTGGGCGATGAGCCCGCACGTCAAGCGGCTGAACATGGCGTTCGTGCTCGTCGACGAGAAGCTCGCCGACCTGAACGATCGGCTCACCGGCAATCCCAACGTCGCGGCGATTGAGGTGCCGCTGCCGGACGAAAGGGCGCGCGAGACGTTCATCAAGGCCTCGATCGCCGACAAACCCGACAAGCCATTGGAGGCGTTCTCCGATTTCGGCGCGGCGGAGCTGGCGAAGTTGACGGCCGGCATCTCGCTGATCGATCTCAACGTCCTCGTGCAGTCGGCGCAGGAAGGCGACAAGCGGCTCGACGCCGCGGTGTTCCGGTCGCTCAAGAAGCGGCTCCTCGAACGGCAGTGCCGCGGACTGCTCGAGTTCATCGAGCCGAAGTGGACGCTCGACACCGTCGTCGGCCACGACGCGGCGAAGGCGCAGCTGCGCGAGGACGCGGCCCTCCTGAAGAAAGGCGCGCTCGACTGTCTGCCGATGGGATATCTGCTGTGCGGGCCCGTCGGCACCGGCAAGTCGTTTCTCGCGCAGTGCGTGAGCGGCGAGATCGGCATCCCCTGCGTCGTGCTGAAGAATTTCCGGTCGAAGTACGTCGGCGAAACGGAAGGGAACCTCGAGCGCGTGCTCGCGGTGCTGCGCGCGATGGGACCGGTCGTCGTGGTCGTCGACGAAGCCGACGCCGCGCTCGGCAGCCGCGAACAGGACGGCGATTCCGGGACGTCGAGCCGCGTCTTCGCGATGATCGCGGCGCAGATGGGCGACACGCAGTATCGCGGCCGGATCATCTGGATGCTCCTCACCGCGCGGCCCGATCTGCTGCCGATCGATCTCAAGCGTCAGGGGCGCGCCGAGGTGCACATCCCGCTGTTCTACCCGACCGACGAACACGAAATCCGGCAGATGTTCGTCATCATGGCGAAGAAACTCGGCTCGCGCGTGTCGATAGACGAGGTGCCGCCGATTCCGCAGCGTGGACAACTGTCGGGCGCAGACATCGAGGGCATGGTCGGCCGCGCGTGGCGCGTGTCGCTGCTGGCCGGCGCCGATCGCGTCACGCGCGAAGCGCTGGCCGAAACGGTCGCGCAGTTCATGCCGTCCACGCAGGGCCTCGAACGCGAGCTGCAGGAAACCGCGGCGATCCTCGAATGCACCGATCGGCAGTTTCTGCCGAAGGAGATGCTGGAGAAGACCAGCGGCGACGGCGGCCGCGCGAAGCTGCAGGCGCGGCTGACCGCGCTGAAACAGATCGTGAAACAACTGTAGGGGCGGACCCATGTGTCCGCCCAAGGGGCGGACCCGCGTGTCCGCCAGGTGTAGGGGCGGACCTGCGTGTCCGCCCAAGGAGAGAATGATGGCCAAAACGAGCTGGTTCGACGATAAAGCGCAACATCCAATTCTTCAGGAACGTGCGACGAAACTCGACTCGTTCACGAGCGCGCTGGCCGACGGCGTCGTCTCGAAGCGCGAGCTCGAAGGGCAGGAGCAGCGGCTGGTCTCGGCGCTGAAGACGCTCGAACCGGAGTTGAACGACGCACTGCACGAGCGAGTGACGACGGTGCTCGTGGAGCTGTCGGCGTACAACGTCATGCGTCTGCTGCACGAGCTGCAGACGGAACGGGCACGGATGGCATTCAAGAACGCCTGACGCCCGTGCCCGATCCCTCGTCGTGTTAGAGCGGGCCCTTGACCCACGGCCCCGTAATCGCGAACGTGATGCCCGGCGTCTGGATGTTGACGAACAGCCATCGTCCGTCGGGACTGTAGTTGGCGCCGGCCCATTCCTGCTGCGTGTAATTGCCGGGCGCCACGTGCTTGCCGGCGGCCGCGATGTCGGCCGCCGTCAGGTTGATGTTGTTCATCGCGAACGTGAACGTCTCGCCCTCGAGCGTCAGACCGATCAGCCGCTCGCCAGCCGTGAACTGATTGCCGGCGGCGTCCTCGCACAGCAGCAGGCCGCCGCGCGGCGTCACCGTCATGTTGTCGGGATTGTCGACCTCGTTGGCGCTCGGCGAATCGAAGATCAACTTCAGCGTCTCTGTCCGCGGGTTGTACTCGAACACCTGGCCTTCGCCGACGCTGCCGCCGTTGGTGGAGAGGAAATAGCCGGTGCGATCGCCCCACCATGCGCCTTCCAGACGGCGGAACTGCGCGCCGCCCTGTGCGAATCCCTGCTGGAAAACCGAAACGATCGCAGCGGCCGGATCCTCGATGCGCACCCAACCGACGTTCCAGACCGTGCCCACCGGCCACGGCGCGCCGAGATTCACGTTCGGCTGATCGCGCACCATCAGCATGTAGAGCGCACCGCCGCGCGCGAGACGGCCGCGCGAGTGGGGCACGAATTTGTAGAAGCCGCTCGTGTTGCCGGCGTCTTCGGTTTCGTACACGAAGCCGGTGCGCGGGTCGACCATCAGGGCTTCGTGAGAGAAGCGGCCCATCGCCGTGAGCGGCGTCGGATTGCCTTCGTGCGCGCCGACCTCGAAGGTCCAGCCGTGGCCGGGTTCGGTGGTTTCCTCGCAGGTGACCCAGGTGTGCCACGGCGTGACGCCGCCGGCGCAGTTTCGAACCGTACCCGCCAGCGTGGCATAAGAGCTGAGCCATCGGCCGCGCCGCGCGTCGAACACCACGTTCGTCGTCCCGCCTGCGCCGTCCGGTGCGTACGTGATCGAGGGTCGGGCGACATAAGGAGTACCCAGCGCTTGTTCGTGATTCCGCACCAGGATCAGGCGGCCCGACCGCCGGCCGCGGTGCTCGTCGTCATCGTCGTCCGCGTCGCGGCCCTCGTGCCGGCCGCGCTCGCCGCGATCGCCGTCATCATCGTCTCGATCGTCGTGACGCCGCACCTCGTCGATGACGGCCATCCCGTCGTGCGAGCTGGGCGTCACGACGCCGTCGGACATCAGGTCGCCCGTCCAGCCGAACGACTGGTAGCGAAACCCCTGTGGGAGCTGCAACAGCTTCAGGCCGGTCGTTTCGTCCGCAGTCGGAGCGATCGGTCCGTAGGGGCTCGGCATCAGCGGGGCGCCGCTCGCGCGGCGCGCCATGAACGCGTCGAGCGACAAGGTCCAAAGGACTCCCGCGCCCATCGCGCCGCGCCGAAGGAATGTTCGTCGATCGGTCTGCTCTCGTGTCATCGTGTGCCTCTCTTTCGCGGGACACGATAGACGGGCGCTGTAACGACAATCGCCACCACGTTGTGAACGTGTCGTAACGCCCGCTGTCCCTACGAGCAACCCTGGAACCGGAGAGTCGGCGAGCCGCTCGGCAGCGATCGCGGAACGAGCTTGCAGAGATACTCCTTCGTCGCTCGCGGGTCAAGAAGCCCATCGCGGACGAACGCGACGAGATCCGAGAATTCGGCAGGCGTCAATTCGATCCGCGATCGCAATCTCCGATCGAGGCGCTCGAGCACCGGTTCGATCGGCCCGAGACGATGGGAGAGATCGGTCGCCACACCGGCGGCGGGGGAATTGTAGCGGCGCGCTGATTCGTGGACGTCGAGATGATGTCGAATCGCATCCTCCAATCGGGTGAACGCGCCGTTGTGAAAAAACGCAGGCGCCACGGCGAGGTTTCTCAGCGGCGCCGTTCGGAATTTGTACCGATCCGCTTCGTCGCCGGTGACTTGCTCCAGGCCGAAGTCCTCGTCCTGTCCCGCGCCGTCGAAGATCATGTTGCCGGCGCCGGCGCCGAAGTCGGGCGCAATCTGCGGAACGCCGATGACGCGATTCTCGAAGTCGGTGAACATTTCGTTCGAGTCGCCGGCCACGGCGTGGCATGTGACGCACTTGGCCTTTCCGAAGAAGAGCAGGGCGCCGCGCTTTTCCGAGTCGGTCATCGCCTCGCGCTCGCCTCGCGCGAAGCGATCGATCGGCGCGTTCGCGAACGTCAGCGTGAACTCGAACTCGGCGATGGCCAGGCCGAACATATCGAAGTCGATCGGCCGGCCGCGGGCGACTTTCGGGAACAGCTCGCTGAACAGCCGCCGGTACTCGGGCTGCCGGTTGAGGAGCTCGAGACTTTTCTGGCGGATCGGCTCGTTGCGAAAACCCGATGCGTCGGGCAGCGGCACGATCTCGCCCAATCCATCGTCGAACTGGCAGAACGGAGATGACCGTCCGAGGTCTTCACGACGGCACACGCCGGTGAATCCCGCGACTTCGACCATCTCGGTCGGCGGGATGTGAGCTTGCGCCTGCAACAGATGGCGGAACACCGGCGAGCCCGGCGGAAACCGCACGTCATCTTCCGGCGGCGGAAAACGGAAGCCGAGTGAGTTGTCGAATGGATCGCCGGACGGCGCGCTGAACCGGCCGTTCCACATCAATGCGGACAGAAACGCGGTATTGATGACGAGCGGCGACCGCCGCTGATTGCGCGGTCCCGCGCGATCGGGTCCCACGACACCGTTGCTCTGAACACCGATCGCCATCCCCTGCGAGTCGCCGAACCCATTGGTCGGCGAGTGGCAGCCGCCGCACGTGTTGTCGTGGTGCAGCGAATGGAGCGTGTCGAACCAGAGCAACCGTCCCAGGTCGGCAAGCCTGGCGTTGATGCGCCTTCCGAGTCGCCGCTCCAGTGTCGATTCGATCGCGCCGGTGAAGCCGGCCGCATCGAGGGCTTTCGCGAGCCTGACGTCGAGCGCACGCGCAGGCAGCCGATCGCGCTCGTCGCGTGGCGACGCGACGATGCTCATTTGCGCGGCGAGCGCGATGAACCCTGCGGCGACCAAACGGTTACTCGGGACCACCAGGCGTCACAACGGATCGCAGCGGAACGGATCGCCGGACTGCTCGAGCACCTCGAACGCGATCGGATTGAAGCCGCTGTCGAACGTCACTTTCGCCCTGACGAACGTGGAGAACCCGTTTGCGACGCCCGTGCCGGTCATCTTGAACGTATCAACGACGACTCCCTGG
>Ga0070695_100002624_pt1 | contig 10393 bp, 8 predicted proteins | sample KBSK1252metaG_FD_65471 | JGI IMG/M metagenome (GOLD analysis project Ga0070695, IMG submission 65471) | Corn, switchgrass and miscanthus rhizosphere microbial communities from Kellogg Biological Station, Michigan, USA - KBS K1-25-2 metaG | ecosystem: Host-associated > Plants > Roots >...
TGTGGGCGAAGGCCGGACACGACGTCATGTTCTCCGATCGCGATCCCGAGAATGCGAAGCGCGCTGCCGAATCGGTCGGCGCACACGCGCGCGCGGGCAGCGTGGACCAGGCGGTTGCCTTCGGTGACGCGGTACTGATCGCGGTGCCGTATGGTGCGCTGCCGGCGATCGCGCAGCAGGTCGGCGAGAAGCTGAGGGGCAAGGTGGTGATCGATCCGAATAATCCGGTGCCGTCCCGCGACGGCGAGATGGCCGCGGCGGCGAAGGAGAAGGGCGCCGCGGTGTCGACCGCCGCGATGTTCCCGGGCGCGCGTACGGTGCGGGCGTTCAATTCGTGGGGCTACCAGACGATGGCGCGCGAAGCCAATCGGCCGGCGCCGCGCATGGCGATCCCGGTCGCGGCAGACGATCCGCAGGCGCTCAAGGTCGGCGTGCAGCTCGTGCGCGACGCCGGCTTCGATCCGGTGCCGGCGGGCTCGCTCGCCGACTCCAAGGCGTTCGATCTCGGCTCGTCGGTCTCCGGCAAGGTGATGACGGCCGAGGAAATGCGCAAGGCGTTGTCGCTCCGCTGACGTGCTGACCGAGCGGTGGCTCGCACGGGTGGTCGCTGTGCGGCCCGAAGAAGTGCGCGCGCTGCTCTGGTCGTTCGCGTACTTTTTCTGCCTGCTCGCGAGCTACTACATCCTGCGGCCGCTGCGCGACGAGATGGGCGTCGCGGGCGGCGTCAAGAACCTGCAGTGGCTCTTCACCGCGACCTTCCTCACCATGCTGGCGGCAGTGCCGTGCTACGGCGCGCTGGTGGCGCGCGTGCCGCGGCGCCGCTTCATCCCGCTCGTCTATCACTTCTTTGTCGCCAACCTGGCGATCTTCTGGCTGCTGCTCGAGCTCGGCGTCGACCGCTCGCTGGTGGCGCGCGTGTTTTTCGTCTGGATCAGCGTCTTCAATCTTTTCGCGGTGTCGGTGTTCTGGTCGTTCATGGCGGACATCTACGCCTCCGAGCAGGCGAAGCGCCTCTACGGCTTCATCGCCGCCGGCGGCAGCGCCGGCGCGCTCGCCGGCCCGGCGATCACCATCGTGCTCGCGAAGCTCATCGGCGTCGTGCACCTGATCGTCGTGGCCGCTGCGCTCCTCGAGCTCGCCGTGGTCTGCGCGGCGCGGCTCGAACCGAAACGGCAGGTCGCCCAGCAGAGCACCGTATCGCTCGGCGGCGGCGCGCTCGACGGGCTGAAGATGGTGCTGCGCTCGCCCTACATCGCCGGCATCACGCTGTGGGTGGCGTTGCTCTCGATCGTAGCCACCTTCCTCTACTTCGAGCAGGCGGCGATCGTCGCGGCAACCTCGGACGACCCGGCGGTGCGAACGCGAATTTTCGCCACCGCGGATCTCGCGGTGGGCGTACTGACGCTCGCCGTGCAGTTCCTCGCCACCGGCAAGCTGATCGAGCGATTCGGCGTCGGCCCGGCGCTCGCGCTCGTGCCGGTCGTCTTCGTCGGCGGGTTCGCGGTGCTCGCCGCAATGCCGGTGCTCGCCGTCGTGATCACGTTCCAGGCGCTGCAGCGCACCGCGAACTTCGCCATCTCGAATCCGGCACGCGAGGTGCTCTTCACGGTGCTGGCGCGCGACGAGAAGTACAAGGCGAAGAACGTGGTCGACATCGTCGCAGTGCGCGGCGCGGACGCCCTCGGCGGCTGGCTCGTCGCCGCTCTGCGTGCGCTCGGCATGCAGGCGCGCGAGCTGGCGGTGTGCGCCATCGCCATCTCGGCCGTCGGCGTGGTGCTGTCGACCGCGCTCGGGCGGGCGCAGTCGCGGCGCGCTATAGTAGCCGCGGGCACAAAAACATAAGGGGGTAGCCCATGGGACTGTGGATTTTTCTCGCGCTCATCGTGGCGCTCGCGGTGTGGGCAGTCGGCATCTATAACCGGCTGGTCTCGCTGCGCAACCGCTTCAAGAACGCCTTCTCGCAGATCGACGTGCAGCTCAAGCGCCGCTACGACCTGATTCCGAATCTCGTTGAGTCAGTGAAGGGCTATATGCAGCACGAGCGCGGCACGCTCGAGGCGGTCGTGAAAGCGCGCGGCAGCGCGGTGAGCGCCGCGCAGGCGGCCGCCGCAGCTCCCGGTGATCCGTCGGCGATGCAGGGCCTCTCGCAGGCGGAGGGGGCGCTTGGCGGCGCGCTCGGGCGGCTGCTTGCCGTGTTCGAACGCTATCCGGACCTGAAAGCCAACCAGAACGTGCTCGGGCTGCAGGAAGAGCTTTCGAGCACCGAGAACAAGGTCGCGTTCGCGCGCCAGGCCTACAACGATTCGGTGATGGAGTACAACACGCGGCGCGAATCGTTCCCGGACTCCGTCTTCGCGGGCATGTTCGGCTTCGCGCCCGCGGAGCTCTTGCAGGCGACCGACTCGGCCGAGGAGCGCAAGGCGCCGCAGGTCCGCTTCTAGGCGCGCGCCTGGCGCCGGCCACGTTCTTCGAGCAGCAGCACCTCGCGCGTCGCAATACGCGCGTGATGGTGATCCTCTTCGTGCTCGCCACCATCGCCGTCATCGTGGCCGTCGATCTGGTGGCCGCGACGGCGCATGTGGTGACGAGCGACTGGCTGCATGAGGCGACGCTCGCGCAGCGCTTTGCCGCCGTGCCGCGAGCCCTCTATGTGTGGGCGTCGATCGGCACGGCGCTTCTGATTTTCGCCGTCAGCGCGTTCAAGGTGACGCAGCTCGGCGGCGGCGGCGCCGCGGTGGCCGAGATGGTGGGCGCGCGGCGTATCGAGCCGGGAACGCGCGATCAGCTCGAGCGGCGGCTGCTCAATATCGTCGAGGAGATGGCGATCGCGGCCGGCGTGCGCGTGCCTGCCGTGTACCTGATGGAGGGCGAGCGCGGCATCAACGCTTTCGCCGCGGGCTGGGACACGACGAACTGCGTGGTGACGCTCACGCGGGGCGCGCTGGAGACGCTCAGCCGCGATGAGCTGCAGGGCGTGATCGGCCACGAGTTCAGCCACATCGTGAACGGCGACGTGCGGCTCAACATCCGCATGCTCGGCGTGCTCGCCGGCATCGTCTTCATCGGCGCCATCGGCCAGTTCCTGATGCGCAGCATGCGCAAGAGCGAAGGCAAAGGCGCCGGCCAGATCTTCGCCGCCGGGCTCGCGCTCTTCATCATCGGCTACGTCGGGCTCTTCTTCGCGCGGCTCATCAAGGCGGCGGTATCGCGCCAGCGTGAATTCCTGGCGGACGCGTCGAGCGTGCAGTTCACCCGCAACCCCGACGGCATCTGCGGCGCGCTCGATCAGATCCGCGCGGCAAGCGCCGGCGCCGTGATCAGCGGTCGCTACGCCGAAGAGATCTCGCACATGTTCTTCGGCCAGGCGATCCGCGTGTACTGGAGCGGCCTCTTCGACACGCATCCGCCGCTCGACGAGCGCATCCGCCGCGTGAACCCGCGCTTCACCCCGAGCGCCTATCGCAGGCAGCGCTCGCCGGCGCCGCCCGCGGCCGAGCTGCCGGAGGAGACCGGCGCGGTGGGACTCGCGGAGCCGGCGGGCCGGCGCCTTGCCGACACCGGAGTCGAATGGGGACGCAACGCGGGCGACAGCGCGAAGCTCGTGGGGACGCTCGACGCCGCCAAGGTCGATTACGCCGCGCAGCTGATTGCGCGCGTGCCGGCCGCGCTGCGCGAAATGCTGCGCGACGCAGACGGCGCCCGTGCGGCGCTCGTCGCGCTGCTGCTCGGGCCGAAGGACGACGTGATGCGCACCCAGCTCGAGGCGGTAAAGCAGGCCGGTGCCGTGGCGCTTGCCGAGCAGGCCGCTCGCGCGGCGGCGCTGACCGGCGTCTTGAGCCCGGCGTTCCATCTCACCGTGCTCGATCTCGCGCTGCCGGCGATCAAGGCGGCGCCGCAGGCGGCGAAGGACGAGCTGATTGCGGCGCTCGAGGCGGCGATCAACGCGGATCGCCGCGTGACGGTGCACGAGTTCGTCATGCTGACGCTGGTGCGCCACCAGCTCGCGCCGCAGAGCAAGCCGCCGGCCGCGGATCGCAACGTCGGCGAGGTGCGCGCGGACGTGCTCGTGGTGCTCTCGCTCGTTGCGCATGCCGGTGTGCGCGCCGACGCGGTCGGTGCACGCGACGAGGCGCTGCGCACCGCCATCGCCGCGGGGGCCAAAGAGCTCGGCCTGGCGCCCGCCGAGGCGCCGAGCGCGCTTGGCCTCGATGCGGTGAGCGCGGCGCTCGCGAATCTCAAGCGCCTGCGGCCGCTCGAGAAGGCGCGGCTGGTGAAGGGCCTCTTCGCCACGGTGAGCGCGGACGGCACGATCCGCGTCATCGAGGCGGAGCTGATGCGCCTCGTCGGCGCGGTGCTCGACTGCCCCCTTCCGCCGCTCATCGACGCCATCGATCCCACGGCGCTCGCGCTATAGATTTCTACGCCCAACAGGAGCTCGCTCGGCGCCACTCGCGATGGCTGGTGGCGTGGTATGCGCTTGCCGCGTGCGCGGTCGCCGCGAGCTACGTGGTTGTGGCCGCGTTGCTGTACGCGCTTTTCTCGCGCTATTTAGGGGGGCCCGCGGTCGCGCCGTGGCAGTTCTACGGCTGGGTCGCTGCTGCGCTCGGCGGCTGTATCCTGACCGTATCGCTCTATCGGCTGTGGCAGTGGCGCGATGCCGGGCCGGCGATCGCCGAGCTGCTCGGCGCGCGCTATATCGAGTCGGGGAGCTGCACGCTCACCGAGCGCAAGCTGCTCAACGTCGTCGAAGAGATGGCGATCGCCGCGCGTATCGCCGCGCCGCCGGTGTACCTCCTCGACCGCGAGCGCGGCGTAAATGCGCTTGTCGCGGGCTACTCGCCTGAGGAGGCAGTGATCATCGCTACCGCCGGACTGGCCGAGCAGCTCTCGCGCGATGAGCTGCAGGGCGTCATGGGTCACGAGTACAGCCATATCCTGAACGGCGACATGGCGCTCAACGTGCGCCTAGCGGCGATTCTCGGCGGCCTTACATGGTTGCGCGAGCGCGGCGAAGCGCTGGTGCTCGAGGTAGGCGAAGAGATGCGGCGCGAGAAGCCGGAGGATCGCGGGGTGGGCGCGCTGGCAGCCGTTGCCGGCGCGGCGCTCGCGTTCATCGGCTTCCCTGGAACGCTCGCCGCCGAGGCCATCAAAGCGGCGATCTCCCGTGAACGGGAATTCCTCGCCGATGCCGCGTCAGTACAGTTCACGCGCAATCCCGAGGGCATTGCCGGCGCGCTTGACACGCTGCTTGCTCGGCACGTGCCGACGACCATCGGCGCCGCTTACGTGAGCACGCTGTCGCACATGTTCTTCGCCCCGGCAGTCGCGAGTTGGTGGTTCCCCACGCATCCGCCGCTCGAGGAGCGCATCCGGCGCGTCGATCCGCGCTTCCAGCGCGCCGACTATCGCGCCAGGCGCCACGGCATCCAGCACGAGATCGCGGTGCTGGACGGCGCCGGCAACGTGGTGCGCACGATTTCCTGACCGGATAAATAGGGACAGTCCCTATTTATCAAAAACAGGGACAGTCCCTATTTTTTCAGCCGCGCGCGGATCGCCTTGCGCGTATCCTCGACCGCGCTGGCGAAGGGACCGCCGAGCGCGGCGGCGCGATCGATGAACTGCAAGGCCTCGGCGTCGCGGCCTTCGTCGGCGAGGGTCTGGGCGAGGTTGTTCAGCACGATCACAGAATCGGGCGCGAGCTGCGCCGCGCGGCGCAACACCGCTTCGGACTCGCGCAGCTCGCCGAGCGCGTGGTGCGTGTTGGCGAGGCCGATGTACGCGTTGACGTTCTCGGGCCAGCGCTTGATAAACGTCTGGTACGCGGTGCGCGCGGCGCGCGGCGCGGGACGCTCGAGCGCCGCGACCGACGAGAGCCAGCGCGCCTCGTCTGCCGTGGCGGGGATGCGATCGGGCGGCAGCGCCACCATCGCCCAGTAGCCGCTGCGCATCCAGACGAGCTCGCTGATGGCGAAGGGCATGACCTGGCGCGGGTTTTCGCCCGAGCGCAGATAGAGCTTGCCCCAGTCGTAGTCGTAACCGATCGCCACGGCGTAGTGCCAGCTTTCCTTGAGGCCGAGGTTCTGCAGCACGATCACGGGATTGCCGGCGGCGATCTCGGTAAGGAGATCGGCGAAGCGCGGCGCAAGCTGATAGGAGACCAGGCCGTGGCGGCGAGGCGCGGCCAGCATCTCGATCTGCAGGCTGCCTTTGCGCTCGGGCAGATAGACCTCGGGCACCAGCTCTTCGGGCGTTACCTTGACGCCCGCTTCGTTGAGCAGCATGGCGAGCGAGGCCGGGCCGCACTGGTATTCGGTCTGCGCAAAGAACGGCACCTCGGTCAGCTCGACCTTGCGGTGCAGCTCCGGCGCGAGCGTCTCGCGCAGCGTCGAGCTCTGCGGCAGCAGGCTCGAGCAGCCGCAAAGCGCAACCAAAATGAAAACGCCCGCTAGCGAGCGGGCGTTTTGCACGAGGCGGCGACGCGCGCTTAGCGCTGCCAGAACCACCACACTGCCGCGGCGATGATCACGATCAGCAGGATCGCGGCGCCGGTCGACATGGCGCCGGCGGGCATGCTGTTGATCTTGCCGGCGAGCGACTGCACTTCCTGGTCGGTCATCGCGGCGACGCGGTCATTTGCCGTGGCCGGGTCGATGCCGAGCGACTGGAGCTTGTTCGCGACGTCCGAGCGGCTGAGGAAGTTCAGCACCGTGGTGCGGTCCATCTGCGCGGTCGAGGCGACGACCTGGTCCGTGCCGATCATCCCGGCTGTTGCGATCTGGTACGGCATCCAGATCATCAGCGCGATCAGAAGGCGCGAGATTATTTTTGCCCAAGCGTTCATGAGGTCTCCTAGCTGAGTGAAGGGGGGAAGTGGGACTCAAGAATGACAGCATCCCGGCTGGCGAGACTAGTCCCGCGGCCAGCGCGAGTCAAGAAAGGGGGTTGGACTGATCACTACAAGTGGTAGGGAAACAACGACGTGAGCACGATTCACGCAGTCAGTCTACTGACAGGCGGCAGCGATAAGTTCATACGAACGTACGCGCGACGCGTAACTGCCGGTGATGGTTAGCACCATGATTTCATCGGCCTCGTAGCGCTGCGCCATTTCGTCGAGCCGCGCGCGGCAGGTCGCCGGGCTGCCGATGATCGCGCGTGCGCGCTGGCTCAACACGTAGCGTTGCTGCTCGGCGCTGTAGCGGTGCTGCGCTGCCTCGGCATCGGTGGGAATCGGCGTGTCGATGTTGAGCGCCATGTGCAGGCGCCGCAGATCGATCGGCGCTGCGAGCTGCTCGGCCTCCTCGTCGGTCGGCGCACAAATCAGGAATGTACAGACCATGGCGCGCGGCACGCTTTCGCGTCCGGCGCGGAAGTGCCGGCGGTAGGCGCGCGTTACTTCGTCGCCCCCGTGCGGATTGATGAAATGCGCGAACGAAAACGCCAGCCCGAGCTGCGCGGCGAGCGCGCCGCTGTAGTCCGACGAGCCGAGCAGCCACATCTCGGGGGCGCTGCTCACTTCCGGCTGTACGCGGACCGCCTTGTACGGATGGTCGCCTGGCAGCGTGCCGTCGAGATGGCAGGCGAGCTGCCAGATCTGCTGCGGGAACTGCGCAGCGTCGGGAAAGCCGCCGCCCGCCACCGCCTGCGCGGTGCGCGCGTCGCCGCCGGGCGCGCGGCCGATGCCAAGATCGATGCGGCCGGGATAGAGCGCCTCCAGCATGCGAAACGTCTCGGCGACGCGGAATGCGCTGTAGTAGGGCAGCAGCACGCCGCCCGTGCCGATGCGCAGCTTTTGGGTTTCCGCGCCGAGCCGCGCGACCAGCACCTCCGGGCACGGATCGGCGAGCGCCGCGATCGCATGATGCTCCGCGAGCCAGTAGCGGTAATAACCGAGCTCCTCCGCGCGCCGCGCGAGCGCGATCGTCTCCTCGATCGCGCGCCGCGCGTCGTGGCCGCTGATGATGGGCGACTGGTCGAGGATCGAGAGGCGCATGCGGAAAATCGGTGTCAGGCACCGATTTCCGCCGAAATTGGTGCCTGACCCCGATTCTAGCGGCCGGCCTTTTGCAGGACGCGCTTCGCCTCGTCGTTGCCTTGCGCGGCGGACTTGCGCAGCCACGCGACACCTTCTTCATCGTCGCGCTTCACCGCGACGCCTTCGAGGTAGGCGATGCCGACCCTGGTCTGCGCCCATGACTCGCCGAGCTTCGCGCCCGCGAGGTAATCCTGGAAGGCGGCGTCGCGCTGCCCGAGCTGCTCTTTCGCCCAGCCGCGGTGTGCATAGGCGAGGCCGGCGCCGGGATCGACTTCGATGACGAGCGTGGCGACCGCGATGGTCTCTTCGTGGTTGCGCAGGTGCGTAGCCGCGACGACCGCGCGCTCCATGCAATACGAATCCTCGCGCGCTTCCACGAGGCCGCGCTTCGCTTCGGCATAGGCCTCGGGGTGGCGGCCGAGCTGCGAGAGCACCCAGGAGCGCTCGCAGCGCATATGCGCGGCGCTCGGATCGAGACGCAGCGCCTCGTCGTACAGGCCGAGCGCTGCGTCATAGTCCTTGGAGCGCTGCTTTTCGTCGGCGCGGTCCGCCGGGATGCGTGCCGCGAGCTTCGCTGCGGCGCTCGCGTCCTTTAATTCGCCGGCAGCCTCCTTCGCCAGCGCCTCCATCTGGCGGTAGCTCCCGCCCCAGCGCGGCTCGAGGTTCGTCATGCGCGCCTGGCGCACCGACAGGCTCTGCGGTGCGATCGCCAGCGCGTCTTTGTAATGCCGGTCGCCAAGGTCGCGGTCGCCGACATAGCGCGAGAGCGTGACGAACGAAAGATGGCTGATGTACGGTTTCGCGGTCAGCGGTACCGAGCGCTCCAGCTCCGCCGCCGCGTGGTCGAGGAGCGCATTCATCGCCTGCATCTGTTCCGCCGGCGTTTCGCGCGCGAATGCGGTGCCGCGGGCCTCGACGCCGCGCCACAGGTAATAGACGCCGCGCGCGGTGTGCGCGCCATATGAACGCGGCATTTGTTGCGTCCATTCCTTCAGCAGCGGCTCGGCGCTCGGGCCGAGATAGCGAAAGGCGCGGAACGCGGTCTCGAGCTCTTGCTCGGTTGCCGGGTCCTGCTCATAGCGCTGCTGCTTCGCGGCGAGCAGCTGCTCGAGCGCTGCATAGTCGCGCTTCTCCAGGAGACTTATCACTTCGCGCTGGACCGAATCCAGCACGTTGAGCTGGCGCGAGGCGGGAATGGCGAGCGCTTGCGGCTCGGGCTCCTCGAGCTCGCCGGCTTGGCGCGACGCCGCCATGGCGAGCGCCTTGCGCTCCTCGGGCGCCGGGTGCGTCGAGAGGAAGTCGGGCAGTCCCGCCCGATGACGGCGCGCGGGCCGTTCGAGGCGCGCGAGCATCGTGGCGAGGTAGCGCGGATCGAGCTGCCCCTTCTGCAAGAGTTCCACTGCATAAGCGTCCGCCTGGCGCTCGTCGTCGCGCGAATATTTCGTCTGGATGAGAAGCGTCGGCGCCGCCGCGGCGAGCGAGGTGGTCGATGCGATATCGCCGGTCAACCCGGCGATCACCAGCGCCGTGGCCGAGCTCTCGAGCAGCCGGCGCATGGTGTGGCGGTGATGCACGTGCCCGAGCTCGTGCGCCAGCACGCCGAGGATCTCGTCATCGCGCCGGGCGAGCTTGACCAAGCCGTCGAGCATCACGATGACGCCGGAAGGAAGCGCGAAGGCATTGGCGCCGAGCGCCGGGCTGTCGCGGAACTCGAGCCGGTAGGGCGTGCTGTCGCCGGCGCGCTGCGCAAGCGCCGCGAACTTTCCGCGCAAGGCGTCCTGCCGCGCGGCCGGCAGCTTCGACGGATGGAGCAGAAAACGGTCCATGCCCTGCAACGTGCTTTCGCCGAGCACCTTTTCCGCCTCGCGCGGAATGCGCCGCGCGATCTCGTCGGCGGCGACCGGGAGCGCGCGGTCGATGAAAAGCCAGGTGCCGAGCGCGACCAGCGCCACCGCCAGCGCCGCGAGCCACGGCCGCGACTCCCACGTCTGCAGCACGCGATCGTAGCGGCGCGTGCGCGTGATGCGGTCCACCGCGTCGTTGTCCGCGGTGACGCAGGCGCCGCCGCCCGGCAGGTAAAGCCAGCGCGGCGTATTGGCGATGCGCAGGCTGCGTCTCACGCGCCGCAGCTCGAACGTTTCGTTTACCTGCTCGCCGATCACCTTGAGCTTGCCGGCGCCGATGAGCAGCGACACCGCCTGCCGCGCGGAAGTCTTGCCGTCGTAGTAGTCGGCGCGGATCGGCGTCATATGCCGAGGTCCACGTTGAAGAGATCGCCCATCTCCTGGCCGGTGGCGCCGACGCGCGGCAGCCTTCCGCTCGCCTGGTGCACCGTCTCCGCCTCGACCAGCATCG
>Ga0070695_100002625_pt1 | contig 10392 bp, 11 predicted proteins | sample KBSK1252metaG_FD_65471 | JGI IMG/M metagenome (GOLD analysis project Ga0070695, IMG submission 65471) | Corn, switchgrass and miscanthus rhizosphere microbial communities from Kellogg Biological Station, Michigan, USA - KBS K1-25-2 metaG | ecosystem: Host-associated > Plants > Roots >...
AATTCCTGCTTGCTCTGCTGGTGTTTTCTTGATACTACTATGTTCTCTTACAAAGTTGTAATGAATCCTAAAAGCATCTATTGTTTTTTGAGCAGATTCCTTATGATCCATGCCTAGCATTACCTTTTCTCTATCTCTGAAAACTCCGTTTAATCTCTCGACTTTTTGATTTAATCCCTTATGCCTTACTGATACTGATCTTACGTTTCTAACTCTCTTACCTTCCATTTCATAGTATTCCTTGTAGTAAGCTTCATTGTAGGAATGTAGACCATCATGAATTATTGCTATTGGTTTTTGTTTTCTATTGGCTAATCATTATGAACGCCTGTTGCTGTCACATGACCTTCAAGATTGCCATCCGTTTTTGGGATATCATTTTTCCAGTGCAACGGACAGAGATTGGAAATATCATCTGTGCCACCTTCGGTCAATGGTTTTATGTAATCAATAACCCAGCCATACTCGGAATCTCGATTCTCGTAATGACTACGAAAGAGCCAAGCACCGTATTCATCCTTTCGCCAAAAAACTGGGTCATTGCCGCCTTCCACTTTGCCCTTTGACCAGACCTGCCAAACAATATCCTCGGAGTATCTCATGGTTGTTCTCATTCGATGTTTTTCATAGAAAAAATCACTATATATTTTTGACAGTAAGATTTTTAGCTAAGATTCATCCAGATCTATAAAAAATTGTTCTGCCATATTTGGAAATAATTGAAATCTTGTAACTTCGTTACCTGATGACACTCTTCATCAAATCTTTGTTCTAAATCTAGATTAATTCCACGTGTTACGACTACAAACCATAATAGAACAATGTATAGGAAAAATATTGCATATTGGATAAATACTGGAATACAAATTATCTTTTCGTAGTATGAATTGAAACAGAGGGAAACTGTACGATGAAAACGGGGTTGGGTCTCATCTATCAAACATACTTACAGTTTTACCCTCATACTACTCGGAAATTTCAAATAAAATTTGTGTCTTATGCTGTCAAACGTATTGAGTTAAATTTTTTGGGAAAAACATGACTTCTGCAAAAATTTCTCCTGACCAAGGAAAAAATACTTGAAAGAATCAACTATTATGTTATAATAGAAAGAAAATAAATGAAATTTGACAAGGGTAAACTCAAATCTTTAAAGATTATTTTTGAGATTGGAGTCTCTTTACTGCAACACTAAAATCGTTCATGGGTACAATCTTTACAGTACTTATGGACGAAATACCCACAGCAATACAAAGCTGTTCTATGTCATGCGCGCTCTTTGCATCCAAGATTATTATCCATTCGTGCTCAAGAACAGACATGTAAAAACCGATGATTTTGTTTATGTTGAATTTCTTTACATTTGTTTTCATTCTGCCCTGAATTTCCAAAAAAATCTTCCTACTTTTTTGGTTGTTTAGAGGGCATGACTCTGGGCTGTGTACTGCAAAGACGCCAAATAGCATTACTCTAATTTTGAGACTAGTTTAATTAAACATGATCTTATTTATTTTGTAACTATTCTGATATCACAGCCTTTACTAATACAATAATTTTCCAAGATTTTAAAAGGGAATAATTAAACGTTCCAGTTTATTTCACATAAAATTGACGGTAAACTTTTCAGAACAGATGCAAAATCATTTTGTTTTCAACTATCCTGTGAAGTTACCAATCCTAGTTCCCCATGCTGGGCCGTAACCGCTAGGATCTAGGACCCCTGAACCATATTCTCCTGCAACCCACACGCCGTTAGATACGGTTGGGTCAAGTGCTGCACCAAAATAGTCACCGTACCTACAGACATTATTTACGCAGCCATAAGTTAGGGTCACTTGAGCTACCCCTGCTTTCAACATAATCGGACTCTGAAGAGAGTTGATTGGATCGCCTGCAGCCTGTTCTGTTACCTCGATACCTGGATAATCAGTTGAAGAGGAAAGACCAAACACAAGAAAGAGATTTCCACTTGATGGAATCACTCGAAGTGCGGGATAGAAGAGATACTTTCCTATAATTCCATAGTTAAAGTCCTGCATGACGTGCATGGTACTAGTGTTTATTTCAATAAGATGTAGACATGCTCTTGCGGTTGTATCGCCAGAAGGAACGCATCTGTTATTGTGAGCTAACCAAAGTGCATTGTTTGCCCATACTGCATCCTGAACGCGTTTATCTCCTGTATCAAGTTTGAAGGTTGTTCCCTTTTGAACAGCACTTGGGGGATTCAAAATGGATGAAACGTTGATGTTTTTAGCAGTAACGGAAATAGTAGTGGTACTGGTTGGAATTCCGTTGACAGAAAATATTCTGATGAATGAGCCAGCCGCGGTGTGTTTGGCAGTGACCATGTATTCAGTATTGATAGAGGTAAGAGATTGAACTGGATGAATAGAGCTCGAGCCAGTTACTGTCTTGGTAGCAAAGTTAGTAGACGAACAGGTTAGCATCTGACTCTTGTTGAATACCCAGTATTGGGCATAGAGAAACGCTTCTGTAAATGCGTTATAGTCATTTGTTGAAACAACCACCTTGTCATTACTGACCCCTAGAATTGGCTGGTCAAAAAGTACAGAAGGAGAGCTAGATGTCTTGTAAACGCAGAAACTACCTGTTGCATCACTAGTTGTTGAAACAGCTATGGCTACTTGACCGGTTGTTATATCGGTAAGAGAGGCAAACCATCTTTGGCTGTTTGCATCAAAAAGTACTTTGGGATCAGAGATAGAATCAAAACCAGTTCCAAAGAAATTAGAAAGCCTAAATGGAGGGACTTGGATCACTCCAGATTTTGTCCATATTTCTCCTTGCAAGTTTACCATCTCCATTATGTTCACAGGGCCAGCTGCCACCTGAACATCTGGAGGAGTTACTCTATCGTATGCTAGACCAATAATAGTTCCAACTGTTGCAACATTCTGCGTTGTGGTTGTAGTTGCCAGAGTTTGTGGAGATTGTTCACTAGTTACCTCAGGCTCGCCAAGTTTGTGAATCTTGATCATCCGATGTTCAGCCTGAACCTTGGCATGCGGAAGCTCCTTTGTGATGATTTTATCGCTAGGTGAGATTATGCCTTGCACATCGATATCAGTAGCGTATGCTGGAATGATCTGGATGAAAACCACAAACTGTGTTACCATAAGCATAATCGAAACGAGTGTTATTTCCAAACTCCTAATTACGCGTCTGTCTAGTTTCATACCCCGTAGAATTGCCTACGGCCCACATCAATAAAAAACGTTCTATGTCTCAAAAATAACTCATTTTCTTGCTTTTCTCGAATATAATTTTCCATGTCAAATATGCTTTTTACCACTGATCTATAAATTCTAAAAAAGGTAAGACTTGTAATTTATTGAATATAAAAAAGGGAAGATTAGGAGATTATGTTTGTGTTGTAACCGCAACTGTGGTCAGGCAATCGCCGCCAAAGTCCCAAGTCAGCGTAGCAGACGTATCACCAGCATTTATGTAACTAAAGAAGCTGCTAAGGTCGTACTGCTGTGTATCTGAGAGTGAGCCTCTAACTGATGCCAACGATGTTGGACTAGGATCGCGACCGTAAATTTGCCCCATTGCAAGAATTGTTGGTGATCCTTGGCTGTTTGTCTGCCATTTGAAGTCCTTGTCTACTCCGTTGGAACCAAAGAGTTGGCCATCAGCAACCGCATATCCTACTGATGCAGGATGACTTGCATATGCTGGGAATGTGGCTACGAAACTGGTAGATCCTCCACCAATTGTATTTCCAGTGGTTCCACTTGCATCAAATACTTGGACTGTACTGGTAGTGCTTGCTGTTTTGTACACTATGATCAAGTGTGCACTGTCTACCATCGGCAATACTGAAGATGCATCCCATGGACTAATTCCACCCTTTCTTGCAGATGCTAGGGTGATTTTCTGGAATTCTCCGTTGGTAAGCTTGCCTGTAACATCTGCTCTATAGATGTAGATGTTTCCAGTCCAGCATGGAGAGATATCTGATCCAATCAGCGTGCCAGTTACCGTGAGTCCATTAAACGTCGCTGTCTTGTCTATGATCGGATGTGTCGGCGTGGTTAAAGTCCCAGTATCAATTTCGGTCCAATATAGAAGGGCCTTTTGTACAACTCCGCCAGGACTATGGACACTGATGGTGCCATTGCCTGCATTTCTCAGGCCAACTCCAGCTTGTACGAATGCAGAATTGGCAAACGTAAATGATGGAGCAGGGTTCAGAGTGGCGGGGCTGGATACAGTTTTTGCAGTACCACCAGAGGTGCCAGGCGTTTGATCATTGGCTAGCACTGATGGTGGTACAATCATTGAGAGAACAACTGCACCTAATAGGGCAGCTGCAATCGCAATTTTCAATCTTTATTTCTCCTTTTATTTTTTGTGTGATTGGGCTTTACAATCATTAGGTGACACTCTGTTACGAAGACATAAAAGATGATAGGGTTGGTTTAGCTCAATCTAGCTCATTTTGATATCATGAGCTAGATTGAGAAAGAAAACATTATCGTCCTTGCAGTAGTTTGGATTTTCGCAGGTTCGTTGAACATTGTCTCACAAAACGACTTTACAAAAGCTTTCACAAAAATGGAATATTTTTCGTTGAGATCATGTAGAATCGAAAACGAATGTGTAGAACCATGAATTTCATGTTGAAATCCCTGGAATCTTCCAAACAGCAAATCCAGAAATTTTATTGCATTTGACTTGTTGACGTCCCGATAAAGAAATTGAATGTACTCAGCCGCATGAGCTGATCCTAGCTTCTCTGCTCTTTTGATAAGCTGGCTCTCATCTGCCAAGTCAAATACTTCTCTTAGTATGTCTTTTGTAATTTGTACGCAACCAATTTTTTCAAATTTTTTCCTGATAAAATGCTCTCTTGCTATCTGGTTTAATAAAACATTAACAGACACTTGTTTCTGCCTTGCCTCTTCTTCAAGTAGTGGGTGAGTTTCATTATCTATTCTAAACGAATATGATATTACTCTCTTAGTTTCACTTGGAAGCAATTAGTATCCAACCCTGCTATATGCTTGCAAATCGCTCTATAAAAATATGATGCAAAAATTGGATGTAATATTAGAATTACAGATAAAATTAGCTAAGTGCTTGCTAGTCTAGCTAACTTGTTCTTTTATGAAATGCAATGCCAATATAGATCGTGTTTATGAAAGATGAAACCAAGTATTGAAAAAACAATTCATCACGCCAGATATGGCTGGATATCTGGCATTGCATCTGGAGTTGTAACTTTAGTTTTCAGTCTTTTGAGCGGAGCAGGATACCCAGTAATAGATGGAATTGATTATTGGATTATTATTGACACTGCATTAATTTTTGGACTGACTATATGTTAATATCGTCAAATGATACCTACATTTGTTTTGGTTGATGTCTACACTTCTCATTGTCAGGTATGGTATTTCTTGATTTTTCCAAAAATGGCAAGATCATCTTTTTAACTTCTTAGATATAGTGATTATGAGATTGGAGTCGAAAACTGGGTTGGGGTCACGCAGTCTTGGGTATATTGTAGCTGCGGCCTCCGCTGGCACAATAATAGAGTGGTACGATTTCTACCTCTTTGGTTCTCTTGCAGTAATTTTGTCGGGTAAATTCTTACCTAGTCAAGATCCAGCTGCTGCATTTCTTCTAACTCTAGCCACATTTGCTACAGGATTTGCAGTTAGACCTGTTGGAGCTTTGGTTTTTGGAAGGATAGGTGACTTGCTAGGACGAAAGTTTGCATTCCTTCTTACCATTGTTATAATGGGATCGGGGACTAGTCTCATAGGTGTACTGCCGACATATGCGATGGCGGGAGTGGCAGCTCCTTTGCTCTTAGTGACACTCCGACTCTTACAAGGACTTGCACTTGGAGGCGAGTATGGCGGTGCTGCAATATATGTTGCTGAAAATGTACCTGACAATAAAAGAGGCTACTGGACAAGTTTCATCCAAACAAATGCTACAGTTGGTCTCCTAATATCACTAGGTGTCATCCTTTCTATTAGAGTGACACTTGGAGAGCAGGCCTTTGCTGACTGGGGATGGAGAATACCATTTCTTGTCTCGACTTTTATGGTTGGGGCTGCACTTTATGTTAGGTGGAGAATGAAAGAAACTCCGCTCTTTGCAAGACTAAAGGAGATGGGCAAGACATCAAAAGCTCCACTCAAAGATTGTTTGACGACCAAGAAAAATTGGAAGTTGATGCTTACTGCACTATTTGGAGCTGCTGCAGGAGAAGCGGTAATATGGTACACTGCACAGTTTTACGCACTTTATTTTCTTCAAACCGTACTCAAGGTAAGTTTTGTTACCTCAACTACTATAATGCTTGTTGCTGTCTCTATCGGCACGCCCTTTTTCATATTCTTCGGTTGGTTATCTGATAAAGTTGGTCGGAAGAAGATAATGATGTTGGGATTTTTGTTGGCAGCTATATTTTTTTACCCAATTTATCTTGGCATATCGGCTTTTGCCAATCCACTCAACTTTCCAGCTGTGGTGGCATTAGTTGTTGTACAGCTCATCTTTGCAAGCATGGTATATGGTCCATTAGCAGCTTTCTTGGTAGAGTTATTCCCAGCAAAGATAAGATATACGTCTCTATCTCTTCCTTACCACATCGCAAATGGAGAATTTGGCGGGTTCACCCCACTAATAGCAACAAGTATAGTTAAAGTGACTGGAAACATCTATGCAGGTCTCTCTTGGCCCATAAGTATAGCTGCTCTTACTTTTGTAGTTGGTATGAAATACCTGAAGGAGAGCAAGACCGTAAAGATATGGGACGAGGTCAAGTCAAATGAATAAGCATTTGTATCTTTGATAGAAATCTTCTAGCAGTTTCGAACTTAGACAAAAAACTGTATTTGTTATTCCACTATCTTGGATTTGATTTTCGTAAAATCTACATTTTGAGTTTACTTGAATACTGCATTAATATTATTATCGTATATTATTAAATAAGGTTAAAATTGATTAGTCACTATGCAAGAAGAAAAGCGACATTTTTTCAGTTTTTCATTTTTTAAGGTTGATCCAAAGTGGAGGTGGATGGCTGACCTTGCAAAAGAGGAATCAGCAAAAGAGGTAGAAAACATAATCAAACACTCTGGAATCCAATTCAGATCATATTCGACTTTAGGTCTACGGGATGACGCAGAATTTCTCTTCTGGTTTGCTGCAGAATCAGTTGAAGAAATTCAGGATGTTGTCTCAAAAATATATCTGACTGTTTTTGGAAAATACATCGACACCACACACGTATACCTTTCAAGCACAAGACCATCGCTTTATGCAAAAACTCCTGGAGCACGTGGCTGGCTTGCTGATGAGGAACAAAAAAAATATGTAATAGTATATCCTTTTGTCAAAACACGAGAATGGTATCTACTACCTCTTGAAAAAAGAAAAGACATGATGGCAGAACACATCAAAGCCGGTCAAAAATATCCACAAGTCACTTTGAACACAACATACTCTTTTGGAATTCATGATGAAGACTTTATGCTAGCTTTTGAAACAGATGATCTTCACGCATTTCAAGACCTGATAATGGATTTGAGAGAAACTAGAGTAAGTGCATATATCAAAGTTGACACACCTATGATAGTCTGTGTGAAAAAGGACATAATACCACTAATACAGAGTCTTGGATGATGAGGGCATTAAAAGAATGGGCAACTGTTGTCAAGGCTCTGGAAAATGGCAACCAGACAGTTCTTTTAAGAAAGGGTGGCATACTTGAGACTGCTTCCGGTTTTAATGTAGAATCAAAAAAATTTCTTCTCTTTCCTACGTATGAACATCAAGACAATGCATCACTAAAATCACAGTATTATGGATATTTATCAGACGCCAGAGAGAACAAACCAAAAGAGGGCACAAATAAAATTACATCATTTGCCGAAGTCGTAGAAGAAAGAGACCTAGATTCATTGGAAAAAATCGAACGTCTCTTTTCGTTTCACATCTGGAGCGATTCCTATATTATAGAAAGAATGAATTGGATGCCAGAAAAACCCATGAAAGCTATGTTCCTCAAGGTTTTCAAGATAACTCCAATTGAGATACCTATTCTGCCAGATTACCAAGGTTGCAAATCTTGGATAGAATTAAATGTAAATTCAGAATCTGGAAAATCGGTTCTAAGTGATGCAGAATTGCAAGAAAAATTTTCAGAGTTTAGGAGAATTATAAATTGAAATACAGATCTCTGGGTAAAAGCGGGATCAAAGTATCCGAGATAGGATTTGGAGCGTGGACTCTTGGTCTTGATTGGTGGGGTAAGAAAATCGAAGATGACGAAGCAAAAAGGTTATTGAAGAAAGCATATGATGTTGGGATTAATTATTTTGAAACTGGAGATATCTATGGTAGAGGCAAAAGCGAGAAGCTCATAGGTGAGGTCTTTTCTGGGATGAGAAACGATGTAGTTATTTCTACAAAATATGGATATGATATCTACAGCAATGAACAGATTGGGCACAAGGAGCTTCCTCAAAAATTTACTCCAGAATTTACTGATTTTGCATTGCAAAAAAGCTTGGAAAGATTGAAAACTGATCATGTTGATGTTTATGGTTTACACAATCCAAAAATATCTACAATACGAGACGACGTGATTTTTGAGATTCTTGACAAGAAAACCAAGGAGGGCAAGATCAAAAGCTATCAAGTTGCTTTAGGTCCTGCAATAGGATGGGCACAAGAGGGATTCGAAGCAATGGAAAAAAGGAATGTGTCTGCTGTACAGACAGTATACAACATTTTGGAGCAAAATCCCGGAAACAAACTGATCGAGCATGCACAAAGATACGCTGTAGGAATACTTGTTAGAGTTCCTGACGCGTCTGGAATTCTTACTGGTAAAGTAAATGCAGACACGAAGGTAAGTGATAAAGACCACAGATCCGTTCGAAGCGGAGAGTGGATAAAGGAATCGCTAAAAAAAGTGGATCAGCTAATGCCTATTGCAAAAAGAAACGATCTTAGCATAACGCAGCTTGCAATCAAGTTTATCTTGTCACAAAAGGCTGTTTCGTCTGTACTGCCCACAATCGTTGACGAAGAAGAGATAATGATGTTTTCGCAAATGGCTGACGGAAAGTATCTAGAGTCGTCAGATGTGAACGAGATAACCACCTTGTTTAGCCAGTGGCCCGCATATGAGTTAAAGGCGTCAGCGCAGACCGCCTAATCGTACAAGTACCAGAGCTTTCCTTACAGTCACTTAATTCAGCTTATGCTGAAATTGGATCTTCTATCTCAAATTCATGTTCTACGAAATATTCGACTCTAGTCTTTTTGAATTCACGTGAGCTAAAAAGGATCTTGTATTCAGATACATCGATGTGTTTTTGAATCTCTCTCGCAACAACTTCGGCATCGTCAAACGACTTGCAATGTATCATAGAAAATACGTTGTATGGCCAGTCTTGGTATACTGGCCTTTGGTAGCAATGACTAATCTGTGGAAATGCACCTAGTTTTGTTCCGACATCTTCTATTCTTTCTGATGGGACTTTCCAAACTATCATGCCATTTGCGACAAAACCTGCCTCTCTATGTCTGAGAATAGCGGCAAATCTTCGCATGACTCCAATTTCTTCGTAATGTTTTGCTTTTTCAAGCAGCTGTTCCTCTGTTATGCCCAACTTTTGTGCAGAGTTTAAAAATGGCCTTTCCACAATCTCTAAATCTTTTTGTAGCTCGCGTATGTAGTCCTTGTCCTCATCTGTTGCAACAAATTTTATTTCTTGGGTTTTCTTCTTTTCCTCGGTTGGCTTAACTTCTGCCTTTTTCTCGTCTATCATGTCTAACTTTACTCCGATCTTGAAAAGCTTTATCGTTGGAAGAAGTCTAGTTTTTTTTATTCCAGGTAATTTTGAAAACTTGTCAATTTCAGTTTTCAGATCAGAACCTGGAGGTACTGCAAGTGTAAACCAAAGGTTATACTCATGATTTCTTTCATAATTGTGACTGACACCTGGGTGCCTATTGACGTGGTTTGCAACATAATCTAGTTTTTCTGGTTCTATGGACATTGCAACTAGAGCACTTTTGTAACCTAATCTTCGAGTATCAAAGATAGCACTCATTTGTCTGATTACTCCGCTTTTTTTCATGGATTCTAGTCGATGCATCAATTCCTCATCAGACAAACCGAATTTTTTGGCTATCTCGGTGTATGGTCTTGGAACAAGTGGAAATGTCCATTGGATTTCATTTAGAATCTCTTTATCGACTTTATCCATAGACATTAAAATCGATGTCTTATTCAATTAAAAATGTTACCAAGATTTTCATGCAATCTATAAATAACATGCAACGTCGATCCAAAATTGTTGATAGTTGATCTAAACCTGAAAGGAAATTTGGTAA
>Ga0070695_100002628_pt1 | contig 10382 bp, 4 predicted proteins | sample KBSK1252metaG_FD_65471 | JGI IMG/M metagenome (GOLD analysis project Ga0070695, IMG submission 65471) | Corn, switchgrass and miscanthus rhizosphere microbial communities from Kellogg Biological Station, Michigan, USA - KBS K1-25-2 metaG | ecosystem: Host-associated > Plants > Roots >...
CAGCCTGCGCACCGAGAAGAACGATTACAAGCTGGACCTGCGGCTCGCGAAAGACGTCCGCATCGGTCACATGCGCCTGCAGGGGCTGGTGGAGGCGTTCAACATCCTGAACACGGAAAACCTGAGCAACTACAACGGCGTGGTCGGCGCGAACACGTACTTGCAGCCGGCGAACACGACCGACATCTTCTATCAGCCGCGGCAACTCCAGCTCGGGTTCCGCGTTTCGTACTGAATCTCTCGTAGGGGCCGACCCATGGGTCGGCCCCCGCGATGGTTTGGGTCCTCGCGCGGACACGCGGGTCCGCCCCTACGGGATGGATTTCGGCCGCCACACCAGGTATGCCGGCACGCCGAGAATCGCGAGACCGAGACCGACCAGGGATTGGACGGGCTGCGCGACGACCGTGTTGATCACGATCACCAGCGCCGCGAGTACGAACAGAATCGGTGTCAGGGGATAACCGGGCGCTCGAAACGGGCGCTCGGCATTCGGCTCGCGGCGGCGGAACGTGAAAATCGCGAGCGCGGCCAGCGCGAACCACAGCCACGACATGAAGACGACGTAGGTCAGCAGCTGCTCGAACGTGCCCGACAGGACGAGCACCGACGACCACAGCGCCGTGCTGCCGATCGCCGCGGCGGGCGTGCCGAACCGGGGATGAACGTCGGCCAGACGCGCGAAGAACACGCGGTCGCGTGACATCGCGAAGAAGAGCCGCGGCAGCGTGAGCATCATCCCGTTCGCGGCGCTGAAGATCGACACGAGGATGACGGCGGCGAGCGCCCTGGCGATCCCCGGGCCGAGCACGGCGCTTGCCGCATCCGAGGCGACGCGATCGCTCGCTGCCACGCCGTCCCCACCCAGCGCGCGCAGGTAGCCGACGTTGGCCAGGACGTAGAGGCCGATCAGCACCGCGGTGCCGATCACGATGCCGCGCGCGAACGTCCGCTGCGGGTTGATCGTCTCGCCGGCCGAGAACGTGACGTACTGCCAGCCTTCGTACGCCCAGAGGACGCCGATCATGCCCGTCACCATCGCGCTCAGCGTCGCGATCGAGAATTCAGCCGGCCACCACGCCGCCGTCTGACGCCCGCCCGGACTCACGATGATGAGCACGAGGGCGAGGACGACGATGACGCCCGCTTTGAGCGCGGTCGCGACGGCCTGGACGTCCGCGCTGCGCCGCGTGCCGCGGATGTTGATCGCGGTCACGATCGCGATCATGACCACCGAGATCACGCGCGCGCCCACCGGCGACAGCGCGACGAAGACGCTCACGTAGCGCGGGAACGCGGCCGCCAGCGTCGCCATCGATCCGGCGCCGATGACCAGGAACATCGTCCATCCGTAGAGGAACGCGAGTGGGCGGCCGAACGCGTCTCTCAGGTAGACGTACATGCCGCCGGCGTCCGGCCTCGACGCCCCGAGCTCCGCGAAGGTGAGCGCGCCGAGGAGCGACAGCACACCGCCGAGCGTCCACGCGAGAAGCGCGAGCCCCGGGGATCCGGCGGCACGCAGAACGCCGCCGGGTGTGAGCCAGATGCCGGACCCGATGACCGTGCCGACACCAATGAAGATCAGGTCGCGGAGGGAGAGCGTGCGCCGGAGTTGGTCCGTCTTCACTTGAGGCGGCGGGGCCCCACCCCCGCCGCTGTTGGTCGGCGCGTTCGCGCCTCGCAACGGCTCAAGGCTGCGCGCCCGCAGACGAAGAGGCGGCGCGGACCTTCACGCCGGGTCCGAGGATCGCGACGCCCGGCTTCGCACCGGTGTGCTCGCCTTTGTCGACGACGAGCACGCCGTTCACGAGCACGTATCGCACGCCGGTCGCGTACGACTTCGGCTTCTCGAACGAATTCGTCTCGGCGATTTTCGCCGGATCGAACACGACGATGTCGGCGGCAAAGCCTTCGCGCAGCTGACCGCGATCGCGCAGGCCGAGGATCTGCGCCGGGAGCGACGTCATCTTCCGGACGGCGTCCTCCAGCGTCAGCACGCGCTCGTCGCGGACGTAGTGGCCGAGCACCCGCACGTTCGTGCTGTAGTTGCGCGGATGCGGGACGCCGGGCGCGTCGAGATTGATGGCCGACCCGTCGCTGGCGATCGCCACCCACGGCTGCTTCATCACCAGCCGCACATCGTCTTCGGACATCGTGTGGAACATGCCGCTGATGCGGCCGCCGTCTTCGGCCATCAGCGTCAGGCACGTGTCGGCCGGATCCGCGTCGCCGCGCGCCTTCGCCATCTCGGAGATCCGCATGCCTTCGTACTTGCGGTTCTTGTCGCTGCCGGCGCGGCCCATGACGATGCCTTCCCACCAGCCGTGTTCCTTGGCCCAGGTGATGAAGTCCTTGTCGTGCTTGATCCGTTCCCTGACCGCGGGATCCTTCAGGCGCTCGGCGAACTTCGCCGGACCGCCTTCACGCGCCCAGACGGGGAAGAACGCGCTCCATCCGTGATTCATCGCCGTGTACGGATACTGATTCGCCGTGATGTCGAGTCCTCGCGCGCGCGCGTCCTCGATCATTTTCAGATATGTGCCGACGGTGCCCCAGTTGTCCTTCGCGCGAATCTTGAGGTGGAAGATGTGAACCGGGATCTTCGCTTCTTCGGCGACGCGAATCGCGAAGCGGATCTCCTTCTCCTGCTCGAAGCCTTCGCTGCCGATGTGCGACGTGTAGTTGCCGCCGTACGACGCGGCGACCTTCGCCATCGCGACGATCTCCTCGGGATGCTCGGGTCCGCCGCTCTCGTACCGCGTGACGAGGCCCCACGCGCCTTCTTCCATCGAGCGCGCGACGAGTTTCTTCATCCGGTCGACTTCGGCCGGCGTCGCCGCGCGCGCGTCGTAGCCCATCACGACGCGCCGGACCTGCGTCGCCGACACGTGCGAGATGACGTTCATCGAGACGCGCTCGCGCTCGAGGCGCTTGAAGTAACCGGTGAACGTGGTCCAGTCCTGCGTGACGGCGCCCGCGGCGCTGACGCCGCCGTCATTCGCGCCCTCGTCGGGGAGTCCGTCGCGAGGCGCGACCGACGTGCTCTCGCCGAGCACGTCCACTGTGACGCCCTGGCGCACCTTGCTCTGCGCGTGCGGATCGGCGAGGAGCGACGTGTCGGAATGTGTATGGAGATCGATGAACCCCGGCGCGACGACGAGGCCGGCCGCGTCGACGACGCGCCGCGCCGTCGCGCTCGACAGGCGTCCGACCGCCGCGATACGGCCGCCTCGGATACCGACGTCGCCGCCCGTCCACGGATTGCCTGTGCCGTCGACGATGCGGCCGCCGCGAATGATGACGTCATACGATGCAGGTTGCTGTGCCCACACACCAATCGCGAGCGCGCAACACAGCGCGGCTGCAAACGCGTGCTTCAGATTCATGTGAATCCTCGCTTACGCTTCGTGGCAGAGACGGCGGACGACGCCGACGATTTCAGGAAAGCTGACCGGCTTGTGAAACGCCGCGGCCACGTCGAGCTCGAGCATGTGCTCGCCTTCGATGCCGGTCAGCACGACGACCGGGATTTCGGCGAGCCCCGGATCGCTCTGCTGCTCCTTGCGAAACGCCCAGCCGTCCATCACCGGCATCCGCAAATCGAGGAGAATGACGCTCGCGCTGCCGCCGGCGCGCAGGTATTCGAGCGCCTCTCGCCCGTTCGCGGCCGGAATGGACGAAAAGCCTTCCAGCTTCAGGAATTTCGTCATCAGCCGCAGCAGGTTCGGGTCGTCATCGACGATGAGAATGGGAGCCACCATGGGGATCTGCGACAGCAGTATAGTTTCGACCGCTACGGCCAGGCGAGGGTTTCCGCAGGTCGTCGGCGGCCGTCTCGGCGTCAATAGGTGACGCGCACGCCAACTTCCGTGCAGGCGCGCGCAGAAGCAGGCAGCGTCAGCCCGGATTATGATTAGAGAGGAACGTCGAATCCCGAATCCCTAATCCCGAGTCCCTGACCCTGTGGCTCTCTCCGCATTTCATCCAGTCACCTCACGATGGTTCTCTGAGACGCTCGGCGAACCGACCGAGGCGCAGCGCCGCGGCTGGGCGGCGATCCGCGAGCGGCGTCACACGCTGATTGCGGCGCCGACCGGATCGGGCAAGACGCTCGCGGCGTTTCTCACGGCGCTCGACGATCTGTTCCAGGAAGGACTGCGCTCGCCGCTGCCGGACGAGGTGCGCGTCGTCTATGTCTCGCCGCTGAAAGCGCTGAGCGCGGACATCCACAAGAATCTGGCCGAACCGCGGCGCGAGATTCGGGCGCTCGCAGAGGCGGCCGGCCTGGAGGCGCCGCGGATCACCGCGGCGGTGCGGACGGGCGACACCACGCAGAGCGAGCGCGCCGCGATGCTGCGCACGCCGCCCCACATCCTGGTGACGACGCCCGAATCGTTGTACCTGCTGCTCACCGCCGAGCGCAGCCGCGACATGCTGCGCACGGCGACGACGGTGATCGTCGACGAGATCCACGCGGTCATCGGCACGCGGCGTGGCGCCCATCTCGCGCTGTCGCTCGAACGGCTGCAGGCGATCGCGCAGTCACCGCTCGTCCGGATCGGATTGTCGGCGACGCAGAAGCCGATCGAAGAAGTCGCGCGATTCCTGGTCGGGACGCAAGACGCCACCTGCGTCATCGTCGACGAAGGTCATCGCCGCGCGATGGATCTGGCCGTCGAGATTCCGGGATCGCCGCTCGAAGCGGTGATGTCGCACGAAGTGTGGGAGGAGTACTACGCGCGGCTCACGCAGCTGATTTCGGAGCACAAGACGACGCTCGTGTTCGCGAACACGCGGCGGATGACCGAACGGATCGCGCGGCATCTGAGCGAGCGGCTCGGCGAAGACGCGGTCACCGCGCACCACGGCAGCCTCTCGAAGGAGCGGCGGCTCGACGCCGAACATCGATTGAAGAGTGGCCAGCTCAAAGCCCTGGTCGCCACCGCGTCGCTGGAGCTGGGGATCGACATCGGACACGTCGATCTCGTCTGCCAGATTGGATCGCCGCACCGGATCGCCACGCTGCTGCAGCGCGTCGGACGATCCGGGCACACGATCGCCGGGCTCCCGAAGGGACGCCTCTTCCCCGTCTCGCGCGACGATCTCGTCGAATGCGCCGCCCTGCTCCGGTCGGTCCGTCAGGGCGAGCTCGATCGCATCGTCTCGCACGACGCGCCGCTCGACGTGCTGGCGCAGCAGACCGTCGCCGAGGCGGCGGCACTGGAATACGCCGAAGACGACCTCTTCGCGCTGGTGCGCCGCGCGTGGCCGTATCGGAATCTCGCGCGATCGGATTTCGACGCCGTGCTGAAGATGACCGCGGACGGCTTCGCGACGAGGCGCGGCCGCCGCTCCGCGCTCGTGCACCGCGACGAGGTCAACGGACGCGTCCGCGGACGGCGCAGCGCGCGGCTGCTCGCGATCACCTCCGGCGGCGCCATCCCGGAGGTCGCCGACTACCGCGTCGTGTTGGATCCCGAGGACACGTTCATCGGCACCGTCAACGAGGACTTCGCCATCGAGAGCACCGCGGGCGACATTTTTCAGCTCGGCAACGCGTCCTGGCAGATCCTGAGGGTCGGCGCCGGCATCGTGCGCGTGGCGGATGCGAAGGGCGCGCCGCCCACGCTGCCGTTCTGGCTCGGCGAGGCGCCGGCGCGCAGCGACGAGCTCTCGCGCGCGGTGAGCGATTTGCGTCGGGACATGGAAGCAGCCCTGAAGGGCTGCGCTACGGCCGCCCCAGGTGTAGCGCAGCCGCCTTCGCGCTCATCGCGCTTCGGCGCCCAAGGGCCCCTCGAGCCTGCCATCGCATGGCTTGTTGAGGAAACTGGAATACCGATCGCCGGTGCCGAACAGATCGTCGCGTACCTCGACGACGCCCGGGCGATGCTCGGCGTGATTCCGACGCAGGAAACACTCGTCCTCGAGCGGTTCTTCGACGAATCCGGCGGCATGCAGCTCGTGCTGCACGCGCCCTTCGGCAGCCGCGTGAACAAGGCCTGGTGTCTCGCGTTGCGGAAGCGGTTCTGCCGCCAGTTCAACTTCGAGCTGCAGGCCGCCGCCACGGAGGACGCGCTGCTCCTCTCGCTCGGACCGCAGCATTCGTTTCCGCTGTCCGACGTCTTCCGCTATCTGCATCCGGCGACGGTGAAGGAGATCCTGGTTCAGGCGTTTCTCGACGCGCCGGTGTTCCAGACGCGATGGCGGTGGAACACGACGATCTCGCTCGCGGTCCCGCGCAATCGCGGCGGCAAGAAGGTGCCGCCGCAGCTTCAACGGATGCTCGCCGACGATCTGATGGCCGCCGTCTTTCCCGACGCCGCCGCGTGCCTCGAAAACATTCCCGGCGACCGCGAGATTCCGGATCATCCGCTCGTCAGTCAGACGGTGCGCGATTGCCTCGAAGAGGCGATGGACTTCAATCAGCTGATCGACGTCCTGTCGCGCATCCATCGCGGCGGGCTCACGCTCGTCTCGCGCGACACGCCAGAGCCGTCGCCGCTCGCGCACGAGATTCTGAACGCGCGGCCGTATGCCTTCCTGGACGACGCGCCGCTCGAAGAGCGGCGGGCGCACGCGGTCATGGCGCGGCGCGCGACCGATCCCTCGTCGGCAGGAGCGCTTGGCGCGCTGGATCAGGCGGCCATCGAGCGCGTCCGCGACGAGGCGCGACCCGATCCGCGTGACGCCGACGAGCTGCACGACGTGCTGCTGACCGTCGGTTTTCTGACCGACGACGAAGCGCGTGCGATCCCGTCCGGGCTGTTCGAACAGCTGATCGCGGCAAACCGAGTCACGAGATTGACGTGTCGGGGCGGACCCGCGTGTCCGCCCCGGGCCGACACGTGGGTCGGCACCTGCGTCGCCGCGGAAAGGTTGCCGGAGCTCTTCGCGGTGCATCCAGAGGCCGCGCTCGAACCGCCGATCGACGCACCCGCGTCGCGCACGGCGCGAACGTGGACTCGCGAGGAAGCGATCGTCGAGTTGCTGCGCGGCCGCCTGACCATCGTTGGTCCGACGACCGCACGCGCGCTCGCGGCGTCGCTCTCGATCGGCGAGGCCGACGCCGACGCCGCCCTGCTCGCCCTCGAATCCGAAGGCGCCGTTCTCCGCGGCACGTTCACGACGGCCGCGGACGGAATCGAATGGTGCGATCGCCGGCTGCTCTCGCGGATTCATCGCTACACGCTCAACCGCCTGCGCGCGGAGATCGAACCGGTGTCGCCCGCGGATTTCATGCGGTATCTCCTGGCGTGGCAGCACGTGGATCCGGCGACGCGGCTCACCGGCATCGACGGACTTCGGGCGATCGTGGGCATCCTCGACGGCTTCGAGCTCGCCGCCTGTGCGTGGGAGCAATCGGTGCTGCCGGCACGCATGGATCGCTACGACCCATCGATGCTCGACCTGCTGTGCCTGACCGGCGAAGTTGGCTGGGCGCGGCTGACGTCTTCAGCAAAAGCGGGAGATGGGGCCATCGAGCCGACCGACATTGTCGGCGCCACGCCGATCGCCTTGTTCCTCCGCGAGCACGCCGACACGTGGGCGGCCGCGAGAGCGGCGAGCGATGCGCGCTCACCAATCCTCGATACCCTTCGTCAGCGCGGCGCGCTGTTTTTTCACGAGCTGGTCGCCGCGTGCGGCATGGACGAGGCGGCCGTTCGCGACGCGATCGGCGATCTCGTGTCCGCCGGACTGGTCGCGTCGGATGGATTCGCCGGTCTGCGTGCCATCGTCGATCCGAGCGGCGGACCGACAGCGCTGCGCCATCAGGGCGCAGGACGCTGGTCCGCCATCAGTGGAGCCACGCCCGATCGCGACAGCGCGATCGAACACCACAGCCGGGTCCTGCTGCGGCGATACGGCGTCGTCTTCCGGCGCCTTCTCACGCGTGAAGCCAATGCGGCGCCCTGGCGCGAGCTCGCGCGCGTGTATCGCCGGCTCGAGGCACGCGGCGAGATCCGCGGCGGGCGTTTCGTGACGGGCGTGTCCGGCGAACAGTTCGCGCTGCCCGATGCCGTGGAGCGCCTGCGCGAAACGCGGCGCACCGCGGCCGACGGCCGATGTATCGCCGTCTCCGCCGCCGATCCGCTCAACCTCGTCGGCATCGTCACGAGCGGCGACCGCGTGCGCGCGTCCGCGGGCCACCGGCTCGTCTATCGCGACGGCGTCCCGATGGCCGTCCTCGAAGGCGAGTTCATGCGTCCGCTCGCCGACTTCACCGCTGCCGCCGCGGCCGAGGTGACGACCGCGCTCGCGGGGCGGCCGATGCCGCCCGTGCTGGGTGGGTACGTCACGTTCTCGAGGCCGATTTCGCACTGACGCGCCCGCCACCGATATATATTGGTCACCGCCAATTTCCTCACTGGAGCACACGAATGACACGCAGAGTTCATCGATCCGCGTGGCGCCCGCTCTCGCTCGCCGCGGCGTGCGCGCTCGTCGCGGCCACGTCGCCGCTGTCAGGGCAGAGCGGTCTGCCGAGCACGAAGAACGGCGAGTGGACGCACTACACCGCCGACGTGCGCGGTTCGCGCTACTCGCCGCTCGATCAGATCAACGCGACGAATTTCAATCAGCTCGAAGTCGCCTGGCGCTTCAAGACCGACAACCTCGGCACCCGTCCCGAGTTCAAGCTCGAAGGCACGCCGCTGATGGTGAAGGGCGTCATCTACGCCACCGGCGGCACGCGCCGATCGGTCGTCGCGCTCGATGCGAGGAGCGGCGAGCTGATCTGGGTGCACGCGGAGCGGGAAGGCGCGCGCGCCGTGAACGCGCCGCGTCAGCTTTCGGGCCGCGGCCTTTCGTACTGGACCGACGGAAGGGGCGACGAGCGCGTCCTCTACGTGACGACCGGCTACCGCCTCGTCGCGCTCAACGCGAAGACCGGCGTGCCGGTGCAGGGATTCGGCAAAGACGGCGTCGTCGACATGAAAGTCGGCGCCCTCATCGGCAAGGGCGAGCAGATCAATCTCGAGACCGGCGAGATCGGACTCCACTCGACGCCGACCGTCGCCAGGGACGTCGTCATCGTGGGCTCGTCGTTCCGCGAAGGATTGACGGTCAAGTCGCACAACAACACCAAAGGGCTCGTGCGCGCCTGGGACGTGCGGAACGGCAAGCTGCTCTGGACGTTCAACACGATTCCGCGTCCCGGCGAGTTCGGCAACGACACGTGGGAAAAAGAATCATGGGCCATCAACGGCAACACCGGCGTGTGGTCGCAGATCACCGTCGATGAGGACCTCGGCCTCGTCTATCTGCCGGTGGAAGATCCCACGTCGGACCTGTACGGCGGCCATCGGCCGGGCAACAATCTATTCGGCGACAGCATCGTCTGCCTCGATCTGAAGACCGGTCAGCGCAAGTGGTACTTCCAGATCGTTCACCATCCGATCTGGGATCTCGACATGCCGGCGGCGCCGCTGCTGATGGATCTGGTCGTCGACGGCAAACCGGTGAAGGCCGTCGCGCAGGCCACCAAGCAGGGCATGTTGTACGTGTTCGATCGCGTCACCGGCAAACCGGTCTGGCCGATCGAAGAGCGTCCCGTTCCGCAGACCGACGTGCCGGGCGAGAAGACGAGCCCGACGCAGCCGTTCCCGACCAAGCCGCCCGCCTACTCGCGCAACGGCGTGCTCGAAGGCGATCTCGTCGACTTCACACCCGAGATCAAAGCGCAGGCGCTCGAGGTCGCGAAGCGCTATCGCCTCGGTCCCGTGTACCTTCCGCCGCTCGTCAGCAAAGCGGAAGGACCGTTGGCCGCACTGACGGCCGGGACGCTGAGCGGCGGCGTCAACTGGCCCGGGTCGGCGTACGACCCTGAGATGCGCGTCTTCTTCTCGCACGCGTGCAACTCGTGTATCGCGCCGCTCGGCCTCGTCGCGCCGCCGAAAGAATTCTCGGATCTCGACTACGTGATGGGCACCGCCGGACAAACCTTCCGGCCGATCGTCGGCGGCGGCGAAGGCGAGGCGGCGGATGCACCGAGGCCCGCGCGCGGCGCCGCGCCACCTCCGGCGCCGGCTCCGCCCGCGACACCGCCGGCCGGCGGCGCGGCGGCGGCAGGCGGCGGACGCGGCGGCGCGGGCGGCGGCCCGTTCGGCGCAACCGTGCAGGGATTGAACATCGTCAAGCCGCCCTACGGCCTCATGGTCGCCATCAACATGGACAAGGGCGAGCTGATGTGGTCCGTGCCGCACGGCGACACGCCGGATGGCGTGCGCAATCACCCGCTGCTCAAAGGCGTCAACGTGCCGAAGACGGGTCAGCAGGGCAACGTCGGCGTGGTGGTGACCAAGACGCTCGTGATTGCCGGCGATCCGCTGGTGACGACGACGCCCGATCATCCGCGAGGCGGGATGCTGCGCGCGTACGACAAG
>Ga0070695_100002630_pt1 | contig 10380 bp, 11 predicted proteins | sample KBSK1252metaG_FD_65471 | JGI IMG/M metagenome (GOLD analysis project Ga0070695, IMG submission 65471) | Corn, switchgrass and miscanthus rhizosphere microbial communities from Kellogg Biological Station, Michigan, USA - KBS K1-25-2 metaG | ecosystem: Host-associated > Plants > Roots >...
CGAGAAGACTGGGCGGGACGACGGGATTATCCATACTGGGGGGCCTGGTAGGAGAGACCGCTATTGCCCTGCTGCATGGCCTTGAGCAAGGAGTTCTGGAACTGCTGCTGCTGAGCCTGCTGCTGGTTCTGACCGATACTCTGCCCAAGCCCCTGCAAGCCCGCCCCGAACTGCTGCCCGAGCTGGGGGGCGATGTTCTGCTGCTGCTGGACTGGGTACTGGCCACCGAGGTTCGTGAAGCCCCCAGCCTGGCCCTGCGCGGCTGCCTGCTGCTGCTGGATAGGGGCCTGGAACATGCCAGGAAGTGACTGCATGAGCCCGAGCTTGGAAGCGGCCATCTGGCCCTGGAGGTCCGCGAGCCCCGGCCCGAGGATGGCCCCGCCCGGGGGTGCGGTAGCCGGGGAGTCGTAGAACCCCCGGGCCCGGCCTGCGTTCACGGCCTGGTCATAGAGCCGACCCATCTGAGGCTGGTACGCCTGCTCGATCAACTGCTGATAGCCTGGAGGAAGCCCCTGCCCAGACTGAAGCGCCTGGAGTAGGCTCATCTGCATCTGCTGAAGGGGCGTCTGGCCCTGAGCGAACTGGCCGAGCTGCTGGTTGGCTCCGTAGGCTTGGTTGAGTGCGGCCTTCTGGGGCACGCTCATCTGCGGCTTGGGGCCCATGCCCCCGCCTGCGATGGTGCCCACCATGGATGCCAGCCCGCCTCCGAGCCCGAGCAGGCCGGGGAGCATGGAGCCACCACCGACTCCCCCTGCTCCGCCGCTCCCAGCCCCCGGTCCCGCGCTCCCTCCGCCAAACAGGCCACTAAAGAATCCGCCACCACTCCCGCTCGCGATGCTGGCTGAAGGATCAGCCATCTGCCCCGCGTTGAACGTGGCGAAGGGATCAGCCATCGAGCCGGGTGAGTACATGCCACCGCCCGAGAGAATGTCTGGCTGGAACTGTGACATGAGGTCACTGCCCCCGAAGGAGTCTCCACCAAACGAATCTCCTCCGAAGAAGTCCCCGTAAGAGCCGCTATCCAATCCGAAGTCATCCATTGAACTTAGTCACACCCTTTCATCACATGCCACCGCTAGTGAATGCTTCATAATCAGCAGGAGTCCCAGCGCCCGCCGGGCCACCGACGTAGGTATACCCTCCGACCGGGCCTTCGCTCAACGGAGTGTTCATTACCCATCCGCTTGGCGCGATAGCACTGCTTGGCGCAGGAGCGGCCACTTTGGGAAGCTGAGAAAGCTGCATCGGCTGGTAGCCGGGGAATAGCGACTGGAACGCCGAGGACATGGGCGCCGTGATCGGCGTGGGGGATTGGAACCCCGCAAGTACGCCTGCCTGCTGCTCCGGCGTGAGGTACTGGAGTATGCCAAGATCCAGACCAGAGTTGATCTGCTGCTGGTTGGCGTAATTCGACGCCACCTGATTCCACAGCGCCCCGGCGTCGAGTGGTGAGCCTCCGGTCTCGGGGAGCATCTGGCGGAGTTGGTTGATGATGGCCTGGTCACGTTGGACGACAGGATTCCAGTCCATCGGCGTGGTCTGCTGACCGTGGGTCTCTGAGCCCACACCGGGGATAGCAGAGAGGGTCCACGGGTCCTGGGACATATACTGCTTCAGCGCCTCGTTGCCGCCGGGCACGTAGGACTTGTACTGAGCAAGGATGTTCTGGAGATCCTGCTGCGACTGAGCGTAGGGGAGGGCCTGCTGAAGGAAGTTGATGCCCTGACCCTGTAACTTCTCATTGTTCATCAAACGAGTGTTAAAGGTCTGGTAGGCGTCCGGGTTGTCCTCGGTCCCGCCCCAGATGTCCGCGATGTTCCCGCCCTGGTGGAAGGCGCTGAGGATGGCACCCATCACGAGGGGGAGCGCGATGACACCACCCGCGCCGGCGAGGGCGCCTCCGGCCCCGGCCGCTGCACCACCGGCCGCCGCACCGCCCGCCGCTCCAGCCCCACCAGCTCCCGCTCCAGCCGCACCCGCTGCGCCCGCACCAACACCAAGTGTTGAGGCCAGCCCAGGAGCCACGGAGGTCAACCCTGAGGCCAACGCTCCAGTGAGCGACGGGAAGACTTCAGGGAGCAGGGTGCTGAGCGCGCCGTAGGTCGAGAGCGCCCCACCGCCAAGATTGGCGAGGGAGCCTCCGACGTTCCCGCCATTGAGCAGCCCTTGAATCCCTGAGTACAGCCCGAGCAGTCCGCCGAGTCCGCCTGCGCCCGCTCCTGCTGCGCCGAGCGCCCCGCTCGATAGCCCGAGTGATTGAGCCAGGGCAGGGGAGCTTTGTAGCAGACTGGCGAGCCCACCAATGCTCTGGAGACCGCCTCCGATCCCTCCAGGCACGTTCCCACCCTGAATGCCTTGGATGAGGTTGAGGAGGCCAATTCCGGCCCCCGCGCCGCCTTGAAGGGCGCCGCCGATGTTGGTCGGGGAGGTGGCAGGGGTTGAGGCTTGATACCCGCTGAGGTTCGACAGTTGTCCGGGCGAGGCATACCCCGCCCCGGTCTCCCCGACTCCAAGAACCTGCTGTAACTGGTCGGGAGTGAGGCTCCCGCCCATGATCTGGCTAATCTCGTCAGGGGAGAAGTTGGCGAGTGTGCCTGAGGGGAGCCCTAAGCCCTGCTCTAACTTCGACGTGTCAAACGTGCCAAAGGGGATGGCGCCGCCCGTGGTCCCGCCCGCGCCAATGGTCCCGTAGCCGGTGATCTGTGGCTGGCCCACCGTGGCCGTGCCCTCGGGGATGCTCCGAAGCGTGTCCGAGAGCGTGTTGGCCGAGAGGAGGGATTGGCCGAGCTGGTCCACCGTAGGGCTTGCGATGCCCGACTGCCCGCTGCGAAGCTGGTCACTCAGGCTGACTCCGGTGTCTCCAGCGGTCCCATAGGACCCTTGCTGTCCCGGGATCAGCCCCGCACCCTTCTGTACGAGCCCGAGGGCCTGCTTGAGGACAGCCATGGGGTCAACACCCCCGCCCGTCCCGCCCGCGATCCCTGCGCCCGCACCCTGTTGCTGCTGACCGGCTTGAGTCCCGCCTGCTTGGAAGTAGCTCCCCGCTCCTTGCCCAAGATTGCCGAACCCACCGAGTGTCCCGATACCTTGAGTGAACGGGGTTCCAGCAGAACCCGCGACATCACTCCCCTGCTGCGCGGCGAGGAGGGCGCTTAGCTCATCGAGGCCCAAGCCGCCCGCCGCTCCCCCAATTCCGTTCCCTTGAGCGGGCTGACCGGAGAGTGAGGGGTCCGTGACGCCAGATTGCCCGCCCTGCCCGAGGTTGAGCCCGGAAAGGTAGGCGAGATAGGGGATGCCAGAAGGTGTCTGAGAGTCCATTAGGAACCCGCGTAATGTTTCACGAGAATTGATCCATGAGGCCACATGGCCTTGAGATAGCCACCCGGGGCCGGGGTGTTCACAGCCGCGTAGGCTCGGAAGTAGGCCCAGTGAAGCCCGCTACTCTGGGCCACGAATGCCTGGTGCATGGCATGCTCCACGTAAGGCCGCACGTCAGAGTTCCAGTCCTCACCAACAGAACTCGGCGGAGCGGGATTGCCCGCGATGGCCCCGGCCCATTGAGCATCCGGCACTACGTTCACGCCGCAGCCGGTGGTCACACGACCCGTGTACACGTCTGCGCCTTTGAGCCCAGCTTGGGCCCACACATCCAGTACGTCACCCACGTTCACGTTTGGGACTTGTGCATAGCAAAGCATCGTCCCCTGTCCCCAGTTCATCGGAGCCCCAGGCGGGATCTGCTGAATCACCACGTTCCAGGCGTCTTGAATCGGAGCCTGATAGATCCCGATAAGCGGGCCCGGCGTGACCGAGATGGGCGCGACAGCCCCAACGCTCATTTATCCGTCCCCGTTCGGAAGGGAATAGGCGTGAACATGGACTTGGAGCGCATCACCCGCAGCGGCGAATTGCGAGCTGAGAATGTAGATGAACTGCTGCGAGATTTGCGGCATTGCCAGATCCCTATTCACCGCAGTTAGCGCCGCGCTCGCAGAGAGCGTGTTGATGTCATAATTCGCCCCCGTCTGATACCGGAAGGCAATCGTCTGAATGTCCGGGTGCGCCGTGATGTACTGGACGCGTAGCAGCATTTTCCCGGCGTTGGACGGGATGATGTTCGCTAGGCTGATTGCGGCTTCGACCGTAGATTGACCATTTGACACTGCGGTAAATTGCGTGTCGTAGTAGGCCATGTTCCCACGGAAGCGGTGATCGTTCGGGCAAGTCGTGCTAGAGCTGCTGTAGAGTGATGCACCAAGATACGTCCACCCGAGGTATCCAGTCGGGAGCGCAGCGGGTCCTACGCTCGGCGGGTTCGTTGAAACGAGCCCGGCTGGGGCTGTACTCCCAGGCCCAGTCGTGATGGCATACCAGTGGACGTAGGTGCTGGCAAACGCAGCGGCGACATCTCGTCCGTTGGCAGCGGGCCCGGCCGTTCCCACACTGGCCGAAAACGAACTCGTGGCCGTCACGGACCATGCGCGAAGCCCGTCCGACGACCGCTGCACGTACGTATCTGCTGAGAATGTTCCGCTCTGCGACGAGATTAACCCCTGCAACCCCCGGACTCGGGAGTCAGCGGGGATGGCACTGATGAAACTTGGCACGGTAGCGGACGATGTGACAACGAGCACCTGCCCAGTCGTGGCCGACGAAGCCGTGATGACTGACGGGAGCAGGCCCGTGTGTGCCTGGAGGTTGAAGTTGATTGGCCCGGTCGTGGGGGACACAAGGCTCACGGGGTTATTGAGGACGTTATTGAACTCCCCGTTGAGATCGGAGGCGGTGAGCACGTCCCCGGGGTTCCAGACTTTGACGCGGGAGAGAGACATTTACGACTGCTCCTTGGGCTCTTCCTCGGCTGGGAAGAACCGGATGCTGTAGCCGAAGATTTCCATGTCCTGATTCAGGCCGCTCACGGACCAGTCGAGGATGATGCTCCGGCCTCGGTCCTCGATGATAGTCTCGGCATAGTTGAAGTCCGAGCCGCCCAGCACGTCAGTGTCCAAAATGAAAGTAATGGTATAATCCTCCTATGACCCTGGAGGAAAGGTTTTGGACACGAGTGAAGAAGGGCAGCCCAAATGAATGCTGGGAGTGGCAAGGGTATCGTATGCCTGCTGGGCATGGCATGATCCAGCGTGGCAAACGTGGTGAGGGTACGATTTTGACCCATCGGCTGTCATGGGAGATTCATAATGGGCCGACAGATCAGTACGTCCTTCACCGTTGCGACAATCCGCCCTGTGTGAACCCTGACCACCTATTTCTGGGTAGTCAGGCGGACAACATGAAGGATGCGGCCAGTAAGAAACGGATGCCATCGGGAGAGAACCATTGGTCCAAACGAATGCCTGAACGGATTGCTCGTGGACCGGCTCAATCGGATGCAGCAATCCGAGGGTGGAGAACACGTCTCTCTTAGTCATGTGAGCGTAGCGCCACCACCGGCCAGTGAAATGGAGGTGGACTGCACGCGGCGGTCCACGGTTACGCTGAGGTTGGCGCTGACTGAGCCCGTGGGATTGAAGTAGGTGACGATCCCGACGAACCCTTTTTCCTGCGTCTCTGGCACATCACCCTTCTGAGCCTTGAACCGAGTGATGGTTGGGGTAACGATACGGGAGGTGTAGGCGGCGAGGGCGTCGTTCAGGGACCCAGAGTCTTCCTGATCCCCTTCCATCAGGAGTCCATTGTCCCCACCAAGGTAGAGGTGCGGGTCTCCCGTATGGTTAGCGTCGAGGGGCCCCACGAGCATAGTGTCCCCGCTGATGGCCCCGAACCCTGAGAGCTTCCAGATGGACCAGAACTTCTTGCCACCAGGCTTGGGATCGCTCAGCGCGTAGTTGTAGCAGAGGAGCCAATGCTGCGAGGTCTCGCCCTCAGGGGTCACGACCCAGCCGACGATGTTCCGCTGGGGGTGCCAGAAGCCCCAGGCATTGGCCAGGGCTGATCGCTTCAGTAGCCGGTCCCGCCAGAGGCCCTGGATCGGGAGGCTCAAGAACGCCTGCTCCACGTTGCCGAACTTCACCGTCGTCTGGAGCGAGTGGACGCCGAACTGGCTGAGCCAGAACACGTCCGTTGGGGTGGTCACGAGGGCCCGGGGATTGAGCACCGGAGCGCCGTAGCCGACCTGAGCGATGGCGAACGTGCTGGGGGTCGAGCCGGAGAGCTGGAACACGCTCCCCTTCTGCGGGCCCTTGAAGATGTATAGGGAGCCGTAGAAGGGTTTGGAGAGGGCCATCACCTGGTCGCCGTCGCCCGCGTTGATCGTGAACGAGCCGCTATCAGTCCCCGTGGAGTCGAAGATGTTGTTCGCGGCCGTGTAGCCCACGAGCGAGGGGGCCGTGCTCACGCCTTGGTAAAACAGCCGGTTCAAGTGGTACGTGGTATGGGTAAACACGGGCCACTGAGCGCCCGTGGACGGGGTGACGAGTGTGGTGGAGGTGAGCGCCAGCCCGTCGTAGGCTACCGGGGTTGACTGCCCGTCCGAGATGACCGCGTAGTCCCCGGCCAAGGTGATGCTCGTTTGGCGGTTACTGTCCACGCCGAACGAAGAGGACACCGTGAGGGGCGACCAGAGCCCGCCACCCGTGCTGGCGAAGATGCTAGCCCCCGTCACAGCCACGTAGTGCTGCGTGGGGGTCAGCGAGGCCCCGTAGCGCCAGAAGTCCTCGATGGCCCGCACGCTGGCCGAGGAGGAGACCATCGGTTTCCACGACGCAGAATCCGTCGAGTTCGTGGAGTACACGCGGAACCCGGGCCGCTTCTTGCGCTGGCCGCCTTCCTTGTACTCGATGTTGTCCGCCACCGTGAGGAAGTTGGGGTCCAGGACGGTCGGGTCCGAGGAGATGTCCAGCCCGCCGAGGGCAGGGTGGACGGTCATCTGGGTATTCTTCGTGCTCATGGACGGTTGGGTAACCTGTCGAACCAGGACCCCAGAGTGTAGCCACCGGCCCGTCTCCGCCGGTTCATGCCACGATAGTTGTTATCCGGCCTGATCCCGGGATGATCGTTGTCATACTCTTTGTTCTGGGCCGCCATGAGTGCCAAGGTGTCATTGAAGAGCTTGAGGAAATACTCCCCACGGTCCTTGTCGTTCATAAAGATCGGGTAGCCGCGACTCAGGGCCCCGTAGTAGATGACCTCCACGAAGTCATCTGGGATGAAGGCCCGGGTGGTCCCACTCAACTCCGTGTTCAACATCTGCTTGTAGAACACCTCCATCCGGTACATCTTGTCCGGGTAGGGGTGGATCTGAAGCTGGGGCTGGGTCGTGGGGTCGCCAGTGGTGGCGTAGTCGAACGCGGCGTACATCTCCGGTCGGCTGGCCGTCTGGTCGCTCAGCTTGTACCCGCTGAACTCTTCGATGCCCATGCGGGTCATGGGGCTCATTTCCCCGTATCGCTTGACGTTGAGCACCTTGTTCGTGTCGGCCGGGAGATTGTAGGAGTCCTGGTAGATGCGGATAGCAGCGGCGGTGTCCGTGGCGCCTGTGTAGGCCGCGTCAAGCGTGAAGGCCGTGGCCCCGCTCGTATGCGTGGCGATCCGGTACACGGCGTCGGGGTCGTTCGCCTCCCCGGGGACGAAGAGCACCCAGCCGACCGTGCTCACGTTGGTCCCACTTGGGGACTGCGGGGCCGAGGAGAAGGTGCCCGAGGTGGAATTCTGCGTCAGACTGGCCGTGAGAGAGGTGAGCCCTGCGACCGTGTTGATGACCGACCGCTTGACGAGCTGCTTCCAGTCCTTCTTAGCACAAATATCCCGGTACACGGCATTGATGAGGGCGGCGATCTTCGTCGCCTCGGTCGTGTTCGTGGTGGGGATGCGGAGGGCATTCATCACCCGGGTCTGGACATCAGTGAAGTTCAGGTTCGCGGGGGTGGTCATGTGGAAATAACCTGGAGGTCAGGCTTGGTCGCATAGAGGATCATCGGATTCCACGTTTTTACGTCCGTCATGTTGACCGGATTCATCAGCGTGTGAGGATGGATCTGAATGAGCCAGATGTCTCCCTGTGCGTCTAACGCCGTGAGCAGGTTCGGCAGCACCACGCCAATCTGCGTGAAGTTCGGGCGGGGAGTCGGCATTTATGCCTTCCAGCCTTGGAACCTGAGTAATCCTAGGGACTCCAGGGCCTTCATGTCACGAGGTACGCGGGACAGGGGGTCCACGCGGTACTGCTTGTCGGGGATCTCCAGTGACTCGGCCCGGACGAGGAGTTCACGCCGGAGGGCTTCGATGCTGGTCCCACGGGCTCCGACAGTGCAGATCATGCCCGAGCCCCCGGCACACGCGGGCCCTACCATCACGTCCACGGGGTCAATCCACTCGTCATCGAGGAGGGCGTAGTCCAAGGGAAGCCCGGCCATCTTGCTTACCAGGCGCTTGTCCCAGTTGGGGTAGGGTGGGATGCTCAGGCGCAGGGTGGCGCTTAGGCCCCCGGTGGGCTCCCAGCGGTCCAGTTCCCCGGACACGAACGCCTCCAGTTGTTCACCCAGCTCGCCTTCAGGGATCAGCCGCATCCACGCCTGCGTGGCGTCGAACCCGAGCCGGGCGGAGAACTCTAGGAACTGTGGGGTCCCGTCGGCGCTGATGATCGAGTTGATGTCCACGGGGCCCTGGTAGCCTTCTTCAGCCAGCTCGTCCTCCACGAGGCCCACGGTCAGGTCCGCCAGCTTCTCGTCCTGGGCGTGGTAGACCACGTTGGACTCGCAGCCCGTGCGGCACCCGAGGTCCCCGGCCAAACACTTCTTCTCCTCCAGGGTGATGTCGAACGGGGGCACGAACTCTCGCCCGTTGAACCAGCCGTTGCAGGAGACCTCCGTGCCCTCGACCTTGGCCTGGAGCACGAAGGGCTTGACATCGGCCTGGTCCTGCACGTACTTGAGGTAGCGGGCCATGAACTCCGAGTCGGGGGCATCGTAGGTATCCATCTCCAACCCGTCCCCGCTCATCTTTACGAACCACTTGCCGTCGGTCTTACGGAGGAACCTGAGGGCGGAGGGGATGTCACCGAACGGGTAGGTGGGGGGAGTCACCATCCCCGCCCGTCGAGCAATCCTCGCGCCCTCAGGGCGGTTGAGTTCCAGCGGCCGGTCGTAGGGGTTGCCACCGATCACTCGGTGCCCCGCCTTCCGGTACGCTGTCCCTCGTGGACCTTCTCCCGTGCAATCGAATACTACGATGGCCCCCGTGGGGGGTTCCTTAGCGAAGGGTACGAGCCCTTTCCCCGTGAGCCGGGCCACACCGTCCTTCACGTGCCACGTGACCGGGTGGCCTTCCCGCTGGAGCCTGAGCGCCATAGGAAGGTTAGAGCCGTCAACCGAGAAGAGATGGAAGGGGGTCTTCATGCGTCAGCTTCACACTTACAATGGATCTCGCATTGCAGGCAGGTACTACAGATCATCCCCTCGCACTTAAGCGAGCGGGGGCAGAGGAACACTAGACGTTGATCTGCTTGGAGACGCGGGCGATGGGGTCTCCGTTGCTATTACCAAACGAGGACGACGCCGTGAGCCCGATCCGGAGCCCCCGGAACGAGATGTTCGAGATGGTGAAAGCGTTCCCGCTGGATGAGAAGTTCGAGGCGGCCGTCACACCAGCAAAGATGGCCGTACTGAGGGCGCTCCAGCCCGTAGACTGCGACACCCCGGACTGAAGCGGGATCGCCGGGTCAAACTGAGAGACCTGAATAGTGGTCGGTATCCCGTTTGCCGTCGAGACAAAGAAAAGGGTGATCGAGCTGGCATCGTCAAGATTGCCAATCGCGTTGGTGACCTGGCCGGTCCCCCCGCTTGATCCCGCAAATAGAGTAGGAAGATCACGAACGATACCTGACATTACGGCTCCTCGATTGAAAGGTCTGCTGCATGCGCGTGACTCGATCCGCAACTCAAGCACACGCCGTACTCGTAGTTACTATGCGGGGCTAGCATCGGCTGGAACCCGACCGGGAATGCGTGGAAGCTCAAGGTGCCAAAGGGGACCACAAGCTTGAAGTCATGCTCGGACCACCCGTTCCAGCAGTAGGGACACGGGCAGCCGATCAGGTCCATATCGGTCATGTGGTTGGGGAGGGCTGTGGCACGAGCACGATGTCCGCACCCGCGTCTACGCCTTCCACGATCTGCCCAAACTGCTCCAGGGCTCGCATGGCCCCGATGTGCATGTTGGCCTCGCCAGCCGCCCGTTCAGCCTGGGAGCGGTAGTTCGTGATATGCGACTGGAGTAGAACCTTGAGGCCCTGATTGGGCCGAGCGTCTACCTCATACCCGTACCGCTTGATCTGCTTCAGGAGCGAAGAGGGCTTGGGGACGAAGATTTTCTTCCCCATACCCTCCAACTTGCCCAGCCACCACTCGGCGTTGGGCTTCTCGT
>Ga0070695_100002631_pt1 | contig 10379 bp, 11 predicted proteins | sample KBSK1252metaG_FD_65471 | JGI IMG/M metagenome (GOLD analysis project Ga0070695, IMG submission 65471) | Corn, switchgrass and miscanthus rhizosphere microbial communities from Kellogg Biological Station, Michigan, USA - KBS K1-25-2 metaG | ecosystem: Host-associated > Plants > Roots >...
TGGCCGAGCGCGAGCTGGGGAAGGGGAAGTTCGAGATCGTGACCCCCTCCACCTCCATCCTGGCCGAGCCCCCGGTGGCCGTCGTGGACCGCGTGGCGGACAAGCGCAAGACCACGGCGGTGGCCAAGGCCTACCTCGATTTCCTGTACACCCCGGAGGGGCAGGAGCTGGCGGCCAAGCACTACTACCGCCCGCGGAACCCCGCGGTGATCGGCAAGTACGCGGCCCAGTTCCCGGCCACGAAGCTGTTCACGATCGACGAGGTGTTCGGCGGCTGGGCCAAGGCGCAAAAGACTCACTTCGACGGCGGGGGCACCTTCGACCAGATGGGGGTGGGGCGCTAGATGGCCGAGCTCGCGCTTCCCCTGCGCCGCCGGCGGCGGCACGCCGTGCTCCCGGGCCTGCCGCTGTCGCTGGGGATCACCGTCGCCTACCTCGGCGTGATGATCCTGCTCCCCCTGGCGGCCGTGTTCCTCAAGGCCTCCGGCATCACCTGGGAGGGCTTCCGCTCCGCGGTGCTGTCGCCGCGCACCCTGGCCGCCTACAAGCTGAGCTTCGGGTCGGCCGCCGTGGCCGCCCTCGTCAACCTCGTGTTCGGGATGCTGCTGGCCTGGGTGCTGGAGCGCTACCGGTTCCCGGGACGGCGTCTGGTGGACGGCCTGGTGGACCTGCCCTTCGCCCTCCCCACGGCCGTGGCGGGGATCGCGCTGGCCTCCGTCTACGCCGAGAACGGCTGGATCGGGGCCTTCCTGGCGCCCCTGGGGATCAAGGTCGCGTTCACGCCGCTGGGAGTCGTGGTGGCCCTCGTCTTCGTCGGGCTCCCCTTCGTCGTGCGCACCGTGCAGCCGGTTCTCCACGACCTGGAGCCGGAGATCGAGGAGGCCGCGGCCAGCCTGGGGGCGGGGCGCCTCGCCACCATCCGTCGGGTCCTCCTGCCCGAGCTGGCGCCCGCCGCCCTCACCGGCTTCATCCTGGCGTTCGCGCGCGCGCTGGGGGAGTACGGCTCGGTGATCTTCATCGCCGGGAACATGCCCATGAAGAGCGAGATCACGCCGCTGCTGATCATGGTGGAGCTCGAGCAGTACGACTACGAGGGGGCGGCGGCGATCGCCGTCGTCTTCCTGCTCGCCTCCTTCCTCCTCCTGCTCCTCGCCAATTCCATGAGCCGCCGGCGGCAGCGGGCGGCGGAACGGGGGAGGTGAGGGATGGAGCGGCACCGGACGGAGCCGCTCTGGGTGCGGGTGCTGCTGATCTCGGTGGCCCTCGTCTTCCTGGTCTCGATCCTCTTCGTGCCGCTGGCGGCGGTCTTCGTCCAGGCCTTCTCCAAGGGGGCCGCTGCCTACCGGGGGGCGCTGGGCGAGCCCGACACCCTGTCCGCCCTGAAGCTCACCCTGCTCACGGCCGCCCTGGTCGTCCCCATCAACGCCACCTTCGGCATCGCCGCCGCCTGGCTCGTCACCCGCTTCCGTCTCCCCGCCAAGTCCTGGCTCATCACGCTCCTGGACGTGCCGTTCTCCGTCTCCCCGGTGATCTCGGGGATGGCCTTCGTGCTGCTCTTCGGGGCCTCCGGCCTCTTCGGGAGCTGGCTGCAGGCCCACGACGTGAAGATCATCTTCGCGCTTCCGGGGATCGTGCTGGCGACGGCCTTCGTCACCTCGCCGCTGGTGGCGCGCGAGCTGATCCCGCTGCTGTCCGCCCAGGGGACGACGGAGGAGGAGTCGGCCCTCACCCTGGGTGCCTCCGGCTGGCGCACCTTCTGGCACGTGAGCCTCCCCAAGATGCGGTGGGGTCTCCTCTACGGCATCGTGCTCTGCAATGCCCGGGCGATGGGGGAGTTCGGCGCCGTCTCCGTGGTGTCGGGGCACATCCGCGGCCTCACCAACACGCTGCCGCTGCACATCGAGGTCCTCTACAACGAGTACCAGTTCTCGGCGGCCTTCGCGGTCTCCTCGCTCCTCACCCTGCTCGCCCTCGCCACCCTCGTGGTGAAGAGCTGGGTGGAATGGCGCGGGCGCACGGGGCGGACTGCATGAGCGCTTCCCGCCGTCGGGTGGTGGAGGAGGTTCCCTTCAACGCCGAGGTCCCCCTCTCCGAGGTAGCGTGCGCTCCCGGAGAGGGCGCGGTCTTCGTCCGCTCCCATTTCGATCTCCCCGTCCTCTCCCAGGCGGAGCATCGGGTGGAGGTCGCCGGTGCCGTGGTCCGTCCCGCCGCGTACCGCCTCGCCGACCTGCGGCGCTGGCCGGTACGGAGCGTGGAGCTGACGCTCGAGTGCGCGGGGAACGGGCGCAGCCTCATGCGCCCGCAGCCCAAGGGGACGGCCTGGGGCCTGGGCGCCGCCGGGAACGCCGTCTTCGAGGGGGTGGCGCTCCAGGACCTGCTGGAGGAGGTCGGGGTGGAGGACGGAGCGCTCGAGGTCCTGGCCGTGGGGGCGGACGCGGGGACGGTGGCCTCCGGAGCCCGCGTGGCCTTCGAGCGGAGCCTGCCGCTGGCCGTGGCCCGGCGCGGGGACGTTCTGCTCGCGCACACGCTGAACGGCGCACCGCTGCCGCCGGAGCACGGCTTCCCGCTGCGCCTCGTCGTTCCCGGGTGGTACGGGGTCGCCTCCGTGAAATGGCTCACGCGCCTGTCCGTCCTGCGCACGCCGTTTGCGGGCTGGTTCCAGAAGGACACCTACGTGTACGACGGCGAGTCCGGGGTCCCGGACGGGACCCCGGTGCGGGCGATGCGCGTGCGGGCGCTGATCACCTCCCCGGAGGAGGGAGCGGTGCTCCGCGACGGAGCCGTCGCCGTGGAGGGCGCCGCCTGGTCGGGGAGCGGCCCCGTGGTGGCAGTGGCCCTGAGCGCCGACGAGGGCGTGTCCTGGACGGACCTGGAGCTCGAGCCCGCGCGCGGGCCGTGGCTGCGGCGGCGCTTCCGCGGCACCTGGAGCCCCCCGGGGCCGGGGAGCTACACGCTCCTGGCCCGCGCCACGGATGCCACCGGCGCCACGCAGCCGCTGGATGTGGTCTGGAACCGCCTCGGGTACGGGAACAACGCCGTGCACCGGGTTCAGGTCGTCGTGGACCCTTCCGGCAGCGTGCTCCGCAGCATGTAGCCGACCCCGCCCACGGTGACGATGTAGGCGGGCTCGCCGCCCTGCGGCTCCACCTTGCGGCGCAGGCGGTGCACGAGCTGCTTCAAGAGCTGGCGGTCGCCCAGGCCGCGCAGGCCCCAGACGTGGCTGGTGAGGCGGTCCGCCGGGATCGGCGTCCCCGCCTGGGCCAGCAGCGCCTGCAGCAGGCGCGCCTCGAGCGAGGTCAGGCGCACGGGCTCCCCCCCGCGCACGCGCACGGTCTGGTGGGCGAGGTCGAGGGCCAGGTCCCCCACCGCCGCCACCGAGGCCGGCTCCCCCGTGGAGCGCCGCAGCAGGGCGCGGATGCGCGCCAGGAGCGTGCGCGGGCTGAAGGGCTTCGCCAGGTGGTCGTCCGCCCCCAGATCGAGCGCGGTCACGACGTCCTCCTCGGAGGAGCGCACGGTCAGCATCATCACGGGGACGCGGGACTCCTCCCGGATCCGTCGCAGGACCTCGTACCCGGTGAGCCGCGGCATGGACACGTCGAGCACCACGAGGTCCGGCCGCTCCCGTGCGAAGGCCTCCAGGGCCGAGGGTCCGTCGGGCGCTTCCACCGTGAGATAGCCGGCCTGGCGCAGGGCGAAGGCCACGAGGCCCAGCAGCTCCAGATCGTCGTCCGCGACGAGGATCTTCATGCCGACTCTCCGGCCAGGGGAAGGACGACGCACATGCGGGTCCCCGGCCCCTCCCCTTGCGGCTGCAGCGTGCCGCCGTGACGCTCCACGATGGAGCGCGCGATCCAGAGGCCGAGGCCCATGCCCCCCGCCTCCGGCTCGTCCCCGGCCGGGGAGCGGCCTCGCACGAAGCGCTCGAACAGGTTGCGGGTGGCCTGGGGGGGGAGGCCGGGACCGTCGTCCTCCACCCACACCAGCGCATGCCCGTCGCGCACGCTCCCCCCCACCCGGATCGTCGAGCCCTCGGGGGCGTACTTGTTGGCGTTGGCGAGGAGGTTGACGAAGACCTGGGTGAGCCGGGTCGCGTCACCCAGCAGGGGAGGGAGCGGCCAGGGCAGCTCCACCTCGATGGACTGCCCGCGCTGGCGCAGCAGCGGGGTCGTGGACTCCACCGCGTCCTCCACCACCTCGTCGAGCAGCACCGGGGAGCGCCGGATGGCGGCCACCCCCGCCTCCAGGCGCACGCTCTCCAGCAGGTTGTCCACCAGGCGGGTGAGGCGCAGGGTGCCGCGCTCCAGGGCGAAGAGCAGCTCGTCGGCGTCCTCCGGGACCTCCCGCCCCAGACGCTCGCGCAGCAGCTCCAGGGAGGCGAGCTGCGCGGACAGCGGCGTCTTGAACTCGTGGGAGAGGTTCGCGAGCACGCCGTCGCGCAGGCGGCGCACCGCTTCCGTCTCCGTCTCGTCCCGGACGAGCTGCACCTGCCGGCCTTCCTCGCCGGGGGAGGCGCTCGTGACCACGACGGTCCTGCGCCCCCCCGCCGTGGTGAGGTGCTCCACGCGCCGCACCGAGCCCCGGAAGCGCGCCTGCAGGATCGGACAGTCCCGCTCGCACGGCCGGCCCGCCGGCTCCTCCACCGGCCGCAGCACGTCCCCGCAGAAGCGCCCCACCGCCTCCTCGGGCGAGGTCCCGAGCATGGCGGCCGCCTGGGGGGTGAGGTAGCGGATGCGACGGTCGGCGTCCACGGTGAACACGCCCTCCACGATGCCGCCGAGGACGGCTTCCACCTCCTCCCCGCGGCGCCGCAGCTCGGCCGTGTGCGCCATCAGGCGCGCCCGCATCTCGTCCATCGTCTCCGCCAGGGTGCCGACCTCCCGGCCTCCGGAGCGGGGAACGGGGGTCACGAGGTCCCCCCGGCCGATGCGGTCGGCGGAGAGCGTGAGCCCTTCCAGGGGCCGGGCCACGCGCCGGCCGAGGACCAGGCCCGCGGCGATCGCTCCCGCGGCCAGGACCGCCGCCCACAGCGCCAGCGCGCGCACGCGGGCGCGGAGCGGGCCTTCGATCTCGGCGCGGGGGAGCTCGGCCTCCAGCAGCACGGCCACCTTTCCTTCCACTCTCAGGGGCCAGGCCGCGAAGTACGCGCCGGAGGAGCGCCCCTCCGGGATGGGAAGCTCCCCCGCGTCGATCACCCGGATGGAGAGTCCGACGCTGCGCGCCAGCGCCGCCGCGAAGCGGGCGTCCATGCGCCGCACCGCCACCGCCCGCACGCCGTCCCGGGCCGGCATCGAGCGGGCGGCCAGGAGCGCGGGGCCACCGGCGTCGCTTGCCACGGTCCAGCCGTCGGCGGCGGGGAATGCGCCCGGGGGAGGCAGGCTTCCGCTCTGCGCGAGGACCGCTGCTCCGCGGAGGACGCCGCACCCATCCAGGCCCGAGGCCGCGGCGTAGCGCGCGAGGTAGCCTTGCAGGGCGGCGCCGTCCCCCTCCTCGAGGAGGCGGGCCAGCATGGGCCGCTCCGCCAGCACGCGCGCGGCGGAGGCGAGGCCGTCTCCCGCTGCGCGTGCGCTCTCCACCGCGGCGGCGGCGCCCGCGCGCACCCGCGCCCGGGCCTGATCGGCGGCGAGGCGGCGCAGGACGTGGACCCCGGACGCGGCGGTCCCCAACACTCCCAGGCCGGCGAGCCCGGCCACGGCCAGCGAGACCGACACGGCGAGCCGGGGAGCGCGCATGAGGCGAGAGCGCGGTCGCCCGATCGCGGGCGGCGGCTACTCCGTGATGGGGCCGGGATCCCCGGCCGGGCGACGGCGGCGGGGTCTGCGGCGGCGGCGGCGGCGGGCACCCGCGCCCCCCGCGGGCTCGGCGCCCTCGGGGGCTTCCGCGGCTTCGGTCGTGCCCTCCGCCGCGGTCTCCTCGATGGGGGAGGCCACCGTCGCCGCTCCGTACCGGTCGCCGGGATCGGCGTCCCCCAGGTCGGGGACGGTGGGGAGCGCGGCGAAGAAGTAGTTGTCGTCCCAGGGCGGCGGCATGCCGGGGCGGGCCTCCGCCCGAGGCGCCGGTGCGCGCTCGCGCCCGTTGCGCCTGGAGTCGGGCGCTGGGCGAGCCGGTTCCGTGGTGGCCTCCGCCTCGCCGCCCTCGTCGCGCCGCTGGCGGCCCCGACCGCCACGGCGCCGCCTGCGGCGGGGCTCGGCCGTCGCCGGCCGGGTCCCGCCGGCCACGACGGTCTCGGCCGCGAGGGGGACCGGCTCGCGGCCCGCGGCCGCCTCCGTCCAGAAGGCCGCGGCGTCCGCGACCTCCCCGCCCAGGTGGACGCCCAGGCAGCGCAGGGTGGCCAGCGCGTCGGCGAAGGCCGGCCGCCGCACCAGCGCGTGGGCCAGGGAGCGCCGGACCTGCCGGGCGGGGACCATGCGCTGCAGGGCCAGGAGGATCTGCCGCGCGTGCTCCTGGTCCCGGCGGGACACCCGCAGGCGCAGGGACAAGGGGCGCAGAAACGGCTCCACCAGGTCGCGCACCTGCAGCCCGCGTCGTCCTTGCACCCGGCCGTCGGGACGGAAGCCGAGCGGCTCCGCCAGGGCGGGGAAGAGGAGCGCGGCCAGGATCCAGCCCGTTTCCACCTCGCCTCCCGCGGCGATGCGGGCGTCCATGGCATCGAGCAGCGCGTGCAGCTCGGGGAGCCGCTCCGGGTGCTCGGCATAGGCGGGGGCGAGCTCGGGGAGCAGGATCCCCAGCACGCCGGTCTCGTGCAGGAGGTCGAAGGAGGCGCGGGCGGCGCCCCCGCGGCAGAAGCGGTTGATCTCCTCGAGGATGCGCGGCGGGGCCGCCTTGGGGATCTCGCCGCGGGTGGCCAGCACCGCCGCCTTGGTCTCGGCCTCGATGGTGAACCCCAGGCGCGCCGCGAACTTCACCGCCCGCAGGATGCGGATGGGGTCCTCCCGGAAGCGCACCTTGGGATCGCCGATGGTGCGCACGAGCTTGCGCCTGAGATCGGTGAGCCCGTCCGCGTGGTCGATCACGTTCCCCGAGTTCACGTCGTAGAAGAGGGCGTTGATCGTGAAGTCGCGCCGCAGCGCATCCTCCTCCGGTGTTCCGAAGACGTTGTCGTCGCGGATCAGGATGTCGGCGTCCCCGTCCTCCCCGTCGGCTCCTCCCTCCGCGAACTCCTCGGGGTCACGGACGTCGCGGGCGCGGAAGGTGGCCACCTCGATCACCTTGCCGTTCTGGAAGTAGACGTGGGCGAGGCGGAACCGGCGGCCGATGATGCGGCAGTTGCTGAACGCGCGGCGGACCTGGCGGGGGGTGGCGGTGGTGGCGATGTCGAAGTCCTTGGGCTTGCGCCCGATCAGGAGATCGCGCACGCACCCCCCCACCAGGTAGGCGGTGTGATCGAAGCGGGCGAGCCTGCGCACGATCTTCACCGCGTCGGGATCGAGGTCGTCCTCGGGGATGGGCTGGTGGACCACCCGCGGTCCCAGATGCACGGCGGGCACCGCCGGGACGGTGATCGGCTCCGGGCTCACGGGGGCCGTGACGGGGGGGGAGGCGTCCTCGAGTTCCCTGGACCGGGTGGCGATCGACAGCAGGTTGCGGATTCGCTTCAGCATCTTCCGGGCGCAATATACCAAGAAGCCGGGGGGGCGGCTGGAAGCGATTGCTCCCGCCCCTGTTCCCCGGTACCTTCCCGCCCGTGAAAGCGGATCTCCTGGCCCGGGACGTGATGTGCACCGCGGTGGTCAAGGTGCGGGCCGACCTCCCCGTGGGGGACCTCATCGACCTTTTCCAGCAGGAGCACGTCCACGGCGTGCCGGTGGTGGACGACGGCGACGAGCTGGTGGGGTTCGTCAGCCAGGAGGACGTCCTGTTCGGGATGATGGGGACGGCCGGGGGGGAGAGCGACCCCTCGGACGGTCCCCGGGTGGGCGACATCATGACGTCCCCGGCGGTCTTCGCCACCGAGCAGACCAGCCTGGCCGACGTTTGCCGCCTCATGTGGCAGCTCCGGATCCACCACGTGCCCATCGTCCGCCAGGGAAAGCTGACCGGTCTGGTCTCGAGCCTGGACGTGTCGCGTGCCGTGGCCGGAGAGCCGCGCGAGGCGTGATCCCTGCGATGACGCCGAGCCAGCTCATCGCCTTCCTGCAAGCCCTGAAGCTGGGGGACCTCGAGGCCCTGAAGGCGAAGCTCCGCGAGGCCGAGGGGGCCTGCCAGGCGCTGGAGCGCCCCGACCTGGCGGCCTGCGTGGAGGAGGCCGCGGCCGCCCTCCACCAGGTCGATCTGAAGACCTACCGCCGGAAGATCGAGACCGTCGTGTCCCGCCTCGGCCATCTGCGATAATCCCCGCAGCGGGAGAAGCCATGGACCAGACGGCGAGCGTCGCCTTCCAGGTGGCGGCGGGGATCGGCCTCGCGGCCTGCGCCGGCCTGCGGGCCTTCCTGCCCCTGTTCCTCGTCTCCGCGGCGGCCCGCATGGGATGGGCGGAGCCCGCCGCCCCCTTCCAGTGGCTTTCCAGCTGGCCGGCGCTGATCACGCTCGGCGTGGCCGTGGTGGTGGAGGTCCTCTCGGACAAGATCCCTCTCGTGGACCACGCGCTGGACGTGATCCAGGCGGTGGTCAAGCCTGCCGCCGGCGCCGTGCTGGCCATGGCGGCCTTCGGCGACGTGGCCCCCGAGCACAAGCTGCTCCTGGGCGTGGTGGCGGGGGGGGGCACCGCCGGTGTGGTGCACGCGGTCAAGGCCAAGGTGCGGCTGGCCTCCTCGTTCACGACCGCGGGCCTGGGGAACCCCTTCCTCTCCTTCGCCGAGGACGTCCTCTCCACGATCGGCACGCTGATGGCGCTGGTGGTGCCGTTCCTCCTCCTGCTGTGCGTGGCATTGAGCGGGCTCTTCCTCATCTTCGCGGCCCGCCGCTTCCGGTCCCGCGTCGCGCGCCTGCGGGAGCGCTGACCCGCGTTGCGCCGTCACTTCACCGTCGCCGCCGTCCAGATGCGCTCCACCGCCGACGTCGAGGCCAACCTCGCGCAGGCGGAGGCCCTGGGCGAGGAAGCCGTGGGGAAGGGCGCCGACCTCGTGGCCTTCCCCGAGAACATGGCCTTCCTGCGGGAGGGGGCCGCCTTCCCGGAGCCCGAAGGGCTGGAGGGGGGGCTGGCCCAGCGCCTGCGGCGCCTGGCCCGGCGTTGGCGCCGTCACGTGCTGGCGGGGTCGATCCCGGAGAAGGTGGAGGGAGACGCCGCCTCCCGCATCTACAACACGTCGCTGCTCCTCACCCCGAAAGGGGAGGTTGCCGCCGTCTACCGAAAGCTCCACCTGTTCGACGTGAACGTCCCCGGGCGTGCGGTGTTCGAGGAGTCGCGCCTGGTCGCCCCCGGGAAGGAGGTGGTCGTCGCGGACACGCCGCTGGGGAAGCTGGGGCTTTCCGTCTGCTACGACCTGCGCTTCCCCGAGCTGTACCGGCGCCTCGCCCGCGCCGGGGCGCAGGTGCTCTTCGTGCCGTCCGCGTTCACCGCCTACACGGGGGCGGCGCACTGGACCGTGCTCCTGCGGGCGCGGGCCATCGAGAACCAGTGCTGGCTGGTGGCCCCCGCGCAGTGGGGGCGCCATAACCCGGGACGGCTCTCCTACGGGCACACGTCGGTGATCGATCCCTGGGGCCGCGTGGTGGCCAGCCGCGCCCGGGGCACGGGCGTGGTCCTGGCCAAGATCGACTTCGGCCTGGTGACCCGAACCCGCCGCGAGATGCCCTGCCTCACCCATACCCGGCCGGAGTTGCTTCCCTAGCCGCGCGCTTGCTAGCGTGCCCCCGAGGTGCGGACGTGATCTGTCCCAACTGCAAGCACGAGTACCGCGCCGGCTTCGCCCGCTGCGCGACCTGCCACGTGGACCTGGTGGAGGAGGATTCCCTGGCCGAGCCGGAGCCCGTGGCCCGCGAGTCCCATTCCACCATCGATGCCGTCACCATGGCCGAGCTCCTGCCCTTCTGCGGCTTTCTCACGATCGACGAGGCGCGCCACGCGCGGGAGCAGCTCCGCGAGTCGGGGGTCCCCGCCGACATCCTGATCCGGGAGGCGGAGACGGAAGAGGAGCGTCTCGAGGAGTACTGGATCCGCGTGCCCCGCCGCCGGTTCGCCGAGGTGACCGACGTCCTGCACGAGGGGCCCGCGGAGGCGGAGGAGAAGGAAGGGAACGGCGAGGTCCACGACGGCGACGCCTTCGCCTGCTCGGCCTGCGGGGAGGAGGTGGAGGGGGACGTCGACGTCTGCCCCCACTGCGGCGCCCGGTTCGACGAGTGAGCGACGACAGGCGGACCCTGCTCTTCGACGCCGGCGGCGTTCTCCTCGACCTCGACTACGGCTTCCTGCGGCGCCTCCTCTCCCTGCACGGCTGCGATCC
>Ga0070695_100002633_pt1 | contig 10375 bp, 8 predicted proteins | sample KBSK1252metaG_FD_65471 | JGI IMG/M metagenome (GOLD analysis project Ga0070695, IMG submission 65471) | Corn, switchgrass and miscanthus rhizosphere microbial communities from Kellogg Biological Station, Michigan, USA - KBS K1-25-2 metaG | ecosystem: Host-associated > Plants > Roots >...
GAATTCAAGAACACCCTGGGTCGTACGATTGAGGCCACCCGAGTAAGAGTACGCGTCCGCGTCGTTCTGGCCGAAGTGCTCGAGCTTACGAATGTCGACCTTGCCGACCAGGGACGAGATATCCTGATTGTTCTCATCGCCGGGCTCGGTCTTGGCAACGCAGATCTGGCGCAGTTTGGAGGGCTGCAGCTTGACGACCGAGAACTTGGAAATGTCGCCGCCGAACTCGTCGAGCCGCTTTACCGCCCAAGGCGACATATTGCCCATCAGGATGCGCTGCGGAATCCCGTACCGATCCTCCAGCATGGCGCCCATCGAGATCGGATCGAATAGCCCGAGGGGACTTTCGAAGATCGGGCTAATCCCGTCGTTGGTGGCAAGGACGTAGACGGGACGCTTCTCCATCAGGTCCTTGAGCCGGTCCGCCAGCGAGGATTTGCCGCCGCCGACCGGACCCAGCAGATAAAGGATCTGCTTTTTCTCCTCGAGCCCTTGCGCGGCGTGGCGGAAGAAGCCCACGATCCGCTCGATCGTCTCTTCAAGACCGTAGAAGTCACTGAACGCCGGATAGACCTTAAGCGTACGGTTCATGAAGATACGGCCGAGCCGCGCCTCCTTGGCGGTATCGACCAGCTCGGGCTCACCAATGGCGCTAATCATGCGTTCGGCCGTTCCGGCATACATCGACGGATCGGTCCGACAGGTCTCCAAATACTCACGCAGAGACAGGCGGTGCTGCCTCTGGCTCTCGTATGCCTGAGCATAGAGGTCGAAGATGCTGTCCTTCGTCGTCATCTTTCATCGCCTCTGCAGTCGGCGCATTCCTACCGAGATTAGACCAAAAAAGTGAGGCGGGGGTAGGCACCTAACACTTTGCTCACCCGGCGTTGCCGGATCGCGCCACAGCGCTACCTGCTTCGCCACAGTGGGCGATGAGAAGATGGGGACTGTTCGCCGTTCAGGCAATCGTCTTTCTCAAGCAGATCCAAGTTGCGCGCACTGGCGTATACGTAAGAGAGACGGGCCAAGGCCCCAGGCTCCGCCACAATCCACTTTGCGCTTTTAGCAACGATATTTCCACAGCCGGCACGGCGCATGGTGAAGGCCGAGCCACTCCTGCCTTGCACTGTGCCCGAATCACTGCGGCTAAGGCCGCGAGCCGGTCCAAGTGAAGGAGGTTTACACCGTGACGTCAAGGCGCATGGGCAGACCGGCGGCCGCCATGTGGCGCTTGGCCTCGCCGATTGTGAACGTTCCGTAATGGAAAATCGAGGCGGCCAATACCGCGCTCGCATGGCCGAGCCTAACCCCCGCCACGAGGTGATCGAGCCTACCAACACCACCCGAGGCGATGACCGGCACCGGGACGGCATCAGCGACGGCCCGCGTGAGTTCGAGGTCGAACCCCGCCTGGGTCCCATCGCGATCCATTGAGGTGAGCAGAATTTCACCGGCACCCAGCGCCACGACCTCTTGGGCATAGGCAACGGCGTCAAGCCCGGTAGGGTTCCGGCCGCCGTGGGTGAAGATCTCCCAGCGTGGCTCCTGGTGGGGGTGGCCGACCCTTTTGGCGTCGATCGCAACCACGATGCATTGGGCGCCAAATTTGTCGGCCGCTTCGGCCACCAGCTGGCGGCGGTGGACGGCCGCTGTGTTGATGGAAACCTTGTCGGCGCCGGCGCGCAACAACTTGCGAATGTCGGCACTGGTGCGCACACCGCCCCCGACCGTGAGGGGCATGAAGCAGCGCGAGGCGGTGCGCTCGACGATCTCGAAGATTGTGTCGCGGTGTTCGTGGCTCGCGGCAATATCGAGAAAGCACAACTCGTCCGCCCCGGCCGCATCGTAGGCGGCGGCGGCCTCAACGGGATCGCCTGCATCCTTGAGGTCGACAAAGTTGATACCCTTGACCACGCGCCCGTCCTTGACGTCGAGGCAGGGAATGATGCGGATCTTGAGCATGAACAGGTTTTGCGACGCCGCGCAGCAAGGCGCAACAAAAAATGACGAGCCTTGAGACGGCCCGAAAGCCGGCGCCGCATCTGGCTCACAGCGTTATCGGCAGGGGGGTGGGAATGCGGGCTCGCCTGCTGTGCCACCCGTCTTGCCTCGATCGCAGCGTTGGCCAGCAGGCGCCGGGACGTCTAGCGCGATAGGGCTTGGGCAGGCGCTAGGGTCTAGAGCAGGAGAGCGACCGGCCCTCAAGGCTTGCCCGATTTCTGGCCCGATTTCTGGTCGGGTTTTTGGCCGGGTTTTTGGCCAGACTTTTGGCCGACGTCGCCATCCCCGATTAGGGCCAGAGCCGCGCGCGCATCGAGCCGTCCGTCGTAGAGGGCACGCCCGGCAATGGCGCCCTCCAGCAATGCGTAGTGCGGCTGCAAGAGCGCCTCGACATCCTCGATGCCGGCAAGGCCGCCCGAGGCTATCACGGGAACGGTGGTTTGCCGGGCGAGGGCGGCGGTCGCCGGCAAATTTAGTCCCTTGAGGGCACCGTCACGCGCCACATCGGTGTAGATGATGGCGGCGACGCCGGCGTCTTGAGAGCGCCGCGCCAGGTCGAGGGCCGACAGCTCGCTGGTGATCGCCCAGCCTTCGACGGCGACCTTGCCGTCTTTGGCGTCGATGCCAATGGCGATGCGCCCGGGAAAGCGCCGCGCGGCTTGCCGGACCAGTTCAGGTTCGCGCACCGCAATGGTTCCGAGGATGACGCGGCTTACGCCCCTGTCCAGCCAGGCCTCGATCGTGGCGAGATCGCGGATGCCGCCGCCGAGTTGTACGGGGATCCTCACGGCCTTGAGAATCGCGGCGACGGCAGCCGCGTTGACCGGGCGTCCGGCGAAGGCGCCGTCGAGGTCGACCAGGTGCAGGTAACGAAAGCCCTGCGTCTCGAACAGCTTGGCCTGCGCCGCTGGATCATCGTTGAAGACGGTGGCGGCCGCCATGTCGCCGAGCCTGAGGCGCACACACTTGCCGTCTTTGAGGTCGATGGCGGGGTACAGGATCACGGCGAGGTCTCGCGGGGAGGGGCCGGGGCGCGGCCATCAGTTTGCTGTTTTCATCGGCGATCAGTGGGGGATGTTGTTCGACAGTCAAGTATCCAATTTGCTCACTGGCCACCCGGCGGCTGCCACGGGTCGCCCGCTCACGGAGCAAGATGCCATCGACATTTGGATCGCCCGCTGGCTCCGGGTCCGCCGCAAAGATATCCTGCTGCGCTATGGCTGCGACCCGCGCCGCCTCTATGAGATCTGGGAACAGCAGCGATTTGCCGGCAGCCGGGACAAAGCCCTGGCGGAATTTCGGGCGCGCTTTCCGGGCCTGACGGATCGGGTCGATTTCGGCCCACACCGGCGCATTCCGCGGCGCCCGCCATCCGACCTGCAACCGTGTCTGTTCGATCGCGGTTCGCCTTAAGCTCGCCGCCCGCCGGCGTCCTTGGCGGCGTGCGGTGCTAGCTGCCTCGCGCGGCCGCATCGATATGCGCGGCGAGGTGGCTGTCAATGCCAAGCTGGGCTGCCAACGCCCCCAGGAAGGCGTGCTCTTCCTCGCTGTCGAGATCGACGGCGATGCGCGCGGCCGTATAGACCTGGATGGCCTGCTCGGGCGAGGACACCTCGCGGGCAAGCTCGGCCGGGGACGCCGGGCGTTGCACCTGTTGCATGAGAAAGCGCTGCCCCTCCGCGCCAGACCCAGCTTGCCTCAAGCTGCCCAGAATTTTCTGCCGTTCGCTGACGTCAATGCGCCCGTCGGCGGCGGCTGCCGCGATCATGGTGCGGATCAGCAGGCTTGCCCCGTCTTGGCTGAGCGCGCCGGCCTCGAAGCCGGAGCCCTCCGGTGCCGCCGTCAAATTGAGCTGCGGATCGGCGGGGCGCGCGCCCGCGAGCACCGGTCGACCCGCTTGATAGTTCTGGTAGGCCTTGTAGGCCAGGCCGCCGATTAAGGCGAGGCCGCCGAGTTTGGCCGCCGTTGCCGCTAGCGCACGACCGGCCTGCGTGCCAAGGACGAGCGCACTGAGCCCACCCAGCGCCGCGCCCGCACCCAAGCGATTGTCGGCGGCCAGCGCCTTGAGCTCGGCAAGGAGCTCGGCGGGGGATTTGCCGGTGATCTTTTCGACGGCTTCGCGGGAAATCGTCGAGGCCCCCGTCGCCTCGTCGAGGCGGCCGGTGCCCTCTCGCACCCCGGCGGCGGCCTGCCCCAGGAGCTGCCCCAAAGCATCGAGGAGGCCGCCACGACCCTGGGCGGCCTGTTGCTGCAGGGTGCCCGAGGAGTCGCCAAGCCCCCCCTCGCTGTCGCTACTGGCGGCAATGCCGGCCCCCCGGAGGGCGCTGGCGGAGGCGCGCAAGACCTGCTCCTGCTCGTCGCCGCGCGCAGGTCCGGCGAGGGGATTGCTGGCGCGAACCTCGCCCGCGGGCTGCCGGCCGCCCGCCTCCGGTGCCGCGCCCTGCCCGCCGTCAGCGGCGAGCTGGGCCGGCAGCTCGCTTAGATCTTCGGAGCCGGACGCGGGGCGCCGATCTTGCGATCGCGGGTCGCCGCGCATGAGCTGGTCAAGAAGGCTTCGAACATCGAACATGGGATCCTCCGCGCGAGCCGCAGGTATCCCCCCAAGGGCAAAGCCTAGGCCCAACGGCGTGGCCCCGCAACGCGGGGAATGTGGGCGGGCACTCGGTAGATTACCCTCGCCACCGCCCGGGCTTTTACTCTGCCGCGATCGGAAGGCTTTGTGCTTTAAGCGTGCTGCGCGCTGGCGTCAGCTGCTCCGGGGCGGCCGGCGCATCAGGTTCACCGACGCAGTGCCGGAAATAGCCCCAGATCATGCCGGCGACGTCATCCATGACGCTGAATACGGCCGGCACGAAGACCAGCGAAAGCAGCGTCGAGGACAACAGCCCGCCAATCACGGCGATCGCCATCGGTGCGCGGAACTCCCCGCCCGAGCCCAGGCCGAACGCCGATGGCAACATGCCGCCGATCATGGCGATGGTGGTCATCACGATCGGCCGGGCGCGCTTGCGTCCGGCATCGACGATGGCCTCGAGCCGTGGCACACCGCGTCGCATCTCCTCGATGGCAAAATCTACGAGCATAATGGCGTTCTTGGTGACGATGCCCATCAGCATGAGCACGCCGATCACCACCGGTAGGCTGATGGGCTGCGCCGTAAAGGCGAGGGCAACGATGGCGCCGCCGATCGACAGGGGTAGCGAGAAGAGGATCGTTATCGGTTGCAGGAAGCTGCCGAATAGCAACACGAGCACGGCATAGACCATCATGATCCCGGCACCCATCGCCTTGGCAAAGCTCTCGAACACTTCCGCCATGATCTCGGCGTCTCCGAACTGTCGGATCTCGACCTGCGGCGGCAGCTGCCTTACGGCGGGCTGGGCCATCACCTGTTCGACGGCCTTTCCCAGCGGGGTATCGGCGACGAGATCGGCTCCGATGACGACACGACGACTGCGGTCGTAGCGGTCAATGGCCGTGGGCCCTTGACCGAGTTCAAACCGCGCCACGGTAATGAGCGGCACCGCCGCGCCAGTGGCGGTGGCGACTTTGAGCGATTCCAAGGTCTGCCGATCGGCGCGCGCGCGCTCGTCGAGCTGGACCCGGATCGGGACTTGCCGCTCGCCGACGTCAAATCTGGCAAGATTGGCGCCGATATCGCCGATGGTGGCGATGCGCACCGCCTCGGAAATGGCTTCCGTGGAAACGTTCAGTTCGGCGGTCACGTCGCTGATGGGCATTATGCGCAGTTCGGGCTGGTCAAGTTCGGCACTCGAGACGACATTGGCAAGCAGCGCAATACGCTTGGCCTGGCTGGTCAACGCGGCGGCCGCCTGCGTCACCGCCCCGGCGTCGCGGCCGGCAACGACGAGCTGAAACTGCCGCTGGCCATTGTCCTTCAGGAACCAGTAGCGGATATCCGGCAGATCGCTCAGACTGGCACCGATTTGGAGTTGGACTTCACTCTGCAGGAGCTTGCGCTGCTCCTTGGCCACCAGGTTGATGACCAAGGTTGCCTTGCGCACTTCGGCCCCGGAGCCCATGACGCGGCCGCCGTTAACGAACACGCTCGCCACCTCCGGGCGCGTGCGCAGCCTGCGCACAATCTTATCGGTGACCGCCTTAGTCTCCTCGAGACGAGAGCCCGGTGGCAGCTCGACCGCGAGCAGCATGCGGGCGCTGTCCTCGGCGGGAAGGAAGCCGGAGGGGAGCGCGTAGAAGCTGCCGATCGAGGCGGCAAAAATCAGCAAACCGAGGATCACGGCTTTATAGTGGTGCGAGGCCGACCAACGCACGATGCGCGTGTAGGTGCGCAGGAGCCGGCCTTCCATCTCGCTCGGCGCGGAGGCGCGCAAAAAGTAGGCGGCAAGGAGGGGCGTAATGAGGCGCGCCACCAGCAAAGAGAAGAAGACGGCGAAGGCGACGACCAGGCCGAACTGCTTAAAATATTGGCCGGCGATCCCGCCCATGAAGCTGACGGGCACGAACACGGCAATGATGGTCACTGTAATGGCGATCACCGGCGGCCAGATCGGGCAGCGACTGCTTGCCGGCGAGCGTGCGAATGGCCTGCTCGCGCCCGCCGATCTCGCCCCGACCTCCGGCCAGATCGACGTTTGTTGCCCTGAGCTGCCGGTTGACGTCGCCGGCGGTGATGCCAAAGGCCAACAGCCGATCCGGATCGAGGGCAATCCTGATCTCGCGTTCGGCACCGCCGAAGCGCTCGATTTGCGAGACACCCCTGACCCCCTGCAGCGCTCGCATCACCACGTCATCGACGAACCAGGAGAGCTCCTCGGGCGTCTTGCCGGGGGCACGTGCACCATAGGTCACGATCGGCAAGCCCTCGATCTCGACGCGGGTGACGATTGGTTCATCAATGGTGCGTGGCAGCTCGGAGCGGATCCGCGAGATGGCATCCTTGACGTCGTTGAGGGCGCGATCCTGATTTACCTCCAATCGGAACTCGGTGGTGGTGATGGAGGAACCTTCCGTGACCGCCGAGGTCTGGTGTTTGATACCGTTGACACCGGCGATGGCATCCTCGACTTTTTTGGTGACCTGCACCTCGAGCTCCGATGGCGCAGCCCCCGTCTGAGTTACGCGCACCTGCACAATCGGCACGTCGATGTTGGGAAAGCGTGTAACGGGCAACTCGGCGAAGCTCACCAAACCAAGCGCAATCAGCACCATAAACAGCACGAGAGCCGGCACGGGCTGGCGGATCGACCAAGCCGAGACGTTCCAATGCATCGCCTGCGCCTCGCTTAGCTGGTCTTGTCCGGGACCGGACGGACGAGATCGCCATCGCGCAAGAACGTGCCGGAGCGGGCCACGACCAGATCGCCTTCGCTCAGGCCCGCGCGTATCTCGACCCTGCCGCCGCCCGCCAGTCCGACGCTGATCTTGCGGGTTTCTACGCGGTTGTTGCGGATCAGCTGCGCCAGAGGCCCTTCCGATCCGAACCGCACCGCCGTGAGCGGAAGGGCGAGACCCTCGCCGCTGGCCGTTTCGATCAGGCCGCGCGCAAAGGAGCCCACCCGCAGGGCGCTGTTGTCGCCGAGATAGACGCGCACGCGGCCCAGTCGCGTGGCCTTGTCTATTTCGGGCGAGACCAGGCGAACGCTGCCGGTCACCTCGCCGACCCCGGCAACCTCGAGACGAGCCGACTGGCCGACCTGTACCGCCGGCAGCCGGGTCTCGGGGATTTCGGCGTCGAGCTCCACCTCGCCGTTGGCGACGATGCGAAACATGGGCTCGGCGCTCCCCGCGGCGAAGCCGCCGATACGGGCCAGGCGGCGGCTGACGACGCCGTCGGCCGGCGCGATCACCTCGGTACGGCCCCGCCGCCAAAGCAGCTCTTGCCGCTGCGCCTCGATCTGCCCCGTGTCGGCTTCGGTCACCTTGAGCCCATCGCGGGCGGCCAGGAGCTGCGCCTCGGCGGTGCGCGCGGCCTGCTCGCGCTGGTCATAGGCGCTTTCGGCCAAGTGTCCGGCGGCGCGCAAGGGTTTGGCGCGTTCGAAGGCATTGTTGGCCTCCAGCAACCGGGCCTCTGCCTGGACGATACCGCTCCTGGCCTGAGCGCTCGCCGCCTGAGCGCGCGCGAGCGCGGCGTGGTTTTGCGCGAGCTGGGCTTCGAGCGTCTCGGAGACAAGGCGGGCGAGCACGTCGCCCTTCTTCACACGCATGCCCTCATCAGCCAGCACCTCAGTGACGCGCAAACCCTCAACTTCCGGACCGACCAGAACCTCCTCCCGGGCCACCAGCGAACCCGTCACCAGCACGGTCTCGCTGAACTGCGCTCTACCTACGCGGACCACCGTGACGGCTGCGGCCAGCATCTCCTCGGACGAAGATTGCGCAGGCCGCTTGGCGGCCGGTTGCACGATGAGCGCAAGCGCGACGCCCACGGCCGCGAGCAGCACCAACACGCCGATGAGCAGCCTTTTCAGCATTTGTCCCTCACCCGCGAGCAACTTGAGGCGCGGACGTCCCTCTCAGCTTCATGGTCTCAACTTCATGGTCACAGCTTTCATGGTCTCAGCCTCGTGGGCTGGCCGCATGGTCTGGGCCGCATGGCCTGGGATTGAGCAGCGCCTCGATCAGCATGAGCGCGGCGGGCAGCATCCGCTCGGCGTCAAAGTCCCGATCGACCGCCCGGCGCCAAAACATGCCGTCGGCGACGACCATGAAGGCCTTGACCGTCGTGGGAATGTCGAGTGCCGGCGCAATGCGTCCCGCCTGCTTGAGCTCCTTAAAGAGCGTCTCGAAGCTGTCGACGATGTAGCGATCGAACCGGTGGAAGATCTCGCCCACGCGAGGGTTGCGCGTTGCTTCGAGCCCGATGTCGATCGACATGCGGTAATCCTTGCTCGCGTTTTCGAGGAAATACTGCGCGCCGAGGGCGCGCAGGGCTTGCATGAAATCGGGTACCCCGGCCAAGGCCTCGAGCCGCTCGGCAAACTCTTGCCGGTCCCGCTCGGAAATGCCCGCGATCAGCGCCTCCTTGCTGTCGAAGTACACGTAAAGCGCCCCGGGGCTGATCGCCGCCTCGCGGCAGATATCCTGCATGGTCGTGCGGTGAAAGCCGGCGTTTGCAATGCAGCGCTCGGCGGCATCCAGGATGTGCTCGCGGCGCGCCTGCTGCGTTTCAGGTTTGAGCTTCGGCACGGTTTTTTCCTTGCAATTCCTAAGTTTCGATCCCGTCCGGGTCCCACCACGGGAGGGTGCCTTGCAGCATGCATTGCACAAAACAAAACGAACGATCGTTTTATTTGAGAGGAAGAGGGCGAAGTCAAGGCAGCGACGCGCCGGGCGGGCCGCTCTTCATCACGAGCGCGTGAACGAGGGCTCGGCAATGTCGTCGTGGCCAAGCCAGGGCTTGCCCGGCTTGGCGAGGCGGAAAACAAAAATGGCCCCGAGCGCGCAAAGAAGAAAAAGGCACCTCGGCCAGATGCGTTGGTGCCCCGAGTTGAACATCGACCCGGCTGTGGAGGGAAGGCGAAGCCGGACCTTGCCTACCAACGTGCGTCCAACAGCCCCCGTTCCACGCCGGCGGCTGCGGCGCCTTGTTAAGAGGCTGGCGCAAGACCGGCTGCCGCCTTGCCCTTGGGGCTCGCTATGGTCGTGCTCAGGTTCTACGTGTTACCTGACTGGGTCCTCGGTAGCCCGTGAGCCGCTCTTCATGATCCCGCTGCTCAAAGGTTTGCGCATCCTTGACTTGACGTCGGTCATTCTGGGCCCCTATGCGACCCAGATTTTGGGCGACCTTGGCGCTGAAATCGTTAAAGTCGAGCCGCTCGAGGGCGATAGCATGCGGCCGGTGGCCCCCGTGGCCGCGCCCGGCATCAGCGCCATCTTCGCCAATAACAACCGCAACAAGCGCTCAATCGCGCTCGACCTCAAGAGTGAGGCGGGAAAGGCCGCCCTGTGCAAGCTTTTGCCCACGGCCGATGTGCTCGTGCACAACATGCGCCAGGAGGCCATGGACAAGCTCGGCTTCACCTTCAACGCCGTGCGCGCGGCCAGTCCGAAAATCATTTATGCGGCCGCGGTCGGATTCGGTCGGCACGGTCGCTACGCCGGCAAGCCGGCCTACGATGATGTGATTCAGGCCGCCTCGGGCTTTGCCGGTTTGTTCGGGATGCGGGACGGCACCCCCCGCTACGCGCCGACGATTGCCGCCGACAAGATTTCGGGGCTGCATCTTGCCTATGCTTTGCTGGCCGCTCTCCTCTATCGGGAACGCAGCGGGGAGGTGCCCGGCTACATCGAGGTGCCGATGTTTGAGCTGATGGCGGCATTCAGCTTGAGCGAGCACCTCGGGGCGGCGACGTTTGAGGATGGCGGCAGTGTCGGCTACACGCGCGTCCTC
>Ga0070695_100002643_pt1 | contig 10360 bp, 5 predicted proteins | sample KBSK1252metaG_FD_65471 | JGI IMG/M metagenome (GOLD analysis project Ga0070695, IMG submission 65471) | Corn, switchgrass and miscanthus rhizosphere microbial communities from Kellogg Biological Station, Michigan, USA - KBS K1-25-2 metaG | ecosystem: Host-associated > Plants > Roots >...
AGGGGACGGAAGTGGCGCGTCCATTCCTCGCTGAACAGCCCGATGTTGAGGTAGACGCGGTTCAGGGCTCCCAGCGCGCCCACGGAGTCGGCGGCGTCCTTGAGCACGCGCGGCGAGTAGACCGTCGCCGGGCCCTTGAAGAACCGGGCCAGAGGGGAATCCACGGGAACGAAATCGTTCAGCTGCTTGTTGTTCACCCCTCCGCCGGCCAGGCGCTCCCTGCCGAAGCGCAACGCCTGCTCGAGCCGTGGCCCCAGTTGGTAGATGGCGTTCATGGTGCGGGGGTTGTTGATGTTGTCCGTGGACACCAGGGAGGTGTCGAGCGTGCCCGGGCGGGAGGTGTGGAACATCTGGTAGAGGTAACGATCGGGATCGTGGCGCCAGTCGAAGATGCGGTCCACCCAGAAGTACTGGGCTCCCACGTTGTTCGAGAGGTTCTCCCACTTCGGGTTCTCCGGATCCTCGGGGGGGCGCACGGGGTTGGGCCCGATGTGGCAGAAGCCGCAGGACATGCCCACCCGGTAGGGCTTGATCAGGTCCTTTCGCTCGTAGTACGCGGGGTCCTCGTAGTACTTCACGGGATCCCAGTCCCTGGCCGCCTTCTCGTCGAAATCGGGATTGGGGAAGAGCCTCAGGCCGACGACCCCCGTGGCGTAGCCGTAGTAGGACCCCAGGCGGACCGTCTTCCCGCGCGCGCCGAGAGCGACTCCCGGGTACTTGGCCTCGCTCTCGAAGGGGTCCTCTGGACAGTCGCCCCGGCGCCGGTCGAGCCACAACCCGAAGCGCTCCGGATGGGGGCCCGTCGCCTCCACGAAGCAGGGCTCGTTGACGAGGCCCAGGTGGTACCAGCGATTGTGCCGGCCGTACTTGAGCTTGGGATGGGAGGAGACCGTCTTCAGCAGGTCGAGGCCGCCGAAGCTCTGCCTGGAGATCGCGTCCCAGAAGCGGTCGTTGCCCCCCGTCCACACCACCCAGGTGTCGCGTCCCCGGATCTCGGCCGGGGTGAGGGGGAGGCCGCCGTCCATGTCGCGGAAGTAGTCCTCGTCCGCGGCGCGCAGGGTCGCCGGGGAGCGGGACGCCCGCCTGGCCTCGTCCAGTGGAGCCCGTCCCCTCCAGAGGAGCACCACCGCGACCAGGAGGACGAGCCCCCATCCCAACCATCTCCAGACGTGCGTGCGTCTCATGACCCGCCCTCCGGCTCAGCGATGCACGTGGAACGCGCCCAGACGGGGATTCCAGTCGCGGGCGCGGGCCAGCAACTCGACCGCGCGATCCCGGAACCCTGCGGCCGCCAGGATCGTCCCCGCCCGGTGGAACAGGTGCGCGTCCACCACGTCCGACTCCAGCGCCTTGCGGGCCAGCGTCGCCCCCTCCACCGAGCGCCCCGCGCGGTGGAGCGCCCAGGCAAGGGCCGTGAGCGTCCACGGGTTCTCGCGCAGCTCCAGGTCCTTGGCGGCGAAGATCACGGCCTGCTCGGGATCGGGGCGGACGTCGGCGAGGAAGTCCGCGAGGTGGTGGTAGTAGCGGACCTCGCCCCGGCCGACCGATGCCAGGTAGGCGTCGCGCGCGCGCGTCAGCGCGAGCTCCGCCTCGTCGTCGATGCCGGCGAACGTGCACAGCTCGCCCAGGGTCTGCCACATCTCGGGCCGATCGACGCGGCGGGCCAGTGCCCGGTACGCTCGGAGGGCGCCCTCCACGTCGCCTTCTGCGGCGAGCAGCTCGGCCATGTGGTCGTCCACGATCCAGTAACCCGTGTAGGCCGCCTCCGCCCTCGCGTAGTGCGCGCGGGCTCGGTCCAGCCGCCCGCGCTTGAGGTGCAGGAGTCCTCGCTGGATCTCGACCCAGGCGAAGGCCCGCATCTCCTTGGCGGTGAGGGCCTCCCCCGCCTCCTCGTAGAGCGCGTCTGCCCGCGCCGTCTCCCCCAGCACCCCCTCCAGGTGCGCCAGCCGGCAGAGGTGTTCCCACGCCCGATCGGCGATCAGCGTCTCTTCGTATCCCCGCCGGGCGTCCGGGAAACGCCCCTCCTGGAAAGCGAGGTCCGCCGCCAGGGCACGGCCATCCGGGGAGGCGCGCAGCGCCGGAGATGCCTCGAGATCCGCGCGCACGTCGGCCAGCCGATGGAAGGCGAAGTCCAGATTGGCCTTGAGGAGGTAGAGGTCGGACCGCTCCAGCGCGACCGCCAGCGCTCGCTCCACCAGGGCCTCGGCCTTCAGGAGATCCGTGGAGCTTCCCGTGAGGGCGGCCCGCTGGTAGAGCCGGCCGGCGTGGAGCGCGAGCCCCGCCGGGTCCCGGGCCGGCTCCCGGAGGTCGGCGTCGATCCTCGCCAGGTCGGCGTCGAGGTCGGAGACGGCGCTGCTCACCATGGCTCGGCCAGGTAGGGAAACTGCTTCAGGAACTGCTTGTCGTTCTTGAGAGGGTTGGGAGGCGTCTTGGGGAGGATGGGGGCCGCATCCCACAAGGCCTGGTCGTTCAGGAGCTCGAGGTGATAGCGCTTCCCCTGGAACCGCGCATCCATGTCGAGGAACAGGGAGAGGAAGCGCGTCGCCACCTGATCCTCCAGGCGCCGCCCGAAGGGCCACGTCCCGGTGGTGTCCATGTCCACCGCGCAGACGTTGGGGATGAAGATCTCGAAAGCACGGCGGAGGGGGATGTCGAGCCCCTTCCGGTTCCAGGAGTCGTCCGCCATGGGAAGCTGCTGGAAGAGCGTCTTGATCACCCGGGGGAAGGCGGCGGCGGCGGTCACGTAGGTCCTGTGCACCGACACCTGGGCGCCGTCGTGATCGAAGCTCGTCTGCAGCCCCAGCGCCGTGATGGAAGGACCGAAGCCCCATCCCAGGTGTGCGAGCCGCTTCACGAAGTGGGGCGCCAGCCAGAAGTTGTTCGCTCCCAGCTGGCGGTTGTCCTCCCTCTCGGACAGGCCGGCGTCCGCGAAGGGCTGCCCGTCCGTGTCCACGAGCTTGTACCGGCGCAGCTCGGCGTCCTCGCCTGCCTGGTTCACCAGCGCGCGCGGGCCCTCGAGCCAGAAGGGGTCGTCGGGGATGGTCTCCACCTTGGAAGACGCCTTGAGCACCCAGCTCTCCCCCCAGGCCTGGACGATCCTGTCCCTGGCCAGGTCGGGAGTGAGGAAGGCGAGCGGGATCTCGAAGACCAGGGCGTTGATGTTCTTCCCCGCCTGGCAGTCGCGGCCGCTGTAGACGAAGCGAAAGTTCCCCTGGGCGTCCCTCGCGAAGCGTTCCCCGGTCCAGGTGTGGGGGCCCGGCGGCAGCTCGCGCTTGTTGTCCCCATAGCCCCACTCCGGGTCCTGGGAGTCGAAGTTGAAGAGCTGGTTCCCTTCCAGCTCCAGGAGCGTCTTGGGGATCCTCAGCTCGCGCAGGGACGGCATGGTGTGGGGCACACGGTAGAACTGGGGAGCGTAGTTGATGGATCGGAAGAAGCCGGTGAGGTCGTTGAAGAAGGCGTCGTCGCGCCCGCCCAGGTAGGCCTGGATCCGCTGCCCGCCGGGAGCGTCGATCCTCTCCACGCGGTTGGTCTGCACGGTGGTGGTGAAAGTCCCCCCGTGAAAGCCCAGGAACTTGACGGTGGCGCGCTGCGCCCCGTCCACGGTGACGCGGATCTCCGCCGCCTTCCCGGGCCCCAGGTACTTCTCCTTCACGGCCCCGAAGTAGCGGAGCAACCCCTCCAGGCTGCGGTCGTCCTTCGCCCGCGCCGCCCTGGGATCGGGAGAAATGAGGATGCGGTACAGCATGTCGGTGTCGAACACGCCGGCCTGGGGGATGGAGGCGAAGGTGAGGGCGAGGACGACCTTCTCGCCTCCGTCCAGGTCGTCGCTGGGGAAGCCGAAGAGGTCGTAGAGGTCGGCGGCGCTGACGTCGATGTCCGAGAAGATGGAGTTGACGGCGTTCGGGTCGTTGTGGTCGGCCACGATCCCTCCTTGCGCTGATCAGGCGACGCTGGGCCGGAGCGGGGTGCTCCCACTCCTCTGCGCCACGAATTGCAGGACGCTGTGGCGCAACTCCTCCAGGTCGCCTCCCTTCCAGCTCTTCCCAAGCACGCACTCGACGGCGTGCTCCCCCAGCGCCCGATAGCTCTCGAACTGGGTCTCGGTGAAGAACTGATCCACCGTGGTCTCGTGCGGGAACTGACCGCTGACCTCCCGATAGTTGCGGACATCGGCAGGCTTCCCGTCGCACACCGCGGGCTTGAAGTAGACGATGCAGCCCTCTTCCTGATCGGGATACTTGATGCGCCCCACCGCACAGTGCACGAGGGGCTCCTTGGCGCCGGAAGCCCTCAGCTGGGTGGTGTCGAAGTCGATCTCGATCCCCAGATCGACGCGCACCTTCCGCACCAGGTTGGCGAGGTCGTCGAAGACGAACTTGGGGTCGCAGCCGGCGTCGCTGGCCACGATGAAGGCGCAGCGGCGCCGGAGCATCTCGTACATGCCAAGGTTCTCGAAGTGACCGCCGTCGGACAGGTAGACGTAGCGACCCCGGTGGTCGGTGCGGCCCAGCAGCTCCGTGTAGAGCGGCCACACGCCGAGGGTGGGCTGCCCCAGACGGTACGTCTTGTTCCCGTGCCGGCCGGGGTTCCCCAGCCAGCATCCGAGCCGGCAGTTGAAGAGGGTGAGCAGGAAGGTGATCAGACCGGAGGAGTGGTAGCCCATGTTGGGACTGACCGCGGCACCGGAGATGGTGATCGCCGTCCCCAGCGACACCCCCTTCCCCCGGATCCCGTCGCCGCCCCTCGCCTTCCCGCCGTAGACCAGGGTGGAACGGAAGGCGGACGGCTCACGATCGTCCACTCCCGGCATGTCCAGGACCATGCCGGCATGCAGGGGGGAGATGGTGAAGCTCGCCGCCTTGCGCTGCTGCCAGGCCAGGCTGGGGCCGCCCACGAGATTGATGGCGCAGTTGACGACGTGGAGGGGGCCGTTCCCCGCGGAGCGGATGGCGTCGCCGAGCGTCTGATCCACGGCGGCCCGCCCCAGCCCCGGCGTCTCCAGCGCACGGTTCAAGGCCGCGGCCACACTCGCCTCCGAGCTCGCCTCGCCGTCGACCAGGAAGACCTTGAGGCGGGGATCGGCCAGGATGCGCCGGGTCGCCTCCTGCACGTTCAGGATGTCGCCGGCAAGGACCGTGGTCGTCCCCCAGCGCCCCTGGGGGAGCAAGTGGGGAGCGAAGTGCGTGAAGAGGAACTCCCGGTTCTGGGAGAGGGAGATCGCCTCGCTAGGGGAAGCTTTCTCGCCCTTCAGGGTGAGGACCCTTCGGCTCTCGGCCAATCGCCTCAGGTTGACGTTGATCTGATCGCGGATGCCTGCCGCGATGATCCGCCTGCGCTCGCTCGCGGTCCAGCGGTCGCGGGGCGGCATCTTCTCGTTGGCGGTGAGGCGGGTACGCAGCGTGGTGAACGGGTTTCCTTCCTGCAGCAGTCTCCGCGCCAGCTCCTGCGGCCAGGGCTCGGCGTCCGTTCCCTCCCAGGGTCGGCACGCCAGAAGCCAGAGGTTGAAGAGCCCTTCCGGGTCGCGGATCTCGCGGGAGCGCACCATCTCCGGCCGCAGCTCCCACATCTGCACGTTGTCGTCGGGATCGAAGCCGGAGAAGGGCTCCGGGTGCCGTTCGCGCGAGGCCCCCAGATAGGCGCGGATGAGACGATTCCGGTACATCCCGTGCAGCGAGAACTTGTTCACGTTCACGAAGTAGGAGGCGATCGCGGACAGCGCGATGAGTCCGCCCATCGCCAGCAGGATCAAGAGGGCGCTCGACGGCGGGAACATCCACGCTCCCGCCGGCCAGAGACGCAGCACCCACCGGGCCACGGGAGGGCTCAGACGGACGAACGCGGCGTGGCTCCCGATCGCGATCACCCCCAGCAGGGCGAGGGCGAACAGGGGTGCCGCCACCTTCAGGAGCAGCTCCGAGTTGGAGCTCGAGCCGTCCGCCGGGTCCCCCTTCTTGCCGATGGTGCGCGCCCCGTATCCGAGCACCAGGGTGACGATCCCGGTGACGCCTCCCAGGGCGGCCACGCCCGCCTTGGCCAGACCGGGCAGCTTCGCCCCGTAGATCGGGGCGTAGACCGTGATGACCGCGAGCACCGCCCATCCCGTGGAGAGGAGGAGGAGGAGGCCCCCGACGCGTGCCCACCACTCCCGGTCGAGATCGGAGGTCCAGAGGCTGGCCAGGCCGAGGAACAGCGACACTCCCAGGAGGAACGCCCCCAGGAGAACCGGCAGGCCCAGGACGGTGTACGCGTGGGGATGGCCGAGCAACGGTCTCAGGAGGAGGCCGGCGAACAGGCCTCCCAGGGCGCCGCAGACGGCCACCACGGGGAGCGCGAAGAGGACCAGCGGTGCCTCCGAGAGAAGCTGCCGCCCGAACGTCGCGAGATCCAGCTTGCGTGCTGTGGAAACGTAGTAGACGAGGATGGAGACGACCCAGGCCAGGACGTCCACCACCGTCCCGAAGACCACCGCCTGCCGCAGGGAGAAGGGCGGCTGCCAGGATGGCGGCGCATAGACCCACGCCACGGCGAGGACGAGTCCGGTGCAGCCCAGGACCGTGGTGGCGATGGCGCCGAACACCTCGCCGCGCGGTGGGGGCTCCCACTGGATGGAAGGTCGGAGGATCCCCAGCCGCCCGATACCGCGGAGGAGGACGACCGTGGCCAGCCCGCCCAGGAGAAGCGACTCTCCCGGAGGGTCGCGCTGCATCAGGTGGAAGGCCAGGGGCAGGCAGAGCACCGCCGCCAGGACGGGGACCAGGACGACCCAGTTGAGCAGAAGGTTGCGCAGCACCGTACCGACCAGGGTCCAGGTGTCGAGGGAGGCGAACCCCAGCCGGGGCGAGAGGTAGTTGCTGTACCGGCGGAGATGCTGGACGGGCAACGGCTCTTCGACGCCGCCGCCGTCTCGAGACGGGTCCTTGGCCAGCTCCTTCCAGACGCCCTCCGCCCCCCCGGGATTCCGCAGGATCCAGCTGCTCAGCCAGGCGCCGAGGTACCCGCCGCCGGAGACGGTGGAGAGGTAGTCGAAGCGGTCGATGACCCGAGCCCGCGCCAGGCCCTGGAGGATGCCCAACCCGAAGGTGGCACTGCGGATCCCTCCACCGGAAAGGCACAGAGCCGCCACCTTCCGTTCCGGAGCGGTCGCGGCAGCGGAGAGCCCGAGATGGCAGCGCTCGTCCGCCAGCACGAGAGCCTCGACCAGGGGGCGATCGCCCGAGTCGGTCACCATCCCCTCCTGTATATGTGCGCGAGATGCTACACAAGATCACATCAAAAAGGAACACATTGTTTCTCTGAAAGCGCAGCGACCGAGCTGTCTGCGCGCCGATCGACAACCTGTCGATTCCTGAGCAGGTCCGCCCGTAAGATCGCGCGCTCTCACGCGTCTTCTTGCCTGGCACGCCCGTTGAAGTAGGGCCCGCCAGGAACAAGGAGACAGCCCATGCGTGAACGCTCGATCGGTCTTGCCATCCTCCGCTCCCTCCTCTTCTCCTTCCTCTCGGTGGTGCCGCTGGCTCTGGCGGCGCACGCCGGTGAGAGCACGGTCTACTCCGGCACGCGCGAGGTGCGGCTCGCCGAGGGAGCCGTCTTCGACGGCCGCGCCTTCCCCGCCGGCCTCTACAACCTCTCGTGGGGCGTGAACCGCGATCGGGACCGGGTGGAGGTCCGCCTCTACGAGGGCCGGCGCATGGTGGCGAGTGCCACCGGGCGCCTGGAGCAGCGGGAAGCCAGCTCCCCCTACGACTCCCTGGTCTACAGCCGCGCCCGCACCGGGGACCGCGAGCTGGCGGAGATCCGCTTCGCCGGCTCCCCGTCCGTGATCTCGCTCGTCGCGAGCGACGGCCCGGCCGTGACCGCCGCCCGCTGACTGTCCAGGAATCGACAACCTGCCGGGATCCAGACAGCCCGCCATCCGAAAGCGCGTCGTGACGGCCGTTTTCAGATGGCACGCCCCTCGCTGAATGGGGCACCAGACCAAGGAGGTTCGGGATGTCTCGTCGCTACGTCGCCTCCGCCCTGCTGCTCCTCACCGTCCTCGGGTCGGGAGCAGCCCTGGCGGCCAAGAAATACGCCTCCATCCAGGAGTCCGAGGCCGCCGCGGCGAGCCAGCCCGAGCCCATGGAGATGGTCTCCGTCGCCACGGCCGAGGCCCGGGACTACCGCGGCTCCGTGACCGCGGTCGGCACCGTCCTCGCCACCCGCTCCGTCACCCTCCGCAACGAGCTGGCGGGCACGGTGCGCCAGGTGGCGCTCGACGCCGGCCGCATCGTCGAGGCCGGCACCGTGCTGGTCGGCCTCGACGTCTCCGTGGAGCGCGCCGAGCTCGCGGCACAGAAGGCCCGCGCCGCCCTGGCGGAGACCCTGCTCCAGCGCAACCAGCAGGCGAGCGCGAACCACGCCGTCTCCGACGTGGAGGTGGACCGCGCCCGCGCCGAGCGCGACGTGGCCCTGGCCGAGGTGGCCCGCACGGAGGCGGTCATCGCCAGGAAGACGATCACCGCTCCCTTCCGGGCCCGCGTCGGCCTGGCCGACGTCCACCCCGGCCAGTACCTGAACGAAGGCACCGTCCTCACCACCCTGCAGGGGATCGACGACGTCGCCCACGTGGACTTCGCGGTGCCCCAGCGCGTGGCCGCCGAGCTGCACGCCGGGGATCGCGTCCAGATCTCCGAGGCGAGCGACGGTCCCGCCACGGCGGGCACCGTGGTGGCCGTGGACGCGCGGGTGGATTCCACCACCCGCAACGCCGCCGTGCGGGCCCGCATCGAGGACGTGAACGGCCCCGCCCCCGGCGCTTCGGTGCGGGTGTCGGTGCCGGACGGCCCCAGCCGCACCGCGGTGGTCATCCCCGTGAGCGCGCTCCGCAAGGGGCCGGCCGGGGACCACGTGTTCGTCGTGGCCGCCGGCCAGGACGGGAAGACCCGCGCCCACGTCCGCCCGGTGGAGAGCGGCACCGTCCTCGGCGACGAGGTGCTGATCGTCTCCGGCCTCGAGGCCGGAGAGCAGGTCGCCACCTCCGGCTCCTTCAAGCTGCGGGAGGCCGTGCTGGTCGCGGTGGCCGAGGCTCCGGCCGGCGGCGCCGCCAAGGGAGGCAAGTGATGTCCGCGCCGCGCGCTTCCGTGACCGACACCTTCATCCGCCACCCCGTGCTGGCGGTGGTGGTCAACCTCGTCATCCTGCTCGTGGGCTGGCGCGCGCTCAGCAGCCTGCCCGTGCAGCAGTTCCCCAAGCTCGAGAGCTCGTCGGTGGTGATCACCACGCTGTACTACGGAGCGTCCGCCGAGACCGTGCGCGGCTTCCTCACCACCCCCATCGAGCGTGCCGTCTCCGCCATCGGGGGCGTGGACCACGTGGAGTCCACGAGCCGCGCCGGCATCAGCACCGTCACCGTGCACCTCAAGCTCAACCACGACAGCACGGCGGCCCTGGCCGAGGTCACGGCGCGCCTGCAGCAGGTCCGCTCCGATCTGCCCGGGGAGGCCGAGCCGCCCGCCGTCGAGGTGCGCCGCGACGACCGCCCCTACGGGACGTTCTACCTCTCGTTCAACTCCAAGCAGCGCACGGTCCCCGAGATCACGGATTACCTGCTCCGCAACGTGCAGCCCCAGCTCGCCACCATCGAGGGCGTGCAGCGGGTGACCAGCACCGAGGGCGGCCGCCAGCTCGCCATGCGCGTCTGGATCGATCCCGACAAGCTGGCCGCGGTCAGCCTCTCCCCCGGCGACGTGCAGGCCGCCCTCCAGCGCAACAACTACCTGGCGGCCGTGGGCCAGACCAAGAACAGCCAGGTGCAGGTCAACCTCCTGGCCAACACCGACCTCCGCTCCGTGGAGGAGTTCGAGAACCTCATCGTGGCCGACCGCGGCGGCGCCATCGTGCGCCTGCGCGACGTGGCCCGGGTGGAGCTGGGGGCCGAGGAGGCCGACCTCGTCGCCAAGTACAACGAGGCCGAGGGCGTCTACCTCGGCGTCTGGCCGCTGGTGGGCGCCAACGAGATCGAGGTCCAGCACCGCCTGATGGACGCCATGGAGCGCATCCGTCCCACCCTTCCCAAGGATCTGGAGATGACGCTGGTCTGGGACGGCACCGTCTTCATGCGCGACGCCCTGAAGGAGATCGGAAAGACCCTGATCGAGACCATGCTCATCGTGGGCCTGGCCGTCTTCCTCTTCATGGGCTCCGTGCGCACGGCCCTGGTGCCGCTGGTGGCCATGCCCATCTCCCTGGTGGGGGCGGGCGCCCTCATGTACGGCTTCGGCTTCAGCCTGAACCTGCTGACGATCCTGGCCATCGTTCTCTCGGTGGGCCTGGTGGTGGACGACGCCATCGTGGTGGTGGAGAACGTGGAGCGCCACGTGCG
>Ga0070695_100002645_pt1 | contig 10358 bp, 12 predicted proteins | sample KBSK1252metaG_FD_65471 | JGI IMG/M metagenome (GOLD analysis project Ga0070695, IMG submission 65471) | Corn, switchgrass and miscanthus rhizosphere microbial communities from Kellogg Biological Station, Michigan, USA - KBS K1-25-2 metaG | ecosystem: Host-associated > Plants > Roots >...
ATCTCGCGGTCGAACCGCTCGGGCCCGACGGTCGCGGAGAGATCCGGGTGCAGGACCTTGATGGCCACTTCGCGATCGTGCTTGATGTCGGTGGCGAGGAACACCGTCGCCATCCCGCCGCGGCCGAGCTCGCGCTGGATGGTGTAACGATCTTTGAGGGCGGACTGCAGCCGCGTAAGGGTGTCGGACACGTCGCCGTAAAAAGGGGAAAAGGCCGTAACTGCGGCACGAAGTATACTGCTTGCGGGCGCTCAGGAGAACGGGTTCTCTTGAAAGGATGCGCGTGAAGCTCACGGGTGTAGCGATCTGCATTGTTCTCGCCGCGTGCGGCGCCAACCGCGTCAATGATCGACGCGCAACCCCGGTCGATCAGAACATCGTCCTCGGCGACGAGCTCGCGCGTTTCGGCGGCACGAGCCTGTACGATGCGCTGCGCACGCTGCGGCCGCGGTGGTTCCAGCAGCGCGCGCCGCGATTCGATCCGCGCGAGGCAGAGGGTCCGGTCGTGTACGTCGACGGCCGCCGGTTCGGCGGGATGACGAGCCTGGGCGCCATTCTGATCAAGACCGTTGTGACGGTCCGTTACTATTCGCCCTCCGAGGCGCAGGGTCGCTTCGGCCCCGGCCATTTGCAGGGCGCCATCGACGTAACCTCAGCCCCGACGCCGCTGTAGCGACGTTGCCGCTCCGCGGCTGCCTTGACTGTTGGGGCCTGAACGTTCACGTTCGGGACTATGACAGCTACCGCAGTCGCTCCTGAAACCGGCGCCGAGAAGATCTCCTTCACCGGACGCGCGCCGGGTGACTTCGTGCGCGAGCTGAAGGCCCGCGTCGATCAATACTTCACATCCCGACACCTGTCGCCCCACGCCGACTGGCGCATGGTCACGAAGACCGTCGCCTTGCTGGCGCTCACCTTCGTGCCGTACGGAATGATTCTCTCGAATCGGTTCGGGCCGTGGGCGATGCTGGGCCTTTCCTTTATCATGGGCATCGGGATGGCGGGCGTCGGATTCGCCGTCTCGCACGACGCACTGCACGGCGCCTACTCCGCCAACCCGAAGATCAATCGGTTGATCGGGATGTCGTTCGACATCATGGGCGCCAACGGGTACATGTGGCGCATCACGCACAACGTGATTCACCACACGTACACGAACATCCAGGGCGTCGACGAAGATCTCGAAGTGTCGCCGCTCGTTCGTCTCGCCCCGGGCTCCGACTACAAACCCGTGCACCGCTACCAGCACCTCTACGCGTGGTTCCTCTACAGTTTCAGCACGCTGTTCTGGGTGTGGATCAAGGACTACAAGTACTTCCTGGCGCGGGATCTCGGGCCCTATCGCAACAAGAAGCACCCGCGCAGCGAATTCGCCATCCTTGCCGTGACGAAGGTCATTCACCTCGCGTGGACGATCGTCATCCCGCTCATGGTGCTGAACATCGCGCTGTGGCAATTCCTGATCGGCTATCTCGCGATGCATCTGACCGCCGGCCTGATCCTGGGCGTCGTCTTCCAGCTGGCGCACGTCGTCGAAGGACCGGACCACGTCAACCTGAATCCCGACGGCTCGGTCGAAGCGGCCTGGATGGTGCACCAGTTCTCGACCACGGCGAACTTCGCGACCGGGAACAAGCTGCTCACCGCGTACGTCGGCGGGCTGAACTATCAGGTCGAGCACCATCTCTTTCCGCGCATCTGCAGCGTGCACTATCCGGCGATTACGGGAATCGTGCGTGAGGTGACCAAGAAGTACGGCGTTCCCTACTACGTACAGCCCACGCTCTGGTCCGCCGTCCGCTCGCACTACCGCACGCTCAAGCGCCTCGGTACCGGCGCGACATCACTGCGAGACTGAGCATGAGGAAAGCCGCCTTCGGCGTGATCGTCGCCTTGGGCCTGGTCGCGTGCGGTGGTAAGAAGGGCTCGGCGGCGGGCGACACCACACCGGCGCCGGCGATGCGCGCGCCGGCACGGCGCCAGACGAACCTGGTCACGGCCGACGAAATCCAGGCGCAGGGCGGCAGCGACCTCGGCTCGATTCTCCGCGCGCTGCGTCCCGCCTGGTTCCGCCTCAAACCCACTCGCGTGACGGGCAGCGGCATCCAGGCCGACCCGATCAGCCTGTACATGGACGGCCGCCGCATCGGGACTGCATCCAACCTCGGCGACATCCCGATCGCGAACGTCCTGACGGTGCGCTTCTACAGCGCTTCGGAAGCACAGGGTCGATTCGGGATGGACAACCTGCAGGGTGCAATCGAGATCACCACGACGACGCGGTAACAAGACGTCGCAGAGTCAAACGGGCCGGGGTGCCGAACGGCGACTCCGGGGGGTGGTGCGGATGGGTTGTATGGGAGTCGAGCCGGAGGCACCCCGGCCCGTTTGACTCTGCCGTGTTTTTGATACGTCTACATTGCTAATGCCAGGTAATGCCGGCGCCGATCTGAATCAGCATCAGCCCGATGTCATCGCGAAACTTCTCACCGTTGTACTTCAGGTCGCCGCCGAGCGAGGCGATGTGCCAGCTCGCGAACGGCGTGAAGGACACCGAGGGTGACAGCGGGATGTCGTAACCCGCACCGACCTCGGGACCGAACGCGGTCGACGTGAGCCGGTTGGGTCCGTCGTCCGCCTGGTAGAGCATCACCGACAGACCGCCCTTGTAGAACAAGCGCCGCCGCGGATTCGGATACCACGAGAAGACGGCCGATACCGCAACGAGAAATTCGTCCACGTTGTCGTCGCGCCGCATCCAGCCGTTGCCCTCGACGCCGAGCAGCGTGTGACGGTTGAGTGTGCCGCCGCCCCGGACGAAGCCGGAGATCGACGCATGCCGGTTGGACCGGCAGATCGCGCAGCTGACCCGCCCGAACCCGGTCCCGATGCCGAAGCCGAGCCACTGACCGGTGCGCGTCGGTGTTGGTCGTTGCGCTCCGAGCGGGAGGGGGAGGGCGGTGACAGCGAGGACGGCCATGAGGGACAACGCGCGCGCCTGCATGTCCCCATGCTAGGGTCGTGCGGCCACTTGCGGCGTGATGGTGGTCACCGCCGCGCGGGTGACATGCGGGAGATGTTGGCGTTGTTGCGGCACTTTCGCGAGAGGACCCTCGATGACCGTCCGTTCCCGGACCGTCGCCGCTGCGATCGCCAGTGTGGCGCTCGTGGCCTGCGACGACCAACGCTACGTGGCCGCGCCCCTGCCTCCCATCGGTAACGCGATCAGCTACGGCCTCTGGACGCCGGGGCCGAACGAGACGTGCACCAAAGCCGATCACGACCGCTACAGCACCGTCGGTCCCGACCGCAAGCTGTATCCGACGTGGCATCCGCCGGTCGATCCCGTGACCGGGTGCACGTTCGGTCACGACCACGGCCGCAATCCGCATGGCTCGAACCTCTACGCCGCCGTCGGCGACATTCCGCTGGGCTACGCGAACGAGCAGCTCGAGACGTGGGATCCGACCGGCGTGCGCCGCGAAGACCACTTCGGCCACAAGGTCGAATGGGAAAACGACGTTGCGATGACCTTCGAGAGCGACGCGGCGAATCATCTGTTCGACGTGCGCTGCGACGTGCTGGTGAAACTGCACCAGGGCACGCACTCGAAAGACGCGTTCACCAACAACCTGCACGAGATGGTCTACCACATCCGCTGCACCGACGGCACCGAGATGCACATCACGATGATGACCGCCATCGGCACACCGGGTGAGTTCGAGCGCTCGTGCGATCGCAACGTGACCGTCCAGGTGGGTCCGGCGACGCCCGCGAACAGCCCGGACGGCGGCGGCGTGCGCATCATCCCCGACCGTGCGTGCGTCGAGCAGTTCCTGCTGGTGCCGCCGGGTCAGCAATCCAACTTCGGCGCGCTGCACGAGAGCTGGGAGACGTCCAACGCGATTCGGACGACCACCGGCCACACGCTCGCGTTCTTCAATCCGTACTTCCAGGTCAACCTGCCGAGCCGCTTCTACGATCCGGCGCTGGCGAACATCACCGGCCGGCCGATCGACGTGTGCTACGAGGTGACGGCCACGGGCGAGCGCGCGTCCGGCGGCCCCTGCGACCGCTCGACGACGAACGGAACGGTGACGGGCGTGACCTTCGACGATCCACGCTCGGAATTCAACGGCGTGCGTCGCGTGGTCGACATCAACGAGAACGTGATCGACAACGAGCGCGGGCCGAAGTTCTGGTTCACCGATCCGTTCGGCAAGAACGGCCGCACCGACTCATTCCCCGGCGCCATCAGGCAGTTCATTGCGCGAGTGAATACGACGCGCGGTGGCCTCGGCTCAACCGGGCCGACGCTGGGCGGAGACCGCAGGTATGGTGGAACGGGCGTGCACGCGCCGAACTAGACGGTAAGGACGGTAAGGACGGTAAGGACGGTAAGGACGGTAGGCGGACGAGGCCGGTGCACCGAACAGCGACTCCGGGGAGTGGGGCGGGGCGGTTGTATGGGAGTCGAGCTGGAGGTGCGCCGGCCTCGTCCGCCTACGAAGGCACCCCGGCCCCTACCGTCGCGCCGCTACTCTGATCGCTGCCTGTAGCTCTCCCAACTCGTAAGGCTTCAACACCGACGGCTGCCCGCAGTCGTTGAGAAACGCCAACGTCTCCGGCCTGGCGCGATCTCCCGTCATGAACACGAACCGCCGGGCCATCGCCGCGTTCTCGTTCGCGAGCTGTTCGAACAATCCGCGCCCCGAGAGCTGCGGCATCTGCAGATCGGCGAGCACCACGTCAAACTTGGCATCGCGGCGCCGTCGCAGCTCCAGCATCGCCGCCATCCCGTCGGGCACGGCGGCGACGTCGTGGCCATCCCGGCGCAACAGCTGGGTGAGCGCTTCGCGGTGCGCCGCATCGTCGTCCACGACGAGAATGCGAAGCGCGGGGAGAGCCTCGCCGGCCGGCACGGCCACCGAAGCGGGGGCGAGCACGGTGCGGGGCAGGGTCACGACGATCTCCGCTCCGGGTGACCGCGGCCGCAGGCGTAACGTCCCACCAACCGACTGCACCATCGCGCGGGCCAGCGCGAAATCGATGTCGCCGCCGCCCCCCTGGGTGTACCGGAACGGCGTCGCGAGCTGCTCTTCAGCGGTGACCGACAGCGGCGCGCCGCTGTCCGAGACCGTGACCACGAGCGACGGCCCGGTCTCGCTGGCGCTGACGCGCAGTTCACGCGGGGGCCGCGCCGCCTGCAGGCGATGCACCGAGAAGTCCATCAGCTTCGCCATGATGCCCTGCAGGGTCTGCGCCGCACACTCGACGGGCGGGAGGTCTTCGGGCACGTCGCGCGCCACTTTCACGGCGAGCGTCTTCAGCGTCGCGTCGCGCTCCTTGAGCACGCTGTCGAGGATGGGCCCGAAGGCGACGTGCTCGCCTGGCGTGCTGCGCCGTCCCGAGAAGTCGCGGAAGTGCGCCGTCAAATCCGCCGCGCGCCGCAGCTCGGCATGCATCGCCGCGAGGACGCGTGTGTGCTCCGCGGCGGCGCCCTGCTCGGGCAGGAGCTGCGCCAGCGCGGAGACCGAGGCGAGCCGGTTGTTGAGGGCGTTGAGGACGTCGTCGGCGCCGACGTCGTCATCGGACGGCGTCTGACGCGAGGTCGAGGGACCGCCCGAGAAAACGCCCGCGGGCGGCTTCGGCACGTTCGCACGGACACGCGCCCCCGCCCGCCGGCCCAGCGAGTGCCCGAGCAGCCCGCCGAGGGCCGCGCCGAAGATGAAGGCTACCCAGAGGCCCATTTAGGTTGCGCCCGAGACCTCGTTCACGGCCGCGAGCAGATCGACGATCTCGTAGGGCTTCCGGACCGTGGGTTGCGGGACGTGCTGGAGAAACTCGTGACTCGCAGCGCGCACGTCATCGCCGGTCACGAAGACGAACCGCCGGGCGAGCTCCGGCGTTTTCTTCTGCACTTCCTCGTAGACGCCGCGACCCCCGAGCCGCGGCATCTGAAGGTCCACGACGACCGCGTCGAAGTGATCGCGCAGCAAATGATCGAGTGCTTCGACGCCGTCGGCGACGGTGACCACTTCGTGACCGTGGGCGCGCAGGAGCTGCGTCAGCGCCTGACGGTTGGCCGCGTCGTCATCGGCGACCAGCACGCGGCCGCGCTGAGCGCCCGGTGGGCTGGGCCGCGGGCGCGGGCGCGGCGCTTCGAGCAGGCGGCCGGGGATCAGCGTCACGGTGACCTCGGCGCCGCCGCCGGGGCCGGGCTCGACGCGCAATCCCGCGCCGCAGGACTCGGCGACGCGCTGCGCCATCGCGAGCTCGAGGTGTCCGGCGAAACCGGGATCGGACGGACGGAAATAGTTGAGGTCGCGCGCAGCCTTGGCAGGGAGCGCGGGGCCGGTATCGAGCTGCACCACGATCACGCTGGCGCCGATCGAGCGCGCCGTCCACGTGACGGTCCGCGGCTCGGGCGCGTTCTGCAGCCGGACCTCCGCGAAGCGCAGCAGGCGCTGAAACAGGTTCTTGAGATCGGCGGGCCGGCCGGCGACCATGCTGACGGGCGGCTGGACGTCGAGACTCGTGTGAATGTTGCCTTCGGCGAGATTCAAGCGCCGCGCGTGCACCACGCTCGAGAGCAGGGCGGGCAAGTGCGCCGCTCCGTCGCTTTTCCCGGGCGGCTTCACGAGGTGCACGAGGTCGCGGACGATTTCCGCCGCGCCGAGCGTCTCGGCCGAGATGTTGTCGAGCGCTTCGCGGTCGCGGGCGGAGAGGGGGCCGCGCTCGACGAGGCCGGCGAAGGCGCCGATCGCGCTGAGGCGGTTATTCAGCAGGTTGATGACGTTGGCCACGCCGGCTTCGAGCACGGCGATGGATCGGCCACGTGCGCGGTCGCGGCGGCGGGCGGCGAGACCTAACGCCACGCCCACCCCCAGGCTTACAACGGCGACCAGAATCGGCACGATCATGTTCATCGACTGGCAGTCTGTGGCTCGGCCCCGCGTCGCGCAATGCCTTGGCGCACACTTATGCTGGTATTAGGTTAATCGGCCAAGCCCTGGTGGTGAAACTGGTAGACACGCTGTCTTGAGGGGGCAGTGCCGCAAGGCGTCTCGGTTCGAATCCGAGCCAGGGCATAGCATAAGGGCCGGCGCGATGGCGCCGGCCCTTTCGTTTGTCAGCCGAACCGCTTCTGGGCGCGTTCGCGTGCCTTCCGGGCTTCTTCGTCGCGATTGCGGGGTGGGGCGTTGATCTGCAGTGAGTCGATCAACCGCCGCGCGACCACCGTCACTTCGTCGACAGCCGCGTTGAACGCCGCTTCGTTGGCGCGCGACGGGTGTGTGGCGCCGCTCAACTTGCGTACGAACTGCAGCGCCGAGGCGCGCACTTCATCGTCGGTCGCGGGCGGCGCGAAATTCGCGAGGGTCTTGATGTTCCGGCACATGCTGTCTCCGCTGGCCTAGAGCTCGGCGAAATATACGGCGGTCCGGCCGTCAGGCTGCCCGGCGCTGCAGATGCGCCGTCTCGGTCGATTGGGCACGCTGCGACCGCCGCACGGCATCGAGGCTCCAGGGTCCCGCGCCCGCGGCCGAGACGTACAACCACAGGAAACAGAAGAGCATGGCGTCGGTGCCCTGATTCAGTACCGGCCAGAAGCCGCCGGACGCGTGGCCGTAGAAGTACGCCACCGCCATTTCGCCCGCGAGGATGAATGCCACCGGGCGGGTGAACCAGCCCACCAGAATCAACAAACCGCCGAACACCTCCAGCGCGCCCGCGATCCCTGCCAGTGAGAAGAGCGGGGCGGTCCCGCCGCCCGGCATCACGGCAGCCGGGAACGCAAAGATCTTGGCCGACCCGATCTGGATGAACAGGAAAGCGGCGATGATGCGAAGGATGCTCAGCAGGTGCGGCGCGGACACGCGCCAGCGAGATGCGACGTTCATGGATCAGCTCCTGGCTAGGTCCGGCCGGCCCCCCCGGCCTCCATTCCTACGTCGAACGAGGCCGGGGGAAATCGACACCTAGGCCGTTACGGTTACGAGAGCGTTTTTACGTACTCTGCCAATCGGTCCCAGGTCTCCCGGGCGCCGTCTTCCATGCCGGACTTGATCATGGCATCGCGGCCCTCGGCGGTGGGAAACACGCTGCGGGCCGTCAGTATGGTTTTGCCGCCCCGTTCTTCCAGCGTCAGCGTTTCTTCGCAGCCCTGCTGCGGATCGCCCTCGAACTGGAACGTCCAGACGATGCGCTCCGGTTCCACGATCTCCTTGAATACACCGCTGAAGCCGAACTCGTCGCCTTTGGCACCGCGTTGCACGATGCGCCAGGCGCCGCCCGGACGAAAATCGATCGTGCACGACGCGAAGCTGTATTCGCGCGGACCCCACCAGTGCTTCATGTGCTCGCAGCTCGAATGCGCCTTGAACACGAGACGGCGCGGCGCGTTGAACACGCGTGTCATCAGGATCTCCCGATCGCTCGGCAGCGTCAGGGTCGTAGCTTCCCGGCTCTCAGTTCTTGCGGCCATGTTTCTTCTCCTTGCGTTGCAGTTCCTTGAGGTAGTCATCCAGCCGGTCGAAGCGCTGCTCCCAGATCTTCCGATAGCGTTCTACCCACTCCGACACCTCTTTGAGCGGCGTGGCCTCGAGTCGCGACGGACGCCACTGCGCATCGCGGTCGCGCGCGATGAGGCCCGCGCGCTCGAGCACCTTCAGGTGCTTCGAAACGGCCGGCAAGCTCATGTCGAACGGCTCTGCAAGCTCGGTGACGGTCGCTTGTCCCGAAGTGAGACGCCCGAGAATCGCGCGCCGCGTGGGGTCGGCGAGCGCCGCGAACGTGCCGCTCAGCCGATCCGCGGCGGCTTGTGCGTATTTAACCATAAGGTTAAATACAACCAAGGCGCCCGACTGTCAAGTCCACTATCATCCTTGCCACCGTGACCACGACCGCTCGTCCACCCCGGCAGCTCGACCGCTCGATCGTCGAAGGGCCGATCACGCTCGCCGTCTGGATGATTGCGTGGCCCACGGTCGTGCAGAACCTCATCGGCGGCCTTCAGGGTATGATCGACCACGCGCTCGTGGGCCAGTTCGTCGGCTACACCGGCAACGCCGCGATCGGCGTCTCGATTCAGATCTTCATCGTCGTCCTCGCATTCATGATGTCCGTGTTCAGCGGGATGGGCGTGCTGGTGGCGCGCTTCGCCGGAGCCAACGATGCCGAGAAGGTGAATCGCGCGGTGTATCAGGCATTTCTCTGCGCCATCGCGATGTGGGCCTTGTTCCTCGCGCCCGTCGGCTGGTTCCTCGCCCCATCGCTCCTGAACGTCGTCCACGCCACGGACGCCGTGCGCGCCGAAGCGCTGCCGTTCCTGCGCATCATGTTCCTCGGCAGCATCGGCATGCTGCTCTTCTTCATGGTCGGCGGGGCGTTGCGTGCCGCCGGCGATGCGAAGACCCCGCTCCGGCTCGGCATCCTCCTTACCGTCTTGAACGTCGGCTGCAACATCGCGTTCATCACGGGACTCGGCCCGCTGCCGCGACTGGGGACGGCTGGAGCGGCGGTCGGCACGACCGTCGCCGGCGTCTCGATGAGCGTCTACGCGATGTATCTCCTTTTGTCCGGACGCCTGCCCGTGCAGTGGCACCGTGGCATGAATTGGCGGCCCGATTGGACCATGATCCGCTCGCTCTTCCGGTTCGGACTGCCAACGGGCTTTCAGGGGATCGCGATGAACGTCGCCGGCGTGCTCCTGCTCCGGTTCATCGGCTCGCTGCCGCAGAGCGCCGAGGCGCAGGCCGCCTACGCGGTCGGGTACACGGAGCTCTTCTCTTTCATTACCTGGACATCGGTCGGTCTCATGAGCGCGGCGGCGACGGTCGCCGGCCAGAACCTCGGAGCGGGCCATCCGGAGCGGTCGGTGCAGGGGGTCCATCGCGCGGCCGCGATCGGCCTCACGCTGGCCACCGTCATCGGCTCACTCTTCATCTTCATCCCGCGGTCGCTGCTCGGTCTCTTCGGGATGCAGGACCCGGCCGTCGTCGACCTCGGTGTGCAACTGCTCGGGTTCCTGAGCGTTTCGGGACTCTTCGTCACCGTCGCGCTGACCTACACCGGCGGTCTCCAGGGAACCGGCGACACACGCTCACCGCTCTACATCTCGATCATCTCCCAGATCGTGGTCCCGCTGGGGCTGTGCACGGTGTTTCAAGCGACGCACGGGCTGCGGCCGCAGGACATCTGGCTCGCGATCGTCCTCGGTCACGTGACGCGATGTGGGTTGAGTGTGCTGCGCTTCCGGCAGGGGAAGTGGCGCTCGATTCGTGTCGACCTCAGCGCACACGCGTAACCCTCGCTTGCGCGCACGGACTTACTTGTAGCTGATCACCTCGCGCCGGATG
>Ga0070695_100002646_pt1 | contig 10357 bp, 7 predicted proteins | sample KBSK1252metaG_FD_65471 | JGI IMG/M metagenome (GOLD analysis project Ga0070695, IMG submission 65471) | Corn, switchgrass and miscanthus rhizosphere microbial communities from Kellogg Biological Station, Michigan, USA - KBS K1-25-2 metaG | ecosystem: Host-associated > Plants > Roots >...
GGTGATGTAGTACCGCTGGAGCCCGACCACGATGGCCACCCCGGTGGCGATCATCGCCCACCAGTAGGCGCGCAGGAACGAGCTCAGTCCCATGACGATCTTGGTGGGGAGCGGGAGCTCGGCCCCGAACCCGGTGAACATGCGGGCGAAGGTCGGGATGATGAAGATGAGCATGAAGGACGTGGCCAGGACGGCGACCGAGAGCACGACGGCCGGGTAGACCATGGCGCCCTTGATCTTGCGCTTCAGCGCCTCGGCCTTCTCGATGTAGGTGGCGAGCCGCTGGAGGATGTTGTCCAGAATACCGCCCGCCTCGCCGGCCTCCACCATGTTCACGAAGAGCTCGTCGAAGACCTTGCTGTGCTCCTTCTTCCCCAGCGCTTCGGCCAGGGTGGTCCCGGCCTCCACGTCGCGCATCACCTGCGCGATGACGCTTCGGAAATCGGCCTTCTCCGTCTGCTTGGAGAGGATGTCGAGACACTGCACGAGGGGAAGCCCCGCGTTGATCATGGTCGCGAACTGGCGCGTGAAGATGGCGAGGTCGCGCGTGGAAACGGTCGAGCCGAACTTCGGCATCGCGAACTTCACATCGGCTTTCTTCTCGCGGACCGAGGAGATGATGATCCGGCGCTTGCGCAGCGCCTGGAGCGCGTCATCCTGGCTGTCCAGCGTCAGCTCGCCGGTCTGGATTTCGCCCCCGACCGTGCGGCCTTTCCATACGTAGACGGGCACCGCGATCCCCCTTCTTCAGCGCCGCCGATCAGGCGGCGACGTGGACTCCGACCTTCTCCAGCATCCCCTCCAGCTCCTTCACGTCGGAGCTGCGGCCCAGGGCTTCGTCCAGCGCGATCTGCTTCCCGATGTAGGCCTGGAAGAGCGCCTGGTTCATCGTCTGCATCCCGTGCTTGGTCCCGGCCTGCATCAAGCTGTAGATCTGGTGCGTCTTCCGCTCGCGGATGACCGCGCGAACGGCCGGCGTGCAGATCAGGATCTCCGGGACCATCACGCGGCCCGGTCCCTTGGCCTTCGGGATGAGCTGCTGCGTGACCACGCCTTCCAGCACGAACGCCAGCTGGGAGAGCACCTGCTGCTGCTGCGTGCTGGGAAAGGCGTCCACGATTCGGTTGATGGACTCGTAGGCCGAGTTGGTGTGCAGCGTGGCCAAGACGAGATGCCCGGTCTCGGCGATGGTGAGGGCCGCCGCCATCGTCTCGAGATCCCTCATTTCTCCGATCAGGATCACGTCCGGGTCCTGGCGCAGCACGTACTTGAGCGCCGTCACGAACGTCGTCGTGTCGGCGTTGATCTCGCGCTGGTGGACGATGCACTTCTTGTGGTGATGCACGTACTCGATCGGATCCTCGATCGTGATGATGTGGCCCGCGCGCGTGGTGTTGATGAGGTCGATCATGGTGGCGAGGGTCGTGGACTTCCCGCTCCCCGTCGGCCCGGTGACCAGGACCAGGCCCTTTTGCTTGGTGGTGAAGTCGCGGATGATCTTCCCGAGCCCGAGCTGCTCGAAGGAGAGGATCTCGTAGGGGATCTGTCGGATGGCCATGGAGGTGACGCCGCGCTGCACGTAGACGTTCGCGCGGAACCGGCTCAGGCCGGGCACGCCGAACGACAGGTCCAGCTCGCGGGTCGTCTCGAAGCGCTTCCGCTGCTCCTCGGTCAGCACGCTGTACGCCAGCTGCTGGGTGAGATTCGGCGTGAGCGGAGGGTGCTGCATGGGCGTGATGGAGCCGTCGATCCGCACCTGCGGCGGAACGCCCGCCGAAATGTGGAGATCCGACGCTCTCAGCTTGATCATCTCGTCGAGCAGCTGGCGCAGCGAAACCATGGGTTCCCTCCGTGGGGGCGGCTCAGCGGTCGGCCGCGGTCTCTTTCAGGACCTCTTCGGCCGTCGTAATCCCCTTCTTTAACTTCATTAAGGCATCCATGCGCAGCGTCAGCATTCCATCCCCGACGGCCGTCTTCTTGATGTTCGCCGTGGAGGAGCGGTCCAGGATCTGCTCGCGGATCCTCGCGGACACCGGGAAGACCTCGTACACGCCGCAGCGCCCCTTGTATCCGGTGTTGTTGCAGTCCACGCATCCCTTCCCCTCGAAAAAGCCCCCGCTCTTGACGTCCTCCTCCGTGAGCCCCAGCTCGCGGACCACTTCCGGGTGCAGCTTGACCTCGGTCTTGCACGACTGGCAGACCTTGCGGAGGAGCCGCTGGGCGCAGATCAGATTGACCGACGAGGCGACCAGGAAGGGCTCGATCCCCATGTCGATGATTCGGTTGACGGTGCTCGGCGCGTCGTTGGTGTGGAGGGTCGAGAGCACGAGATGCCCGGTCAACGCCGCCTTGATGGCGATCGCCGCCGTCTCGAGGTCGCGGATCTCTCCCACCATGATGATGTTGGGGTCCTGGCGCAGGAACGCCTTGAGCGCCGCCGCGAAGGTGAGGCCCACGTCCTCGTGGATCAGCACCTGGTTGATCCCCTCGAGGTTGTACTCGACGGGATCCTCCGCGGTCATGATGTTGGTCTCGGGGACGTTGATCTTGGAGATCGCCGAGTAGAGGGACGTCGTCTTGCCGCTCCCGGTAGGCCCGGTCACGAGCACCATGCCGTAGGGCTGCGCGATCGCGTAGAGGAAGTCCTTGAGCGCCTGCTCCTGGAACCCCAGCTTGTTCAGATCGATGTTCAGGTTGCCCTTGTCCAGGATTCGCATCACGATCTTCTCGCCGTAGATCGTGGGCAGGCTCGAGACGCGGAGGTCGATGGTGCGACCCAGGAGGCGAAGCTTGATGCGCCCGTCCTGGGGCACCCGGCGCTCGGCGATGTCGAGCTCGGCCATGATCTTGAGGCGCGAGATGATCGCGGCCTTCATGCGGAACGGAGGCGCCATCATCTCGTAGAGCGTCCCGTCGATGCGGAACCGGACGCGCAGCGACTTTTCGTAGGGCTCGATGTGGATGTCGCTCGCGCCCTTGCGCACCGCGTCGGTGATGAGGGAGTTGACCAGCTTGACCACCGGCGCCTGCTCGGCCTCGCCGAGGAGGGTGACGTCCGGCGTCTGGTCATCTTCCTCCTCGATGACCTCGATGTCGTCTTCCATCCCCTTCATCACGTTCTCGAAGGAGGCGACCGAGTCGTAGGCCTTGTCGATCGCCTTCTTGATGGCGGCCTCGGGCGCGACCACCGGCGCCACCTCGAAGCCCGTGATGAACTTGATGTCGTCGATCGCGAAGATGTTGCTGGGGTTGGCCATGGCCACCGTCAGGCGGCGGCCGCTCCGGCTCAGGGGCACGATCTGGAACTTGTTCGCCACGTCCCCGGGGATCAGCTTCGTGACGCTGGGATCCGGAATGAAGTTGGACAGGTCGACGCTGGCGACGGCGTAGAGCTCCGAGAGGAACTTGGTGAGGTGCTCCTCGCTGATCGCGCCGAGCTTCACCAGCGCCTGGGTGATGCTCCCGCCCCCGGTCTTGATCTGCTGCTGCGCTTTCTGAAGGGCGTCCGGCGCAATGAGCTTCGCTTCGAGCAGTTTCAGGCCGACGTTTTCCTGCTGCACGGTCGCGCTCCCCTACGCTTTGGTTTCAGTCGATATTGGGTTGGGTTTCCGCGCCGGGCGCGGATCGGGCGGAAAGGACATCCGCAAGTCCGGTGCCAGGATGTCGGGCACCGTGCGAATCGGGAGAGGCTGCGCGAGGGCAAGGAATTGCGGGAACGGATTGCGCCGCTTGGTATCGCGGCGGGCGTGCGTGCGGCATGCACCGGTGCAAAATGCATCGGTCAGAAACCGGTCAGCGAGTCGCCTCCACCGGGGCCGGGAAACGAGAGAAAGCCGCGGATCCGCTCCAGGGTTCTGGGCCCGATCCCGCGCACGCGAAGGAGCGCCTCGGGCGACGCGAAGGCGCCGTTCTGGTCGCGATCGGCCACGATCCGGCCCGCGAGCGAAGGACCGATGCCGGGAAGCCGGATCAGCTCCGCGACGGAGGCCCGGTTGGGGTCGATCCGCCCGACCGGAACCTCGGGCGGGGCTCGTCGCGGAGGGGCCGCGGCGGCCGGCATGGAATCGGCCGGCTGGGTCGGGCGCGCGCGCGCGTCCTCCGACTCGAGCTCACGCACCAGCTCCGCGAGGCTCCGTTCGTGCGTTCGTTTCCACTCCCGGAATCCCTGACCGATCAGGAGCGCGCCGAGGACGAAGCAGAGCCCCGCGCGCATCTCCCGTCCCCACATCCAAGCCCCCTACGCCGTCAGTCCAGAAGATTCCACACCACGCCGGCCTGGATGAGCCGGCCGGGCATCGGGGCTCCCCCGGGGTGCGCCGGGTCCCAGATCGCGCTTCCCGGCCTTCGATCGAACAGGTCCTGAACGCGGAGGTAGGCGCCGGCGGACCCGAAATCCGCGGAGAGCGTTCCGTCCCACGTGACCTGCGCCGCCTCGCGGATGAGACCCCGGCGCGGACCGCGCGCGTGGGACTCGACGCCGATCCGGAGCGGGAGATCGCCCTGGAAGAGCACGAAGCGCAGCTCCAGCGACGCGTCCAGCGCGCGCCGCGGCGGCGATCCCGCCTGGGGCGAGAGCGAATCCGGGCCGCCCCGGATCCATCCGACGCCGCGCGAGCGGAGGAAGCCGCGCGTCAGGTTCCAGCCGATCCCCGCGTGCGAGAGGGAGCCCGAGCCGCGCCGCCGCGCGACCGAGGAGACCTCCAGCGCGCCGGCCACCGTGTCGGCGCTCACGTCCCACCCGAAATCGTCGGTCACGCGCCGGTAGGATCCGCTCGCCTCGAGCTCGAAGCCGCGGCTCACGGTCCACCCGAGAAACCCCAGGCCGCCCGTCAGACGTCGCGGGCGGAGCGTCGGGTCGCCAGCCCGAATGAGGTCGCTCTGGAGAAACGTGGTCGGGGCGATGAAGGTGTGGACCGTGGCCGGTGTGAGGAGATCCATCCAGGTCGGACGCTCGTGCGCGGACTCCAAATCCATCCTCCCGCGCGCGCGGCCGGATTCCGCCCAGAGCGATGCACGGCCGTCCAGGAAACCCGCCTGCGTCTCGCGCGCGTCGTAGGCCAGGTTGAAGCCCGCGCCCGAGGACGGGCCGAGCGTGGAGCGCATCCCCAGGCCCCCGCGGGCCTCCTCGCGGCGCGGCTCGAAGGCGGGGAGGGAGTCGGAGCGATAGACGATCTTCCGCGAGGCGGCCTGGAAGGAAGCGATCCAGGTCATCGCCGATCCCGCGCGGTAGGAGACCATTCCTTCCGTCGTCACCGCGGGGAATTCCCAGCGCTCGCGCGATCCCGCGTCCGGGCTCACGTTGAAGTCCTGGGTCAGGACCGAGGTCTCCTTCGCGTTCCCGATCCCCACGCGCCAGGCGTCGCTCACGCGCGCTCCCTCGTGCGCGAGGTGGACGGCGGCGTAGCGACGCTCCCACTCGCTCGCTCCGGACGAGGAATCGTCGATCGCCCGCTCGGAGAGAAGTCCTTCCAGCGCGATCCGGTGCGCGGCGAACCGTCCGACGTCCGCGCGCAGCTCGTAACGCCAGCCGAGGGTATGCCGGAGCGGCGACCACGCGCCGGATTGATTCCGCGCGTAGGACGCGTAGACCGAGCGGTGGAACACGTTGGTCTGGAACCGGGCGCCGGTGAGCTGCGCGTCCCCGCCCCCGCGGCGGTAGAGGAGCGTGGTGCGCGAGAGAACGGTACGGCTCGTGTCCTCCCCGGCGGGAAACGCGGGACCTCGCGGCGACGGGCGCGTGAGCGCTTCGCCGGGAACGCGGAACGCGCCGGGCGTGCCGGGGAACTCGAGGGCGTCGAGGTCGAGCGCTTCCATGCCGGCGCTCCGCGGATCGTCGAGCGCGAACGCCAGCCACGGAGTCCCCCACCCGAGATCGGTCGATCCGATCCAGGTCTCGTCGGTCGTGGTCTCTCCCCCGTGCACCCATCCGTCCAGCCGGACCTCGCTCCCTCCTCCGGGAAGATGAAGCGAGCCCTGGGTCGGTCCCGAGACCGGGAGCGCGTTCAGGATCATGGGGCGTCGCAGCGTGAGGAGGTCCTCGAGCGAGGCCGAGCCGTGCTTCCGCTCGGAGGTCATGTCGATCGGCGGCTCCGGCTTGGCACGCGTGGTGTCTACGGTCGTGGAGTCGAGGATCGTGAAGGAGCGCGCCGGCGTGATGATGATCTTCGGGGGTGGCTCCTTCGTGGAATCCGGCGGGGCGGCGCCCGACGCGGCGCCGGGAGCGAAGGCGAAGAACGCCGCGACGGCGAGCAGCTCAATCCGCATGTCGCGCCGCCATCGGATGGAGCTTGAGCCAGGGAATGGCCAGATCCCCCACCACCGCGAAGATCACGAGATTGGAGGCCAGATGCTGGAGCGCGGGGAGGAGGCTCATGGCGATCGAAAGGGTGAAGGACTTGTACGCGATCCCCTGCGCCACGTTGGTCAGCGCGTCGTAGAGGAGCGTGGCCACGAGTCCGCACGCCACGAGAACCGGAACGCGCGCGCGCGGGGCCCCGCCGAAGAGCCACGGCCTCATGAGGCCTCCCAGAGCCCCCACCAGCATGGCGCCCACGACCTGCGATAACAGGATGTAGGGATGGGGCGGGCCGTAGGGATTGGCCACGCTGAAGACGAGGCGCGCCACAGCCCCGATCCAGAGGCCCCACGCGGGTCCCGCGAGCAAGCCGGAGAGAAACAACGCCACGGTGAAGAGCTCCACAAAGAAGAGATACGGGAACAGAAGCAGCTTCGCGTAGCCGCACGCGATGGTAAACGCGATGAGGGAGGAGCTCAGAACGATGGTGCGCATCGTGAGGAGGCAGCGGAAAGGCTAGCAGACGAACGAGGGGCCGCGAAGCGGAATTTGCCGCCCCTAGCGGGAGCGAACGGGGCGCCGCGCCTTGAGCACAGCGTCCAGTGGAGCGAGGATCTCGACCGGCACCGGCACGCTCCCGATCACCACGCCGGGCGTGCGCTCCCCGTGATAATCGGACCCGCCGGTCATCAGGAGCCCGTGCAGGTGCGCGAAGCCGCGGTAGCGTTCCACCGCGGAGGCGTCGTGCTTGGAGTGCCAGACCTCGATCCCGTCCAGGCCGCGCCGCGCCCACGCCGGGATGAGGTGGTCGCGATTCAGCGTCCCGGGATGCGCGAGGATGGTGACCCCGCCCGCCTCGCGCACGATCGTGGTCGCCTCCTCCAGCGTCACGCGCGGCTTGGGGACGTAGGCGGGCGCGTGGTGCCCCAGGTAGCGCTGGAAGGCTTCGTTGAAGGTCTCGACGTGTCCCGCGCGCAGGAGGGCCTCGGCTACGTGCGGCCGTCCCAGCGCTCCCCCGCTCGCGATCTCCTCCACCTCCTCGAGCGAGATCCGGATCCCGAGGCCCTTGAGCCGCGAGAGGATCTTCCGGGCGCGCTCGCGCCGTCCTTCACGATAGCGGCGGATCGCGGCCAGGAGCGTGGGATCGGTCTCGTCGAATCCGTAGGCCAGGAGGTGGACGTCCATGCCCTCCTCGCTGACCGAGAGCTCGACGCCCGAGATGAGGCGGATCCCGAAACGGGTCGCGCACGCGGCGGCGGCGGGCAGCCCGTCCAGGGTGTCGTGGTCCGTGAGCGCGAAGACCTCCACGCCGTTCCCCGCGGCCATGCGCGCCACCTCGTCCGGCGTGAACGAGCCGTCCGAGGCGTTCGAGTGCATGTGGAGGTCGATCGTCGCCACGTTATCCTTCCGCCTTCGCGAGCTTCTGCTTCAGCTCCTTGACCTTGGTGGCCACTTTCAAGAAGTCCACGTTCAGGAGGTAGACCTCCTCGAAGTGCTGAAGCGCCCGGTCCAGGTTCCCCAGCCGCTCATGGGCCACCGCAAGATTGTACCGGATGCTGATGGTTTCTTCCGGCCCGTATCCCGGGAGCTCCAGCGCGCGGCTCAGCTCGCGCGCCGCGGAGGCCGGCTCGTTCTTTTCGAGGAAGCAGAGCGCGATCATCTCGAGGCACTTCACTTCCATGGGGCTTCCCTTCGACGCGACCTGGAACTCGCCGATCGCCTCGTCGTAGAGGCCCATTTCCATGTAGGCCATGCCCAGGTCGTAGTGACTCTCGTGGTCCTCGCCCGAGATGCGCTCCGAGACGCCGGCCTTGAACTCGTCGATGATCTCCTCGAGATCGATGAGCGCGTCGCCCGGGTTCGGCGCCTCCTCGCGCACGCGGACGCTCGCGGCCGGACGCTCGTCGGGCAGCGAATCCAGGTCCACCGGCCCCGCGGCGGGCACCCTGCCGTTCAGCGCGTCCAGGCGCTTGATGCGCTGCACGGCCCGCTCGTGGGTGGGCTCGAGCTCGAGGCAGCGCATGTACTCGGCGCGCGAGAGATCCCACTCCTCGTGCGCCAGGTAGACCTCCGCGAGATCGAAGCGCGCCTTGGCCTCCGCCTTCCGGTCGCCGGCCTGCTCCGTGAGATCCACCATCCGGCGGAGCGCCGCCTCGTGGGTGGGATCGGCCGCGAGAAGGTTCGAGAGAAGCGCCTGGGCCCGCGCGGCGTCGCCGCGGAAGAAGGCCAGCTCGCTGGCCTTCCAGAATTCCTCGGCCGCGAGGTCTTTCTGTCCGGCCTGGAGATAGCTCCGCGCCAGCTCTTCGTGCTCCGGCTCGATCGGCGCGACGGTCTCCGCGGGCTGCGCCTCGGCGGGCTCCTCGGGCTTCGCCATCTCGCGCTCGATCGCGCGTCCGGAAACCTCGAAGCCCGGATCGGCGGGCGCCGGGGCGGCCGGGGCCGGCGTGAACGGCCGCGACGTCTCGAACGCGGGTTCGGTGCCCCGAGCCGCGGCCGCGTCGGCCGCGGCCGCCTGGTCGGCAGCCGCCACCGGATTCGTGGGAGGCGCCGCGGTGGCGGGCGCCGCGTGATACGACGTGAGCAAAGACGGCGCCAGCGTGGAAACGCGCTCCCGGATCTGATCCGCCTCCTCGGTCCGGCCCAGCTGCCGCGCGCGCTCGGCGCGGCGCAGGAGCTCCTTGCCGCCGCGCTCGGGCTGGTCCGCGCGCATCGCGATCTCGACGTACTTCTCGGAGAGATCGAAGTTGTCCGCGGAGAGCTTGATCACCTCGTCCAGCACGTCGAGGGCCGCGTCGTGATCCTGGCGGCGGATCGAGCCTTCGGCGAACTCGAGGTAGTGGATCTGAGCGTCGCCGTAGAGCCCTTCCTTGGCGTAGAGCTCTCCCAGCGTGCGATGGATGGCGAGATCTTCCTTGGAGATGCGGAGGATCTTCTTGCAGACCGCGATGGCGTTCTTGTAGAGCTCGGTCTTGGCGTACTCGTCGATCGCCTGGCGGTAGCGCCGCACCGCCTCCTGCATCGAGCCGCGCTTGGCCAGGAGGTCCGCCACGACGATGAAGTCGTACGGATCCTTGTCGCCGCCCTCGAAGAGCTTCTCGTACTCGGCGATGGCGCCTTGGACGTCGCCCTTCTGGACCAGCTGCTGAGCCTTCTTCTTGATGGCGGCGCTGCGATCCACGATAGGTCTAGCTCCCGGTCGTGACGAGTTCCATGTCAGGCGGCCCGCATCCTACGGTCGACCTCGGCCACGCAGGTCTGGTGCAGCTCCTTCGCCGTAGCCAGCGCCCGCTCGATCCGCGCCTCGAAGTCCTGGCGCTCGGCCTCGGGCACGTCGCCCAGATTGATCCGCACGTTCAACGCCGCGCCCTCGGCGCCGCTCCGCGCGAGCCACGCCGCCACGCCCGCGTCGCTGACGGCGTTCTTGTTTCCATAGGTCGCGACGTCCCGCGCGACGTGAAGCGCCCGCACGCAGGTTTCCGCCGTGCGGAGGGGCACGCTCGTCGCGTTCCGCGCCGCGTCGATCAGCGATCGCTCCCGCAAGGCGACCTCCTCGGGCGTGCGTTGGGAGAGCCGCGAGGCGCTCCGGAAGCTCTCGTAGGCCCGCGCGTCCTCCTGCACCAGGTCGAAGAGCTCCCGCCGCAGCGCTTCCGCCTGCGCCTCGGCCTCGCGCATCCGCGCGTCGTGCTCCGCGTACTTCGGTTTTCCGATCGTGAGCCGCGCCACCATCGTGGCCAGCGCGGACGCCAGGGACCCCGCGAGCGCGGCCACGCTGCCCCCGCCCGGCGTGGGCGCGGACGAGGCCACCTCGTCCAGGAACTCCTGAACGCTCTGCTCGGCCGCGCCGATCCTCCGGGCGAGCCGGTTCTCGAGGATCTGATCCCGCGAGAAGTTCTCGATCTTGAGATAGTGCTCGGCCACGTCGATCAGGGCGTCCTGCACCACCAGCCCGACCACCTCGCTCCCCACGATCGGGACGCCGTACCGGTCCGCTTCGTCCCGGATCAGGGCGAAGACACGGTGGATCGGCGTGCCCCACGTGTTCACGAGGTTCATCGAGATCTG
>Ga0070695_100002650_pt1 | contig 10348 bp, 5 predicted proteins | sample KBSK1252metaG_FD_65471 | JGI IMG/M metagenome (GOLD analysis project Ga0070695, IMG submission 65471) | Corn, switchgrass and miscanthus rhizosphere microbial communities from Kellogg Biological Station, Michigan, USA - KBS K1-25-2 metaG | ecosystem: Host-associated > Plants > Roots >...
CGCAGGCCCCGGTCGGCGTCGCCTACGTCATCGTCAACGGCCAGGTCGTGCTCGACAACGGCAGGATGACGGAGGCGCGACCGGGACGGGGAATCAGGCGCGGTTAATTTTTGCCGCGCCTGGTGAGATTGCAGATTGCAGATTTTAGATTGCAGATTGATTGTTGATTGGATTCATTGGGGTCTTTGCTGACTCGATCGGACGGCATGTACGGGGCATCGCCTGTGCAGATGCTGTGTCCGTGGATTCTCAAAAAGACCTGCTCAAAGCGCGGACAAAGAAATTCGCGTTGGACGTTCTGAGGTTCGTTCGCACACTCCCCGCGACCGACGAATGCCGGGACATCGGTGGGCAGCTTCGACGTTCCGGCACCTCAGTCGGCGCGAACTATCGAGCGACGTGTCGATCCCGATCGCGCCCAGAGTTCATTGCACGCATCAATGTGGCTCTGGAAGAAGCTGATGAATCCGCGTTCTGGCTCGAAGTGATCGCCGAGGGCGGCCTGATGACCGGCGGTTCGGCGATGGAGCTGCTGGACGAAGCGAATCAGCTGTGCGCCATCTTCACCGCATCCGGGAATACGGCGACCGAGGCAGAACGGCGAGGCGATCCAGATCCGAGGCGCCGGCGCCACAATGAACAGCGGCGCCAATAGTCCCAATTGACCCAATCAATCTGCAATCTGCAATTTGCAATCTGCAATGCAGATCACGACGCCGAGTTGATTTTCAGATCGAGCGTCTTCGTCTCCCCTTCATCGAGCGACAGTCTGGACGCCTTCGTCCGGATGCGCTCGAGGAACTCGGGATCGCCGGATTCGCCCGTGTCGAGGCGATCGAGCGCGATGATGTAGTAGTCGCCGGGCGGCAGGCCGCTGATCTTGAACCGGCCGTCCTGGTCGGGGCGCCCCAGGCCCTGATATCGCGTGTTGCCGGTCCAGCGTGCCGTGTCCTGCGCGAAGACGAGCGTCGAGTAATCCTTCAGTGTTTCGCCGCGCGCGTTGGTGACGAGACCGGAGATCGTCGTCAGTTTGTTGGTCAGCTCGACTTCGAGTACGCCGATCTCGGAGTTGCCTTTGATCTCGAATCCGGCATCGGTCACGTCGGTGGCATTCAACCGGACCGAGCGGATGGCCCATCCCATTGCGGAGGGCCCCAGGCTGAGGCGATAGACGCCGGGCGACGACTTGAGCTCGAACGTCATGTCGTCCTGCACGGGCGCAGGCGCCACGCCCATCATCGGCATCGGCTGCGCGGGAAGCGCCGACACCATCAGCCGTGACGGCAGGGAAGACATCGCCGCCGGATCGGCCACGACGCGTCCGCGCACGATCGTCGGTCTGGCGGCGACGAGCCGCAGGTCGGTGATGTCCTCGGTGCCCACCGTGATGTGTGCGATCGCGACCTCCGCGTCCATCGGATTGCCCATCTGCTGCGCCCGCATGACGTAGTCGCCCGGCGAGACGCCGTTCAGACTGAACGTGCTGTCGGGCCGGATCATCGCCGCCATGTTGGAGAAGCCGAGGCCCGACGATTGCGTGAACATCAGCATGCCGCTCATCGGACGGCCCTGCGAATCGACGACCGTGCCGGTGACGCGCACCGCTTTCACCGGCTTCATCGTCATCACCACGTCGCTGACTTCAGTACCGACGGCAATGGTCAGGCGCTGCGCCTGCGCCACGTCGATCGTGCCGGGGAAGAACATCGGCGCGTAGCCGGTGCGCTCTTCGTTGGCCGGACCCATCGGATTCTGCGCGCGCCACGTCGCCTGGAGGTAGTACTGGCCTGGCGGAACGCCGAAGATCCGGAACTCGCCCAGGTCGTTGGTCGCCGCGGTCCGCCCGGCCGGCACGAGACGGCGCTGCCCCTGCAAGTACTGGAATCGCTGCGGCGCGACGAAGACCTCGGACAGCGGTTCGCCGAACTCGTCGAGAATCCGTCCCGTGATGACGGCGCCGCGCGGCAGCGAGAAGTCGACGCGCTCGATCGTCTGGTTGTCGAGGATCTGGATCGGCTTGCCGAGTTCGGTCGGCCGCGTCTGCCCGTACTGCATGGACACGTAGCTGCCCTTGTTCGCCATGATGGTGTAGCGGCCCGCGCGCACCTCTTTGAATTCGTAGGCGCCCTGCGCGTCCGTTGTCGCCAGCCGGTTTTCCAGCGCGATCGATCCGAAGAAATTCACGGGCCCGCCCGCCGGCGCCTCCCGCTGCTGCATGATGCGCACCTGCGCCTTGCGCAGGGGCTGACCGGTGTCGGCGGCGAACACGCGGCCGCGCAGCGTCGCCGTGCCCGGCGGCTGATCGGCGGCGGCGTTCGGCTGCGGCATGCGTGCGCCGGGCTGAGGCATCTGCGTCGGAAAACCGGGCGGTTGCTGCGCCGTAAAAACCGTCTGCGTCACGGCTGGCGTAGACGGACCGTGGGGCGGACACGCGGGTCCGCCCCTACAGGTCTCGCCGTGGGGCGGACACGTGGGTCCGCCCCTACAGGTCTCGCCGTAGGGCGGACACGTGGGTCCGCCCTTACAGGTGTAGGGGCCGACCCATGTGTCGGCCCCGATGACGCACAGGACGAAGCCGACAATCATCCGCGCCATGATCACCTCGCCACCTTCAAATCGACCGTCTTGCGCTCGCCGTCGGCAATCGTCACGCGCGTCGCACGCTCGCGAAGCTGAGCGAGGACATCCGGATCGTTCCACTCGCCCGGCTCGATGTCCGTGACCGCGACGATGAAGTAGTCGCCCGCGGGAACGTTCACCGTGTACACGTTGTTGGCGTTCGGCCGGCCCGCGCCCGTATAGCGCGTCTGCGAGGCCCAGCGCTGCGCGTCCTGCGCGAACATCACGACCCAGGCGTCGCGCGCCGGCTGTCCGTTCTCGTCCACGACGCTTCCTGTCGCGCCCGACGGTTTCGTCGTCATCTCGACCGCCACGTCGGAAACGATCGCGTTGGGCGGCAGGTCGATCCCCGTGTCGGTCACGTCGATGCCGTTGAGCCTCACCGCGTGGAGATGCCAGGTGTCGAGCTGTCCCATCAGACGGATGTTGTAATGTCCTGCCGGCGCCTTCAGCTCGAACGTGAAGTCGTCGTTCAGACGGGCCGGTCCGCCGCCGCCCATCATCGGTTCGCTCGAGGACGCGGCCAGTTGCAGCGTCGATGCCCGCGGCGGCGTGGCGCCGCGCTCGACCAGGACCCGGCCGCGGATCGTCGAGGGCCTGGTGGCTATCAATTCGACATCAGTGATGTCGCCGTCCGTCACCGTGACCGGCGTCACCGCCGTTTGATCGAGGCCCGGCATGCCAATCCGGAGGATGTAGTTGCCCGGCGTGATTCCGGTGAGCGTGAAGCCGCCATCGGGGCGAACCTGCGCCGGGCTCCGCATCGCCATGGCCATCATGCCCATCCGCTCCATCGCCACGACCATGGCGCCGGCGAGCGGCTTGCCTTCCGCGTCCAGCGCCTTGCCGGTGATCCGCGACGTGCGCACCGGCAGCAGCGTCATGTTCACGCCGTTGATCGTCTGGCCGGCGGCGATCGTCAGACGCTGAGCTTCGGCGACGCTGCCTGTGCCCGGGTAGTACGTCGGCGAATATGCCGATCGGTCATCGGTCGCGCCGCCCATCATGAGGTTTCGGAGCGTCGCAGTTATGTAGTACTGGCCGGGAGCGAGCCCGTAGATGCGATAGTCGCCGAGATCGTTGGTCTCCGCCGGCCGTCCGCCGGCCGGCATCATCCGGCGCTCGCCGTTGAAGAACTGCGAGCGCATGGCCATTACCTGCACGTCGGTGACCGGATCGCCGAACTCGTCGACGATGTGTCCGGTGATCGCGCCCGTGCGCTGCAGCACGAAGCTGATGTTCGCGAGCGTCTGGCCGTCGGCGAGCTCGATCACCTTCCCCTGACCCTGCGGCCGTGTCTGTCCGTACGCGACGCGGACGTAGTTCGGCTTGGACGCGGAAAGCGTGAATTTTCCCGCCGGAAGGCCTGTCAGCTCGTACCGGCCGTTGGCATCCGTCGTGGCGGTCTTGCCGGCCGGCGACTCGGCTGAGCCGATTCGGATATCGACTCGCGAGACGGGCGCATTGCTTCCGTCGGCGACAACGCGGCCGCGGATCGTGGCCGTGCCGGTTTTCAGCGGCACGTCGCGCCCCGGCCCGACTTGCACCGCCAGTGGAGGTGGAGGAGGTGGTGGAGGCGGAACCTGCGCGCGCGCCACCGATGCGACCAGGAGGAGCCAGACGCTCACGGCACACATTCGCCGCATACGCGAACCTCGCTTGTCGAATCTTAGACGCCCGAAACCGATTTGTGGCCTAGGTGCGTGCTTGAAACCATCTCGTTCTGCCGGCGCCGACACATGGGTCGGCCCCTACCTTGAATCGAGTTTACGTCCGGCGCCGAGTTGATCGAAATTCATGATCGCGTTGTAGACGAGGAAGTAGCTGCCCAGCGTCTCGCCGCGCCAGATCGGGTTGTTCGAGAAGATGACGACGTGCCCCTTGTCCAGCGTCGCATCGACAACCGCCGGATGCTGCGCGATCTCGGAGCCGTTTTCGACCAGTCCCGACACGAGCAGCTCGCGGTTGTCGGCGTAGCGCAGCACGACGCGCGGCCGCGCCGATGGCGGAATGACGTTGATGCCGTTGCGCAGCTGCTCGTCGGTGACCGGCGTCGCCTGCCACGCGTCGACGCGCGGCTCGGGCGTGATTTCCGCGCCGAGGCGCCCCTGCGGCACGTCGGGATCGTCGGCCGTCCCGCGCCCCGTCGGCCGGTTGCCGCCGTCGTCCGGCCCGAGCCGCCGCCCGCCGCGGCCGCCGTAGATGTTCGACACGTTGATGATCGGTCCGTTGTCGCACCAGAGGCCGAGGTTGTCGGTGTAGCCGTACGCGATCGGGCTCGTGGCGTCGACCATCTTCGAGCGCACGACGCTGCCGACGATGCGCAGCCGCTGCCGCGCCGCGATCGAAACGCCCGGCGTGAAGCCGGTGCCGACGGCCAGGTCGGTCGTGTCCATCGACGTGATCAGCAGACCGCCCTTGCGCACGAAATCCTGGAGATGCGCGACGCCCATCCAGCCGAGGCCCGGCCGCATGTCGTCGGTCTCGTCTTCGGATCCGAGGTTCGGCGTCTCCGGCGTCTTCTTCCACGGCAGCGGGTTGCCCCACATCGGCATGCCGTTGACGATCGCGTCGGTGCCGCGGCCGACGGGCGGAAAGACGATGACGTCGAACTTCGCGTTGAGGTTGTTGTCGGCAGCCGCGTCCTGCGTGCTGATGTAGGTGAACGGCACCTTCGCGAGATCGAACGCCTGGCGCCACCACCCTTCCGTCTGCGTCGTCGCCCAGGTGTGCATGATCGCGATGCGAGGCGCGCGGATCGGATGCGTTTTCACGGTCGGCGCCGCATTGACGGCGACGATGTTCAAGCCGAGCTCGCTCGCGGCGCGCTGCATGTCGGCGGCGCTAGGGCCCTGCAGGTCGCCAGCGGCGACGCTCTTTAAAATAAAAGTCCCCCGGGAGAATTTTTTGTCCTCCGCCTCGAACGGCTCCTCGGCCGCCTCGAACGCGGCGTCCTTGAACCGGTAGCGCAGCGTGATGAGCGCATTGTCGGCGTTGTGGTTGACCAGAAAGATCGATTCAGCGCCTGCCCTGAGCGAAGTCGAAGAGGTGACGCCGCCGTTCACGCGGACGTCGGTGATCTTTTCCGAGAGCGCGTCGAGCACCTTGATGTCGGCGACGCGGACGGCCTGCACGTTGAACAGCTCGGGGAACGTCCAGCCGGTATCGTCGTACGGCGTGCGCTGCGGATCGTTCGGGCTCCAGTACTGATAGTCGAGCAGCGAGTCGGCGATGCGGCTGTACGGTTGATCCATCCGGACTATGTAGGTGCCGGCCGGGAAAGTCCTCGTCGTCGGCTGCGGTTTCGCGTCCTGCTTCTCCTGTTTATCCTGTTTATCCTGCGAATCCTGGACGTTAGGCCCACCCGCCAGACCTGACCCATCAGACCCATCCGTCGTCGTCGTCGAGGGACGCGGCGGCGTTTTTTTCGACGGGACGGTCACGGTGAACGATGACGTCGCGCGCATGATCTCGACGCCTTGCTTCTGCAGCACGCGCAGCAGGTCCGCCTGCGCGCCGGGCCGCGGATCGTCGGCGGGGAAGACGTACGCCGCGGGGCCTTCGATCTTCGCTTTGAGGATCGAGCGCTTGCTCTTCGTGTAGAAGTTCCGCAGGAAGAGCTGTTTGTTCGCGGCGAAGTAGTGGAGCGACGTCAGCAGACCGGTCTGCTGATAGTTGTTGTTGTTGCGCTGCGACCAGACCGTCTTCGGGAGCGGCGGATTCTGCTTGTACCACGTGCGCGCGTAATCGTTGGGCTGCAGCGTGCGTTCGACCGTGTCGGCGCCGCCGTTGCCGAACGTTTCGTACAGCCGGCTGATGCCGTTGTGCAGCGCGGCGATGAACATCAGGTAGCCGGGCGACCAGGTGTCGAAGTTCCCGTGCGTGAAGACGCCGGGCATCCCGAACTTCGTCATCTCGGAGACGTTGTTCCAGCCGATCATCTGCCACTCGTCGGCGAGAATCGGATCGATCCACGCGTTGTAGGGACCGTCGCCGACCGTGTTGTCGTAGAGATACGGCACCGACTCGTGGAGGTCGTGCAGCACCTGCGGGTGCCACTGGATATAGGTCTTCATCACGTTCTCGGTGAGCTTCAACGTGACGCCCATCGCGTCGCGATTGTTGTCGTGCGCGACGTACTTGCCCCAGTACACGAGGCCCGGCCAGTTCTTGCCCGGGTTCGCGAGGTGCCACTTGTAGATGTCGACCATCTTGTTGCGGCCGTCGACTTCGACGACCGGCGTGATGAGCGTGATGAGGTTGTCGCGAATCGACTTGATGTACGCGTGGTCGTCGACGGCGAGGCGATACGCGAGCTCCATCACCGCGGTTGGCGAGCCGGTCTCGGGCGAATGGATCGTGCCGGTGATGTAGTAGACCGGTACGGCGCCGTCGAGCAGCTTCTCCGCTTGCGCGTCATCCATGTTGATCGTGCGCGGATCGGCGAGCTTCGCGAGGCGGTCGCTGTTCTGCTGCAGCTTCGCCATGTTCGCTTCGGACGTCACGGCGACCGCGATCATCTCGCGGCCTTCTTCCGTCTGCCCGATCGAGTACACCTTCACGCGCGGGCTCGCTTTCTCGAGCATCCGCATGTACTGGTAGACCTCCTCGGCATAGGGCAGCTTGCCCGGTGCGCCGGCGACGTCGCCCAGCACCGCCTTCGGCGTCGGCACGGTCTTCGACGCCGGCAGATAATCCACGAGCGGTGAGGTGAAGAAGGGCTGCGTCGTGTACTCCTTGATCTTCTTCGTGTAGTCCTCGTCGATCGCGATCTTCGGATCGCGGGCGAACGGCTGCTGCGCGGCGAGCGACACGGAAACGAGGCCGGCGAACGCCAGCAGCACGGCGAGCTTCTTCATGAAATCCTCACAGGGGCTTGGCGAAACTTTGTGATCTTAGCTCACTCCGCGCGGCGCCTATCCCGCGGGAAACATTGACGGCGGCAATCAGGAAGCGCGCCAGCGAATACAGCAGCACGAGCGCCAGCCCCGCGAAGAACCAGGACTGCAGCGGCCGGCTGGCGTACGCCACGAAGAACACGAGCCAGATGGCGACGAGCGGCCACACCTCGCGGTGCCACTGTGGACGGCTGGCCCACTCGGCGTCCGGACGCTGCTTCGCGCGCCGCACGAGGGCGCATCCGGCGTAAAAGAGCAGACCGACGGCGACGACGGCCGGGTAGCCGCCGGGACCGTCGATGTTGGCGCCCGAAATGGCGATCGTCAGCAGCGCGACGCAGATGAAATGAATCGTTTGCGATGCGATGAATGCCGTGAACGTCGCGACATCCAGGCGTCGTGCGCCGGCAATCACTGGCAGGGCGGCCTTTTCATGGCCGCCAAGGCGCCGCGCCGCCACGAGAAGACTCGCCGAGAGGATGACCGCCGACACGCGGGCCGTTGCACGCACAAGCAGCGCCGCGAGGCCGGCGTCGATGGACATGGGGGTATCTTAGACGCGAGATGAACGAATGACTTCCTTGATTACCGGCGCGTCGAGCGGGATTGGCCTCGAGCTGGCCCGCGTCTTCGCGGAACACGGTTACGACGTCGTCCTCGTCGCGCGCAGCGAAGCCAGGCTGCAGACGCTCGCCGCGGAACTGCAGACGAAAGGCGTCCGCGCGCAGGTCATCGTCAGCGATCTGTCCGCGCCCGGCGGCGCCGCGCTGGTCGCGCAGCGTGTCGCCGATCTCGGGCTCACGATCGACGTGCTCGTCAACAACGCCGGCCACGGCACCTACGGACCGTTTCTCGAAACGCCGTGGGAGACCGAGCTGAGCATCATTCAGGTCAATATCGTGGCGCTGACGGAGCTGACCAAGCGTCTGTTGCCCGCGATGGTTGCGAGGAAGAGCGGACGGATTCTCAACGTCGCGTCCACGGCGGCGTTTCTCCCAGGCCCGTTGATGGCCGTGTACTACGCAAGCAAAGCGTACGTGCTTTCGTTCAGCGAGGCGATCGCGAACGAGCTCGCAGGCAGTGGCGTCACCGTGACCGTGCTCGCGCCGGGACCGACGGAGTCAGGATTTCAAACGGCCGCCGCGCTCGGGGAATCCAAGCTCGTGGCCGGGCGGAAGCTCCCGACGTCGCGCGAAGTCGCGCGCGCCGCGTACGCGGGCGTGATGGCCGGCAAGCCGCTCGTGGTGCCCGGCCTCATGAACAAGCTCACGATCCAACTCCCACGATTCACCCCGCGGCGAATGGTGGCGTCGATGGTCCGCAACGTCCAGGAGCGGCGGCGGTAGCGCGGGCCTTTCAGGCGGCGAGCCTGAAATGGCCGGCCTACGAGAGCGCGGACGCGAGCTCGCGAACGTTCGCGAGTTTCTCGACCGACTCGATCGTCTCGAGCGCACGGCGGATGCGGTCGGCCGGCAGCACGAGGCTCGCGCAGTCGGTGAACTTCGCGTGCAGGTCGGCGCGGCTGAACGGATTCTCCGGGCCTCCGCGGTAGCGCTCGTCGGACGCCTGCTTGAGCGTCCGGCCGTCCTTCAGATCCACTTCGACGATGCTGCGCATCTTGTCGAAGCCGCGCGCTTCGATCTCGCGATCGAACACCGTGTCGACGCGCGTCATCATCGCCTGCACCGGCGCCGACGCGACGAACTCGTCGGTGAACTCGCGGATGCCGGCGCGCCGCCGCAGGACGATCGCCGACATCATGAACGGCAGGCAGAACTTCGCTTCGAGCTCGGTCTTCGCCGTCTTGTAGCGCAGCGGGTTCAGGATGTTCGATCCCGCGCGGACGCGCGCGCGCACGACCTGGTCGGGCTTCACGTCGTGGTCGGTCACCAGCTTCAACATCGCATCCATCGTCGGATGCCCGAGCGAGCCGCACGGGTACGGCTTGACCGAGACGCCGGGGTCGACGATCGAGAACGGGTTGCCGAGCGCTGGGACGATACGTGGCACATCAGCGCCACCACCCAGCACCTGGAAGAATCCCCAGTCGCCGTCGAGCGGTTCGTCGCCGGCAGTAAATCCGCGTGACGCGAGTTCCGCGGCGGTGACGCCGTTCTCCGCCGCGCGTCCGGCGTGAAGCGGCTTGGTCATCGATCCGAAATTCACGCGGATGCCGCTGCTCATGCTCGCGGCAATGCCGAGCGCATGCGAGATCTGTGACCTCGACAGCTTCAGAAGCCTGGCCGCGCTCGCGACCGCACCGAACGTCCCGATCGTCCCGGTGCTGTGGAATCCGCGCAGGTAGTGGTCCGGCTTGATCGCCTCGGCGACCTTGCACTCGACTTCAAACCCAATGAGAAACGTCTCGAGAAACGTGCGGCCCGATACGTTGAGCCGTTCGCCGACGGCAAGCGTCGCCGCCAGCACCGGAACCGTCGGATGCGTTAGCAGGCCGAACACGCGGTCGGGCGTGGTCGACAGCTGGGTGTCGTCGTAGTCCATCGCGTGGCCGCTCGCGCCATTGGCGAGCGCGGCGTGCGCCGCGGTCGCGGTGATCCTCTCCGGTCCAAGAATCGTCGATCCGCTCTGCGCGCCGGCCGCCTTGATGTACTCGCGCACGATCCCGCTGCCGCGGACGGTCGCGCCGGCGAGGACGACGGCAAAGCCGTCGATGAGGCAGCGCTTGGCCTCCGTCACCGCGCGCGGTGGCATGCGATCGAACGACGCATTGGTGATGAAATCGACGACCGCCTTCGTCGTTCCGGCTGGATAGTTTTTGGCCGGCGACGGCTGCGCTCCCGACGCGGAGGACGTTTCACTCTGCCGTGAAT
>Ga0070695_100002652_pt1 | contig 10348 bp, 9 predicted proteins | sample KBSK1252metaG_FD_65471 | JGI IMG/M metagenome (GOLD analysis project Ga0070695, IMG submission 65471) | Corn, switchgrass and miscanthus rhizosphere microbial communities from Kellogg Biological Station, Michigan, USA - KBS K1-25-2 metaG | ecosystem: Host-associated > Plants > Roots >...
CATGGTCCGGGCCGGCGAGTTGTTGCGGTGGTCGCTGAGCATTCGCGCCATCGAGGACATCGCGGCCGGATCCACGATCGGCCTGGCGCGACGATGGCCCTACGATGGTGGGCTTGCGCAATGGCAAGATCCCGCCGGCCGCAACTTCGTCGCGGCAACTGGGCCCGCCACTGCCGCCGTTGCCATCGAAGCCATGCGGCGCGAGGACTGGCATCCCTTCGATCATGCCTTATTGCTCAGGCTGGCGGGCGGTCTCGCGCCCGGCGACGAACTCAGCGTGACGTACGGCGCCCCGCCCTCTCCCGGTTTCGAGGCTCAAACCTTCATCGAGGCCGCATCGGCGCTGCAGATCTTCATGCAGCCGGCCGCCGGCGCCTGGCAGCCGTTAACAAGGATCACGACGAACGTCGTGGGTGGCGCACCTCACCGCCTGGCTGCGATTGCGCCGAGCATTCTCGGGACAGGCGAGACGTTCGAGCTGATCGTGCGGCTCGAGGATATCTGGGGCAACCCCGCAACCGGCGAGACCATCGACGTCTTGACCTCCTGCGGGGCCGCCGCGCCAATCAACACCGAGCACGGCGCCGTGGCGCGGCTGCGGCTGGGACCTCTGCCCGAAGGTGTTCATCGCATCGAGGTGGCCGACCGCGCCCAGCGCCTCACGGCTGTCGCCAATCCGATCCGATGCGTTGCGGAGCCGCAGCATCGGCTCTACTGGGGTGACCTGCACGCCCAGTCCGCCAATGGCTGCGGTGCTCAGACCATTGCCGACTACTTCGCGTTCGCACGCGACTTTGCAGCGGCGGATTTCGCCGGACATCAGGGCAATTGCTTTTTGCTGTCCAGCACCGACTGGGAGGAGAGCAAGGAGATCACCAGGCGCTGCAACGAGGATGGCCGCTTCGTCACTCTTTTGGGCTACGAATGGTCCGGCGAGACCGCGCTCGGCGGTGACCACAACGTCTATTTCCCCGACGACACCGGCGAGCTGCGCCGCTGCAGCCATCGCCACGTAGCCGACACCTCTGATCTTGGCACCGACCTAAGCCACGTCACCGATCTGCACGCGCACGTGCGCGGCAGAAACCTTTTGCTGGTGGTGCATGTGGGTGGGCGTACATCAAATCTTGCGTGGCACGAGCCCAGCACAGAGCGCCTGCTTGAGGTGCATTCGACACACGCCACCTCGGAGTGGTTCCTGTTCGACGCGTTGCGCCGGGGCTACCGGTTGGGTGTGGTCGGTGGCAGCGATGGCGTCGACGGCCGACCCGGCGCGAGCCATCCGGGACGCATGTCGGTGCGCAACCTGCGCGGCGGCCTGGCGGCCGTGAAAATGCCGGCCCTCAGCCGTGCCCACCTTTGGACCGCATTGCGCGAGCGTGCCACCTATGCCACCACCGGTCAGCGCATTTTGCTTGAAGTCGACGTGGAAGGGTGCAGTTTCGGAGAGGTGGGTGCGGCGACCGCGGCCCCGCGCATCGCGGTCAGCGTGGAGGGTACGGCGCCGCTGACCTCGGTGGAAATATTTCGTGGCTCAGAGCCAATATTCGCCGTGCCGATCAGCGCGGTTGACGGGGCGCCTTCGAGGCGCCTGCGCCTGTCGTGGTTTGGCGCCTCCGCGCCCGGCAACTGGTCGCGCGCACGCTTGCACTGGGAGGGGCGGGTCGAGGTGGCCGGTGGCCGGCTGCTGTGGGCCGGTGACTGGGAAGCCGATACGCCGGCCGAAGGGATCACGGCCTGGACGGCGACGAGCCTGACCTTTCGCTCAATCACGGCGGGCAACTGGAACGGCATCGAAATGGAGCTTGAGGAGCGGCCGGAAACGGTGATCAGCTTCGCCAGCGGGGACCTGGCCGCCGCGTTTGCGCTATCCGTGCTTGCGCGCGCACCGCTGCAGCGCCAGTGGGAGCAGCCCTACCGCCTGGTGCGTCTTGAGCGCCTGCCGCGCCTGCCGGCGGCGCTGGGCTGGACGGGAGCGTTCGTTGATAGCGAGGCGCCGCCGGGCGAGCATGCCTATTGGGTGCGCGTGCGCCAGGACGACGGCGGCTGTGCCTGGTCTAGTCCGGTTTACCTGAGGGTTGGTTGATGACCAAGCCGGTGCGCCTCGACAACCCCGTCATCGAGATCGTCGATGTCAGCAAGCGCTATCAGACCGAGGGGGCGACCGCGGTCAACGTGCTCGATCACATCAATTTGTCGATCAGGGAAAACGAGTTCGTGGTGCTGCTTGGGCGCAGCGGCTGCGGAAAGACGACACTGCTCAACGTCATTGCCGGGTTGACGCCGGTCAGCGAGGGAGAGGTGCGCGTCAACGGCGAGCGGGTGGCCGGCCCGGGCAAGGGTAAGGGCATGGTCTTCCAGCAAAACGCCCTGTTTCCCTGGCTGACGGCGAAGCGCAATATCGCCTTCGCCGCCATCAATCGCGGCCTCACCCGCAAGCTGGCGGACAATCTCGCCAGTGATCTGCTCAACCTTGTCGACCTCGCCGGAGCGGGCGACAAATATCCCTTCGAGCTTTCGGGCGGCATGCAGCAACGGGTCGCGATCGCTCGTGCACTAGCACTCGACCCTAAGATACTGCTGATGGACGAGCCGTTCGGTGCTCTCGACGAGTTGACGCGCAACGAGATGCAAGACGAGCTCCTGCGCGTGTGGTCGGCGCGGCGCAAGACGCTGGTGTTCGTGACGCACAGCATCTGGGAAGGGCTGATGCTGGCCGATCGGGTGATTGTGATGTCGCCGCGGCCCGGCCAAATCTTGCTGGAACGGCGCATCGAGTTGCCGCGTCCGCGCAGCCGCACGGATTTGACGCTGCTGGCGACATACGACGAGATCTGGGCGGCGCTCGACCACAAGACCCTGACGGCGATGCCAGCGAGGAAGGCGGCGTCATGACGCACCGGGGGTATCGACGCCTGGGGGACGCCGCCGTCCCGGGCGTCATCCTGATCGCGTTTGTGGCAGGCTGGGAGGCGGTGGTGGCGCTCGGATGGGTGCGACCGATTCAGGTTCCGCCACCGTCCCGAATTGTCGCCAGTGCGTTGGAGCTGGCGCTGGACGGTTTTCCGGCCGGCACGCTGTTGGGCGAGCACGTCGGCATTACTTTCCTGCGCATCCTGACCGGCTACGCATTGGCACTGGCCCTGGCGATGCCGCTCGGCCTGCTGATCGGATCAAACCGCACACTTGATGCGGCGACCGCACCGATCGTGACCTTCTGCCGATCGGTGGCGACGCTCAGTCTGCTACCGTTGGCGGTGGTCTGGTTCGGCGTGGGGGAAGCCTCCAAGGTTTTCCTGATCGGCTACGGATGCTTCTGGGTCATGTTGTCCAATACCATCGCCGCCATCAAGCTGGTGGATCCCGTGCTGATCTCGGCGGCGCGGACCATGGATACGCCGCCCGCCCACATTTTCTTCAAGGTGGCGCTGCCCGCCGCCTTGCCGCGCATGGTGGCTGGGGCGCGGGTGGCGCTGGGCGTCGGCTTCATGGTGATTGTCGGCGCCGAGATGATCGGCACCACGCGGGGGCTTGGTGCACTCATCATGGAAGCGCGCACCTTTTACCGCAGCGACATAACCGTGGTCGGCATGTTCGTGATCGGCGCCATCGGGCTGGCGTTGTCCTGGGGACTGACGTGCGCCGAGGCTTGGCTGCTGCCCTGGGAGCGGCGACAGCAGGAGCGCGACCCATGAGGCCGCGCGCAAGGCTGTCAGAGCGCCTGGCGGGCATGCTCAGCGTGATCGTAATGCTCACAATTTGGGAGCTGGCGAGCCGCTTTGGGTGGCAGGATCCGCAAATTCTGCCGGCTCCCAGCGAGGCCCTCCTCGCGGCGGCACGGCTACTCGGCCCCTGGGACTTGGCCCAGCACGTTGGCATCAGCCTGTTTCGCATCCTCGCCGGATTCGGGTTGGCCGCGGTGGTCGGCGTGTCGCTCGGCATCGTACTCGGCTGGTCGCCGCTGGCGGCGCGCTGCCTGCGGCCCTTCGTCGAGGTGCTACGGCCTATCCCACCGCTGGCGTGGTTGCCGCTTGCCATTATCTGGTTCGGTCTGGGTGAGCCCTCCAAGGTGTTCGTGATCTTCCTCGGCGCGTTCTTCCCCATCTTCACGAGCGCGTGGCGCGGCATGACCATGGTATCGCCGACCCTGATCCGGGCCGCGCAAACCATGGATGTGGACGGCGCACGTCTGCTCTGGCAGGTGGCGATCCCGGCGACGCTGCCCGACATTGCCGCGGGGCTGCGGGTCGGGTTCGGGCTCGCCTTCGGTATCCTGGTGGCGGCCGAGCTGATCGCCGCCAAGAGCGGGATGGGCTACCTGATTATGGAAGCGCGACAGCTCGGCCAACTCGGCATCGCCATCTTCGGCATCTTCCTGATCGGCGTCGTGAACCTGGTGGCCGACCATCAGCTGGCGCGTGCCGTGCGCGCCACCGTCGGCCGCTGGAGCAACGTCTAGAGAATGGGTCAACACGAGGTGAGGAGTATTGGCATGAACAGGCGATCCTTTCTGGCGACCGGCGCCGCGCTCGCGACCGGCTGGGGCCTGCCAAAAGTAGCGTTCGCCAAGGGTGAGGTGGAGATCACCAAACTGAGCCTAGGCTTCGGCCTCGACCCCGTGTTCGCCCCCCACATCGTGGCCATGGAGAAGGGTTGGCTGAAGGACGCCGGCTTCGCGGAGGTCACGACTGCGACGTTCACGGGTGGAGCGCTGGCGGGCGAGGCGCTGATCGGCGGCAACATCCAGCTTTGGACGCCGGGCAATCTGCCGCCCATTTCGATGGTGCACACGGGCATCCCCATCGTCGTGCTCGGCACCAACTGCGTCGCGGCGGCTGCCGACAATCTGGTTGCCCGGGCGGATGCCAACGTCAAGGCGCCCGAGGATCTCTACAACATCAAGATCGCCTTGCTGGCCGGCTCAACGGCCAACGCCGTGCTGTCCGGTCTTGCGCGGCACTATGGGCTCGACGAGAAGAAGCTGCAGGTCGTCAACATGCCGCCACCCGAGCAACTGGCGGCGCTGAAGACCGGCACTGTGCAGGCGCTGCTGTGCTGGCAACCCTGGGGCCACAACGCCTTGGCGCTCGGCAATACGACGCTCGTGCACTCCGGTGTCGCCAGCGGCTTTGAGAAAAACAAAGGCGCAGCGGTACGCATCTCCGCCACGCGCTCTTTGTTCGTGGCGAGCCAGGATTTCGTGCGCAAGAACCCCAAGGCCACCAATGCGCTGGTGGCGGCGCTGGTGCGGGCGCAAGGCTACGTTGCCGACCCCGCCAACAAGGGCGAGGTGATCGCACTGGTGGCGGAGAAGACCAAGCAGGATAAGGCGCTGGTCGAAGCGATCTGGCACCAGTACGTCTTCGATCCGACCTTCGATGAGGGCTATGCCGCTGACATGCGGGTCATGACCGGCTACCTGCAAGCTTCCGGACGCATCAAGGAGGCCAAGGATCCGCTCGACTTTACCTATTCGGCGCCGGCCGTCGCCGCGGGCGCGAAAGCGCCTGCGCCAGGCCGCTGGAAGCCTTGAGGAACGGCGCTATGGAGCGCGTGCGGGTTGCCGTCATCGGCGCCGGCTTCATCGCCGACTACCACCTGGCCGCGCTGGCGACGGTGCCGCAGGCCGACGTGTGCGCGATTGCCAGCCGCTCGGCAGGCAAGGCGGAGGCGCTCGCGCGTCGCTGGCGCGTCGCGCTTGCCACCGTCGACGTCGATCGGGTGCTGGAGCGGGCCGATGTCGACGCGGTCATCATCACGACGCCCGATGACACGCACGAGGAGCTGGCGATCCGAGCGTCCAAGGCCCGCAAGGCGGTGCTGCTGCAGAAGCCGATGGCGACGAACAGCGCGGCCTGCCGGCGCATGATCGCCGCCGCCCGCGGCGCCGGCGTCGACCTGCAGGTCAGCTTCATGCATCGCTATTTTGAGGAGGTGGTGCGGACAGGCACCCTGATCGCCGAGGGCGCCATTGGCCGGATCGAGAGCGTACGTATCCGCAATGCCACCCCGGGTCCGGATTGGTCCGACTGGTTCTTCAAGCGCGACCGCATCGGCGGTGGCGCGGTGCTGCAACTCGGTACGCATGGGATCGATCTGGTCGAGCACCTGTTTGGGGCCGTCGACGCGGTCTCGGCGCGCACCGCGACCTTGCGGGCAACGCGTCGCCTGGCCGACGGGCGCGAGCTGCCGGTCGAGAACCCCGACAGCGCCTGGGCGACCTATTCGCTTGCAAGCGGTGCCGTCGCCAGTCACGAGATCTCGATGATCGAGCAGCAGGGCACCGACCGCTTCCGCATGGAGATTTACGGCTCGGAGGGTGTGATCTGGCTGCGCAGTGAACTCGGGGCGCTGAGCCTGGCCCGGAGGCGGGGCGGCAGCGACGGTTGGCTAAAGCCGCCTCTGCCCGAGCCGCCGTTCGGCCAGCGACAGCACCGGCGCTGGCTGCAAGGTCTGCTTGGGGTTGAGCCGCGGGAGGAGACGGCACGGGCAGGTTTGCGCACGCTGCTGGTGGCCGAGGCGATCGAACAATCGTCCGCGGCCGGCGGTGCGCGCACGCCGATCGCAGCGGAGGGCGTATGAGCAAGAAGAACCGCGTTGCCATTCTGAGCTTTGCGCACTATCACGCAAACTTCTGGGCGGAGGCGTTCAAGGCAAGCAACACCACCGATCTCGTCACAATCTGGGACGACGACCACGCGCGCGGGCGGGACGCGGCGCACCGCTTCGGTGTACGCTTCGAGCCGGACCTCGCTCGGGCGCTGTTGCTCTGCGACGCGGTTGCGATCTGCGCCAAGACCATTCAGCATCCCGAGCTGGTGGAGTCGGCCGCGGCCGCCGGCAAGGCGGTGCTTTGTGAGAAGCCGATGGCGGCGGATTTAGCCGGCGCCGATCGCATTGCCGCGGCGGTCGCCGGAAGCGGCATTCTCTACATGCAAAGCTTCCCCAAGCGCCTCGATCCCGTCTCGCACCGGTTGCGCGAGCTGATCAGTAACGGCGAACTCGGCCGCATCCATCTGGTTCGCGTCCGCCATGGTCACGGCTACGGCCTGCAGGATGATTTTAGGGAACGCTGGTACGTGGACCCGCGGCTCGCCGGCGGCGGCGCGCTGCTCGATGAGGGCGTACACGGGGCGGATCTGCTCAACTGGCTGTTCGGTCTTCCCGAGAGCGTGATTGCGACGACCTCGCGGGCGACCTTGCGGCTTACGGTCGAGGACAGTGGTCTCGCCGTGTTCAGCTATGCTGGCGGGATGACCGCCGAGCTTGTCGCAAGCTTCGCGTTCACGGCGGCCGACAGTTCGATCGAGATCTACGGCACCCAGGGCACCGCCCTCGTCTCCGGCGTAGACCTCGCCTCGCGCGACATCACGCCGGCAGGCTTCCTGCGCAGCTATTCGGAAACGGGCGGGGACAAGGCGTGGCGCGTGCACGACGTGGTGCCGCAATTCAAAATCGGGCAATTTCATCACCAGAACGCGCTTACCTTCGGGCTCTGCCTGGCGACGGGCGCCTTGCCGCCCGCCTCCGTGGCCGAGGGGCGCGCGGCGCTGCTCATGATTCTGAAGGCCTATGCGGCCGCCGAGTCGGGTCAGCGACAGCAGTTCGGTTAAGAAAAGCAGGGCACATGCGAGGGAAGGCCGTCGTGCATGTCAAAGGCTAGCGTGTCCGTGGTGATGCTCGGTTGCGGGCAGTTTTCGCGCCGCTACCACCTGCCGACCCTGGAAGGCGATCGGGGAGTTGAGCTTGCCGCCATCTTCGATCCCAGGCCGGCGGCGGCCGTTGCCACCCTGGCGCGGCGCACGGGCGCGGCACTGGTGGATCGCCTCGAGACCCTGCCGAACCCGTCGGGCAAGGTGATGGCGATCGTGACGACGCCGCATACCCTGCACGCTGCGCACGTGCGCTTCGCGCTGGAGCGGAACTGGCACGTACTCTGCGACAAGCCGTTCGTGATGCATCTGGCCGAGGCCGTGGAGCTTGCGGCATTGGCGAGGGCGCGCGGGCTGATCGGCGCGGTCGCCTTCAACCGGCGCTACGACCGCGGCTGTCTCGCCGCCCGCGACATCATTCACTCGGGCCGGATCGGGCGCGTGCGCTATGTGGAGACAGTGCAGCTCGGTTATGAGCGGGCGGGGTGGTTCTTGGAGCCGGCGCTCGGCGGCGGTGGACCCTATACGGGGCGCGCCAGTCACATGGCAGACCTACTGCCTTGGCTGCTCGCGGAACGGCCGACCGAAGTTCGCGCCCGCCTCAGGGGTGATGGTAAGAGTCGCACCGATTATGGGGGCTTCATCGAGTTGCGGTTCGGCGAGATTGAGTGCCGCCTCACCTGCATTGAGGAAGGCTGGCATATGTGGGACGAGGTGAGGATTTTCGGTGAGCATGGACTGATCGAGCTGAGACGCCCGCTGACCGTGCCGATCGGCTGGGAGCTGTGGCACTGGGGCGAGCGCTACCAGCTGCTGGGCCGCCTGGATGCCGAATCCGTCGAGGGGGCGGCAACGCGCGAGTTCCTGGAAGCCGTGCGGACCGCCGGACCCGTGGCCTGTTCGTTCGCGGAGGCGGCCGTGTCGGTTGCAATCATCGAGGCGGCCTTTGCCTCGGCGCGCCAAGACGAGGGCTGGAGGGCGCTGTGCAATGGCGCGCAACCGCGGGGTGCCGCGCATGAACCATAAGGAAATCCGCCTTCCATCCCCGGCCGGTGAAATACCGCTGCGCGTGTTCCAGCCCGAGGCGGTGCCCCGCGCCGGTGTCGTTTTCTACATGGACGCCTTCGGTTGGCGCGACGAGATCGATGCCATGTGCTCTCGCTATGCAAAGCACGGCTACGTCTGCTACCTGCCCGATCTCTATTGGCGGCTCGGCACGCTTCGCTTTCGTCCGCATGGCGCGCGCGATGAGCCGCTGCCGGCGGCCATGGATGCGGCGAACACGGCAACGAGTGTGGAGATGTCGATCGCCGATACCGATGCCATCCTCGTCTATGCGTGCAGCAATGGCGTGCGGCGGTTGGGCACCGTCGGGCACTGCATGGGTGCCCGTCACGCGCTCGGCGCGTTGGCAACATACCCGCAGATGATTGGCGCTGCGGCCTGCCTGCATGGCGGCCGCATGGTCTGGAATGGCCCGAATTCGCCGCACCGATATATTTTGCGGGCGCAGGGCCCAATCTACTTCGCGTTTGCCGCCGATGATCCCACGTGCCCGGACGCGCACAAGGCGCTGATCGAGGAGACGGTGCGCGAGGCTCGGGTGCCGGTTGAGATCGAGCATTTCGCGGCGGCGCATGGTTGGACCTTCCCCGAGCGCTGGTGCTACGACCCGATCGCCGCTGAGCGTGTCTGGGCAAAGGTCATGGGCTTGTTTGCAAACCTAGGCTAACCGGAGGGCGGTGGGTCTCGCCTTGGCTTTTTGCTTGAGATCGGATGGCGCGTGAGCGATCGTGCCGTGCATCACGAAGCTTTTCGAACACCTGGAAGATTGAAGCCGAAGGAGATCAGCGAACGGAGATCCGCTGCGAATCCAATTGAGAGGTGATGCTTTTCGCCCATTGGGTGCTGCGATGAGGTCATCGAACCGAAGGGAGTAATGACGCCGGTTGAGCCGTTTTCGAATCCTGCGTCGCCCGCCCGCGGCGTCGCAGAAATCAGGCAATCCCTGTTGTGACTGTGGGCTCGACTTTTCCGTGCCCGCCTACGCGGGGCTAGGGGCTAAGGCGGTCGATGACCGGTTGTATTGTCGCCGGCCTGTCGTTATCGCGTGCCGCCGTTTGCGTCGCCTCCGTGAGTACCAGGTTGGGAAAAAGGATGGCAAGCGCCACAAGCAACATCAGCAGCGTGGCCGCTGTTTGCAAGGCGAGCGCCATGGCATCTCGCTCTAAGCCGTTGCGTAACATAATGATCACTCCGATTGTTGCGTCAGGCCCGGCACCGGGGCGCCTGTTCGCCGCTCTCCTTCACACCGCGACCGCGGGTGTTCCCGCTCCCATCGCGATGGCTGTGGCCGTGCCTGCCGGGCGCGATGAATTTGCATTGGCCGCCGCCGCGTCGTCATCGGCGCATTTTCGCAGCGATCGCGCGGGCCCGTTCAGCGGCGCGGTTGGCCCAGGCGGCGGCATGTCGGGAGGACTGAAGGTCTCGTTCATGGCCATGGCCGTCCAGACCGGCAGGCCCGCTCAAGCTTGTGCTGGGCGAAGGCTTGCTCAAGGCGCCACCGTGCCTGGAAATTTGGGAGTGCGCTGTGCTTTAGGACACGACGCGATGGGTGCAGGCGCGCCGGTCACCGAACGCGCCACAAGATGCAGCGGCCTCAACCCCTCGATAGGGCAGGGGCTGCTCCGGCGCCC
>Ga0070695_100002653_pt1 | contig 10347 bp, 4 predicted proteins | sample KBSK1252metaG_FD_65471 | JGI IMG/M metagenome (GOLD analysis project Ga0070695, IMG submission 65471) | Corn, switchgrass and miscanthus rhizosphere microbial communities from Kellogg Biological Station, Michigan, USA - KBS K1-25-2 metaG | ecosystem: Host-associated > Plants > Roots >...
AGTCCCGTCTGCCCGCTTGAGATCCGACGGTCCGCGCTTGTAAAACGACAGGTCGACCGTTAACGGGTGCACCACGCCCACCGAGCCGTAGTAGTGGGGATGCTCCATGAAATACCGGCCCACCACGCCGTGGCCGTTTGCCACGCCGTCGGATTCCTGGGATCGCGAGGCCAGCAGAACGCGGGCGTTTTCGATGCCCCCAAGCGCGAGCACATACCGGCCGGCGTGAACGTTGAACGTGGTCCCTTGGAGGGTGCGACACGCAAACGACTCGACGCGTCCGCGCCGCTGATCCAGGCGGATATCTTGCACGTTCGCGAATGTGAGCACGCGAACGTCGTCGGCCTGTCCCAACACATCTGAATAGACGCTGCCGAAACGCGTCGGCGGGCTGAACTGGTAGTAGCGTTGGTCGATGGCGGCGCCCAACGGCAGCAGCGCCTTTCCCGTCGCCTTCGCGCGGGCGGCCGAGTTCCAATCAAACTCGCCAATCTGAACGGTTTCACACGCGCGGCGGTAAAACGGAACCAGATCGGAATATTTGATCGGCCAGCCGCTCAGCGAAATGTAGTCTCGCGCTTCGAAATCCTGCGGGGTGAGCGGACGGCACCAGCCAGCCCAATGCCCCGTCGTGCCGCCGAGCGCGCGAATCCGCATCGTGCGAACATTCCACGTGTCGATGCCGGTCATCCGACCCTCGGACAGCGATTGCACTGCCGGATCCCGTTCAGCGCCGCCGCTCTCGAGGAGCAGGACGGACAGCCCGGACGCCCGCAGATCCAACGCGATGGTCATTCCTGCCGCGCCGGCGCCTGCAATGCACACGTCGGCCTCGAGCGTCGCGCCGTCGGCGAGCGTGCGAGCGTCGGTGATCATTTTGTTGCGGGATCCTTCCACAGCGGCGGTGGTGTGTCAATCGTTGAAGCCCATCGTGCGCATCAAGAAGTTCGGCAAACTTGTTTCCATTCCGGCGGGTGACGTCATCACACTTGGGTTGGACTGACGTAGACTGCAGAGTGCCAAGGAGCAAGCCAATGACTTTCGTTCGACATCTCATGTGCGGATCCTGCGCCACTACTCTGGTACTGGGTGTTGCAGCCACTCCGGTATTTGCCCAGGGGCGGCCCGCTCCCCGCCCTCCATCGTCGGCGCTGATCGACGCCACTCACCTGATCCTGCAGGCTGACGACATGGCGCCAAAAGGCGATACCCCCGTCTTTGGCGACGTGTCGAAGCCCGGCATGTATGTCCTCCGCAAGAGAATGGCGGCGAATCAGATAGCCCGGCCGCACTACGACGGGCAGGATCGGTTGATCACTGTCCTCACGGGCACCTTGTGGGTCGGCAGGGGAGATGTCTACAGGCCAGACCTGCTGGTCCCTATCAGAGAAGGCGGGGTCGTGTACCTCCCGGCCAATACTCACTATTTCGAGATGGCCGGAGACGCCGAGACGATTGTGCAGATCACCGGCAATGGACCGGTGAAATCCGTCCACAGTGAAGTCGATGAGAAGGGGCAGCCCGTGCCTGAGCACGGGCCGTACCCGGCGCTTGGCTCCGCGCGGCGGCGGAACATGCCGGTCGATCCCGACCTGCTCACGCCAGATCAGATCGATCAAATGGAGAGAGCGGCGGCCGCGCGAAAGGCAGCCGAGTCCGCAAAGAAGAAGGCCGCCGGGCAGAAATAGCAGCTGGCGTCAGCGGACGCAAGGTCTCGGTCCCGGCGATCGGTGAAGAAGACGACGCCGGTTCAGGTATTCACGATCTGCGGAATCAGCGTGCCGTAGACATCGGTCAACCGCATGTCCCGGCCATTGAATCTATAGGTGAGCTTGGTGTGATCCAAGCCCAGCAAATGCAGCATTGTCGCGTGCAAATCGTGATACGAGATCGGCTGATCCTGCGCCTTGTAGCCGAATTCGTCGCTGGCGCCAATCGCCTGGCCGCCTTTGATGCCGGCGCCGAACATCAGCACGGTCTGCGTTCCCGGGTTGTGATCGCGCCCCACGCCGCGCTGCGAGATTGGCATCCGCCCGAATTCGGAGTGCATCACGACCAACGTATTGTCGAGCAGACCGCGCGACATCAGATCCATCAGCAGGCCCGCAGTGGGAAGGTCGGTCTCTGCCGCGTGCTGGCGGTGGTTGGCGTTGATGTCACCGTGCGCGTCCCACGTATCGGTGTTCTGATTGCCGACGCCACCGGCGAAGACCTGCACGAACCGCACGCCATGTTCTACCAAACGGCGAGCCATTAGACACTGGCGCCCGTACTGCTCGGTGATCTTGTTGTCGAGGCCGTACAGTTTCTTCGTCGCCTCCGTTTCCGTGGAGGTGTCGATAGCGCTCGGCGCGCATCCCTGCATCCGGTAGGCAAGCTCATAGGACGAGATCCGCGCGGCAAGCTCGCTGTTGCCGGGGAACTTCTCCATGTCGAGCTCGTTGAGCTTCGCCAGCGCATCCAGTCTCGCGCGCTGATCTTCTGGGGTGAGGCCGGCTTGCGGCTTCAGGTCGACAATCGGATCGCCGATGGATCGGAAGAGCGTGCCTTGGTAGGCGGCCGGCATGAAGCCGGCGCTCCAGTCGTTTGGACCACCGAGCGGTCCGCCGCGCGAATCGGTCATCACGACGAAAGCGGGCAGGCTGGACGCGGCGGCCCCGAGACCGTAGGTCACCCAAGAGCCGACGCTCGGGAAACCCAGATTGATCTGGCCCGTCTGCATTTCGTAGGTGCCCTGCACGTGATCGTTCGATCGGCCGTACACCGACCGCAGGAACGCGATCTCGTCGACGTGCTCGCTGAGGTGCGGGAAGATCTCGGACACCTCGATTCCGCTCTGTCCATACTTCTTGAACGTGAACGGACTCGGCATCAACGGTCCTGGGAACCCTTGCCGAACGATCACGTCGCCTTTGACTTTGCCTTCGATCGGCTGTCCGGCGTATTTCGTCAGCGCGGGTTTCGGATCGAACGTATCCACCTGGCTCCAACCGCCACCCATGAACAAGGAGATCACTGCTGTCGCACGCGGCTTGAAATGTGGCGCTTTCGGCGCGTAGGGACTGCCACCCACCGGAGGCGCGGCGCACGCATCCGAACCTGGTGCCGCGGCCAGGAGGTTGTCGCGGTTCAGCAGATAGGCCAGCGCCAGACCGCTGATGCCTCCACCGGACTTGAACAGGAACTCGCGCCGATCCCAGAAATTCTTACCGCAGCGATGGGACACCACTCACCTCATGTACAAGAACTCGTCCAGATTCAGGACGACATGCGTGAACGACTCGAGAGATTGTCTCTCGATTAAATCGATTCCGATCCCGATTTCTGTTGCGGTCGCCTGACGTGCCAGCGCAATCCGGTATGCAGCCTCAACTTGTGTATAGGGATCCGGCGCCTCGCGACGGACGCGATCCGCCAGCGCCTTGGCCTCAGACAGGACGAACGGATTGTTCAACAGTGTCAGCGCCTGTGTCGGCACGGTTGAAACGTTCCTCGCGCCGGCGGTGGCATTCAGATCCGGATGGTCGAAGGTGTCGAACATCGGATACGGCAGCGACCGCCTCTGGTAGACGTACACGCCCCTCCGCCACGCGGCGGGACCTTCGGGGGTGTTCTCCCACTTTCCACGATACTGCCCCTCGAGGATGTCCTCGGGAATGTACGGGAAAATCGGCTCGCCGCCCATGGCGAGATTGATGTTCCCGCCAACTGCCAGCATGCTGTCGCGGACGATCTCGGCGTCGAGGCGTTGCGGACGGTAGCGCCAGAGATAACGGTTCTCGATGTCGTTCTTCGTGTCGGAGGCATCGTCGAACGCCGAGGCCATCTGGTAAGCCTCGGACATCATCATCACCTTGTTGATCTGCTTCGTGCTCCAGCCGCGGTTCATGAATTCCACCGCCAGCCAGTCGAGAAGTTCCGGATAAGAGGGGGTGTCGCCCATCTTTCCGAAGTTGTCGAGTGTGGACACGATCCCGCGTCCGAAGTGCTTCTGCCAGAGGCGATTGACCCAGACACGTGCGGTCATCGGGTTCTGCGGCGAAGCGATCCATCGTGCGAGCGCGAGCCTGCGCCCGGAGGTCCGTCCGTCGGGACGTGGAATTTCCGTCGCTGGATTGCCGTAGGTGATGACGTCGATGAAGCCGGGCTTCATCTGCGGCCCTTTGCTCTCCACGTCGCCTCGAATCAGGAAGTACGAGGGCGGCACCTTGTAGGGCTCAGGACCTTTGTGGATATAGCTGCCGCTCTCGGCCGGCGGAATCCGGCATTTCGGACAGCTCACGACGTTGTCGCCGAGGCCGAGCGGCTGAAAACGATAATCGCCGTCGGTGACGATTTCCGCCATCATCAGCGGCTTCGGCTTTTGCTTCAGGAGTGCCGCCCGTTGAGCGGTCAATTCCTTCTTCCGCTCGAGCTCGGCCGGAGTCATCAGCTTCTCGACTTCAACGACATTCGCTCTGGCGCCGGTCAGCACCTGAACCGCCAGCAACTGCTCTCCGGGCGTCCGCTCGTTTTCGGGCTTTGCGGCCGCCTGGTAAATGTTGTCCGCGAATTTTTCCTTGACCTGCGCGAGGCTCAGCTTGTCGCGGTAAGGCTTTTCGATTTTCTCGATCTCGAGCCGAAGCGCTTCGACCTTCTCGTTAATCTCTTCGTTCTTGGCGAGGTAGGCGTCCGCTTCTGCCTTCGGTGCCAGCGGATACTCCGTTTCCACATATCCGAAGATCGACGCTTCGAGCGAGTAGTAGTCCTTCGCCGAGATCGGATCGAACTTGTGGTTATGGCAGCGCGCGCAATTCACGGTCAACCCCAGCATGCCCTTTCCGATCGTTCCAAGAATCTCGTCGAGGTAATCGTAGCGGCGCTCCGGATTGTCCTTCTCGCGGAAGAGCACGCGCGGCCCCATCCTGAGGAATCCGGTTGCGATGAGACTGTCCTGCGTGCGGTAATCCAGCTCGTCACCCGCGAGCTGCTCGGTGATGAACTGGGTGTACGGCTTGTCCTGATTGAAGGACTTGATGACGTAATCGCGGTAGCGCCAGGCGCTGGGGCGATGGATGTCGTACTCGAACCCGCCGGAGTCCGCGTAGCGCGCCACGTCGAGCCAGGCACGTCCATATCGCTCACCGTAATGCGGCGACGCAAGCAGCTTGTCAATCACGTGTTCCCACGCGTCAGGGCTCTGGTCCGCGATGAATTCGGCGACCTCCGCCGGCGTCGGTGGAAGACCCAGCAGGTCGAGATAGGCGCGGCGCACCAGCGTGTTGCGGTCCGCGCGCGGCGCACCCTTCAGCCCGTGATCCGCCCTCGTCTTTTCGAGGAACCGATCGATCGGGTTGATGAGATCTTTGTCGGCCACGACGGGCGGTGGCGCCTGAACCGGCAGTTTGAACGCCCAATAGTTCCGCTCTTCAGGGGTGATGGGCCGCTCCATGAGTGCGGCCACCGCGGCAGCCGTCGACGAAGCCGTGGGCGCGGCCGACGACGTCATGACATCGTATTTCGCGCCGTCGTCGATCCATTTCTTGACCGCAGCCACCTGCGCGGCCGTCAGCGGAACGCCCTGTGCGGGCATCGAGGGTTTTTCCAGCCCGGCGACGCGGCGATACATCCGGCTTTGCTCGGCGTTGCCGGGAACGACGTCCGATCCATGCTCGCCGCCCTTGAGCGCGCTCTCGCGTGTGCGAAGGTCGAACTTCGACAGCTGCACCGTGTCGCCGTGGCAGTTCCAGCAGCTGCCCGCCAGGATCGGCTGAATGTCCTTGGCGAACGTGACCGGCGTCTCCCACGGCAGACCCTGATCGATCCACACCTTGATTTTGTCCACTTCCTCGGCCGACAGCGTACCGCCCGTAAACGGCATCTGCGGCTTTTCCAACCCGGCCACCATGCGATAGAGCTTGCTCTGCTCGGCGTTTCCCGGCACCACCACCGAGCCGTGAGCTCCGCCGGACATCGTCGATTCGCGCGTGCGCATATCGAACTTGCTCATCTGCATCCCGTCGCCATGGCACGACAGGCAGTTCTTCTCGAGGATCGGTTGAATGTCGGTGGTGAAGGCGATCGGGGGCTGCTGCGCGGCGGGAACGGCCGGCCGCTGAGCGCTCAACAGCGCTCCAACGTAAGCGACCGTTAATGATGCCAACGCCAATGACGGAACGACTCGTGGCATCGACTTTCCTCACTTTCCCCGATTGGGGTGCTAGAATCTTACCTGCCGCCGCAATCGACAACAATCCCGTGTCCGCCGCCGCGCCCTGTCCGCTTAGAACAGGTATTTGATGCCAAACTGCATCTGCCGGGGGATCGAGTTTCCCGTGCTCGAGATGCTGCCGAACCCCGAGCTCCCAAAATTGAAGTCGGGCAGATAGAAATTGGCAAAATTGGGCAGGTTGTACACTTCCGCACGGAGCTGCACCTTGCGGTTGCCGCCGATCGTCAGATCTTTGAAGATCGACAGGTCGATCCGTCGTTGATCAGGTCCATGCATCAAGGCGTACCCGACGTTGCCTGGGGTGAATTGAGGCGCCGCCGAGAAGGCGGCTGTGTTGAACCAGCGCTCGACGGTGCGCTGGTTTTTGGGCAGCATGGGGTCACCGGTGACGATCGGTCGATCGGCCCCGCCGGTGTTCGTCCGGGAAGCGGCGTTGACGACGGTGAAGGCCACGCCAGACTGCCAGAACGCCGCAGCGTTGATCTGCCAGTTCGAGAGGAACCCATGCGCGACGCCAGTGAGGCCCTGGCCCCAGGGCAATTGGTAGTTGGTGGTCAGCACAAAGTGATGCCGCACGTCGAAGTTCGGCGTGTCGCCGGTCTCCGACACGCTGAAGTCCCATGGGGTGCGGCGCGTTTCCTGAGCATGCGCCCAGGTGTAGTGCGTGGTGAACGTGAGGCCATCCTTGTAGCGGCGGTTGAACACGAACTGCGCCGCGTCATACGTTGAGCTGGCGACGTTGGCCAGCACGGTCGCGTTCGACATCGCCGGATACAGCGAGGCATATGGCCTCCGCGGATCGACGGCGCCCGGACCGGCAGGGGCCAGATTGTAGTTCACGCCCTGCTGCAGTCGATCGCCGCGCGCGCCGATGTATCCCGCCGTGATGACGTTGCCGGCAAACTCCTTCTCGATCATGAGATTGAACTGCTTCGCGCGATCGGACTTGTAGTCGAGCGCGGTACCGATGACGTTGCCGATCGGCTGAAGCGGGCTGGCGAACGTCACCGGCGGCAATCCGTCCTTCAGGAACATGTTGGGGAGGCCGTTGGAGGCGGCCAAGTTCGTGACCGGCCCGTAGTTCGCGGTGAACGGCGGGTTCTTCATGAACGCACCCGCATTCTTGTTGTTCGGATAGTAGGCAAGGCCCCAGCCGCCGCGCAGCACCATGTTGTGCGGGAGCATCGCCGAGAAGCCCGTCCGCGGCCCGATATCCGTGAAGTCGGTCTTCACATTCCCTGTCTTGCTGACACCATCCTTCCCGGCGACGAGCAGCTTCTTGGTTGCCGGGTCCCAATTGGAAATGCGGTTCTCCTCTTCGCTCAACGGCCCGAAGACGTCGTACCGCAACCCGAGGTTCAACGTCAGCCATGACGTCGCGCGCCAGTCATCCTGCACGTATACGCTCGGTTCGTTCGAGTGGTACATCGGAGAGAACGGCGTGTAGAGACGGCGGACGTCGGTTGGAATCCCCAGCAGGAACGACGCGATCGCGTTCCCTCCGACCGCGTTGCCCGCGCCGCCGTTGGTCACCGTCGAATCGAATCCCCACATCCCCTGCGCCGTATTGGATTGGAGGACGCCGAAGCGCCGGATGACGATCCCCGCACCGATCTTCAAGTTATGCGAGCCGTGCGTCTGGGTAATCGATCCGGCGACCTGGTAGGTGCGGTTGTAGATCTGCAGCGGCACCCACTGCGTCTCGCCGAGCGCGGCAATCGTCGTCGGCCTCATCTCCATCAGCGGCAACCCGCTGGCCAGACTATTCGCGCCGTTCGTGGTCGGGTCGTTCGCGTTCGGGATCCCGAAGAAATCGCCGAGGAAGGAATTGGGGTTCTGCCCCGTCGACAGCATATCCGGCTTGGTGAAATTGCCCTTCAGTTCCGAGACGACGGTGGAGCGGAAGATGTGCACCCAGCTGCCGACCAGGTTGTGTGCGGTCGTGTCGTTGGGACCGGAGTAGGCGCCGGTTGCCGCCCCGCCGACGATGCACGTGGGATCGATCGTCTTCGAGCCAATGGTCACCGTGGGACAGAGGCTCGGCGTGAGCGTGTACGTCTTGTTGTAGGAATACCGGGCAAATACCGTGTTCGCGTCGTTGAAACGCTGATCGACGCGAATGTCAACGGCGTCGTTGTTCTGCTTGCGGAGGTTCGTCATCGCGAAGTTGTTCGCCAGCCCGGATCCGTTGGGCACTGGATACAGCCCCATGTAGGCCTTGGCGATGGAATCGATGCGATTGGCCGGGATGACGTTTCCTGGGAACGGCACGCGCGGCGACGTCGTCGGGTCGAAGATCTGCACCGGCAGCTCCGAGAAATCGCCCGTGCGCATCTTCGCCGTCGGCACGGTGACGACGGTGGGCACGCCTTGCTTCAGCCGATACCCTTCGTAGTCCGCGAAAAAGAACGTCTTGTTGGCCTTGATCGGACCGCCAAGGCTCCCGCCGTACTGATTCTGGCGGTTGATCGGCTTGCCCTGCGCGAAGAAGAGACGCGAATCGAATCTCTCGTGGCGAGCGAACTCGAACGCGGAACCGTGGAACTGGTTGCTGCCCGACTTCGTCAGGATGTTGATCACTCCGCCAAGCGTGCGCCCGGTCTCGGCGGTGTACATGTTCGTCTGCACTTTCACTTCCGCAATCGCGTCGATCGACGGCTTGATGCCCACCGTACCGATCGTGCGCTCGTTGTTGTCCATGCCGTCGACGAGCTGGTTGTTCAGCACGTCGTTCACGCCATTGATCGAAACCGATGAAGTCTGCCTCCGCTCGTCCGGCCTGGTGCCGTTGGCGAGGGAGCTCAGCGCTCCTTCGCTCGCCCCGGGAATCATCTGCACCATCCGGATGATGTTGCGTCCAGGGATTGGCGCGTCCTGCACCGTCTTCTCGCTGATGAGTGCACTGACGGTCGACGTATCGGTCTGCAGCAACGGAGACTCGCCCGTCACCAAGACAGTTTCGGCCACCGTCCCAATCTGCATTTTCACGTCGACGCGGGCGCGGTCACCGGTGGCGAGATCGACGCGGGCGTTCACGGCTTGAAAGCCCTGTAACTCGATCTTCACCGTGTAGCCGCCGATCGGCAGCAGCGGGAACGTATAGTCGCCGGTGTCACTGGTGATCGTCGTGCGGACGCTCTTCGTCGCGACGTTGGTGGCGGTCACGGTCACGGCCGGCAGCACGCCTCCGCTCGTGTCGGTGACGCGGCCCACCAGATCCGCAGTGCCCTGCGCGAAGGCTGTGGTGCTGAGTGCGAGAGAAACGAAGAGCGTGGCGACAGACCAGCGGATGGGGCTCATTGTGACCTCCAAAACAATTTCCGGAGATACCGACCCGAATCGATCCGATAGCGCGAACTCGCCGTGTTGTAGAGGCACAATATCGCAGTGAAAGGATTCGAAAGACAAGCGCGATTGCACAGTTGTCTGTCGCGCCGATACGATCCAAGAAGTCGGATCAGTGTGGCAGCGCGAACACGAAGAGTGTGAGACCTCCCATCACCGCGACGTTTGCCGGCCGGTAAACAGCAGATCGCTTGCGGTCGTCACGATGCCGGTATCGGTGACGTCCGTCATGACCGCTACGACTCCAGGACGCGCCGCATGTAGTCGAGGTTCGCCTTGGTTGCGGCGACCGGCGAATCGAAGCCGGTTCGACCCTGTTCGACGATGCACGCAATCGGCCACCGATTGTCGCGAATCGTCCGCAGAATTTCGCCGACGTGTAGATCGCCGTCGCCGACATCCGCGGGCGTGCCGTCGCGCATTTGATCACGAATGTGCAGGTGGGTGATGCGATCGTGGTGCGCCTTGAGGTACTCGAATGGGTCAGCATCCCGTCTCCGGCGACCAATTGATCCGCATCCAGACCGCACACGCGCGGGCGAGCGCGAGAGGCGAACGCCGGCATACGGCCGAACACCGCGCCGCCTGGGATCTGACGATCTCTGCGCCGAAAGTCGCATGTACGACATATCACCCGACGGCCAGCGATTCCTGATGTTGAAGCAAAGCAGCCTGCCTGACCGAACCAGTGGACCGACGAGCATCACCGTTGTGCAGAACTGGTTTGAAGAATTGAAGCGCCTCGTGCCGACGCACTGAACATCGCAGGCAAGCCCGCCGGCGGCAACGCT
>Ga0070695_100002657_pt1 | contig 10340 bp, 7 predicted proteins | sample KBSK1252metaG_FD_65471 | JGI IMG/M metagenome (GOLD analysis project Ga0070695, IMG submission 65471) | Corn, switchgrass and miscanthus rhizosphere microbial communities from Kellogg Biological Station, Michigan, USA - KBS K1-25-2 metaG | ecosystem: Host-associated > Plants > Roots >...
CGCTGAAACGGGACCAAGAACGCAAAGGCCGCGAAGGCCGCAAAGATAAAACCCTGCGTTCTTCGTGGGTGCGCGGCCGGTCCTGATTCAGCGGATACCTGCCACTCAGCGAAGCATGTCGGCGTTGTCTGTGACTACGCCGGCGGCTCGGGAACCGGCGTGAGAGGAACCGGCAGGCGCGGCGCGGGACCGCCGGGCGGCTGCGGAATCGCCTGCCACTGGACGATGACGCGCGAGAGCTGTTCGCGAAACACGAACGCGGCGGCCATGGCGCCGACGAGCATGAACAAGGTGAGCACGACCGCACCGGCAACGAAGCGCAGCAACCCGGGCGTCTCCGTCTCGACTGGCGCAATCTCGCTCTCCGCCGCTGCGGCCTCGATCAGATCGACGTCGATGACGCTCGCCGACCGCTCGCGGCCCAGCGTGAGCGAGCGATCGCACAGCACGTTCAGCAGCCTCGGATTGCCCGCCGACAACTCGAATGCGCGCCCGAGCGCCGCGTCGTCGAACTCCACGCGCGCGCTCGTGCCCGCGACGGCGAGGCGGTCCCTCACGTAGCCCGCGATTTCGTCGGCCTTCAGCGGGCCGAGATCGCAGCGCAGCGCGACACGTCCGGCCAGCGCCTTCAGCTCCGGGAGCGCCAGCCTTTCGAGAAACTCGGGTCTTCCGGCGAAGATCGCCTGCAGCACGCGCGACGCGCCATCGAAGCCAGGCAGCACACGGAGCTGCTCGAGCACGTCGACGGGCAATTCCTGAGCGTCGTCGACAACCACCAGCGCGAAGGTCTGCAGCTCGGCGAGCGAGGCCACAAACGATCGCAGCGCCTCGGTCAACTCCGAGCGCCTCTTCGCCGGCAACGGCGCCGATCGGCCGCGCGCCAGATCCTCGTTCGAAATCACGCCGAAGTCGGCCAGCATCCTTCTGAGGAGATCGTCCACCGACCCAAACGGAGCGCCGAGAAACGACGTGGCGGTACCGTGATCCACCTGATCGACGACCGTGCGGCACACCATCGTTTTGCCGACGCCGGCCTCGCCGGAAAGGAGCACGATCCCGTCGCGCCGGCGAATCGCATCGAGAAGCGTCTGGACCGCGCGATCGTGCGCGACGCTGTGGTAGAGAAATCTCGGATCGGCGGACGCGCCGAACGGCTTTTCATGCAAGCCGTAAAACGATTCGTAAGTGAGCTCCTCCTGCGGCGTCACCGCGTCCACCAGGGCGGGGCGCGCGCGCGGCACTCGCGGACCCGGTGAAGTACCCGACGTCGATCCCGGCAGCTCCGGCGGACGCTCGACTTCCAACGCTTCCGGTGGAAAGAGATCGATCAGCGGGCGGCGAGCGGCGGAATCGCCAGGAGCCGGCGGCGCAACGGGCGCGGGAAACGGCGCAATCGTCGCCGGACGCGGCGGCTGTTGGCGCGGCGAAGCGGGCGCGACTGCGCGCTGCGCGGGCGGGCGCGCCTGAGCCGGTGCCTGCGGTGATGGTGCGGACGGCGCGGGCGCCGCCGGCTCTCGCGACGGCGTCGCCGGCTCTCGCGACGGCGCGGCCGATTCTCGCCGCGGCGCAGCGGGAGGCGACGGTCTCGTCGGACGCACCGGCGCACGCACAACCGGAGCATCCGCATCCTGGTCCGTAAGGCCATGATCGAGCTCGGAGAGACTGGCGAGAAAGGCCGGATCGTCGGCGAGCGATGGGCGGGACTTCGGGTCGTCCACCGCATCATTCTCAATCAAATCCTGATGGGCCGAAACGGAACAGGCTGTGTCGGATCGAAGCACAGCCGTTGTAACTCCTTGGAAAACAATGATCTTAAAGTTGACAAGGATCGGCCAATGATGCCGTTATTGTCATATATACGCACACACCCGCATCGGTTCGCCGACCCGATCTTGTGAACTAATTCATTCTTCAATAAAGACTTATCGCCAATGCTCGTGCTTGGCGTCAGAGTTGCTCACGTCGTCCACGCTCGACGTGTAGGTTTCTGGCTGCGACCCTGATGGCTGATCAAACTTCAATTTCCGTATCGAATTGGCGTGAAGAACTGCCAACCCTGACGGCGCGCACGGTGACGCTGCGCGAACCCGCGTCGTCCGATCTCGGTCCGCTCGTCGACCTGCTCTCGCTCAGCGACGCGACGCGTTTCGGCTTCGACGAGCCGGTGAGCGAGGTCGCGGTGCAGCAATTCATCGAGCGCGTCGTGCGCGATCGCGCGGCGGGTCTGAGCTTCACCTATGTGATCACGCTGTCGGCGACACGCACCGTGGTCGGGCTCGTGCAGGTGCGCCAGCTCGATCCCGCGTTCGAGGCGGCGGAGTGGGAATTCACGATTGCGCCCTCGTCGCGGAGCAGCGGCGTGTTCCTCGAAGCGGCGCGGCTCGTCGGATCGTTCGCGTTCGGAACCGTGGGCACGCATCGCCTCGAGGCGCGCGTGCTGTTGCGGAACGGCCGCGCGAACGGCGCGCTCCGCAAGCTGGGCGCGGTGCAGGAAGGCATTCTCCGCCGTTCGCTGCGTCTGGGCGGCGAGTATCTCGATCAGGTCCTCTGGTCGATGCTGAAGGAGGACTGGGGCGACCACTGGGTTTCGACCTCGCCGCGCGTGCACTGAGCGCGAGCGCCCCGGATATCCATGAAGCAGCTACCCATCGCCGCACGAATCTACGTGATCAGCGTGATCGTCATCGGTCTCGCGCTGCTCGTCGTGTCCGTACCCGAAGTACAGCTCAAGCAGCCGCTTCTCTTCGTCGCGCTGATGATCCTGTCGTCCGCCACGGCAGCGCTGAAGGTCACGCTCCCGCTGACGACAAGCGGATCGACGATGTCCGTCTCGTATGCGGTCGACTTTGCATCGCTGCTGTTGCTCGGACCGCATGAAACGATGCTCGTCGCGGCCGGGAGTGCGTTCAGTCAGTGCCATCTGAATCGCAAAGCACGCAATCCGCTGTATCGCACGCTGTTCAGCGCGGCGTCGCTCGTCATCACCGTGCGGGTGGCGGGACTCGCGTTCCTGGCGCTCGGCGGCACGCCGTCGCACACGCCGTTGACCGTGGCGCGTCCGCTCGTCGGCGCCGCGACCGTGTATTACCTGTTCAACACGGGCCTGATCGCCACGGCGATTGCGCTGTCGACGCGCAGCGGCCTCGTCTCGACGTGGCACAACAACTTTCTCTGGAGCGCGCCGAGCTACTTCGTCGGCGCCAGCACCGCCGCGATCGCCGCGTGGTTCGTCGAGCACGCGGGCTACTGGGTGGCGCCGTTCACGTTCGCGCCGATGTACCTCACCTATCGCACCTACAAGGTGTACATGGGCCGCATCGAGGACGAGCAGCGCCACGTGCAGCAGACATCGGATCTGCACCTCGCGACGATCGAGGCGCTCGCACGCGCCATCGACGCGAAAGATCAAACGACGCAAATGCACATTCGGCGCGTGCAGATGTACGCGGCGGGCCTCGCGAAAGCCGCCGGCCTCTCCGAGTCGGAGATCCAGGGCGTCAAGACGGCCGCACTGCTGCACGACATCGGCAAGCTGGCGGTCCCCGAGCACATCCTGTCGAAGCCGGGACCGCTCACGCAGGAAGAATTCCAGAAGATCCGGATTCACCCGCAGGTGGGCGCGGAAATCATCGCCGCCGTGCCGTTCCCCTATCCCGTGGCGCCGCTGATTCTCAGCCACCACGAGCGCTGGGACGGCAAAGGCTACCCGCAGGGCATCGCCGGCGAGGCCATCCCGATCGGCGCGCGCATCCTCACGATCGTCGACTATTACGACGCCGTGACGACGGAGCGGCCGTACCACAAGGCGCTGACGAACGAGAGCGCCATGGGTCTGCTGCGGCACGAAGCGGGACGCGCGCTCGATCCGAAGCTCGTGCCGGTGTTCATCGAGATGCTGCCGTCGCTGATCGCGGAAGCCGACGCGATGGCGCGCGCGGCGGCCGAGCGGCCGCCGGTCGAGGCCGCGCCCATGGGAACGACGGCGGTCGGCCTGGTCCCGCCGATCACGCACAACGCGTTCGAGAACATCGCGCTCGCACATCGCGAAATCTACGCGTTGTACGAAATCGCGCAGTCGATGGGCACGAGCCTCGGCGTCGCCGACACGATGGCGCTCATCTCGTCGAAGATTTCGAAGGTCGTGCCGTGGACGGGCTGCTCGTTGTTCCTGTTCAACCCCGAAACCGACACGCTGAAATGCCGGTTCGCGGTGGGGGCGGACGCGCCGAAGCTGCTGAACGCGACGCTCACGATTCCCCAGGGCCTCACCGGATGGGTCGCGCGCAACCGCCGCACGCTGGTCAACGCCGATCCGCGCGTGACGTTCGAAACGCTCGGTCTGCCGGCCCCGGTCGATTTGAAGGCGGCGATCGTCTGCCCGCTCAGCTTCAACGACACGTTCATCGGCACTCTCGCGCTCTATCATTCGGAGCCGAACCGGTACACGGAAGACCATCGCCGGCTGCTCGAGCGGATTGCGGAGCAGGCGGGCGCGGTCATTCACAACTCGATCGTGTTCGAGCAGACGCAGGAAGATTCGCTGACCGATCCGCTGACGGGCCTGCCGAATCGCCGGTCGATGTTCGTGCATCTCTCCCGGGAGCTCTCGCGCGCCGAACGGCTCAAGAGCGAGGTCGCGGTCATCGTCATGGACGTCGACGGGTTCAAGTCGATCAACGACACCTACGGGCACAACGTCGGCGACCACGCGCTGCGCGAAGTGGCGGCGGCGATGCAGGAGACGCTGCGTCCCTACGATCTCTGCGTGCGGTACGCCGGCGACGAGTTCATCGTTGTCCTCGCCGACTGCTCGCGCGAGGCGGCCGAGCTCAAGCGGCGCGAGCTGCAGACCCGTATCAGCCAGATCGAGCTCGAGGTCCGCGCCGGCAAGCGCGTCAACCTCGCGATCAGCGCGGGAGCGGCCGTGTTCCCCGAGGACGGCACCACGTACGAGGCGCTGCTCGCGGACGCCGATCACCGCATGTATCGCGACAAGGCGGCCCGCCGCGGCCACCGCGCGCTGCCGCGCACGCCCGGATCAGCCGACATCATTCCGGCCGAACTGTTCGATCACGTGCGCGACCGGCGCTCGTCGGTCGCGATTCCCACGAACGCCGCGTAGGCGAGCCGGCGCGTTCTACACGTCGGAAACGTCGCTCGGGCCGGGCTCGAGCGTGTCGGGCGGCACTGCCGCCCCGAGTGGATCGGGCGCAAGGCGCCCGCTTTCGGACGCTCCGTGGGACCGCCGGTCTCACGTCCGCCGCCGCCAATCGTTCCGCTGACGCTTCCATCCAGAGGACCGCGCTTCTCTTCAGGCATACGACGACACGTCGCAAGCGCTGTGCCCGCGGACGTACTGCACAGCGAGGCGCGGCGAAGTAAGCTAGTTCACGTGAGCGACAAACAGGAACCTCAGGTGCGCGTCGTCGACCGCCGGTGGTGGGCGCGCACGGACGCCGATGAGTCGGGCGTCGACACCCGCGACCGGAAACCCAGCTACGTCGAGGAGCTCGAGCGCCAGCTCGCGGACAAGGCGACGCAGATTCAAACGCTGCTGACCGACCATCGCCGCGCGCTCGACGAGTTCGATCAGGCCAGGGCGCGCATCCGGCGCGACACGGCGCGCGAAGTCGAGCGAGGCAAGCGTTCCGTGATCGCGGAACTGCTCGAGGTGCTCGACAATCTCGACCGCGCGATCGCCGCCGGCGCGAACGTCGACGATCCGCTGCTCAAAGGCGTGCAGCTCGTACGCGATCAGTTTCTCGCGAAGCTCCAGGCATCCGGCGTCACGCGCGTCGAGGCGCTCGGCCAGCCGTTCGACGCCGAGCGGCACGAGGCGATCTCGACGGCTCCGGTCGCCGATCCCGCACAGGATGGCACGGTCGTCGCCGTGGTGCGCGAAGGCTACGCGATCGGCGACGAGATGCTCCGACCTGCCTCAGTCGTCGTCGGAAAAGCTGACTGAGCAGACCGTCGTGGCCAAGCCAGACGATCTCGTCGCCCGCCGACAGAAGTACATCGAGCGTCAGATCCGGCTGGACAAAGGCGCCGTCAACGTCACGATCGCCGGGCGCCGGCCCGAAGGTCGCGGGCCAGCGAACCGTCACGGGATGCCGAAGCTGCCCGTCGGTCAACACCAAGTCAAGAACTGGCCGGTGCTCGATCTCGGCGAACACCCGGACGTTCCGCTCGACACGTGGACGCTCGAGGTAGGCGGGCTCGTGGAGAATCCGTTCACGCTGTCGTGGGACGAGTTCATGGCGCTTCCGCAGGTCGAGGACGTCAGCGACTTCCACTGCGTGACGACGTGGAGCCGGTACGACAACCGCTGGGGCGGCGTGCGATTCAGAACGATCGCCGAGCTGGCGGTGCCGCAGGAAGAGGCGCACCACGTCTTGTGCACCAGCTACGACTTCATGCCGGGCACGTCCATCCCCTACACGACGAACCTGCCGCTCGCCCGCGCGATCGAAGACGACGTGCTGCTCGTGCACACGTGGGAAGGCCGGCCGCTGCCGCGCGAACACGGCGGTCCCTGCCGCGTGATCACGCCGAAGCTGTACGCGTGGAAGGGCGCGAAGTGGATCCGGAAGATCGAGTTCCTCGCCGAGGATCGCAAAGGCTTCTGGGAGATCCGCGGCTACTCCAACACCGCGGAGCCCTGGTTCAACGATCGATACGCGACTGAATAGAGTCGTATTGTGTTGACGTCCGACACAATGATTTGATAGTGTCGGCGCTCGACACCATGAGCCGGCGCGAACCGCTCGACATCCTGCAGGGCACGCTCGACCTGCTGATTCTCCGGACGCTGCAGACGGGGCCGCAGCACGGGTGGGCCATCTCCGAGCGCATCGAGCAGATCTCGCAGGCGGTCCTCGAAGTCAACCAGGGCTCGCTCTACCCCGCGCTTCACCGGCTCGAGCACAGAGGGTGGATCGAGGCGGAATGGGGCATTTCGGATCTCGGCAAGCGCGCGCGCTTCTACCGGCTGACCGCGGCCGGCCGCAGGCAGCTCGATCTCGAAACCGAAAGCTGGCAGCGGCTGTCGGTCGCGATCAACCGCGTGCTCAGGCTGGCGTGACATGACGCTTTCCGATCTGCGGCTCCGGCTGCGCGCGCTGCTGCTCCACCGCCGGGTGGACGCGGAGCTCGACGAGGAGCTGGCGTTTCACCTGGAGATGCAGGCGCGAAAACATCGCGCGGCAGGCGCGGGCGACGCCGACGCGCAGCGCCTCGCACGCGCGCGATTCGGTTCGACCGCGCTCGTCGCCGACCAGTGCCGCGACACGCGCGGCATCGGCTTCGTCGAGACGCTGTGGCAGGACGTGCGCTACGCGGTGCGCAGCTTCCGCCGTGCGCCCGCCTTCGCGCTGACCGTCGTCGGCACGATCGCCCTCGGGCTCGGGCTCAACACCGCCGTCTTCACCATCTTCAACGCCTACGTGCTGAAGCCGTTTGCCGTACGCGACCCTCATTCGCTGTACGCGTTCGAATGGAGGTCGCGCGCCGGTCAGTGGCGGCTCCTGACGTGGCCGGAGTACGAGGGGTTCCGGCGCGACAATCCCGTGTTCTCGGAAGTATTCGCCGAGCGGCGGCAGTTCATCACCCGCGTCGACGGCCATACGGCGTACACGCAGCTCGTCTCCGGCAACTACTTTCGCATGCTCGGCGTCGACGCGGCGATTGGCCGCGTGCTCGAACCGTCGGACGCCTCCGCGCCGGGCCGCGAGCCGGTCGCCGTGATCAGCCACGCCTTCTGGCAGCGCGCGTTCGGCGCCGATCCCCGCGTCATCGGGCGGACAATTCTCGTGCAGGGCCGGCCGTGCGAAGTGATTGGCATCGCGCGTGAGGGCTTCGCCGGTCTCGATTTCGCGCTGCCGCGCGACATCTGGGCACCGATCACGCTTTCTCCGCAGCTCGAGGACGACGCCAATCTTTTCGGACCCGACCCTCCGCGCCGTGTCGGCATCGTCGGACGGCTGAAGCCCGGCGTCACCGTCAGGACGGCGGAGGCGGCGCTCCTCGCATGGGCCGAGGCGGCGACACGCACGTTCGCGGACGACGACAAGGCCGCGGGCGTCCTGGTGGAATCGCGTGCGACATCGGTTCCGCTGAGGCCGATGACGATGCTGGCGTTCGCGCCGATCATGGCGGCGTTCGCGATGGTGCTGCTGATTGCGTGCGCCAATGTCGCCAACATGATGCTGGCTCGCGGCATGGCGCGGCAACGCGAGATTGGAATCCGCCTCACGCTGGGCGCCGAACGCGCGCGCCTCGTTCGCCAGCTCCTCACCGAGAGCGTCCTGCTCGCGTTGCCTGCGGCCGCCGTAGGCTTCATCGCGTCGCGCGTGACCATCGACGCCGCTGTTCGCATCATGTTCGCGACGCTGCCGACCGAATTCACGGAATACATCCGCGTCGCGCCGCTGCCGCCCGATCTGCGGGTGTTCGCGTTCATGCTCGTCGCCGCGATCGCAACCGGCATCCTGTTCGGTCTCGCACCGGCACTGCAAACCACGCGGTCCAATATCGTCTCGATGGCGCGCGGCGACTTCGGGTCGGACTTCGGACCGGCCCGCCTGCGGCGCGCCCTCGTCGTCGCGCAAATCACCGCATCGGTGATGCTGCTCATCACGACGGCGGTCCTGGTGCGCGCGGCGCAGCGGCTCTCGCGAGTCGACCCCGGCGTTCGCACGCGCGACATCATCACGTTCGATGTGCGCGATCCCCAGCGTGCACGCGTCGTCGCAGCGCTCGCGGCGCATCCAATCGTCGTGGGCCTCGCGGGCACCTCGACGATCCCGCTCGACGGCAACGCGCCGCAGGTAGCTGTGGCGACGATGGATCGCCCGGAGCTCGTCGGCCTGCGGTACAGATACGTGTCGCCATCGTACTTCGACCTGTTCGATCTGCCGATTCTGAGCGGCCGGACGTTCACCGCGGAAGAAGGAGAAGCCGGCGCGGCCGTCGCGATCCTGTCGGAGGCAGCCGCGGCGCGACTCTGGCCCGATCAACCGCGCCGCGACGCCGTCGGCCGGACGCTGCGCGTGGTGCCCGACCGGCGCACGAGATCCGGCGCACGGATCGCACGATTCCAGACCGTCCAGGTGATTGGCGTCGCCCGAGACGCGGCCACGGATCTCGACAACAACGAACCGGTGTCGACGATCGTGCATTTCCCCGCGAGCCTCACCGCGCCGGGCAGCGGGCTCGTCGCGCGCGTCACCGGCGAGGCGGAAGCGGCGCGGCGAACCCTCGACGCATCACTCGCCATCGCGGCGCCGGGCGCCGTGCAGGAAATTCACAAGCTGCAGGAATTCGTGTCGGGCCGCGTGTATCCCTACCGCGCCGCGTCCTGGGTGTCGGGCGCCGTCGGCACGCTCGCGCTGCTGCTCACGGTTTCGGGACTGTACGGCGTGTTGTCGTACCTCGTCAGGCAACGCGAGAAGGAAATCAGCATCCGCATGGCACTCGGCGCGAACAGGGCGGCGGTGGTATCACTCGTCATCATGCAGTCGCTGCGGCTTGCCGCGATCGGGCTGCCTGCCGGCGCCCTCTTCGCGGTCGGCGCCGCGACGCTTTTCGCATCGAAGTTCATGATCCTCACCACGTTCGATGCGCTCGCGTACCTCGCCGTCGCGCTCACCGTGCTGGCAGCCTGCCTCGCCGCATCGCTCTTCCCCGCGCTTCGCGCGGCGCGGCTCGATCCGATGACGGTTCTCCGCGCGGACTAATCCGGACGCCAGTCAACAGTCGGCAGCCGGCCGTCACGGTCACAGTCTGCTGGCACATCCCTTGAACCTCTGCCATGCATGCGAGTCTGGCCGGGAGAGCCCTATCCGCTCGGTTCGACGTGGACCGGCGTCGGCGTCAATTTCGCCCTGTTCTCTGCCCATGCGACCAAGGTAGAGCTCTGCCTGTTCGATTCGCCTGACGCGGCGACAGAGAGCGTCCGCATCGCCCTGCCCGAGCACACCGACATGGTGTGGCACGCGTTTCTGCCGGACGCGCGGCCGAACCAGCTCTACGGTTATCGCGTTCACGGTTCGTACGATCCCGCGACCGGCCATCGATTCAACCCCCACAAGGTTGTCATGGATCCATACGCGAAGTCGGTCGCGCGTACGATTCGCTGGTCCGACGAGATGTTCGGGTACACCGTCGGGGGCGTCGACGAGGATTTGACGCTCGACCCGCGCGACAACGCCGCGTTCGCGCCGCTCGCCGCCGTCGTCGATCCCGCGTTCACGTGGGGCGACGATCGACCGCCTCGCACCGCATGGCACAACACGGTCATCTACGAGATGCACGTGCGCGGCTTCTCGAAGCTGCACCCG
>Ga0070695_100002658_pt1 | contig 10339 bp, 8 predicted proteins | sample KBSK1252metaG_FD_65471 | JGI IMG/M metagenome (GOLD analysis project Ga0070695, IMG submission 65471) | Corn, switchgrass and miscanthus rhizosphere microbial communities from Kellogg Biological Station, Michigan, USA - KBS K1-25-2 metaG | ecosystem: Host-associated > Plants > Roots >...
ATGCGGTTGGCGAGCGTGTCGATGTCGCCATCGGTGCGGTCGGCGAAGGCAACCTGGTTGGCGAACCAATCCTCGGGGATGCGCTCGGCCGGGGCCATTAGGAACTTATAAAGGGCGGCGACCAACTCGGCGTGGTTCTGCGGCGAGATTTTGCGATAGTCAGGGATCTGGCACACTTCCCACAGTCGGCCGACGGCGGCCGGGGCGGCCGCCAGGGCCAGAATCTCCTGGTCATGGCAAACATTTTCAAGCGCGGTCACGTCGTCGGCCATGCGCGCCCTCATAAGGCGAGCCTCACGCGGCGACTGGCGCAGGCTATCGCGCAGCCGATCGACCGAAGCGAAGTCGAGATCACGGTTGCGCCACTGCAGCATTCGCACCGTGTCGAAGGTGTGTGTCTCGAGCCTTTCGATCAGATCGCTGCCGAAGGCTTCGACCGTGCCAGTGACACCGAAGGTCCCGTCGTTCATGTGACGGCCGGCGCGCCCTGCGATCTGGCTGAGCTCTGCCGGCGTCAAGCCGCGGTTGACCTGGCCGTCGAACTTGCGCACGCCGGCAAACGCCACGTGCTCGACATTCAGGTTGAGACCCATGCCGATGGCGTCGGTTGCGACCAGGAAATCGACGTCGCCGGACTGATACAGAGCAACCTGAGCATTGCGCGTACGTGGCGAAAGCGCCCCCAATACAACGGCGGCACCGCCGCGCTGGCGTCGGATCAGCTCGGCCACCGCATACACCTCGGCAGCGGAGAAGGCGACCACGGCCGAGCGCGGCGGCAACCGGGTAATCTTCTTCTCGCCGGCGTAGCTGAGCTTGGAAAGCCGCGGCCGCGAAATGAAGTTGGCGCCGGGTATGAGATCGCTGATGGGCTCGCGCATGGTCTGTGCGCCGAGCATCAGGGTTTCCTGCTTGCCGCGCACGTGCAAAAGCCGATCGGTGAAGACGTGGCCGCGATCGGGATCGGCCGCCAGCTGAATTTCGTCGATGGCCAGGAAATCCACCTCGATCTCGCGCGGCATGGCCTCGACCGTGCACACGTAATAGCGGGGATGCTCCGGTTTGATTTTCTCCTCGCCGGTGATCAGCGCCACGCGATCGACGCCCACGCGCGCGGCCACCTTGTCATACACCTCGCGTGCCAACAGTCGCAGCGGTAGGCCAATCAAGCCCGTGTCGTGGCCCAGCATGCGCTCGATGGCCAAGTGGGTCTTGCCGGTGTTGGTGGGCCCTAGTACCGCCGTGACGTTACGAATGCGGTTTGCAATATCGAGGCTCATTCAGCGTGCCTTAGCCGAGGTCGTCATGCGGAGGCATTGCAGAGTGGTGGGGCAAGATCAAGGGGCTCGGCCAAAAAACCCGCAGCAATTCTCCTCACCGACCGTTGATGGCGGCCGCTCAGTGTGTCAAAGCGATCTGAGGTTTGCCGGGCGAGGCAATTTCTATCCGTTTGGCGTAGATGGTGGCGTATCCGGCCATGGTGGGGATGGTGGCAGAATAGGGAATGAACACATTGGCGCTGGGGATCGGACGCAGCGCCACCTCGATGGCATCGTTAGCGACCATGAACTCGGTTTCTTTGTCGAGCTTGTAACCCGCGATCGGCTGGTATCGGACGCGGCACACGTAGGCGACGCCCGGCTGACCGCTCGGCTGCTGCTCCGTGACTTGCACTTCACCCTTGCGGCTGAGCACCAGGTCGAAACGCTCCTTGCCATCGAAAATCGGAATGCGACGTTCGCACGGATTGGTGCCCGAGCCGCGTGACAGCAGCATGATGGCGCTGAGGGGGTCCAGCACGCCTTTGAGGTGCTGCTCGCGCAAAGGAACCGTGCCGGGCTTGGGCGGCACCGCCGGTTGTTGGGCGACGTCCGTCACGGTACCATCCGAAAAGCCGATCTTCAGGGATCCCGCCTTCAAGGTGCTCTTAAAATCCAGGCTGAAGGCAGCGGGTTTGGGCGCCTTGCCGGTCAGCATCCCGAAACTGCGGGTCTCGCTATCCCAGGTGAAGGCCCCAAGTAGAACCGACAGCTTCGTATTGGCGACAAGCGTATAGCTTTCCGATTCTGCTTCCGACTGAAAATCCAGCGTCCCAATGTTGAAGCCGTTGAAAGTGATCTGGTAGGTCGCTTTCACGCTCGCCGGCCAGCCGTCGGCATGGGCGGTCGCGCCATAGATGAAAAGCAACACGAGGCCCGCGGCGAGCCTCAATACCGCGGTCAACGCGCCACGCCTACGACCAACAGGCTTGAACAGCATGTTGTGGCCCAACCACCAACGCAACGCCAAGGTGCAAACTCCCGCAGTGTGACAGTAGCAGGTTTTGCGTCTTTAATGTGGCTCGCGCCGGCCGTCCACTGAGCTTGCGAACGGCGGCCTGGCCGGCGGGTGGGCACGCGGGCGAGACCTTGACGTGCCGTGGCTCTCGTATAGAACGGCGCGCGATCCCCGGCCACCGGGCCCGGGGGGCTATCTGCAAGGAGTGATTGCCATGACGCGGCGGTGCGAGTTGACGGGCAAGGGGCCCATGGCCGGCCAACTGCGCAGCCATGCGGAGAACAAGACGAAACGCACGTTTCGGCCCAATCTGGTCGACGTGACGCTGATCAGCGATGCCTTGCAACGCAAAGTGCGCCTGCGGATCAGCGCGCATGCGCTCAAAACTGTGGAGCGGCGCGGCGGGCTCGATGCATTCCTGGCCAAGGCCAGCGATGAGGAGCTGTCGGACCGGTGCCGGAAGCTAAAGCGCGACATTAAGAAAGCGCAGGCCGAGCAGGCGGCGGCCTAGCGCCGCATCCAGCGACCGGCCATAGCGATCGGCCAAAGCGATCTGCCTGCTGGCGGCGGCTGCGCGCCGAGCGTGCAGGCAAGCGAACATAACGCAATCGGGTGGCAGAAAAAGGAAGGGAAAGCCAAGCCAGCGTGGCCGTGGCGCCGTCGTCCGTGAAGTAGTCGCAATCAGCCGGCGTAGAAGGACAAGGCTGGCGTGCGATGTGAGGGGGCGGTAATGAGCAGGGACAGCAAGGCGCACAAAAGCTGCCTCAGCCAGCCAAGCAGTCTGGCGAAGTTGTAGCCGACGGCGGCGAGCACGGCGTTTGCTGCATCGCCATGGCTGCCGATCAGATAGTTGCGGTCCATGCGGTGGTCGCTTTTCAGGTGTCCGATGACAGGCTCTACAGCAGCACGTCGCTTGAGTTCGCGCTTAATGGCTCTGGTCACGCCGCGCTTCTGTTCTGAGACGTAGACCCGCATGCTGTAGGGCGCGGGACATCCATGGCCGCGATAGCCCTTGTCGGCGATGATGCGCCCGATTTGGTTACCGATGATGGTCTCGAGGTGGGGGATCACGGTCGACAGCGTGTGGCCATCATAAGGGTTGCCCGGCAGCGCCTTCGCCGCCAGCACGAACTGACCGCCGCGAGAGGGCGCCACCGTGGTCGCCACCGACACCTTGACGCCGAACTCGTAAGGCTTGTGTGCCTTGCCCTTGCCAATGCATTCGACCTCGGGCGCATGTAGCGAGTAGACCTTCCTTCCGCGCTGGCCGCGCTCCTGGGCATGCACGCGGCCGGCGAGGAAAAGCATGCGTCGGAAGATGTGGTTGACCGAAGGCCTCCTCTGCACCTGGCGTTCGATGTCGCGCATCACACGCCCAAGAAACGTGCGTAGCCGTTTCAGTTCCCGGCGCGCCCGCTTGAACTGCTTGGCGTGCGCATAGCGCTGGTATTTGATCAGTGCCAGCTTGCCCACTTTCGGGTACCCTTGACGCAGCTTGAGCCCGTGCTGCTTGGCGAGCTTGACCAGCTTCTCACGCGCTCGGTTCATCAGCTTGGCATCGGTCGGGAATGTGATCGCCTTTTCCTGCACCGTTGTGTCCACGATCACCTTGGCCAGGTCCTTGACGTCGATCGCCTCGCTCTTGACCGCCACCGCCAGGCTCTCCTGCAGCAACACCTCCAGGCGTTCCGCGCCCATGCGTTGGCGCCAACGCGTCATCGATGAGCGATCAAACGGCGGCGCGTGACGGAAGAATTCCTCGCCGCAGAAGTGCTGAAAATAAGGGTTCTCGATCCAGCGCAGGAGGACTTCCTCGTCCGACAGGTTGTGCATATGCTTCAGGATCGCCATGCCCGCCATCAGCCGTGTCGGCAGCGGCGGCTGGCCAGGGTCATCCGTGTACACCTCGCCGAGCTTGATGCCGATCAGCCGCCAGTCGAGCTGCCTGCCGAGCCGCACCAGCTCGTGGTTCATGTTGATGATCTGATCGAGCCGCGACCGAAACAGATCCTCCTGCCCTCTCGACTGCTCGCGAGGCCGCATCGGCACCTCCCCAGGTGAGATGCGCAGACGCAATCATGGTTCGCCGAAACAGGGAATCCGGCATCGTCATTTGCAAGAAAATCCACACGCCAGTGCGGAAATCTTGCAACGCGTCGGCCCACTTCCGACACGTTTATTACAATCGGACAATGGCTTGAGCGTACTTCACGGACGACTGGCGCCGATCGCAATGGCGCTGGCGAGGGGCCCCTTCCCCGGTTGACCGGGGCTGCCCACGCGCTCACTGCAGCATGCGACGCTTGGGTGCCCGCGGCAGCGGTTGGCGACCGTCCTCGCCTTCTTCGAACAGCTCAACCAGCTTGTCGGTCATGGCGCCGGCGAGCTCGCTCGGATCGGTGATCGTCACGGCGCGCCGGTAGTAGCGGGTGACATCGTGACCAATACCAATGGCAATCAACTCGACGGAGGAGCGCGTTTCGATTTCTTCGATCACTTGCCGCAAGTGCAGTTCGAGATAGCTGCCCGTGTTGACTGATAGCGTCGAGTCGTCGACGGGTGCGCCATCCGATATCATCATCAGGATGCGGCGCCGTTCTGGGCGCGCCTGCAGGCGCCGGTGTGCCCAGGCAAGAGCCTCCCCGTCAATATTCTCTTTGAGCAGGCCTTCCCGCATCATCAGGGCAAGCGACCGCTTGGCGCGCCGCCAGGGGGCATCGGCGGGCTTGTAAATGATGTGGCGCAGGTCGTTCAGTCGGCCCGGATTGGCCGGCTTGCCGGCCGCGAGCCAGGCCTCCCGTGCCTGGCCGCCCTTCCAGGCCCTGGTGGTGAAGCCCAAGATCTCAACCTTGACCCCACAGCGCTCGAGCGTGCGCGCCAGAATATCGGCGCAGCAGGCCGCCACCATAATGGGCCGGCCACGCATGCTGCCGGAATTGTCGAGCAGCAACGTCACGATGGTGTCGCGGAAGTCCGCATCACGCTCGTGCTTAAAGGAAAGCGGATGTAGGGGATCGGTGATCACGCGCGTGAGCCGTGCCGCATCGAGCGTACCCTCCTCGAGATCGAAATCCCAGGCGCGATTCTGCTGCGCCAGCAACTTGCGCTGGAGGCGGTTTGCCAAGCGCGCTACCGCGCCCTGAAGGTTACGCAACTCCTTGTCGAGAAAGCTCCTGAGCCGCTCCAGCTCGTCGGGGGTCGACAGGTTCTCGGCCGCAATTTCCTCGTCGTGCGTGCGATTGAAGACCTTGTAGCCGAAGGCTTCCGGATTATCGAGCACGTTGAAGTTCGGGCGCCACGGCTCGCGCGCATCTGCCATCTCGTCACTGTCGGCGTCGGCGTCGAATTGATCCGCATCGGCGTCCTGGGCCTGATCCGTGGTCTCTCCTTCCTCGCCCTCGCCGCGCTGATCGTCGCTGTCTTGATCCTGCGGCTCCTGCCCTTCCGAATTGTCCTTCGATTCCTGGTCGCCGCTCTCGGGGTCCTGCTCGTCGTCTTCGCCCTCCTCGCGCTCGCCGTCGGATAGCTCCTCGGAGACGTTGAGCGACTTGAGCAGATCACGCAGCGAGCGGCCAAAAGTCGCTTGGTCTTCGGCGAGCTTGTCGAGCTTGGAAAGCGTGCGCCCGGCGCGCTCCTCGATCCAGGGCCGCCAGAGATCGACCATGGCTTTGGCCGTATTGGGCGGGGCGGCGCCCGTTAGGCGTTCGCGCACGATCAGGGAAAGAGCATCCTCCAGCGGTGCGTCGGCTCGCTCCGTAATCTCGGCATAGCGGCCGTGCCCGTATTGGTCCTCGACGCGGGCACTCAGATTGGCCGCCATGCCGGGCATGCGATTGGCACCGAGGGCCTCAATGCGCGCCCGCTCGACGGACTCGAAGACGGCGCGAGCCGGGCCCGACTTCGGCGCCAACCGCGCGTGCAACTTCGGATCATGGCAGGCCGCGGTCAACGCCAAGCTGTCCGCCCAGCCGCGAACAACGGCGATTTCCCTGGCCGAGGGCGCGCGTGAAGGTTCCGGTAGTTGCACCAACTTGCCGTCGATTTCGGGCTTGCCTGGCGCGTAGCTAACCTGCACCTCGCCATCGCCGGCGATGGCGCGCACCGCCATACCTAGCACCCGTTTGAACGGCTCGGCCGGCGATTCTTTGCGGTTCGAGCCCACAGCCATGCGCCAAACGTCCTAGCTCAGGGCAACATTGGCCGCGCTCTCGGGCAGCTCCTCGCCGAAGCAGCGCTGGTAGAATTCCGCCACCAGCGGGCGCTCCAGCTCATCGCACTTGTTGAGGAACGTGAGGCGGAAGGCAAAGCCGACATCGCCAAAAATCTCGCTGTTCTCGGCCCAGGTGATGACCGTGCGCGGGCTCATCACGGTCGACAGATCGCCATTCATGAAGGCGGAACGCGACAGGTCGGCGACGCGCACCATATTCGAGATCACCTTGCGCTTGGCTTCGCTCTTGGCAAACGACTTGGCTTTGGCGAGCACGATTTTCGTCTCGATGTCGTGCGGCAGGTAATTGAGCGTTGACACGATCGACCAGCGATCCATTTGACCCTGGTTGATCTGCTGGGTGCCATGATAAAGACCAGACGTGTCACCGAGACCAATCGTGTTGGTGGTGGAAAACAGGCGGAAGGCCGGATGCGGCCGGATCACCTTGGACTGATCGAGCAGGGTCAGCTTGCCCGACTGTTCCAAGATGCGCTGGATCACGAACATGACATCAGGACGGCCTGCATCGTACTCATCAAAGCACAACGCCGTGTTGGTTTGCAGGCAGTAGGGCAGGATACCCTCGCGGAATTCCGTGACCTGCTTGCCCTCCTTGAGAATGATCGCATCCTTGCCGATGAGGTCGATGCGGCTCACGTGGCTGTCGAGATTGACGCGGATGCAGGGCCAATTGAGCCTGGCGGCAACCTGCTCAATATGCGTCGACTTGCCGGTGCCGTGGTAGCCCTGGATCATGACGCGGCGGTTGTGCTTGAAACCGGCCAGAATGGCGAGGGTCACTTCCTTGCTGAACACATAGTCGTTGTCGATGTCGGGGACATGATCCTCGGGCTGAGAATAGGCGGGAGCCTCAAAATCGGTGTCGATGCCGAACAACTGGCGGACGGACACCTTCAGGTCCGGCATGCCGGGAACCCCGGCTTGGGCTTGGGCGGGCATATGGCTACGTTTCCGGATGTTCTTCCTGGAGCGCGGCCTTTACCGGCCGGCGGGGGATGGCGCTACGACAACAGCCAGTCTCAAACGAGCCCAGCCTGCTTGAGATAGTTATAGGCTTGGATAATTTCGCGCAACTTATCCTCCGAGCGCGTATCCCCGCCATTGGAGTCAGGGTGGTGGCGCTTCACCAGCTCCTTGAAGCGACCCTTGATCTGCTGCCGGGAGGCGTCGGCCCCAAGATTGAGGGCCTCTAGCGACTTCAATTCCAATGGCTTGAGCCGGCGGCGGGGTTGGCTCCCCGGTGTCGATGCGCGCTCACCGCGCCACACAAAAAATGCATGGGGGTCATGCATCGGCCGAGCAGGGCCGTGCGAGCCGCCCATCCCATAGCGGGTGCCGTGGGCCCAGGCGTTGGCACCGGCCCTCCAGGTCGGCCGGTGTCCGATCACGCTGTCCTTCTGGTAGGCCTCGATGTCGCTGTTGCTCATGCCTTCGAAGTAATTGTAGGAGGCATTGAACTCGCGCACGTGGGCGAGGCATAGGAAGTAGTACTGACCCTCTCGCCCCCGCCCCTTCGGTGCGCGGTGCACTCCCGCCGACTGACAACCGCGCCACTGGCAAATCGGTCCGTGCTCGTGCACGGCCTGCTCGTTGAGCGGTTTCACGCGGACGCAGTCAAAATATTTCGAGTCGAGCTTCATTGCCTGTAAGTATGGGCATAAGCTGGAGCATGCACAAGTCGCAGCAAAATGCCCGCGTTGGTGCTTCCTCCCTGGCCAAGGTCGGCAGACTCTGGCACAATAACGTGAGCAGAGATCTAATGTCGGTTGAACAGACGATAAGAGAAAAGCTCGCGCGTGCCTTGCTGCCCACGCGTCTTGACGTCATCAACGAATCGCATCTGCACGCTGGCCATCGCGACGCGCCGGGGACGGGGGAAAGCCACTTCCGCGTGGTGATCGTCTCAGCACAGTTTGCGGGCAAATCGCGGCTCGAGCGTCATCGCCTTGTAAATGCGACGTTGGCCGCAGAGCTGGCGGGCAAGGTGCACGCCTTGGCGCTGAAGACCTACGCGCCGGGCGAGGCGGACGCTTGAGCGATGGGCGCCTCGGCATCGGGCCGGCGTGCGCGCCTGAGCTGGCCTAGCGGGCCGCATCGGCGGGCGGCAGCCGGAAACCCTGGGGGCGATGCTGCCCTTTAGCGCCCAACTTCGATCCGTGCTAATCAATGGCGCAGGCTTCTTGTCTCGGCGGCCAAGGGATGCGGCTTCTCTTCCTCAACCCCAACACGAGCGCGCACCTGACCGACCTCGGCGTCGCGATCGCCGGCAAGGTCGCGCGGCCGGAAACGGAGATTGTACCGGCCACGGGCCAGTTCGGCGCGCGCTACATCAGCACGCGCGCCACGGCTGCAATCGCGGCCCATGCTGCGCTCGATGCCTTCGCCCGCTGCCAGACTGCGCCAGACGTGGTGCTGCTGGCCTGCTTCGGCGATCCGGGACTGTTGGCCCTGCGCGAACTGGCGGCCGTCCCGGTGGTGGGCATGGCGGAAGCCTCCTGCCACGCGGCTGCGACCTTGGGCGCCAAGTTTTCCATCGTTACCGGCGGCCATCGCTGGGGGCCGATGCTCGAGGAGTTTGTGTCGGCGATCGGCCTTGCATCCAAGCTTGCCTCGGTTCGCACCTTGGCGCCTTCCGGCGCCGAGATCGCCGCCGACCCCCAAGCCGCCCTCGATGGTCTGGCTGCCACCTGTCGCCGGGCAGCACAGGAGGACAGTGCCGAAGTCGTGATCCTCGGGGGGCTCGGATTGGCAGGATTGGCCGATCGCATCGCCGACCAGGTGCCGGTTCCCATCCTCGACAGCGTGGTGGCAGCGGTTCGGACCGCCGAGGCCGCGGCCGGCCTCGGCGCGCGCAAACCGGCGACCGGCTCGTTCGCCCCCGCAACGCCAATCGAAACCACAGCTCTCTCGACGCCGCTTGCCGATCTCATCGAGGGAGGTCGGCGCGGCTAGCTGCGCTAGCAGACCTCTCCGAGCCCGCGATCAGGGGCTTTCGGCGGGCAGAAAATTGGCCGCTGGATGCACGTCGATCCAGTGGCGGGCGATGTCGATCCGACGCGCCACCCAAACGCGATCGTGGCGCTCGACGTAGTCGAGAAAGCGGGCGAGTGCGGCGGCCCGGCCCGGCCGGCCGACAAGCCGGCAGTGCAGACCGACCGACAGCATCTTGGGCTGCCCGGCGCCTCCTTCGGCGTAGAGCAGGTCGAAGGTGTCCTTCAGATAGGCGAAGAACTGTTCGCCGGAATTGAAGCCCTGGGCGGTGGCAAAGCGCATGTCATTGGCGTCGAGGGTGTAGGGCACAATCAGGTGTGGCCCACGCGGGCCCTTGACCCAATAGGGCAGCTCGTCGGCGTAGGAATCGGCCGAATATAGAAAGCCGCCTTCGCTCATGACGATACCGAGCGTATGCATGGAGGTGCGCCCTTGGTAGAAGCCAAGGGGGCGCTCGCCGGCGACCTCGGTATGGATGCGGATGGCGTCATGGATGTGGGCGCGCTCCGCCTCCGCCGTGAAATTGCGGTAGTCGATCCATTTCAGGCCGTGCGAGGCAATTTCCCAGCCCGCCTCCTGCATGGCGGCGACCGCGTCGCGGTTGCGCGCCATGGCCGTGGCGACGGCAAAAACCGTGACTGGGAGCTTGCGCTCCGCAAACAGCCGCCACAGACGCCAGAAGCCCGCGCGCGATCCGAATTCGTAGATGGATTCCATATTCATGTGCCGCTGCCCGGGCCAGGGTTCGGCGCCGACGATCTCGGATAGGAATGCTTCCGACGCCGGATCGCCGTGCAGGATGCAATTCTCGCCGCCCTCCTCGTAATTGATGACGAA
>Ga0070695_100002661_pt1 | contig 10334 bp, 6 predicted proteins | sample KBSK1252metaG_FD_65471 | JGI IMG/M metagenome (GOLD analysis project Ga0070695, IMG submission 65471) | Corn, switchgrass and miscanthus rhizosphere microbial communities from Kellogg Biological Station, Michigan, USA - KBS K1-25-2 metaG | ecosystem: Host-associated > Plants > Roots >...
TCCCAGATCGTGAACCAGCTCTCCACCACGTGCCGCGCCCACTGCCCGGGTCCGCCGGGCGAGTAGAAGGGCTGGCCCACCGAGTTGTCGGCGGAGAGGTCGTAGCCCGACGAGAAGCACGGGCCGGCCCCGCGCATGATCGAGACCTTGACGGCGGGATCGGCGTCGGCCTCGCGGAGCGCGGTGAGGATCGCGCCGCGCAGCTCGTTGCTCAGCGCGTTGCGCTTCTCGGGACGGTTCAGGGTGAGACGGCGGACGCCGGGGAGCGGGTCGTCGAGGAGGAGCACGCCGGTGGTCATGGCGCAGAGCATGCCCGGGGCCCCGGCGCGGCGCAACGGCCGGCCGCGGGCCCCCCGCTTGACAGCCCGGCCCGGCGATGGATAATTAACTAAACGTTTAGTTGATTATGACCACCATCCGATCGAGCGCGCCGCGGCGGAGAGCGAAGCGGGGAGCGGGCCGGCCCCGCGTCCCCGCCGGCTCGCGCGAGGCCCTCCTCGCCGCCGGCACCGAATTGTTCGCCGAGCGCGGCTTCGACGGCGTCTCCGTCCAGGCGATCGCCCGGAAGGCGGGCGTGAACCCGGCGATGATCAGCTACCACTTCGGCGGCAAGCGCGACCTCTACCTGGCCATCCTCGCCGCCACCTTCGACGAGATCGTCGCCGACGTCGAGCGCATCGCGGCCTCGACCGCGCCGGCTCCCCAGGTGCTGCGCGACGTGATGGCGGCGATCGGCGAGACCGCGAGCCGGCGTCACCCGCACTTCTGCACCATGATGCTGCGCGAGGTGCTGACCGGCGGGGCGCGCCTGGAGCCGGCGCTGGCCGAGCCGGTCCGGGTGATGGCCGCGGTCCAGCGCATCGTGGAGCGCGGGGTGCGCGAGGGCAGCTTTCGCTCGGTGGATCCGCTGCTCACCCACTTGAGCCTGATCGGCAGCCTCGTCTTCTTCTTCGCCACCATGCACTTCCGGCAGCGCCTGTTGCGGGACCGCCTGCACCGGGAGTCGCCGGACGGTGCCACCTACATCGCGCATCTTCAAGAATTGATCATCGAGGGCCTCGCCACCCGCGGCGCCGGCGCGGGCGCGGGCCGGGCGGGGCGCCGGTCATGAGCGCGCCGGTTTCCCCGGCGCAGCACCGCCGTCGGGCCGTCGTGGCCGCGGTCGCGCTGGTCGTCCTGGCCCTGCTGGGCTACGGCGCCTGGCGCTTCTTCCTCGCCGGCTCCCGGTTGCCGGCCGGCGTGATCGGGGTGAGCGGGCGGATCGAGGGCGACGACGCGGCGGTCGGCGCCAAGATCTCGGGGCGGATCCGCGAGATCACGGTGCGCGAGGGCGATCGGGTCGAGGCCGGGCAGGTCATCGCGGTGCTCGACGACGCGCAGATCCGCGCGCGCGAGCAGCAGTCCGAGGCCGCGGTGCGCCAGGCCCAGGCGCGGGTCCGCCTCTCCCAGCACCAGATCACGGTGCTGCGCGAGCAGCTGCGCCAGAGCGAGATGAGCGTCGGCCAGTCGCGCACCGACGCGGAGGGGCGCGTGCACGAGGCGGAGGCGCGCCTGGCCGCCGCGGAGGCGCAGCTGGCCCAGGCCGAGGCCTCGCACGCCCAGGCGAAGTGGGAGCGCGACGCCTACGCCAAGCTGGTCCAGCAGGGCGCGGTCGCCGAGCAGGACGCGCTGCAGAAGCGGTACGGCGAGGAGGCGCAGGCCGCGGTGGTGCGGGCGAACCGCCGACAGGTCGAGGCGGCCCGCGGCGCGCTCACCACTGCGAAGGCCAACCTCACCAACCCGGAGATCCGCTCATCGCAGGTGGCCGCGGTGCAGGGACAGATCCTGCAAGCCGAGGCCGACATCGCGGCCGCGCAGGCGGACGCGGAGCGGGCGCAGGCGATGCTGGACGAGGCCCGGGCGAATCGCGCGGACCTCCAGGTCTACGCGCCCTTCACCGGCACCATCGCCACGCGCACCGCCGAGCCCGGCGAGGTCATCGCGGCGGGCACCCCGATCGCGACCATGGTCAACCTGGGCCAGGTGTACCTGCGCGCCTTCGTGCCGGGCGGCCAGATCGGCCGCGTTCGGATCGGCCAGGCCGCGCGCGTGTACCTGGACTCGGCGCCGAGGGCGCCGATCGACGCCGAGGTCATCCGCATCGATCCCGAGGCGTCGTTCACGCCGGAGAACACCTACTTCCGCGAGGACCGGGTGAAGCAGGTCGTGGGGGTGAAGCTGCTCATCCGCGGCGCCACCGGGTTCGCCAAGCCGGGCATGCCCGCGGACGGCGAGATCCTCGTCGACGGGCAGTGGCCCGCTCGCCCGACCCATCGATGAGCGCGCCGGCGCCGGACATCCGGGTCGCCGGGCTCACCAGGCGGTACGGCGAGGTCGAAGCGGTGCGCGGCATCGACCTCGAGGTGCCGCCGGGCGAGATCTTCGGGCTGATCGGCCCCGACGGCGCGGGCAAGACCTCCACCTTCCAGGTGCTGGGCGGCGTCATGCCGGCCACCGCGGGAACGGCGGAGCTGATGGGCCGCCCCGCGCGGGAGGCGCGGCCGTTCGTGGGCTACCTCACGCAGGCCTTCAGCCTGTATCCCGATCTCTCGGTGCACGAGAACATCCGCTACGTGGGCGAGCTGCGCCTGGTGCCGCGCGAGGAGATCGAACGGCGCGGGCGGCGCTACCTGGAGATGTTCGGGATGGATCGGTTCGGCGACCGGCTCGCCGGCCGGCTCAGCGGCGGCATGAGGCAGAAGATGGCGCTGGCGTGCGCGCTGGTGGCGGAGCCTCGAATCTTGTTGCTGGACGAGCCCACCACCGGCGTGGATCCGGTGTCGCGGCGCGAGTTCTGGGACACGCTGGTCGACCTGTCGAGCCACGGCATGACGATCCTGGTGGCCACGCCGTATCTCGACGAAGCCGAGCGCTGCCACCGTGTCGCCCTGATGCACCAGGGGCGGCTGGTGCGCACCGGCACCCCCGCCGAGATCCGCGACGGCCTGGGCCTCACCCGCCTGGAGCTGCGCACGCCCGACCTCCGCGCAGCCGCGGCGGCGCTGGGCGGTCGCGACGGCATCGCAGACGTTCAGCGCTTCGGTGACCGGCTCGACGTCATGGTGCGCGACGCGGCGGAGGGCGAGCGCGCCGTCCGCGCCGCGCTCGGCGCGGCCGGCCAGGGCGTGGGCTCGCTGCGCCCCGGCGCGCCCACGCTGGAGAACGCCTTCGTGTCAATTTTGCAGTCGCTCGAAGGCGAGCCGCGCGCGCCCGACTTCCCGGGCCGGCGCCGCGAGGAGCATCACGCGGAGGCGGTCGCGATCGGGGCGCGCGACCTCGGCAAGACATTCGGGGACTTCACCGCGGTGAAGGGCGTCGACCTGGAGATTCGGCCCGGCGAGGTCTACGGCCTGCTCGGCGCCAACGGGGCCGGCAAGACCACCACGATCAAGATGCTCTGCGGGCTGCTGGAGCCGAGCGAGGGCGTGGTGGAGCTGGCCGGCGAGCGCGGGGCGCTCCGCTCCGAGGCCGTCCGGCAGCAGGTCGGCTACATGTCGCAGAAGTTCTCCCTCTACGACGACCTCACGATCGAGGAGAACCTCGACTTCTTCGCCGGGGTCTACCAGGTGCCACCGGACCGCCGCGCGGAGCGCAAGCGCTGGGTGCTGGCGTTCGCGGGCCTCGAGAGCCGCGGCGGCCAGCTCACCGGCTCGCTGCCCGGCGGGTGGAAGCAGCGGGTGGCCTTCGGGGCCGCGGTGATGCACGAGCCGCGGGTGCTCTTCCTCGACGAGCCGACGTCCGGCGTGGATCCGATCGCGCGCCGGGCCCTCTGGACCATGATCAATCGCCTCGCAGACAGCGGGACCGCCATCCTCGTCACCACGCACTACCTGGAAGAGGCCGAGCAGTGCAACCGCCTCGGCTTCATGGTGGGCGGCGAGCTGGTGGCCGAGGGCCCGCCGACCGGGATCAAGGCAGCCCAGGGCGGCCGGGTGCTGGAGCTGCGCGTCGACGACCCGATCCGGGCCATGAGCCGCCTCCGGTCGGAGCTCGAGCGCTGGCGCGTGTCGCTCTTCGGCGACCGCATCCACGTCATCGTGGATGGCGACCCGGACGACGCGGCGCGCGACCTGCGCGCCCGCCTCGAGCGCGCCTCCATCCGCACGCTCGAGCTGACTCAGCAGGACTACTCGCTCGAGGACGTCTTCATCCTGATCGTGGAGCGGAACCACCGCGCGGGCCGGTCGGCCGCGGCGGCGTGACCCGACCATGCGTCGAATCCTCGCCCAGGCGCGGAAGGATCTCACCCAGCTGCTGCGCGACCGCCTCGCCCTGGCCCTCGCGGTGGTGTTGCCGGTGGTGCTCACCGCGCTGCTGGGCACCACGATCTCGCTGACCGTCACCGACATTCCGCTGGTGGTCCAGGACCTGGACCAGACGCCGCTCTCGCGCCGCTACATCGACGCCTACCGCAGCTCGCTCACGTTCCGGATCGTCGCGCTCCCGATCGCGTCCTCGCCCGAGTCCGCCATCGTCCGCGGCCGCGCCCGCGGCGCCCTGATCCTGCCCGAGCACTTCGAGCGCGAGATCCGGCGCGGCCGCGTGGCCCGGGCCCAGCTGCTGGTTGACGGCACCGACACCAACACCGCCCTGCTCGTGCAGGGCGCGTCCGGGCAGATCACGCGCGCGTTCGTCCAGCAGCTGCCCGGCGACGCGCGGGCGCCCGCGGTGCAGACCGCCACCCGGCTCTGGTTCAACCCGGGCCGCGAGCCGCGCAAGTTCTACGGCCCCGGAATGCTCGTGCTGTCGCTGTCGATCTTTCCCACCGTGCTCGCCGCGCTGGCCATGTCGCGCGAGGGCGAGCAGCAGACGATCCTGCAGGTCTACGTCTCGAGCATCTCGGCCCACGAGTACCTCCTGGGCAAGATCCTGGCCGGGATGGTGATCGGGACGGTCCAGTGCCTGCTCGTGATCGGCCTCATGTTCACCCTGTTCGGGCTGCGCCTGGCGGGCGATCCGACGCCGCTCGTCCTCGGCAGCCTCCTCTTCCTCTTCTGCGTGGTGAGCTTCGGCACCTGGGTGGGCGGGGCCATCCCCAACCAGGCCGCCGCGGTCCAGGGGGTGTCGCTCGGCGGCTTCCTGCTCGCCTTCCTGCTCTCCGGCCTCATCTTCCCGATCGAGAACATCCCGCGCTCGCTCGCCTGGATCTCGAGCCTGGTGCAGGCGCGCTACTACATCGTCCTGGTGCGCGACGCGTTCCTGCAGGGCGGCGGCTGGCCGGCGGTGTGGTGGGCGGTGCTGATGATCGGCGTCCTCGGCGCCGGGTACTACGCCCTGGCCTGGCTCGCGATGCGGCGCATGCAGGTGAAGGCATGAGGGCGTGGGCCGGCCCGCGCTTGGGGGGGCGCTTCTGGGCGCTGGCCCTGAAGGAGCTGCGGCAGATCCGAGGCGACCGGCGGCTCGCGCTGTCGCTGGTGGTGCCGCCGATGCTCCAGATCCTGCTCTTCGGGTTCGCGCTGGATTCCCACGTGCGGGACCTGCGGCTCGGCGTGGTGGACGAGAGCGGCACGCATCCGAGCCGCGACCTCGTCGCCGCGATCACCGAGAATCAGACGTTCCGCCTGACCGGCTCCTACCACACCGCCGAGGAGCTGGGGGCGGCGCTGGCGACGGGGCGGCTCGACGTCGGCGTGGTGGTGCCCTACGACTACGCGCGCGAGCGCGCGCGGGGCCGCCCGGTGACCGTGCAGGTGCTCCTCAACGCCGCGAACGCCAACACCGCGCAGATCGCGCAGGGCTACATCGAGGGCGCGGTGGCGTGGCTGAACCAGCACGCCGACCGGGCGCCGCCCGCCACGGCGCGGACCGCCGCCGAGGTGCGCGCCGACGGTGACGAGGCGCGGCCGCCGCTGCCCCCGCGGGCCCGCGTGGAGATCCGCTCCACCTTTCTCTACAACCCGGGGCTGGTGAACACCTGGTTCATCGTGACCGGCATCTTCGGCACCCTGATCATCCTGAACGGCTCGCTGGTCGCGGGCGCGACCATGATCCGCGAGAAGGAGCGCGGCACCGTCGAGCAGCTGCTGATGACCCCGGCCAGCGCGCTCGAGGTGATCACCGCCAAGATCCTGCCGCTCTTCGTGCTGCTGATGGGCATGGTCGGGCTCGTCCTGATGGTGGCCCGCCTCGTCTTCCACGTTCCGTTTCGCGGCAGCCTGCTCCTGATGCTCGTCGCCTGCGCCTGCTGCGTGCTCACCGGGATCGGGATCGGCACGTTCCTGTCCACGTTCGCCCGCTCCGCGAACCAGACCCAGCTCATCGGGTTCTTCGTCAATCCGCCGCTGGCCATGCTCTCGGGGGCTCTGACTCCGATCGAGGCGATGCCCGGCTGGATCCAGCCGGTCACCCTGCTGAACCCGATCGCCTACTTCGCGAGCGTGGCCCGCGCGGTGCTCGTGAAGGGCGCCGGCCTCGAGGTGGTCTACCTGCAGCTCCTCGCTCTCGCCGCGCTCGCGCTCGGGCTCGTGGCGGTGAGCGCCTGGCGCTTCCGGAGCCAGCACAGCTGAGCGGGCTTTCTGCACGCGCGGGGCGCGGCAGGTCCCGCGCGCCCTCAGCCGCGCAGCAGCCGATCGGCGTCTTCCCGGGCCGTCTCCACGCGACGCCAGGACCGGAACGCGCGCCGCAAGTCGGAGTCGGGAACGCGTCCGGCGATCTGCTCCATGGTCTCGAGGGTGAGGCGGGCGCTGCGCGCCGCGCCCTCGGCGTTTCCCGTGGCGGCCTGGGCGCGAGCCAGGAGATGCGCGGCCTGCCACGTGAGCGTGGGATAGCCGATGCGGCGGGCGAGCGCCAGGGCCTCCGCGAGCTCGCGGGAGGCGTCGTGGCCCTGCCCGGCCTCGAGGAGGATCTGGCCGCGGAGCGCGAGGGCCTTGGCCTGATACTTGACCGATCCGGTGCCGCGAGCCTGGGCCAGCGCCTTGTCGGCCTGCTGAAGCGCGGGCGAGGCTTCGCCGGTCGCGAGCAATGCCTCGCTGAGATACAGGCTCAGGTGGTTCGACCACCGCCACCGGTGAGCGCCGAGTGCGTGCTTCTCGACGCGCTCCTGCGTCTCTTCCATTGCCGCGATGGCTCGACGAGGGTCGCCGAGGTGGAGCCGGTCCAGCCCCAGGTTGATCAGCGAGCTGACCTCCACGTTGGCGTTCTTCGCCCGGCGTCCGATGTCCGCGGCCTCGCGGTTGTACTCGGTGGCCCGCGCGAAGTCGCCGAGCTCCTGATAGAGCCAGCCCAGCGTGTTGGTGAGACGGCCCACGATGAACGAGTTGTTGCGCTCGCGGGCCTTGACGAGCCCTTCGTCGATCGTGACGATGGCTTCCCGGTAGTCGCCCAGGCCGATCTGGGCCAGGCAGAGGAAGGCCAGCGAAAGCAGCTCCGACAGCCCATCGTTGAGCTGCCGGGCCGCCGTCATGGCCTGGCGGCTCGTCTCGATCGCCCGGGTGAACTCCCCGCGCCAGTTGGCGTGGGCTCCGAGCCAGGTGAGGTTCACCGCGACGGTGTCCGCGAACCCGGCGGCCCTCGCGATGCCCAGTGATTCTTCGAAGAGACGGTCCCCCCCGGCCGGATCGCCCTCGGCCTGCGCCACCAAGCCGAGGTAGCAGAGGCTTCGGGCCACCACGTGCTGGTCCCCCGTCTCGCGCCCGATGGCCAGGGCTTCCTGGGCGAACCGGCGGCACTGGTCGATCCCTTCGCTGCTGAAGACCAGGAACTGGCTGTAGGCGATCTCGACCAGCGCCTCACCCTCGCGCACGCGGTCGCCGCCACGGCGAGCCGCCTCGCGCACGCGCTCGAACGCGGCGATGGAGTCCGGGTAACGGGCCAGTAGGCGCAGCACCTCGCCCCGCCGATGATGGACCTCCTCGATCCGGGTCGGCTCGATCGCGGGAGTCACTCGTTCGCTCGCCTCGAGGGCGCGCGCGTAGAGGTCGAGGGCGGTCTCGTTCGCGTACGCGGCCTTCGCGCGGTCGCCGGACCGGACGAGATAGGTGAAGGCCTTGCTCCACTCGCCCCCGTTCTGAAAATGATGAGCCAGCTCCTCGGCGTGCTCGGCCAGACGGTCGGCATAGATCTCCTCGATGGCCATGCCCACCGCCCGATGGAGGTCTCGCCGGCGCTCCTTGAGCAGGCTCTGATACGCCACGTCCTGGATGAGCGCGTGCTTGAAGATGTAGGCGGGCTCGGGTGCCAGACCGAGCTCGTAGATGATCTCGAGGTCCTTCAGCTCCTCCAGCAGGTCCGAGAGCCGCTCGGTCAGCCCCGCGACCCGCTGCAGCAGCCGCCCCAGGAACTGGCGCCCGATGACCGAGGCGAGCTGGACGGTGCGCTTGCCCTCCTCCCCGAGCCGGTCGAGCCGGGCCATGATGATGCCCTGGATGGTGTTGGGGACGTCGAGCGAGCCGACGCTCTGCACCACCTGGTAGCGGTCTCCCTCCCGCCGCAGCATGCCGAGGTCGAGCAGCGTCTTGATCACCTCCTCGATGAAGAGCGGCACGCCTTCGGCCTTCTCGAGCAGGGCCCGGCGGAGCGCCGGGGGCAGGTCGGCCGCGCCGAGCACGTGGCCGGCCATGTCCACCGCGTCCGTCTCGGACAGCGGGTGCAGGGTCAGCACGGTGTGGAAACTGCGGGCCGGGATCGCGGGCGAATAGCCCACCCGGTACGTGAGGATCAGCATGAGAGGCACGCCGGCCACCGCGTCGACGATCGACGCCAGATACTCCTCGGTGCCCGAGTCGACCCAGTGCAGGTCCTCGAAAACGAGCACGAGAGGCCGGCGCCGGGCCCCGCGGACGGAAAGGGCTCGGATCGCCTCGAAGCACTTCCCTCGGCGCGCGCCCGCATCCATGTCGAGGATCGCCGGGTCGCCCGGGTCGACGGACAGCAGGTAACGGACATATGGAATGTGGGCGTCGAGCTCTCCCATCCGGCGCATCGCGTGCTCGACCTTGGCGATGATTTCTGGCTCTCCGTCGAATTCCTCGATCTCGAAGTTCAGCCGCAGCTGCTCGATGAGCGGCAGGAACTGGATGGACTGACCGAAGGAGACGCACTGCCCCTCCAGCCACGTGGGCGACTCTCCGGACTCCGTCAGGGCGCGCCGGAACTCGAGAAGCAGGCGCGACTTGCCGATGCCCGCGTCGCCGGCCAGGGAGACGACTTGGCCCCGCCCCTGCTTGACGTCCGCGAAGCGTTCGAGCAGGGTTCCGACCTCCCGGGCGCGACCCACGAGGCGGGTGAGTCCCCGCTCGACCGCGGCGGAGAGCCGGGAGCGGCGGGCGCGGCTCCGCACGACCTCGAAGGCCCGGACGGGCGCGCGGCCCTTCACCGAGATCTCGCCGAGATCGAGAGTCTCGAAGAAGGTGTCGATGACGTCGTGGGTTGCCTCGCTCACCACGACGCTGCCCGGCCGGGCGGTCTGCTGGAGGCGGGCGGCCAGGTTGGTCGTGTCGCCCACCGCGGTGTAGTCCATCCGCAGGTCGTCGCCGATCTTGCCCACCACCACCGGCCCGGTGTGCAGGCCGATCCGCATCTGGAGGTGGAGGCCTCCCTGCGCCCGGAGCTCGCCATCGTAGTCCCGGAGCGCGCGCTGGATCGCGAGCGCGGCGTGGGCGGCGCGCCGGGGGCTGTCCTCGTGGGCGATCGGCGCTCCGAACAACGCCATGACCCCGTCGCCGGTGTATTGATTGATGGTGCCCTCGAACCGATGCACCTCGGCGGTGATGAGCTCGAAGCACCGATCCACGATGCGATGGACGTCCTCCGGGTCGAGCCGCTCGGCGATGGTGGTGAAGCCCGCGATGTCCGCGAAGAGGACGGTGACCTGGCGGCGCTCCCCCTCGAGCGCCGACCGGGAATTCAGGATCTTGTCGGCAAGATGCCGCGGCGTGTAGCCGACGACGGGACTCCGGTAGTCCAGCGGAGACGGCGCCGGGCCGGCGGGGGCCCGGCCTCCCGCGGGGACCGGGCCCGCTTCACCGAGGCGCTTGCCGCAGGCTCCGCAGAACTTGGCCTCCGGCCGGAGACTCGCCCCGCAGCTCGGACACGCCTTGTCCAGGGCCGAGCCGCACTGATCGCAGAAACGGTTTCCCGTCGGGTTGTCGGCCCGGCACACGCCACAGAGCATGTGGGTATGAGTACCACGGCGCGGAGCGTGCGCGGAAGACCGCGCGCACCGGCCCGCCGGAACTAGGACAGCTGCGAGCGGACGAGGCGCGCGCCCTCGCTGAGCGCCCGCAGCTTGCCGAAGGCGGTCTCGCGGGGCAGGTACTTCATCCCGCAGTCGGGCGCGGGCATCAGCCGATCCGGTC
>Ga0070695_100002663_pt1 | contig 10331 bp, 6 predicted proteins | sample KBSK1252metaG_FD_65471 | JGI IMG/M metagenome (GOLD analysis project Ga0070695, IMG submission 65471) | Corn, switchgrass and miscanthus rhizosphere microbial communities from Kellogg Biological Station, Michigan, USA - KBS K1-25-2 metaG | ecosystem: Host-associated > Plants > Roots >...
CGTTTGGAAACCCGGGCAACTGATCCCGAGCGAATTCGAGATCGCGGCGGAATTTGGCGTCAGCCAAGGTACCGCGCGCAAGGCGATCGGCGCGCTGGCGACGGAGCGCCTGGTCATGCGCCAACAAGGTCGCGGCACATTCGTCGTCGAGCACACTCCCGCACACGTGCTCTTTCGCTTCTTCAACATGTTCGATGCGGCCGGCGAGCTGATCACCCCGGACAGTCGGCAAGCCTCCTGCACCGTCGCTCCCGCCGACGGCCCCGAACAACGGGCGTTGCGTCTTGCGCCGGGCGCCGAAGTCATCCGTGTCGGCCGCGTGCGCACGCGCCATGGCATTCCTTTCATTTGCGAAACCATTAGGCTGCCGCAGGAGCTTTTTCCCGATCTTGCCCAAATCGACCCACTGCCCAATACGCTGTACGACCTCTTCCAGAAAACCTATGGCATCCTGCTCGTGCGCACCGAGGACCGCCTGTCGGCGACCGCGGCAGACGCCGAGACCGCCCGCGCTTTGGACCTCGCCGCCGGCGCGCCATTGCTTCGCATCGATCGTACGGCGTTTGGGCTCGACGATCGACCGATCGAATGGCGGGTGAGCCTGTGCCACTTGCAGGGCGCCTACTATTTGGCGCGTACTTAGCGCCTGCAGCCCGCAACCGTGATCCCTAGCGAAAGAGACGACAACCAATGACCCTTTCCATGTACCAGGTAACCGTGCCGCCCTTCGTGCAGGGTCTCGGCGCCTTGGCAGCAGTGCTGGCAAAGGCCGAGACCTTTGCTGGGGCCAAGAAATTCGATGCCACCGTGCTGCTGGCCTCGCGCTTGGCGCCCGACATGTTTCCACTGAGCCGGCAGGTGCAAATCGCTTGCGATTTCGCCAAGAGCACAGCGGCGCGGCTCGCGGGCGTCGAGGTTCCGAGCTGGAAGGACGATGAGAAGACGATCGCCGATTTGCGGGGGCGCATTGCCAAGACGCTGGACTACGTGCGCTCCTTCAAGCCCAGCCAAATCGACGGCTCAGAGGAGCGGGAGGTGAGCATCACCCTGGCCGGAAAGGCCATCAGCCTCAAAGGCCAGCCCTATCTCGTGCACTTCGTGCTCCCCAACTTCTACTTTCATTGCACGATGGCCTACGCCATTCTGCGCCACAACGGCGTGGAGTTGGGCAAACGCGATTTTATGGGAAGTGTGCCGGGCCTTAGCGAACAATTGGCCGACCGCGCATAGGGGGCCGCACCCCAGGCTCGAAACGGGGCCGCTGGGCAGGTCTCGCCGCCGCCGGCGTTTTCGAGCTGCCGGACTTGGCCGCTGGTCGCAGCGACATCGCCGGGGGCCACTGCCCCCGATCGTCCCCCGCCACGGCCGCGCTATCCCCACTGGGGCCCCCCGCACGCGCGGGGGCGCATCTGGCCCATAGAACTGCCCGCGCTAGGCCCGTGCTCGTCAGGGTCAGGGCTGGGCCCGCGCGGGACCCGCCCAGGCATGGCCAGCGCATTGCCCCCGCGGGGGGCCATAACTCGCGGTCAGCGGACCCCACCACGGGGGTCGCGAATGCGGGCCCCCGCGAGGTTTGGCAGGCATCGTCGTCCCGCCACTTTGGCCCGATTTTGGGGCCGGGACCGGCCCCGGCGGTCGGACCCACCGGCGCGACAATGGCGCCCGTCCGGGCACGCAAACCCAAAAAAATTTCCCGCCGGCGCGAGCACGCGGTGGGGGCGGGGGGCCAACCCCCGGGTGCAACTGATAGTTGAAGAAAGTCGCGCATGGTATTGTTACGCCTTAGCTTTTTGCGCGCATTCGCCGCACGGCACGGCCATACAACATGGCACTTTGCGGGCTAACGAGGGGCCCGTTGGATCTCTCGCGACGGGGGGATTCACAAAAAAGAGGACTGTCGGCGGGGTCGGCAAAACCGAACCGAGGTCGCGCTGCGCGCGCGCCTTGGTCGCGCATTGGAGTTCAGGCGATGACTGTACCCGTTCAAACGCTGCACGCGAAGGCACCACGGCCGCATAGGGATGGATCGGCTCCATCTCGCGCGAGACCACCGGCACCTTTGCTGCCAGGGCTTTTTTTCCTTTTGACGACGTTGAGCGCGCCAGCGCTGGCTTCCGGCAACGAAAGCTGGGCGAGTGACACCATCGAACACATGCGTCAGCATGCCTACAATAGCGCGACCGGCGCGCGTCCGCGCGGACGCCGATCGGCGGTCGAGGGTCTTGATAGTTATATGATCGATGAGGTGCAGATCCGGCCGCGCCAGCATGCGCGGCGGCACGATCGTACCGAGGAGTACGTGTCGCCGCGACGGGCGCGCGTCCACCGCGAGCGCGTGCGCAAGCTTGCGAGCCTTGGCCGGCACTCGCAGCCGGTTGCCACGGCGCCCGTTGCCGAGGCGGCCGCTGCCGAGACCCCCAAGGCCTCCGAGACGCCGGCGCCGCCGCCAAGCGGCCAGGTTGTTGCGAGCCTGGGACCCACACCGCCGCCCCCGGCGCCGCCCAAAGTCTCGGGTGGGCCCATAAACTGGGCCGCTTCTCCCAATTGTCTTGCCAACCCGCTGCGCACGGTGCTCTCGGAGGTGGCGGCATTGTTCGGCGCCGTGCGGGTCAATTCCACCTGCCGCAGCAAGGCGCACAACGCGCGGGTCGGCGGAGCCTCGCGCTCCTACCATCTGACCGGCAACGCCGTCGATTTCCGCGTCGCCGCCAATACCGCCTCCGTCAGCCGCTTCCTGCTCGCTAAGAAGACGGTGGGCGGCTTCAAACACTACGGCTTTGGCTTGTTCCACATCGACACTGGGCCTCGCCGCACCTGGGACGGTGGCCCCGGCCGCCGCGCCTGGGCCTCCAACCGACGTAGTCGGCGCGGCTAGGTCCCATAGCCCGCTGCCCGCGCTGGCGGGCGGATTTTGCGCTTCGGCTGCCGCAGGCTCGGATGGCGTGGTGAGATATTTCGGCCACGCTGCCGGGTCTGGGCTTGCCCACCTTCTTCCTTAGCTCGGATTAAACGGCCAACTTAGGCGCCAGGCCGGGTTGAGAAGGACCGTGCGCGAGGGGCAGGACATGGAGCTCAGTCCGCTACGCCAGCTGCGTAAGGGCATGCTGCCAAAGATGGTCTCCTGGTACGACCCGCGCCTGCTGGCGCGGGTCGGCATACGCACATTGGTCTCCTCGGTGTTCGGGCAATACGCCGACCAGCGGCTCATGCAGGCGGTGACGGACACCGCCGAGGACAGGGAGCTCATTGGCCGCTACGACTACTGCGGCGTGGACGCTGCCCGCGAGCCGCAGAAATGCTTGGCCATGGATGAGGCCGGCGCCTTTTGGATCGACTATGTCGCCGACGTCGGCGACGGTTTCGAGCCCACCTACACGTTGGCCTATCTGCTGGCGCAAGAGAGCCTGGACGTGCGGGGGGCGGGCAAGCTGCGCCATGGCGACATCCTGATCATGGGCGGGGACCAATGCTATCCGCAGGCCACGCGTGAGGAATACCGGAGCCGCCTGCTGCAGCCCTTCAACTGGGCCTTCACGGTACCCGAACCCGATCGAAAGCTGTTTGCGATCCCGGGCAACCACGACTGGTACGACGGCCTCACCGCCTTCGACAGCTTGTTCTGCTCGTCGCGCGATAAGCTTTCCCACGCCAAGGGCAACATTATCGGCGGCTGGCAATGTCAGCAACATCGCAGCTACTGGGCGCTCCGCCTACCCTACAACTGGTGGATTTGGGGCGCCGATATCCAGTTCTCGAAATATCTCGATAGCGCGCAGGTCAACTATTTCGAACGCGTTGCCGAGCAGATGGGAGCCAACGACAACCTCATCATCTGCATGGCCGAACCATCCTGGCTACTGGCCGACCTGCAGGGCCAGGACGAAGAAGAAAACTTCTTCAAAATTACCACCATCGCCCGCAAGCGGGGTGCCCGCGTTATCGCCGTGATCGCCGGCGACTGGCACCACTACAATCGCTACTACGCCCACGAATTGGATATTCACTTCATGACCTCGGGCGGAGGCGGCGCCTTTCTGCACCCCACCCACGTCCTGCGCAACGCCATTTCCGTGCGCTGGCCCGAGCAGCCCGACGCCGCCGACGGCGCCTCGACACAATCGACCGGCGTGCGGCCCGGCGAGGCCTGGAAGGCGCGTCAGTACGATATCCGCCTGAAGCGCAACACACGAGCCGCCGAGGGCATCGTCGAACAGGCGGTGCAGGACGTGCAGGACGCCATCGAACCCCTTAAACGTGAGCCCCTGAATTTCAAGCGCCGGCGCGCGCCCATCAAGCCGCAGGCTCCCAAATGCTATCCGGACAAGGGCCGCAGCTATTTGCTGAGTTTGGGCAATATCTTCTTTCCGTTCTTCAACCCTGCCTTTGCGATCGGCATTGGCCTGCTCTATTGGCTGATCACCTGGCAGTTCCAGAACCTCGTCAGCCAGTACCGCATCTCCTCCGGCAAGATCGATGCCCTGGGCATCGGCACGACGCTCCCGAGCGTGCTGCCGTTCATGCCTCTTTATCTGGTGCAGGCAATGATCGCCTCCATCAGCCTCGTTGCCATGCTGGGTGCGCTCTATGCCACCTTGCTGTGGTATGTCGATGCCATTGAGCGGCCGGGAGTGCGCCGGTATTTGACCAAGTTCTGCGTCGGCACCACGCACTTTCTCGCGCATTTGGCCATGATGTTCACGCTCTCGCTTCTGGTGGTGAGTGTGAACAATCAAATGGCCGGTCCGATCGAAAACATACTGGACACGATCTATCAAACGCGAGAAGCGCAGGCGCCGATCGTTCGCGACGTCATTCAGGAAGGCCTTGAGCCGCTGCAGCACCGGCAGGCGGAGCAGCGGGGCACAAGTTCGACCAGCAATAGCCAGCCCAGCGCCTCCTCGCGGCCGCCCGCGGTGCGTGAGTTGGTCGGCTTCGTCTCCTATCCGCTGTCCATGATCGTGCTCGGCGCCTTGTTCGGGGGCTCATTGTGGGGGCTTTATTGGGTCGTCACTGGCATCTTCGGACGCATGCATTCGGAGCAGGCGTTCGCCGCTTTGCGCATCAAGAACTACAAGAATTTTCTGCGCCTGAAGTTCGAGCCGGACAAGCTCACCATCTATCCGCTTGGCATCGACAAAGTGCCCGGGTCCGATGGTTGGTTGAATGCACCGCGCGGCAAAGCCAATCCGATGCCGCACAACCCAAAGCTCCTCGCCGCCAGGCCGATCGACGTGCGGCTGATCGAGAACCCGATCGTCATCACACGGCTCGAAGACGGGGTCGACTGAGACAGCCTGCGACCGGCGATGCAACGGGTTTGGCGGCCTACTCGCGCCGTACCGACGGTTCGGCCCAGGGGCCGCTGATGCTGAGCCCGACGCTGGCCTCCGTTGCGGGCACGGATTTGTCGGCCGCCGGAGCGGGTTGGACCGATACGCGCAGGTCAAGGGTGTGGTCGAGCAGATTGGCGCTCCCGCTGGCGCTGATATTGAGCCCGCCGGCCCGTGCCTGCACGTGCTCGGCCACGAGGAGGCCGTCGACCACGTTGGCGCGCGCCTCGAGGGCATCGACGCTGGTGGCACTCTTGACCAGTTGGCTCGCGCTCGGAGTGCCCTCCGCTCCCGAGCGAATAGCCCGCACATCCAATCCGAGCTTGCCGCTCTCGGCCAGAGTGATGGCAACCTTGCCGGAGAGCGCCCTGAGCACCTCGGCGGGCGTCTGCCCAGCCGTTTTCAATTCGACCTTCAGCAGCGAACGCCCCGACAGCATCGGCAGACCGGTCAGCATTGCCGATGCCGGCCCGGGCTCGAAATTCTCGATTTTGGCGTGCAGCCCGTAGCGGGGCGGGAATTCCTTCACGTCGGCGGTCAGGCGGCCGCTGGCGGTACCCGTCGGCAGCTCGAGCTCGACAATGTTGGCGATCAGCTTACCCGAACGCGCGGCAATGCTGGCGGCACCGCGGCCCACGGCATTGCCTTTAAAGCCCAACGAGGCGGCCGAGAGCCGCAAGTCGGCATCGAAGTAGCTGAGGATCGGAAATGAGAAGTCGAACGCCGCCCACGACCAGGTATGGCGATCGAAGACATAGGATTGCGAGCGCAAGGCTTCGAAATAGGGAGCCAACTCGAGCGTATTGAAGGCAAGGGTACCGTCTATGGCGGGACGCTCGCCACCATAGGCGAAGGCCAGCGTGCCGGTCGCCTCGCTACCGTCGACGACGACCTTGGCCTTTTCGACCGCCACGGTGCCGCGCGCCCAGTTCAGCTGACCCTTCAGGCTGACGGCATTGAGACCCTCTGCCAGGGGGACGGGCATTCCGAACCAGCGCACGATCTTGCGCAGGCTCGCGGTCATGAGCTCGGCGTGACCGGAAACCTTGAGATCGCCGGCAACGTCGATGGTGCCCTCGAACGTGGCCTCGACCAGCGGCCCCTTCAGCACCAACTTGCTCAGCCAAATCTGCCCGGCTTGCTTATCCGCCGGCAGCACCAGGGTTGCATCAAACGCCAAGCGCTGGCCGCGGAGTAAAAAGCTGCCCTTGCTGCTGACCTGACCCTTGCGACTTCCCGAGATCTCGGCCTGAATGTCGGCAATGGTCTCGGCGGCACCATCGGCCGTCATGATGTAGAGGGTGCCGCGCCGAATGGTAAGCGTATCGAAACCCATCGACATGAACTGATCGAGCAGCGGAGCAATGGCGCCCTCGCTGCCGACCACTTCGCTCCCGAAGCCCGCCGTCGCGGCCGAAAGGCCCGAGGCGTTGAGGTAAAATACCGGACCGTCCAGCACGAACCTGGAAATCGGTGTGCCCAGGGCCGCATTGCCGTCGGCGTAAAGGACGCCGCGACTGAGGGTCAGATCGGGTGTCACGCTCAAGCGCGCGGGCTTTGTGATGACGTGCAGGTCGCGCGGTGAGGCCAACACCGAGTAGCCCGCGAACGGCTCATCAACAGCGCGCGTGGCAATGAACAGCGGCGCGATCAAGGCCAGCAGCAGGCAGGCCAGCGTGGCCAGAACAAGGGTTTTGAGCCGCGATATCACGCTTGTGCGTCGCATGCTTTGACTTGACCTGGCTGATCCCCGTGGCGCCGTAGCCCACCACATCAGGCGGAATACTTCATCTCGAAGTCGAAGCCCGCAAACCGCAGCCGTTCCCACAAACCGTTGCTGTTGCGTACCAAATGAACTGTAGTATCCCTATCGCGCGTCCAGTGAGCGCAACCATCCTCCCCGGTGGTTTCATACCGCCGCACGAGGCAAAGTGCCAGTTAAAGATTCCAGGATGCACCGATGAAAGAGCCGCTCTGGACACCATCGCCCTCGCGTCTCGCGCAGGCGATGCTCGGCCAGTTCACCCAGTGGGTGGAAGCGCGCACTGGCGCCTCGTTCGCCCATTACGCGGATCTGCACCGCTACTCGGTCGCTGCACCCGCCGAATTTTGGTCTAGCCTGTGGGACTTCAGCCAGGTCATCGGCGAGAAGGGGGAGCCGCCCTACCTGGCTGACGCCGGCCAAATGGCGAGCGCCCGCTTCTTTCCCAATGCCCAGCTCAATTTTGCCGAAAACCTGCTTGCCACGCGTGGCGCCGATCCGGCCATTGTGTTCTGGGGGGAAGATAAGGTTAAGCGGCGCCTGTCCCGCGACGAGCTCAGCGCCGAGGTGGCGCGCACCCAAGCCGCCCTGCGCCAGGCCGGCGTCACCGTCTTGGACCGCGTGGCCGCCATCCTGCCCAATATGCCCGAGGGCGTCGTCGGCGTACTCGCGACGGCCGCGCTCGGCGCGGTGTGGTCATCCTGTTCGCCCGATTTCGGCGTTGAGGGCGTGCTCGATCGGTTCGGTCAAATCGAGCCGAAGGTCCTCTTCGCCTGCGACGGCTACTGCTACAACGGCAAATGGATCGATATCTCCGACAAGCTCGCGGCCATCGCCGGCCGGCTGCCGACGCTGCGCCTGGTCATCGTCGTCTCCTATCTCGGTCGCGCCAAAGAGGTCGTCCAGCACCTCAACGCAAAGCTCGTGCACGGCCAGCGCGCGCAAACCTGGGCGGATGCGGTCGGCGCACAGCCGCGCGCGCCCGTACAATTCACGCGGCTGCCCTTTGCGCATCCCCTTTACATTATGTTTTCGTCCGGTACCACGGGCATGCCCAAATGCATTGTGCATTCGGCCGGCGGCATCCTCTTGAAACATCTGAGCGAGCACCGCCTGCATTGCGACCTGCGCGCGGGGGACAGGTTGTTTTACTTCACGACGCTCGGCTGGATGATGTGGAATTGGTTGATCTCAGGTCTCGCCTCGGGCGCAACCTTGCTGCTCTACGACGGCTCGCCTTTCCACCCGTCAGGCAGCATTTTGTGGGACTACGCCGAGGCGGAGAAAGCGAGCCATTTCGGCACCTCCGCCAAATACATCGACGCCCTGAAAAAGGCCGGGTTGGAACCGGGCAGCACGCACGATCTTAGTGCCCTGCGCGCCCTGCTTTCCACGGGCTCACCGCTGGCGCCGGAAAGCTTCGACTACATCTACGCAAGCCTCAAGCATGACCTGCATTTGGCCTCGATCTCGGGCGGCACCGATATCTGCGGGTGCTTTGTGCTGGGTGTTCCCACCAAACCGGTATGGCGCGGGGAGATCCAGGGTCCAGGCCTCGGCATGGCCGTCGACGTATTCGATGCGAACGGCGAACCGGCCAAGCTGGACGAGAAGGGCGAACTGGTGTGCACCAGGCCCTTCCCCTCCATGCCGATCGGCTTCTGGAATGATGCGGACGGCAAGAAATATAAAAGCGCCTATTTCTCGCGCTTCGACAATATCTGGCACCATGGCGACTTTGCCGAATGGACCGAGCATGGTGGCATGATTATCCACGGCCGCTCGGATGCAACCCTCAATCCTGGCGGCGTGCGCATCGGCACCGCGGAGATCTATCGCCAGGTCGAGCAGCTGGAAGAGGTGCAGGAGAGCATCGTGATCGGTCAGGACTGGGAGCACGACGTGCGCGTGGTGCTGTTCGTGGTCTTGAAACCGGGCCTGACGCTCGACGCCCAGCTGAACGAACGCATCAAGCGACAAATCCGCACCGGCGCCAGCCCGCGCCACGTCCCGGCCAGGGTCGTGCAAGTGGCCGATATTCCCCGTACCAAGTCGGGCAAGATCACCGAGCTTGCCGTCCGCGAGGTCGTGCACGGACGCGAGGTCAAAAACAAGGAAGCGCTTGCCAATCCGGAGGCGCTCGAGCTCTATCGCAACCTGGCCGAGCTCGCGCATTGAAGCAAAGTGGGCGCGCGCGGAAACGGTCACCCCCGCGCTGGCGGCTTGCCGCCCTTGGCCAGCGAGGCGCCGGCGCGGCCGCCGGCCACCGCCTGGTGCAATAGCAAAACGGGCACAAGACCGATCAGCACAATGGTTAGCGCGCCGAGCGCGGCGCGTTCGAACTGCTCCAGCGCGGCGTAGCTGTAGGCGTGCGTTGCCAGCGTTTCAAAGTTGAAGGGCCGCAGCAGCAGCGTCGCCGGCAGTTCCTTCATGCCGTCGACAAAGACCAACAGGGCTGCGGCCCCTAGCGCCGGGATCAACAGCGGCACATGGACGCGCCGAAGCGACGAAAGGGCGGTCTCGCCCAAGGTCCTGGCGACCGCGTCCAGGTTCGGGGAGAGCTTCTCAAAGCCCGCCTCGAGAGTGCCGAGCGCGATGGCGAGAAAGCGCACGGTGTAGGCCAGCACAATGATAAACAGGCTTCCCGACAACAAGAGACCGCTCGAAATTCCGAGTGCAGATCGCAACACCGAGTCGGCGGCGTTGTCGAAGGCGGCAAGCGGCAACAAAAGGCCGAGCGCCAACACGGTTCCAGGCAACGCATAACCAAGCCCAGCGATCGGCACGACGGCACGCACCAATGCATTTGCCGTCAAGCGGCGGGCATAGACAAGGGCTAGGCCGGCACAGACCGTGGATACGGCCGCCGCTCCCGCCACGGTCACGCTGTTGCGCACCGCCCGCCAGAAGCCGAGCATCAGCGCCTCGGAGAGGTAGGTCGACGCCTGCGCCAGCAGCACCAGCAGCGGCAGAATGAAGCCGACGATGACGGGCATTGCGCAGGCGGCCGCAACGATATAAGCGCGCCAGCCCTGCAGATCAGAAAATGGGATGGCGCGATAGCGCCCGGTCGTGTGATGCACGCGTGCGCCGCCGCGTGCGACGCGTTCGCTGAGCAGCAGCGCCAACACCAGCAGCAAGGCCACCAGGGCAATCTGGGCCGCGCCCGCGAGGTTGGAGCGCTGCAACCACGTCGTGTAGATGCTGACGGTCAGGGTCTGCACCCCTAGGTACTGCGC
>Ga0070695_100002665_pt1 | contig 10329 bp, 6 predicted proteins | sample KBSK1252metaG_FD_65471 | JGI IMG/M metagenome (GOLD analysis project Ga0070695, IMG submission 65471) | Corn, switchgrass and miscanthus rhizosphere microbial communities from Kellogg Biological Station, Michigan, USA - KBS K1-25-2 metaG | ecosystem: Host-associated > Plants > Roots >...
CCCACCTCGTAGTTGATCGAGACCTGCGGGTTGAGGTTGGGGTTCCCGAGCAGCGGGAACGACTCGCTCGAGATCGAGGTGAGCTTCGAGTACACGTAGCGGTACGACGGGTTCTGCGTGAACTGCCCGTAGTTGAAGAAGAACGAGCTGTGCTCGGTAATCGGGTGCGCCACGATGATGCGTGGCGAGTACTTCACCTTGTAGCGCCGGCCGAAGAACGAGTGGGTGTTCGCGTAGAACTGCTCGCGCGTCGTGGGCGTGATGTTGATGGTGTCGGCGACGCTGGCGAGCGCCTGCTCCGCTTCGCGGCCCACGAACCAGTAGTCCGCGCGCAAGCCGACGTTGGCGGTGAAGCCCTCGAACTCGAGCCGGTCGCGCACGTAGAGGTTCCCGATCCAGGGATGCACCCGCCAGATGTCGTGCGAGCCGCCGAGTCCGTCGGGGTCGGGAATCCACGGGTCCTCGATCGTGACGTACTGCGCGGTCTGGGCCTGGTGCTCGAACCCGAACTCGACCTCGTGCCGGTGCAGGCGCTTGGTGAGACCCCAGTTGAGCGCGTAGGTCAGCGTGCGCCGGTCCTGCCAGGTGTTGTCGTCGCCCGAGTCGTAGAAGTAATCGGTGCGGCGCGGATCGCCGGGCGGGAACAGGGAGATGTCGTCGGGCGGCTCGTACTGCGTCCAGTTCTTGCCCTGCACGTCGCGCCGTTGCGCGCTGTAGTAGCGCGAGAACTGCATCTCGGTGTAGCCGGTGGTCGAGAGCGTCCGCCGCCACTTGAGCGAGGCCTGGACGTTGTCCTCGAAGATCGTGGGCGCGTGGTCGATGCGATGCGACCAGCGCCAGGGATAGGTGGGATCGCCGGCGTCGCCGCTGGCGTTGATGAAGGTGCGGTTGAAGCCCTGATCGATGCCGAAGCGCTTCGAGAGATCGAAGCTCCAGCGGTCCGACGCGTTGGGCTTCCAGGCCAGGGCCACGCGGCCGGCCCAGTTGTTGTCCTCGGAGGGCGCCCAGAAATCCGAGTAGCCAAAGTTCCGCCCCAGGATGCCGTCCACGTAGCTCGAGTGGAGCTTCGGATGCCCCGGCAGCTTGTCGATGCTCGGGAAGCGCCCCGAGACGTGGTCGGTCGAGACGTCCATGAACCAGGTGATGGGCCCGGTGCCGGAGGGGCTGGCGCCGAGCGGCCCGCCCATCGTGAGCTGCATGGCGCGGCCGCCGAAGGAGCCGCCCGTGCTCGTGACGCCGCCCTCGAACTGGTCGCTGCCTTCCTTGAGCCGGATCTCGACCACGCCCGAGAGCGCGTTGCCGTAGCGCACGTCGTAGGCGCCGGTGGCGACGTTCACCTCGGCGACCGAACGCGCGTTGATCTGCCCGGCCGTCGACTGCCCCGTCACCAGGTCGCGGTTCGCGACGCCGTTCACGACGAACACCGTCTCGTCGGCACGCCCGCCGCGCACGTGGATCTGGTCCGCGTCGGTGCTGATGCCCGCCTGCTGCTGGAGCACGTCGGTGATGGTCTGCACCGGCAGGTTGCGGATGTCGGCCGCCGAGACGCTGCGGACCGTCGCGCCCTGGCGCACCTCGACCAGCCGCCGCTCCGCGCTGACCTCGATCGCCTTCTCCTCGCGGACGACGATCTCGTCGAGCGCGAACTTGAGCGATTGCGCCTTCCCCGCGGCGACGATCACGCCGGTCTGGCTGAACGGCGCGTAGCCCAGGAACTGGACCTTGACCTCGTAGGTCCCCGGCGGCAGGCCGGTGATCAGGAAGTTGCCTTCGGAGTCGGTCAGGCCGCCCTTCTGGGCGCCGACGACGGTGACCGTCGCGAAGGGAATCGCGTGACCGGTCTTCTTGTCGGTGACCTTGCCGCTAATACCCCCGCGATCCTGGCCCCACGCGGGGAGCGCGATCAGGAGGAACAGCGATAGGAAGGCGGCGGCGATGTGGGGTCGGGGCATGGAACCAGGCGGAGTGCGGACCGGAGTCGGAACGAAGGGACGAACCGTAAGCACGCGCCCGGGGCGGGTCAAGTCAAACCTCCACGTTTTCCACAAGTTCCGGCCCCGCCCGACCACGCGACGGACCCGTGGCCGGGCCGGGGTCCGCCCTACTGCTCCCGGTCCGACTTGACCACCAGGAACTTGCCCCGGCTCACCTTGCCGGTCTCGAGGTCCTGCACCGAGAAGATGTAGAGCCCGGTCGCGAGCGCCTGGCCCTGTTCGGTGATCAGGTCCCAGGCGAAGCTCGCGCCCGAGAGCGTGGGCGGATCGACGTCGAGGTCCTGGCTCGGGTCGTAGAGACCTCGCGCCCCGGCCCCGTGGTAGGTGGCGCCGTCGAAAGGGGTTTCGAACACGCGGTCGCCCGAGAGCGTGTAGACGCGCAGCACGCAGCGCTTCGGGAGCCGGGCGAACCACAGATAGTGATCCCGCACCTGGGCACCGCGGTCCCACTGCGCCTCGACCCGGTAGGGGTTGGGGAACACGATCGGCCCGCGCGCGTCCTCGCCCGGGGCCGCCAGCGGCACGGCCTGGAACTTGTTCTGGCTGAGCCCGCTCTCGAGGCTCTCGACCCGGTCGTCGCCCAGGTCGTAGCTGGTCACGGCGCCGAAGTAGCTGAAGCCGTCCTTCAGACCCGTGACGGCGTAGTGGTAGCGGTAGGGCACCCCGTCGATCACGGTGTCGCGTCGGATCGCCTGGAAGCCGGTGTTGAATCCGGTCGTGTCGTGCGGCGGCGCCGAGGCGTCGAACTGGGCGACGCGCGTCGGGTGCTGGCGGTCGAGGCCGAGGTAGACGCGGTAGCCTTCGAAGTCGAGGTGCCCGGGCGCGGTGCTGGTGAAGTCGGGCGTGGTCTCGGGCGAGTCGTCCCAAAAGTAGTCGACGCGCCGGAAGCCCGAGGCGACGTGCAGCCGCGGCGAGGGCGGCGGGGCCGGGAGCTCGTAGCCGATGTCGGCCGCGAACTGCGCGAAGTCCGCGTTCTTGCGCAGGGCCGCCTCGTCGTCGCCGCCGACCATCGCGTAGTCGACCGTCAGCGTGTCGCCGGGGTTGACCTGTGCGAAGGGGCCCACCGACAGCAGCATGATCGGCGAGCACTGAGTGCCCGCCTGGCACTGGCGCGGATCCGTCAGCACGCCGTTGGAGAGGATCGCGTACCTCTGCCGGTCGGTGGCGCGCGTCGTGTCGCCCGGGCTGTAGGACCACCAGTTGAGGCTGATCGTCTTTCCCGACACGGGCTCGGGACTGGTCTTCAGCAGCTTCACCGCCGCCCACGGCGGGCAGTAGTCGAAGTTGCACCCCGCCGGATAGGGCACCGATTGGCAGTAGTGCTCGCGATACATCCGGCGCGTGGTGTCGTAGTCGGCGTACACCTTGTAGTACCAGGAGCCCGGGCCGGCGGACGCGGCGGGCGGCCAGCCACTGTAGGCGTTCTTGTTTCCGCTCACGAGCTGCGCGTAGAGCCCGACCCACACGTCGCGCAGCGGCGGGCCCTGGTTGATGATCTGGTAGCGCACGACCACGAAGTTCTCGGCGGCCGGAAGCGAGAAGGCGAGCGACCGCTGGGCCACGAGGATGTCGAGCGGCGTGTGCGGCTCGCGCTGCTGACCCGACGGGCCGTGCGCGGGCTCGTCCGAGAACGAGCACACGAAGTCCTGGTCCGAGATCGCGGCGGGCGAGTAGACGCGGCTGTTCGGAATCCGCGAGAGGTGGGTGATCGTGTTGCCCGCGGGCGTGAACTCGGTGTCGGTGATCGCGTTCGTGCCATGCTGGTTGTCGACGATGCCGGTCGACACGCCGATGAACTGGCCCGTGTCGGAAAGGGCGAGGGCCCCCACCCAGAGCCCCGCGCGCGACATGTGCTCGAACCCCGAGCCGAGCGGGAACTCGAACGACGGCGAGCGCGAGGAGAAGTTGTTTCCCAGGAACGCGTAGTTCGTGACCGTGAGCCCGAGCCGGTTGATGTCGGTGATCGCGGTGCGGTAGGCGATCGAGTCCGCCGCCGTGGCGGCGTCGGCCCGGGTGGCGCCGGAGGCGAGGCCGCACAGGGCAACGGCGGCCGCCAGGGCCCATGCGGCGGGCGAGGCGCCCGCACGCCGCGGCATGACTAGAAGCTCGTCACGCGGCGGTCGTATTCCTCCGGAAACTCCTCCATGAAGATCCGGTCGATCTCGAGGCTCACCACCCGCAGCAGCCGAGCCTTGTCCGCGTAGGGCAGGAACGCGCTCTTGAAGCCCATGATGATGATGCGCTTCACCTCGTAGGGGCTGAGCCGGAAGGCGCGCGTCGCCAGCAGCAGCTCCTTCGAGACGGTGGTGTCGGAGATGAGGCGGCTGTCGGTGTTGAGGGTGACGCGCAGCCCCAAGCCGAAGTAGAAGCCGAACGGGTGATCCTTGAAGCTCTTCACGGTGCGCGTCTGCACGTTCGAGGACAGGCACACCTCCAGCGGAATCCGCTGGTCGTTGACGTAGCGCATCAGATCCTTGTCCTCGCGCAACCGCGTGCCGTGCCCGATGCGGTGGGCGCCGCAGTAATGCAGCGCCTGCCCGATGCTGGCCGGCCCGAACGCCTCACCCGCGTGCACCGTGGAATTGATGTTGTTCTTGAGGATGAGCTGGAACGCCGCACGGTGGGCCTTGGCCGGGTAATCCTTCTCCTGCCCGGCGAGGTCGAAGGCCAGCACGCCCCGTCCCTTGTACGCCACCGCGAGCTCGGCGAGATGCAGCGACGTCTTGGGATCCATCGAGCGGATGCCGCAGATGATCGTGCCCGTCGACATCCCGTGCTTGCGACCCGCGTCGGCGAGCCCGGCGATCACCGGCTCGATGATCGACTCCCACGGCAGCCGGCGCTTGCGGTGCAGGATCGGCGAGTAGCGCACCTCGAGGTGCCGCACGTTCTCGGCGGCCGCGTCCTCGGCCAGCTCGAACGCCACGCGGTAGAGCGCCTCGCGCGTCTGCAGCACGCTGAGCGTGAGATCGAAGATGCGCAGGTAGTCGCCCAGGCTGCGCGTGCGCTTGCCGGCCGTGAGCACGCGGGTCAGCTCCGGAAGCTTGCGGGTCGGCAGCTTGACCCCCTGCTCGTCCGCCAGCTCCATCATCGTGCGCGGGCGCAGGCAGCCGTCCAGGTGGCAGTGGATGTCGGTCTTGGGAAGGCGCGTGAGGATCGGAAGGGTCAGGCGCATCGGGGTCGCGCGGGCCCGCTCAGGCGCCGTGCTGTTCGAGGGCCATGATCTTCTGCACGCGGCGCGCGTGGCGCCCGCCGGCGAAAGGCGTGGTCAGGAACAGCTTCACCATCCGCGTCGCCGCGCCGCGCGCCAGCACGCGCGCCCCGATCGAGAGGATGTTGGCGTCGTTGTGCTCGCGACTGTTGAGCACCGTCGCGTCGTCGTGGCACACCGCGCATCGGGCGCCCGGCACCTTGTTGGCCGCCATCGCCGAGCCGATGCCGGCCGCGTCGACGACGATCCCGAGCGTGCAACGCCCGCTCACCACCTCGCGCGCCACCGCGGCCGCGAAGTCCGGATAATCCACCGCGTCGGCCGAGTGCGTGCCGCAGTCCTGCACCTCCCAGCCCATCTCCTCGCGGATTGCGCGCCGCAGCACTTCCTTGAGCGCGAAGCCGCCGTGGTCGGCGCCGATCGCGACGCGGCGGAGTGCCGCCGCCGTGGCCGGTCGCGTGACGGGGGACGCGGCGCGGGGTGCCGCGGGGGCGCGCGACGGCGGGGCCGCGGCGGACGCGGGCGCCGCGGCGGACGCGGGGCCGAGCGCGCGCTCGACCGCTTCACGGACCAGCCGGCGCACCTCGGACTCGTTCACGTCGCGCATGGTCGGGGGAGTCTAGGAACAGGTCACGGCGCGGTCAAGGAGCGGCCGCCGTTCGATTCGGGATGCGCGAGGGATGGAGGTGGTCGTAGAATCGTCGTTCGCTCTCCGCCCGCGCTGCCGCCGCTCCCACCCTGAGGAGTCCCCGTGACCCGATTCGCCCGCATCGCATGTGCCGGCCTCGCCCTCGCGGCACTCGCGTGCCTGGTCCCCGCCGCGGCGCGGGCCGCCCGACGCGGCGCCGGACCCGACACGCTGTCGGACAGCACCTGGGTGGATCGGTGGACGCTCAAGAACGGGCTCCAGGTCTCGGTGCGCCACATTCCGAAGGGCGAGGCCGTGGCGGTCGTGGCGGCCTACCGCGTGGGTCGCGATCAGGACCCGAAGGACCGCGAGGGCATGGCGGACCTGCTCTGCGAGGTGCTGTTCACGGCCGCCACCTCGCTCGAGCCGGAACGGATGCGCGGGCAGATGGACGACCTCCGCCCCCTGGGGTGGAACTTACAGGTGGCGCCGAGCTTCTCGCTCGTCTCCGAGGTCACCGCGCCGGACAAGTTCCCCGGCGTGCTCCGGCTGATCGCCGCGCGCATGCGCGGCGTGACCGTCGACGACTCGACGTTCCAGCGTGCGCGCGCCACCGCGCTGAGCGAGCAGGGCGAGCGCAACCTGGGATCGCCCGAGCTGATGCTCTTCAACCGGCTGCGCTCCTCGGCGCAGGGGGTGACCGACCCGCAGCTGACGCGGCTGCTCGCCGGCGCGGGTCTCAAGGCCATCACGCTACGCGAGGCGCGCGAACGTCTTGCCCGCCTCTACGTGCCCGCCAACGCCGCGCTGTCGCTGACCGGCAACCTCGAAGGCGTCGACGTGCACGCGCTGGTCGACCACCTGTTCGGCGACATTCCCGCTGGTACGGCGATGGTGGAGACGAAGTCCGACACGCTCCGTGGCGGGGGGCGCGTGTACCGGCGCGGCGGCCTTCCGCGCCCGATGGCCGGCGTCGCGATCCTGGCGCCCGCGCTGCGCGACACGCTGCACCCCAGCTTCTTCCTGAACGCGCTGCTCATCGGCCAGTTCTGCGAGCAGGAGTGGGGCCGCCCGATGGCGCCGTCGACCTTCCGCTTCCGCTATCCGATCCTGGCCGACCCGCAGCTGGTGCAGTTCTTCCCCCCGGTCCCGCCCGGCGGGGCCGATCCCGACCAGATCGGCATCACGTTCCAGGACACGATCGAGAAGCTCGCGAGCACCGTGGTGCCACAGGAGTCGTTCGACGAGCTGCGGCTCGAGCACCAGTGGATGCTCGGCGGGCCGCTCACGTACGACTTCCTGCAGCGCGTGCGCATTCACCCCGGAACGCTGTACACGCTCGCGAGCACGATGGCGGTGCGCTCGCTGTGGGGGAGCGACGAGTTCTGGCAGAAGTACCTCGCCCGCTTCATGGACCTGCACCTCGCGGGCGGCGAGGTCTGGACGGACTACTTCCAGCGCCCCGACCGCATGATGCGCGTGGTGCTGCTGCCCACCGGCCACTGAGTCGCACGCGCCGGCGCGCGTTGACCCTCCACAGGGCCGATGCTACGGTCCGCGGGTCATGACGCGGCGCATCCTCATCGGCATCGCCGGCGGATCGGGCTCCGGCAAGACCCTGGTGGCGCGTAACATCGTCCGCGAGCTGGGTTCCGACCGCGTCGTCATCATCGACCAGGACTCCTACTACAAGAACCTGGACGACATCCCCCTCCGCGACCGCGACGCCCGGAACTTCGATCACCCCGACGCGTTCGACAACGACCTGCTCAAGCGTCACATGCGCGAGCTGCTCGCGGGCCGCGGCGTGGAGCAGCCGATCTACGACTACACCGAGCACCGCCGTCTCGACGAGACGCGGCACATCGGCGACCACCTCGTGGTCGTGCTCGAGGGCATCCTCATCTTCGTGGATCCCGAGTTGCGCGAGATGATGGACATCAAGCTGTTCGTGGACGCCGATCCCGACGTGCGCTTCATCCGTCGCCTGCGGCGCGACCTCGTGGAGCGCGGCCGCTCGGTCGACAGCATCGTGCGCCAGTACGAGGAGAGCGTGCGCCCGATGCACATGCAGTTCGTGGAGCCGAGCAAGCGCTACGCGGATCTCATCATCCCCGAGGGCGGACACAACCGTGTCGCGATCGACATGATCCGCACCAAGATCCGCGACCTGCTGCGCGAGCGGGCACCCGCCGAAGGCGGGTCCGGCTCGCCGATGCCGGCCGTGGAAGGGGCGAGCGCGGTCTGAGTCCTCGCCGCCGCTCCTCGCCCGCCCGATCCAGGCGGTGGCGATGATCCCCGCGGCCTGGCGCCCCAAGTCGTGGGAGTGCCTGCGCCAGTACGATCGCCGGACGTTCGCGCGCGATCTGATCGCCGGGGTCACGGTCGGCCTGGTGGCCCTGCCCCTGGCGATGGCGTTCGCCATCTCGTCCGGGGTGCCGCCCCAGGCGGGCCTCTACTGCGCGGTCATCGCAGGCTTCCTGATTTCGGCGCTGGGCGGGTCGCGCACGCAGATCGGCGGACCCACCGGGGCGTTCGTCGTCGTCGTATCCGGCATCATCGCCCACCACGGCCTCGACGGGCTGCTCACGTGCACGATCATGGCGGGCGTCATGCTCGTCGTGCTCGGCGCGACCGGCATGGGGACGGCGGTCGACTACATCCCGCGTCCGGTGATCGTGGGGTTCACGAACGGAATCGCCGTGCTCATCGCGAGCACGCAGATCCGGGACTTGCTGGGGCTGACCATCGCGCAGCCGTCGGGCGTCTTCATCCCGCGGCTGATCCAGATCGCCCACGCGCTGCCGACCGTGTCTCCCGCGGCGGCCATCCTCGCCGCGTCGTCGCTCGTCGTCATCGTAGTGGGCAACCGCCTGACCCGCCGCGTCCCGGGAACCATCCTCGCGCTGCTCGCGGGCACGGTCGTGGCGCTGGTCCTGCGCCTGCCGGTCGAGACCATCGGCTCGCGCTTCGGCGGCCTTCCGGCCGGACTTCCGCCGTTCTCACCCCCGCACGTCCGGCTGGAGCTCCTGCAACCGCTGCTGGTGCCGGCACTCACGGTGGCGATGCTGGGCGCGATCGAGTCGCTGATGTCGGCGGTCGTGGCCGATCGCATGACCGGCGACCGGCACAACCCGAACGTCGAGCTCGTGGCCCAGGGCGTGGCGAACATCGTCTCGCCCCTGTTCGGCGGACTGCCCGCGACCGGGGCGATCGCGCGCACCGCGACCAACATCCGCTCGGGGGCGCGGACCCCGGTGGCCGGCATGATCCACGCCCTGACCCTGCTGGCCATCCTGATCTTCGCCGCCCCCTACGCGCGGTTCGTGCCGCTGCCCATCCTGGCCGCGATCCTGCTCGTGGTCGCCTACCACATGGGCGACTGGGAGGAGATCCCCGAGCTGCTCAAGCTGTCGCGCGCGGACATCAGCGTATGGCTCGTGACCTTTGCGCTCACGGTGCTCGCCGACCTCACGGTGGCGGTGGAGGTGGGCATGATCCTGGCCGCGCTCCTCTTCATCCGGAAGGTCGCCGCCACCACCACGGTGAGCGAGGTCACGGAGGAGGACATCGAGGAGGGCCGCGTGCACGTCCTCCAGGGCAAGGTGATCCCCGACGACGTGATCGTCTTCCGCATCCATGGCCCGTTCCTCTTCGGATCCGCCGACAAGCTCGACGCGATCGTGGAGCGCATCTCCGAGCTGCCGCGGATCGTCATCCTGCGGCTCCGCAACATGACCGCGATCGACGCCACCGGCATGCGTGCGATCGAGGATCTGGCGGACCGGCTCCATGGCACGGACCGCACGCTCATCCTGTGCGGCGCGCGCCGGCAGCCGGCGCAGCTCATGGCCCAGGCCGAGTTCGACGAGCACATCGGTCACGGGAACATCTGCGCCAACGTGCAGGAGGCGCTCGACCGTGCGCAGGCCCTGCGCGAGGCAGCGCCGAGGAGCCACGGCGGCTGAGCGGCGCGGCGGCGGTCGCTAGCCCGAGCCCACCGCGCTGAACGTACGTCCACCGCGCCCGACCGGGCGCTTCTCGGGCGCCGCCGCCAGCACGTGCCACGCACGCAGCGCCTCCCCCACCGACGCCGCCCGAGCGATCGCACCCTCCGGCGCGTGCGGCGGCTCGCCGGTCACGCGCTCGGGCAGCTGACCGAGCGCGCGTGTTTCGAGCAGCGCCCCGAGGGGTTCGAGCAGCGCCATCGCGGCCGAGCGGTCCCCGTGCACGCGGTAGTGGGCGAGCGCGTAGTGCGGGAGCAGCCACACCCACGCCGAACCCTGGTGGGCCGCTGCGTCCGCATCGCCGCCGCAATAGCGCGGATCGCCGGGGGCCAGCGTACGCAGCCCGTACGGCGTGAGCAGGTGGCGCCCGCACGCCTCGAGCACCGCGCGGCGTCGCGCCGCGGGGAGCGGCGTGTCGGGCAGGGAGACCGCGAGCAGCTGGTTGGGCCGCAGCGACGAATCGGCGCCCTGCGGTCCGTCGATCACGTC
>Ga0070695_100002666_pt1 | contig 10328 bp, 4 predicted proteins | sample KBSK1252metaG_FD_65471 | JGI IMG/M metagenome (GOLD analysis project Ga0070695, IMG submission 65471) | Corn, switchgrass and miscanthus rhizosphere microbial communities from Kellogg Biological Station, Michigan, USA - KBS K1-25-2 metaG | ecosystem: Host-associated > Plants > Roots >...
GCCGGACGGCGCGCCGCCCTCTACAACTACGCGCTGGACGGGATCGGCAAGATCGACCTGCCCGAGGACGTGGGAACCATCGGTGTGCGCGGCTCCATCGGGGGCGGCCTGCTCCTGATCGTCCTCGGCGCCGTGGCCCTCTCCCACACCCTCTACGGCTTCTCGCTCCGCTGGGTGCAGGACTACTGGCCGCTCCTCCCCATCGGCATGGGCGTCTACCTGGTGGTGAAGGGCGTGATGGATCGGAAGTAGGTCCGAAGGGGACAGGTACTTCCTATTTCCTTTCTCTCTTCATCGGTCGAACGAAGAGAAAAGAAATAGGAAATACCTGTCCCCTTCCGATCCTCAATTCACCTGCTCCTTGCTCAGTCCCAGATACATGGCGCCGGCATCCACGGGGTTGAAGTCGATGGCGTGGAGACCGTGGTAGCTGTTGTGGGTCTTGGTGACCGTGCCCGCGCGGTCGTCGTAGCGGTAGAGGTCGGCGCCGTAGCCGAAGAACGAGGAGCCGTAGGAGAAGTAGACGACGTCGGCGTTCGTGGGGTGAGCGGCCATGGGGGGCTGGTTGATCAGGACCACGTCGGCCGACGGCGTCACCACGGGATGGAAGGTGAGCCCGCCGTCACGGGACAGGTAGATGTGGCGGCCGGGCCCGCCGGCATCCAGCTCGGCGATGTCGAGCGCCATGGCGAAGACGGTGCTCGCGTCGGCAGGGGAGACCACCACCTCGAACACGTTGACCGGCCCGCTTCCGGTGGAGGAGAAGCCGGAGCTGGCGGTCCACGTCGCGCCGCCGTCGAAGGTCACGTATGCCCCGCCCACGAGACCGACCAGGGCGTGGTCGAGGCTGGCGGGATCGAAGGCCGCGCGGTAATAGAGGAAGCTGCCGCCGGGAACGCGGCTGCCGATGGGCTTGAAGCTCCCCCCGCCGTCGGTGGACTCCCACAGGGAGCTGCCGTCGCTCAGGCGCACGACGTCGGCGTCCGTGGGATGCGTGCCCAGGCCGACGACGGCCTCCACCGGGGAGCGGAGGGGCGTGATGGTCTTGCCTTCGATGCGCGCCAGGTCGTTCCGGTTCTCGGACCAGGCGAAGGCACGATCGCCACGCGCCGCGGCCAGACGGACGGGGAAGCCGTCGGAGGTGGTGGGGACGTCGCCCACGGTGGTCCAGCGGCAGCCGGCGGTGTCCGAGCGCTGCACCGTCCGATCGTGGGCGAGCAGCATCGTGTTGGGGACGTCCTTCAGCACCGCGATCCCGTAGGCGTAGGTGGTGGGCTGCAGCGGGCGTCCCGCCGTGGTGAGCGTGGCCCCCTCGTCGAAGGTGATGGCCAGGGACGACGTCCCGGCGATGCGCTGGCAGGCGGGCACGGTCCACTGGTCGCCCGGCCGGGCCTCCTGAGCGAGGACGGCGGCGGTGGTGCAGAGCTGGAGCGCGAGCACGACGGCGATCCGCTTCATGAGGACCCCTCCCCGTTGTTGGTGGGTTGAAACGAGCCGCCGAAGTGTAGGACACGGCTCGCACCCTCGCCAATTCCGGGAGAGATCGCCGACTCACGGACACGCCACTCCCGAGGCCGCGATCTCCGCGTCGCGTGAGCCGTTCTGCCACACGGAGCCAGTGTCGTAGCTTCCCGCGCCGCCGCAGTTGACCCCGCGCACCAGGTACCACCAGCCGTCCCCGGAGGCCGGCACGCTGGAGTCGGGGACGGACATGGAGGAGATGTTGTTGGCGAGGCAAGCGTTCACGGAGGGCGCGAAATCACCACTGAACGCTCGGAGGGTCGCCAGGCCTCCGCGCACGATGTCATAGGCGGTGGCCCCAGAGAAGGGGCCCCAGCTCAGGTTGGCGGTCGTTCCAATCCGAGAGACGGCGAGGGTCGTTCCCCTCAGTGGCACACCCACGTCGTCCACCGCGTTGTTGCAGTCGTTGTCGAACCCGTCGCAGATCTCCGGGTTCCCGGGGAAGCGCGCGGCGTTCGTGTCGTCGCAGTCGTCGCCCAGGGCCACGTATCCCGCCGGCTGGGAGCAGGTGAGCGCCTGCTGCGCCGCCGTCCCATGGCCATCGCCGTCTTGGTCGCGGTACCAGACGAGCTTCTGGCAGGGCGTGCGGAAGTCGGTGAGCGTGACGCCCAGGTCGGGGATGGAGAACCAGGGGGAGGTGGGGAAGAACGGGTGGGGGCTGGTGGTGCGGATCCGCCACCGGTAGGGCTTGAGCGGCAGGAGCCCGCCGTTGCCGAAGCTGAGGTTGGCCTGCTGCTGGATCGGCCCGTACGTGCCCGGCGTGAGGAGGCCCGTGCCGTCCAGGGGGGCGTCCAGGGGCTTCCGCTCCACCCAGACGTCGAGCTTCTGGGAGCCCGCGGGGGCGAGGATGGTGTGCTCGATCCCCAGGGCCAGGTCGGAGTCCATGATGCCCTGCGGGCCGACGCGGCGGCTGAACAGACCCGTCCACTGCACGCGCTTCCGCGCCCGTCCTCCCAGACCGTTCCCCAGAAAGAGGTACGTCCTTCCCTGGAGCGTGAACCCGCCGTTCCGGTTCCGGGGCTCCCCCACGAGGAAGTCCGCGTAGCCGTCTCCGTTGACGTCTCCCGCAGCTGCCAGTGCGTTCCCCACAGCCCCTCCGTTGCTCAGCGCGCCGGTCATCGTCCACGCGGGCGTGCCACTCAGGCCTCCCGGGGATCCCAGGAAGAGCCAGGCCTTCCCGACGTCCAGGGTGCCTGCCTCGTCCCAGAACGGCGCGCCCACCAGGACATCGGAATAGCCGTCGTTGTTGACGTCTCCGGCGGAGGCGACGCCGGTCTCTTGCCCGAGCCCGGCGCTGGTCTGGTCGCTTTCGAAGGACCACACCGGGATCGGGTAGAGCCCGTTCCCGTTCCCCATGTAGAGCTCCGCTCTTCCTTCGTCCGCCTGCCCGTTGTCCTTGCCGGGGATCCCCACGAGAAGATCGGCGAAGGCGTCGCCGTTGACATCTCCGGCACAGGCGAGCGAGTACCCGAAGAAGTCCTGCGCGTTCCCCTCGGGGGAGAAGTTGCCCGAGGCCGTGGTGGAGAGGCCGCCCGATCCCCCCAGGAACAGGAACAGCTTGCCCGCGTGGCCGCCGGTGACGTTCGCCCACTGGTTGGCGGCAACGACGACGTCCGCATACCCGTCGCGATTGAAGTCGCCACCCGCGATGGCGTGTCCGAAGCGCGCTCCGTCCTGGGCCGAGGTGGCGCCGATCTGCACGAGACCGAAAGGTCCGCTCGGCGCGAAGCCGTAGGCGATGTAGGCGAGGCCCTGATCGACGAAGGTGCCGTCGCCGGCGGGGGCGCCCATCATCACGTCGGCGAGGCCGTCGCCGTTCACGTCGCCTACACCGGCCACCGACCAGCCCAGCGAGGCTCCCGCCTGGTTCGCCTCCATCTGCAGGCAAGCCCCGTTCACGCCGTTGACGCTGCCCTTGCAGATCATCACCTTGCCTTCGCCCGCCTGCCCGTTGCTCCACCCCGGGCAGCCGATGGCGACGTCGGCGTAGCCGTCCCCGTTGACGTCCCCCACGCCCGCGACGGAGCGCCCGCACCAGGCACCGAGCTGGCCACCCCCGTAGCTCCCGTTGATCGTGGTGGAGAGCCCGTTGGCACTGCCGTGATAGATGAAGACGGCGCCGTCATCGGAGCCGCCCAGATCGAAGCTGTAGGCCCCCACGATCACGTCGGAGAAGCCGTCGCCGTTCACGTCGCCCGCTCCCGCCACCGACCATCCGTAGTTCCCGCCGTCCTGGGCCTCGGACTTGCTCCACGACGGCGTCGTGCGCGGCCCGTCCGGGCCCCCCAGGTACGCGCGCACCGCGCCCTCGTCGCCGAAGCTGCCGTCCCAGCCGTACACGCCGATGAGCAGATCACTGTAGCCGTCGCCGTTGACATCGCCTGCCGTGGCCACCGCGTCGCCCAGGTAGGCGTTGTTCTGTCCGCCCGCCACCGTCCAGTTCGGCACGCTGAGGGGGAAGCCGGCCCTCCCGTAGAAGAGCCACGCCTTCCCCTCGTCGAAGAACGAGTTGCCGTTCCAGACGTCCGAGCCCGCCAGGATGTCGGCGAAGCCGTCGCCGTTGACGTCCCCCGCTGCAGCCAGCGAGAAGCCGAGCTGCGCGAACGCCTGCCCGGAGACGAAGATCCAGTCGGATGACTGGGGAATCGTCCCCACGCGCCCGATCCAGAGATCGATCCTGCCCGTGTCCTGGGCGAGGATGGAGATGTCGTCCCAGTTGGGCGTGCCCACGGCGATGTCGGCCAGGCCGTCGCCGTTGACGTCCCCCACGCCGGCCACGGAGAAGCCGAACTGTGCGTTGGCCTGGCCGCCGGTTTTGAACCAGGAAGACCCATGCAGGCCGGTGGAGGATCCGGGGAAGAGCCAGGCCGCCCCCTCCGACGTGAGCGTCCCGTTGAACTGCGGAGCCCCGATCAACAGGTCGTCGTAGCCGTCGCCGTTGACGTCCCCCGCCGCGGCCAGGCCGAGGCCGAAGGCGGCGGGGCCGCTGGCGTCCCCGGGGGAGGTGAACCAGCTGTACGTTGGGGATGGTCCCGAAGCACTGCCGTAGTAGGCGAAGACGCGCCCCTGGTTGGTGTCCAGAAAGTCGTCTCCGTAGGAGGAGACGGCGATGTCGTCGTAGCCGTCGCCGTTGACGTCCCCCGCGCGCACCACGCGTGCGCCGAAGTAGGAGCCGGCCTGCTCGCCCATGGCGCTCCAGTCCGCGTTGGCCGGCGTGCCGTCGGGGCCGAGCCCGGAGGCGCTGCCCAGCCAGAGGAACGCGGCTCCGCGATCGACCAGTCCGCTGTCGTAGCCGAACGCTCCCAAGAGGACGTCGTCGTAGCCGTCGCCGTTGACGTCCCCCGCGGTCGCCACGACGCCCATGTTGCCCCCCGCCTGGTTCGACTGCGCCGTCCAGGCCGGGGTGGCGGCGAGCCCGGCAGGGCCGCCCAGGTAGAGCCACACCTTCCCCTCGTCGGTCTCGCCGTCGTCGTAGGCGTAGGCGGAGACGAGCACGTCCGAGTAGCCGTCGCCGTTCACGTCCCCCGCGGTGGAGACGGAGTTCCCCAGCCGGCCGCTGCTCTGGTCGCCCAGCTTCTCCCAGTTCGGGGAGGTGGCCAGGGGATCCACCTCGATCGGGTACACCGCTTCGCTGTCGTCCACCGTGATGGTCAGGAGCCCGATGGACAGGTCCATGCGCGCGGGGAGCTTTTGCCCGCGTGCGTCCACCGCCGCCAGCTCGCCGTAGCGGACCACCGGCTCGCCCCGGCCGTTGCGGAAGAGGACGCTCGTTCCCGCCGCGTCCTCGGGATAGGCGAGCACGTCACCGCCGAGCGCGAACCGCAGGATGAGCGGGCCGGCGTCGTCGCCATCCACCGTGATCCCGTGCTCGACGCCGCGGGGGTCGTTGGCCAGCCACTCGGTGAGATGCGGCCGTCGGATCTCGGCGCGGCCGTTTCCCTCGGCGACGATGCCCTCGCCCTGGTCGAGCAGGCGCAGCTCGAGCCGGAAGGCGTCCTCGGAGGTGCGGGAGAGCAGCGAGAAGCCGTCCTGGCGGACGCGCGTGCGGAGGTCGTGCGCGCGGTTGGGGGCCGACAGGTCGCCCCCGTTCCAGGAGAAGCGGTACTCGGCGGCCGCGATCCCGGCCAGGGCCGCCTGCTGCCAGGAGGCATCCACGGCCGGATCCTCTGCCGCGGTGGAGGAGGACACGACGGCGAACGCGAGGGCGAGGAAAGCAAGAACGTGCTTCATGACGCATCCTCCGGGGACGACACGTCATGGTTTATGCGCAGGAGTGCGCCGCGTCCTGTCGCACGATCGTGTGAAGGGGGCTAGTCGGTGAGCCGGTCGCGGACGGCGCGGGCCACCGCCTCGGTGGCGCTGTGCACCTGGAGCTTCCCGTAGATCCGCCGGATGTAGGTGCGCACGGTGTCGATGGAGAGGTCGAGCTCCGCCGCCACCTGCTTGTAGGCGAGGCCGCGCACCAGCGCCCCCAGGACCGCGCGCTCGCGCTCGGAGAGACTCGGCGTCTCCTCCGGAGCATCCCCGCGGATCAGCTCCAGCACGGAGCGGGCGATCCCGGGGGTCATGGGCGAGCCGCCGGCGGTGACCACCCGGAGCTGCTCCAGGATCTCCCCCACCCCCGCCCGCTTGAGCAAATAGCCGTCCGCCCCGGCGCGGATGGCGGCCAGGATGCGCACGGGATCCTCGAAGGCCGTGAGCATGACGACCGTCGCCTCCGGCCTCGCCCGCTTCAAGGCGGCGGTGGCCTCGATGCCGCTCATCGCCGGCAGGTCGATGTCCATGAGGACGACGTCCCAGGGGAGCGCCGCTCCCACCCTGGCCGCTTCCGCGAGGAGAGTGGACGCCTGGCGGTGGCTGCCGGCCAGGCGGAAGCCCGGCTCGAGCCCGAGCAGCATCTCCAGGCTGTTCCGATAGTGAGCGTCGTCCTCCACGACGGCGACGCGAAGCTCCTCGCTCATGGCTGACCCGAAGATGCGGGAGGACGGCCTCCGGCGCCCGTCGCATGGTCGTGCGACACGTCGGCGCGGCCGTCGAAGGTGAGCGTGAAGATCGTCCCCCCTCCGGGCCGTTCCTCCCACAGCGCCTCGGCGCCGATCTCGGCAGCGCGGCGGCGGATGCTCTCCAAGCCCAGACCGCGCCGGCCGTTCCCGTCCTGGGTGGCGGAGAGGCCTCGCCCATCGTCCTCCACCCGCAGGCGCCAGCGGCGGCCGGCCCGCTCCAGGGCGAGCGCGACCCGTGAGCCGCCCGAGTGACGGGCCGCGTTGTGCGCCGCCTCCAGCCCCACCAGGAACACGTGCCGGCGCACCGCGAGCGAGAGCGACACCTCGGGGATGGCCGGAGGGAGCGAGGTCTCGAGCGTCATCCCCTGGGCGGTGACGAGCGGGGTGGCGCGGGCGACGAGCTGCGTGCCCAGCGCCTCCAGGTTCCCCGTCCCCGGGCGCAGCGACCACACGATGTCCCCGAGGGCGGTGGCCAGCTCGTCGGAGATCTCCGCGATGCGGGCGGACACCGTGGCCCGCGTCGCCTCCGGGGTGGTCTCGCGCACGGCGAGGCCGGAGAGGATGCGGATGCTCCCCAGGCCGGAGCCGATGGCGTCGTGAAGGTCCATGGCGATCTGTGTGCGCTGGCGCTCCAGGCGCAGGAGCTGGCGCACCCGCACCCGGTAGGCGAGGGCGAGCAGGGCGAGGAGGAGCGCCAGCACCGCGCCCAGGAACCACGCGTGCTTCCACCACGGCGGAAGCACCCGCGCGGCCACCGCCACCTCGGTGGGGGACCAGTGCTTGCCGTCCAGGCTTCCCTGCACCTCGATGCGGTAGCGGCCGGCGGGCAGGTCCACGAAGCGGAAGGAGGACTGCGCCGTCGGCTCCGACCAGGGATCCCCGGCCTTGAGGCGCGTGCGGTAACGGATCAGGGCCGGCTCCCGGTACGACAGCGCGGCAAACCGCACCTCCAGGCGGTTCTTCCCGTAGGGGAGCGCCACCTCGCCGGTGGTGGAGATGGGCTTCCCGTCCACCGAAGCCTCCACCACCGCGACCGGCGGCGGCTGCGGGCGCGCGCGGCGCGCCTCCGGCGGCACGCGCACCAGGCTCATGTCGGTGGCCAGCCACAGCGTGCCGTCCGCATCCTCGGTGAGATCCATGAGGCCGGAGGTCGGCAGCCCCTGCCATACCCCGACGCGCTCCCGCACCTCCCACCCCGCGGGGGCGTCGGGCCGCTCCTCCACCCGCACGCAGTTGGCCTCACCCACGATCCAGAGGCCGCCGGAGGGGGAGGGCACGAGCGCGCGCGTCACCGGGGACCCCAGCGCGTCCGATGCAGGGATCCGTGTGAAGCGTCCTTCGTGACGGCGCCACACACCCGCCGCGCTGGTGGCCGCCCACAGGTCGCCGCTGGGCGTGACGCGCAGGGCGGTGAGGTGCAGCATGCCCGGCACGGTCTCGCAGCTCCACGGAGCGGCATCGCCGGCCAGCATGCGCGCCGTGGGCGCCCGGCAGACCCTGTTGCCGAGGCCCACCCACAGGTTTCCCTCGCCGTCCTCGGCCGCGACCTCCCAGATGGCATCCGCAGGAGGGCGCGGCGCCGGGACGCGCCGCGGCGCCTGCGCGCCCGCTTCCAGCACGAAGACGCCGCCGTCCGTGGGGAACCACACACGGCCGTCGCGGCCCTCGCCGCACGCCAGCGCGTAGGCGGGCGGGTTCGGCCCCTCCACCGGCACCGTCCGGAACCCGACGCCCGACGGGTCGTGCCGGAAGAAATGGCCCGGCGCCAGCGTCCAGACCGCTCCGTCCGCAGCGAGGCAGACCGGGTCGACGTACGAGGCCTGGGACATCGCGGACTGCCAACCGCCGGCTGTCCGGCGGTGGATCATCAGCCCCGACCATGAGGAGACCCAGACCGCCTGGGGGGTGCGCGCGATGTCGCGCGCCCCCAGCGTGTAGCGGTCGAGCAGGCTCGTGGTCTCGGGCTCCGGATACTGGAGGAGGCCGCGGATGGTGGCGACCCACAGGCTCCCTTCCCGGTCCACCAGCATGGCGCCGCCGCCGGTGAAGCCCTGCTCCGGACCGATGATCTCCTGCGGGCCGCCGGGCGGGATGCGGATGAGGATGCCGTCGTAGGCGATCCAGATCACCTCCCCGCGCGCGGCCACGCCGATCAGGCGGCTCCCGGAGTGCTGGATCTCGCGCCACTTGCCGTTCCGCACCTCGAGCACGTGCCCCCCGTCGCGCCTCCAGCAGGCGAGGAGGCCGGTGCCGTCGGGCATGCGCGCCACGGCGACGATGGCGCGCGCGGGGGCGAGCAGGGTCGCCGCCCCGTCCGAGGCGACGACGTAGGCCTCGTCGTCCGTGGCGGAAAGGACACGGTGGTCGTCCCATAGCCACACCCGTCCCTCCGGGTTGCGACCTCCGGGGAGGAGGATGGGACCGCGCCACGCCGTGCCGTCGCGCACCCACAGGCCGTGCTCGTCCGCGCTCCACAGGGTGCCGTCGCGGGTGACGCAGGCGCCGAGGAGCGGCGATCCCGGTCGGGGATCGGCGACCGGCTTCCCATCGCCATCCAGGATCTCGCCCACCCCCACCGCCCGCGGGCGCATGAACATCGGCCGGCCCGCCGTGACCGAGCCGGTCACGAAGTCTTGGGGCGCCGGCGCGACCACGCGCGCCTCGTTCCCGTCGTAGCGCACCACCCCGCCGGTGGTGGTGATCCAAAGGAACCCGGTGGGGTCCTGCTCGATCTGCACGGTGAAGGAGGCGGGGAGGCCGCTCCGCCAGTCGAGCACCCGCTGCACGCGGATCTCCGCCCGCGCGGGGAGGGCGCAGAGGAGGGCCGCGGCGAGCAGCGCGCGGAAGCGCACGGGCGAAGGTTACCCCGGGATCACCGTTGGCTGGATCCGTCCGACGATTGGCTGCAGAGGCCCTTTTCAGCGACCGTTCTGGCGCCCACAATCCAGGCCGTATCGTTCCGGAGGCCCCGTGAGCCGCGTCCTCGTCCTCCTCTCCCCCCACGTGCACCTGCTGGATCTGGCCGGTCCGGTGCAGACGTTCTACGAGGCGAACCAGTTCGGCGGCCAGTACCGGATCGTCCACTGCGGGACCTCGCCGAAGGTGCGCTCCGCCCAGGGCCTCACGCTCTCCGACCTGGCGCCCCTCCCCGAGCCGGAAGCGGGCGACCTCGTGCTCGTCCCGGGCGTGGACTCGGAGAGCCTGGACCTCCTCGCCCACGTTCCCTCCCCTTGGCTGCAGCGGGCCGTGGCCAGCGGCGCGCGCGTGGCCTCGATCTGCAGCGGAGCCTTCCTGCTCGGCCACGCCGGTCTGCTCGACGGTCGGGAGTGCACCACGCACTGGAAGCTCTGCGAGCGGCTGCAGCGGCGGCATCCCCGGGCGCGGGTGCTGGACAATCGCCTGTTCGCCGAGGACGGGCCCGTGCTCACCAGCGCGGGGGAGGCCTCGGGGATCGACCTCGCCCTGGCGCTGCTGGAGCGGGACCACGGGCCTCTGCTCGTCGCCCACGTGGCGCGGGAGATGGTCGTCTACCTGCGGCGCGCCGGCGAGGGGGAGCAGAGCAGCGTCTACCTCGATCACCGCACGCACCTCCATCCCGGCGTGCATCGCGTGCAGGACTACCTGGTGACCCGTCCCGAGCGGAACCCCTCCATCGACGAGCTGGGGAAGGTGGCGGGGATGAGCTCGCGCAACCTCACCCGCGTCTTCCGCAAGGAGACGGGGATCACCGTGAAGAGCTTCGCCCACAAGGTGAAGCTGCAGGTGGCGCGCGACCTCCTGGCCAGCCCCGAGCTGACGGTGGAG
>Ga0070695_100002667_pt1 | contig 10327 bp, 11 predicted proteins | sample KBSK1252metaG_FD_65471 | JGI IMG/M metagenome (GOLD analysis project Ga0070695, IMG submission 65471) | Corn, switchgrass and miscanthus rhizosphere microbial communities from Kellogg Biological Station, Michigan, USA - KBS K1-25-2 metaG | ecosystem: Host-associated > Plants > Roots >...
CGCGGTGAGGAGCATGTCGAGCTCGCGGCGTGGCGGCTGTTGCGAGACCTGGAGCGCTAGGCGGAGCAGATCGTCGGTGCTCTGGCCCATGGCCGAAACCACGACGACCGTGTCATGGCCCGCGGTGCGGGCGGCTTTGACGCGCGCGGCCACGGCCCGGATGCGATCCGGGCCGTCGACGGAGGTGCCACCGTACTTCTGCACGAGCGTGGGCATGGCGGGAAGTTATAGGGCGTCAGGCGGTAGCATGCGAGGGTTTCCTACTGATTGCGGATTGAGAACAATCAGTTAGCGGACTTGCGAGACGTTGCGCGTCGCGGCCTGCGCCCCAAGGAGATGACTGACCTTGGGATGCTTCGCGTGTATCGTCCCGCTTGGAGAGGATTGGACGCGAGAGGACGCTGAGACCGTAGCCAAACCGTAGCCGGGAAAAGCAGCGGTTCGGTAGAGCACTGCGGACCTTCGATGCGCTGCTAGGACGTGGGTGGTGCGTTTCCGGGTGCTTCTCCCAGTCAGGTCAGTGCAAATGCCGGAGGCGGGGATGATAGTGGAGCGATGTCCGCATTGTGGGACTAGGCATGTTGACGCTTCAGTGATCTGGCAGAGCGTGTTGCCTGCAGAAGATGAGCAGTGGTGGGTCGTTGCGTGCAACAACGCAAAATGCCGAAGGGTGATCCTTGTGACAACAGACAGGGCAGGCACCCAACCACGAAGGCAGTTTCCAGGCGGTCGCTATGAGATCGACGAACATATTCCAGTAGGAGCAGAGATCCGATCAGAGTTTCGTGAGGCCGCCACGTGTTTGGGCGCGGGCTGCTATAGGGCCTCCTTGGTGATGAGCAGGCGGGCGTTGCAGCGAATACTCAAGGAGCAGGGATGTCCGCAGCGGAATCTCGGAGGCGACGAAGGGGCCCTGGAGCATGCTATTGCGAGTGGCATTCTTCGGAAGCCGCTTCACGCGCTTGCGAGGGAGATAAAGGAGTATGGCAACCTCGGCGCGCACCCTGATGACGAACAGCTCGAAAGCGCTGACCATGAGAGCGCAGCTCACGTTCTCCGCTTCTTGGATCTGATTGTAGGCGAGTTGTACGAGGTCCCCGATGTTGCACAGCAGCTGACCAGGAAGCGAACGCAGGGGGGCGATCCTTCTGGCCAGCAGGCCCCTCAATGAGGTCGGTGAGAGCCATTCGGATTGCAGTGACAGCAAGCGCAGGGATTCTCCTGATAGTGCACCTCGTGTGGCCCAGAATACGGGTGGATGCGATTACTCTGGGACTGACCATTATCGGGGTTCTGCCATGGCTGGTGGACCTTCTAAAGAGCGCGAAGTTTCCCGGAGGATGGGAGATCACTTTTCGAGATGTGGAGGAAGCTGGCGCGAAGGTGGCTGATGGTGGCAACAAGAGCAGTCTGCCAAGGGACGACGGCAGAGCGGTCCGTGGGATAGGTGCCAACAGGGAGGAAGGGAACGGGCAGGAGAGGCTTCTAGTGCAGGGCGATGCCAATCTTGCGTTGGTTGGGCTCCGGATCGAGATCGAGCGGCGTCTACAGGCCATTGCCCTGAGGCGCAACCTGCCAGAGTCACGAGGTCTGAATAACTTGATTCGAAAGCTTCGGAGTCAGGGCGTGCTGCGTGACGAGGTTGTATGGGGTCTGAATGATCTCGTAGCTGCAGGGAACAAAGCTGCGCACGGTGCATTCGTTGACCCGCGGGTAGCTGAGTGGGCCAGCTACGCCGGGCCGAGCATTCTGGCAGCGTTGGACGAGCTGGGTGATATTGATGGTTCCGGCTGAGTGGTGTTGGTTGAGTGGGACGTGCGGCATGTCTTGAGGTGGAGGCGCATTGGACTCGGAAGGCATTCTGAAGCGAGTGGAGGAGCTTCTGACGTTGGCAGTCCCTGATGCCGCCCTGAATGATGATGACACTGGCGAACGCGTGGGAGAGATGTTTCAGGGTGCGATGCAGCTCGCCCGATTGGTGTACGGGATGAATAGCCCGCAAGAAGAGGCCATGATGATGGCCCACAAGTCGCTCAGGGTTAGGAACGGTCCTTCGATGCAGATTGAAGTACAACCGATTGTAGTGGGCACGCTAAGAGCGATGAGGGGTGATGTGCGCGGGGGGCTCGTGGGGACTGTCGAACGCAAGGGCGCTGGCCTTGCGCTTGGAGACTTCTTGGCTCTTGCGAAGGAGGCAATTGACGAGGGTACCGACGAGTCCAAGAACGTTGCTGCAGTGTTGGCTGCCGCACTATTTGAGGACACAGTGCGGCAGCTTGGTGCCTCAAAGGCTAGAGTTGTTGGGCGGCCGGGACTGCAGGAGGTCCTCACCGCGCTCAAGGCGGCGAAGGTTCTTGAGGGAGCGTCGTACACTATCACTCAGGGCTACTTGAAATTCCGAAACGATGCGCTGCACGCGGATTGGTCAAAGATCGGCCGTCCGGCGGTTGAGAGCTGCATCGGCTTCGCCGAGGGTTTGCTGCGCGACCACTTCTCTTGACGCCGCCTCTCGGTAATTCTTAGTCACAAGTGACACATAGGGGAGGTCTGCATGACATGGCCGTTGAGACGTATGGTCCTGGCGTTGATGTGTGTCGCTGGACTGACGGGAGGGATGGCCTGTTCGTCAGGTCGGTCAACGCAGGAAGCGGAGAAGCCAAGAGACGTCGTCATTGTCGACGACCTGAAGATCCTGAAGGACGGTGAAGAATGGTCCTTCAAGCTGGATGCTGGGACCTACAAGGTTGAGTTGACTGCAAGCGGGGACGGCGCATCCGTTTCGTGGGTCGGCAGTTCGTGCCCAGGCTCGGGGCCGCGCGCGGTGCAGACGTTCTCCACCATCTGCGAGATGCCTGGGACCGGTCAGTTGTTGGTGCGGAACCCGAGTTCATTCGGCATGGGGCAGTCCGTGAGCATCACGCTCAAGGTGACGAAGCTCGCTAGGTGAAAGAGGCCGGAAACAGTAGCCAAGGACCTTGTGAGCGACCCAGAGCACAACGCTGGGTGGGATGCGGAAGTCGAAGCACCACGGGATAAGCGTCCCGTTCGTGGCCCCGTAGCTCAGACGGATGGATCAGCGACTTCCTACGCGAGGGGCGCACCCGCTACGCGGAGCTCGACCCCAAGGGGGCGCTCGGCTCGTACAACAACCAGGACGGGCCATGGCAGTGAAGCGCGCCCTTGCTACAGGGCCAAGGACCAGGGAGCGAACATCTCTGATGCCGTGCCCACGTTGGTAAGGCGATGAGTCGGTACGATGCAATCAAGATTGCAGCGGACGCCATCCTGACCCCCACGCTTGACGCTCCCGCGCCCCCCTCGCTATATTCCCCGCCGGCTTTGGGGTTTCCCGAGCGGAAGTAGCTCAGCCCGGTAGAGCTCCACCTTGCCAAGGTGGTTGTCGCGGGTTCAAATCCCGTCTTCCGCTCCATTTGACGGGGCCGGTCCTCCGCGACCGGCCCCGAGCTTTTCCCGCCGCGGAGGTGACCCCTGACCCGTCAGCCCCCGGCCAGCGACCACAAGGCGGTCGCCCGCGCGGTCGGAGACCTGATCCGCGCCCTCGGCCTCGACGAGACGGCGGAACCCGAGCTCAAGGACACGCCGGCACGCGTGGCCGATCTCTACGCCGAGGTGTTCTCGGGGCTCGATCCCGCGGCCGTGCCCGAGCTGGCCACGTTCCCGCACACGCCCGGGGCCTCGGCGGGCGACGATCATCTCGTGGCCGTGCGCGACCTCGAGTTCCATTCGCTCTGCGTGCACCACTTCGTGCCATTCTTCGGGCGCGCGCACGTGGCCTACCTGCCGGGCGATCGCATCATCGGCATCAGCGGCATCGCGCGCCTGCTCGATCACTACGCGCGTCGGCCGCAGCTCCAGGAGCGCATCACCACGCAGATCGCCGACCATCTCGAGCGGCTGGTCGCGCCGCGCGGCGTGGCGGTGGTACTCGAGGCGCGGCATCTGTGCATGGAGATGCGCGGCATCCGCAAGCGCGGCGTGGTCGAGACGCGCGTGGTGCGCGGGGCCCTCGCCGAGCCGCGATGGGCGGCGCTGCTGCCCGTCGGGCGCGGCGACACGTCCGAGGCGGACGCCGAGCGGTGAGCGTGGCGCGCCCGTCGATCTCGGTGGTGATCCCCACGCGCGACCGTCCCGAGCTGCTCCGGGACGCGCTCGCCAGCGTGGCGGCGCAGAAGCTCTCGCCGCTCGAGGTGCGTATCGCCGACGACGGCGAGCGGCCGCTCCCGCGCGAGTTCGAATCGCCGGGGCCGCCGCGAATCGTCGTGGTGCGCGTGGGCGCCGGGCTGCTGGCACGCGCGCGCAATCATGGGAGCGCGGGCGCCAAGGGCGACGTGCTCGCGTTCCTCGACGACGACGATCGCTGGCTGCCCTCGCATCTCGAAGGCCTCGCGGCGGCGTTCGCCGATCCCGCCGTGGAGGTGGCGTGGCGCGACTGCGCGGTGATCCGCGAGCGCATCGAGAACGACGGCACACGCCGCGACCTCGAGCGCCGCACGATCGCGCACGACTGGGACCTGCCCCTCATGCGCACCGACGACTATCTGCCGCCGAGTGCTGTCGCGGTGCGCCGGTCGTTCTTCGAGCGCCTGGGCGGCTTCGACGAGTCGTTCCCGTTCTCGGAGGACTGGGACTTCCTGATGCGCGCCGCCGCCCTCACCACGCCGCGCCGCGTGCCGGGCGTCACCGTCGAGGTGCGCATGCGCGACACGGGCAATCTCTCCGCCGACTTCGGCCCCAAGCGGCTCGAGTGCCTGCGCAAGCTGTCCGATCGTCACGGCCTGCCGCGGCTCGTGCCCAAGACGTTCTGGGAGGTGGCGGAGACGGTGGGAGAGGCCGGGCGCCGCGCGCCGGCGCCGGGGCACTCATGAAAGCGGCGCGATGAGCACCGAGCGCGATCTGCTCATCGTGGGCGCCGGGCCCGCCGGCGTGTCGGCGGCGCTCTGGGCCAAGAGCCTTGGGCTCACGACGCTGATCCTGGAGGCCGGCCCCAAGCCCGGCGGCCAGCTCCATCAGGTGTATTTCCGCCCCGAGAACTTTCCCGGCGCGGTGCCCGGCCACGGCGAGGCGATCGCCGCGGGCATGGCCGCCGATCTCGACACGTACGGCATCGAGTGCCGCTGTGGCGCCGTCGCCGAGGCGCTCGCCAGCTCGCCCGCGGTGCGGCTCGCGGGCGGCGAGCGCGTGACGGCGGGCGCGGTGCTGATCGCCACCGGCGTGCGCCGCCGGCGCCTGGGCGTGCAGGGCGAGCGCGAGTTCGAGGACCGCGGCGTCTCGTTCTCGGCCAACCGCGACCGCGCGGGCTTCGCGGGGGAGGAGATGGTGGTGGTCGGCGGCGGCGACAGCGCGTTCGAGAACGCGCTGCTGCTCTCGGCCGTGGGCTGCACGGTGACGATCGTGGCCCGGGGCACGCCGCGCGCCCGGCCCGAGTATCGCGCCCGCGTCGCGGCCGATCCGCGCATCGAGGTGATCGAGGGCACGCGCGTCACCGAGATCCTGGGCGACACGCGCGTGCGTGCGGTGGCGGTCGCGGGGGCGCGCGGCGACTTCGAGCTGCCGGCCGCGGGCGTCGTGATCAAGGTGGGCGTGATCCCCAACACCGAGTGGTGCGCCGAGGCGCTCGACCTGGACACCGACGGCTACGTCGAGATCGACGACCAGCTCATGACGTCACAGTCGCGCGTGTGGGCTGCGGGCGATGTGACGCGCCCGGCGGTCCTGGGCATCGCGGTGGCGATGGGGCAGGGAGCGCTCGCCGCGACCGCGATCCGGAAGGATCTGCGGCGAGCGGGCGGCGCGGCGTAGATCGTTTCGCTTGTCGCCCGCGTCGCCCGGGTGTACCTCTCCCGGCGGCCGCGACCCGATCGTCCGGCCTTCGCGGCGTGGGATGTGCCGCGGATCACACGACGAAGGAGGGCTGCGATGGTGAAGTCGCTGGTGCTCGGCGCGCTGCTGGGCGGAATCGTGGCGTTCGCGTGGAGCGCCGTGTCGTGGACGATGCTGACCTGGCACAACCCGACCATGAATTCCTTCACCAACGAGGAGGCGGTCGCCAAGGTGCTGGCCGAGAACGCCCCGGTCGGCGGCATGTACTGGCTGCCGGGAGTCCCGCCGGGCTACGACAAGATGAAGGGCGATGAAAAGAAGGCGGCCGAGAAGCTCATGGAAGACCGCATGAAGACCATGCCGTTCGTCTACGGCGTCGTGCAGCCGCACGCGACCTTCGACATGCCGAAGCAGATGGGCGCGGGCCTGCTGTTCGACATCCTCGGCGCGCTGCTCATCACCATGCTGGTGATGAAGACCGGCGGCATGTCCTACATGGGCCGCGTCATGTTCATCGTGACCATCGCGCTCGCGGTGGGCGTGATCGCGGTGGTGCCGGGCTGGGTGTGGTGGCACTACGGCACGAGCTGGACCGTGATCGGGATGCTCGACATCCTGATCGCGTGGTTCCTGGCGGGACTGGTGATCGCGAAGGTGGGAGCGCCGCGGACGGCTTAGGTACGGGCGCGCGACGGCGCCACGATCGACGGCGGGCGGCGCACACACGCCGCCCGCTTCGCTACATCCGGGGCCGCGCGAAGGCGCTGTCCCAGGGGGCGAGCGCGGGCTTGGGGCTGAGGTTCACGTCGACCAACCCGCAGTAGGCGAAGTACGAGATGGTCCCGGGTGGGATCCCCGTCAGGTCGAGGTCGGTGAAGGTGAGTTGGAACACGAACAGCGCCTGCGCCTGATCGAGCAGCTGCACCTGACGCCGGATGTAGCGCGCCTGCTTGGCGGGCGTCGAGGCGATCCCGCCCACCGTCTGCGACGTCCAGCCCCCTTCCACCACCATGCCCGGGAGGCCCGAGCCCTGCAGCACACGCGAGTAGTAGTCGAGCGGCACGTCCTCGGGCTCGGCGAATCCGCCCAGATAGGGATAGGAGGAGAGCCCGACCGCCTGCATGAACGGGAAGTCGGCGAGGTCGGTCGCGATGCCGGTGAACGAGCCGCTCGGCCTGCCCCAGGCGACCTCCACCTGGACGCTAACGAAGAGCTGCACCGTGGGGTCGAAGGCGCGCACCGCCGCGGCCGCGTCGTTGGCGTTCTGCTTGACCGCCGCATAGAGCGTGGGCGGCGCCGAGGCGCGGATCAGGTTGGTCTCGGCGGTGAGCCCGAGGTAGGCCGGCCGGCACAGGCTGTCGACCGCCATCGCGAAGCGTCGGTACACGAGCTGCACCGCGGGCTCGGTGAGACTGCGCCCCTTGGCCACCAGCTCGGGGGCGTCGGCGGCGCGGTTGAGCCCGTCGGTGGCGTCGATCATGACCACCAGCGTGCGCCCCGTGCCCTTGAAGTAGTTCGCCAGGTCCACGTGCAGCTTGATCACCGCGGAGTCGGCGGAGTAGCCCGCGAGCAGCGTGTCCCACGGCGGGCTGATGTGCATGATCGCGGCGTCGGAGCGGGTGCGCCACATCTCCAGCGATTGGATCAGGAGGGCGAAGTCCGCCTTGGGCGGGATCGCCGAGAATCCCATGCGGTAGCTGCGCGGCGGGCCGGGCGTGGGGCGGTTGGGCGCCACCTTGGAGCCGCACGACCAGCTTCCCGCGATCGCGAGGATCGCGCCGATCGCGAGCGCCAGCGCGCGCGCCCGGGAGCGAGTTCTCATGCGCATGGTATCGGCACGATACGGCGCGCCGATGAGCCGCGCCAGAACCGGCGCGTGCCGATTTGCGGCCACGCGTCGGCGCGAGCGCGGCGGCGGACGTGGTACGATGCGCGCCGCTCATGACGCCCCGGACGGCCGGGGCCGGTGTCACGGGACGGAGGCCGACGCACGATGATCCTCGACAAGGAATCGACCCTGCGCACGGTGTTCACGATCTACGCCGCGGTCTGGATCGGCATCGTGATCCTGCTCTTCATCGTGACCGGGCTGCTGATCAAGAAGGCCGAGCGCAAGCAGCAGCACCACTAGCCGAGCGGCCGCCCACGGCGGTGGAGTCAGGGGATCAGCGGCTCACCGACAGGGCGATGTGGCCGGTGGTGTGCTCGTCCTGCACGCCGAGCAGGGATTCGACCACCGGGATCTGCACGCCGCCCTCGAAGTCGACACCCAGCCCGGTCTGCCAGCGCACACCGGGCGACAGGTAGACGACGGTTCCCCCGGTGTTCTCGCCCATCGTTCCGTCCTCGAGCCGATCCCGGCTCGCGCTTCGCCCGTTGACCTGCGCGAGCAGCCGCACGTCATGGGTCGCGGGGCTCGTGTAGCCGACGTTGAAGAGCACGGCGTTCCCATAGCGGTATCCGTGGGAATTGGTCCCGTTCGCGCGCACGAGCACGCTGCCATCGACCATGCCCCGGACGAGCGCCGCTCCGATGTTCACCCCGGCCGTCCCGGACCATGCCCCGGTGCTGGGCTGCAGGTGTGCGTCGAGACGCTGGCCCAGCGGGTCCTTCGCGTTGGACGATCCCGTGGGCGCCGCGACGCCCAGCACCATCCCGAGAACGGCCGCGTGCGTGCCGCTCGAGCGCGCGAGCCCGATCAGTCCCGAGAGCTCGGCATCCCCAAGCCCCTTCGAGGTCTCCGTGCTGGCGGCTTCACCGAGCGGCGCCGCGGTAATCCGCTTCACGTTGTAGGGCAGCCGCGCGAGCAGGGCGACGCGGTCGCTCGCGCGCCAGAGCGCGTAGCCCGAGATGCGGTGCTCCCGCTCCTGCTCGGTGCCCGGCGCCTCGTCGAGCGCGTTGGACTTGGAGAGATAGCGGTCCTCCAGTCCGAAGCGAAGCTGCGACGGTTGAACGCCGCCGAGCGCATCGGCGGGGAAGGGCGCACCGCACATGCACTGGCTGCAGGCGCGCGACTGGGACGCGACCAGAGCCGCGAGGAGCGGGACGAGAACGATCAGGAGCTTCGAGCGCATGGGGATGTCCTCAGCGGCCGGATGTCGCCCAGCCTAGCACGGATCTCACGGCCCCGCGGGTGGCGTCGCCGCCCGCAGCCGCCCGTTCTCGAGCATCAGCACCGGGCAGTAGAGCCCGAGCGGCTCCCTCCGCCACCACGCCCCGGTGGCGCGACGCTCCTTCGCGGTCGTGAAGTGGTAGTCGTACACCACCACGCGCAGGTAGCGCGGCGGCCGATCCGGAAACGGATCGCCCGCCATCAGCCCCAGCACCGGGCGCGATCCCTGCAGCACCCGCTCGCAGAAGTAGAGGAACCAGGGCGTGTGCTGGTAGTCGCTGAGCGCCGCGAACCACATCTGCCAGTCGAGTCGCGGCATGTGCGGCGCCATGAACTCCGGCCGCCGCGTCACGTCGCCCGGTTTCCAGCGGAACGCGTACTCGCGCCACGTGGCGCCGTCGTCGCTGCCCTCGAGATTGATCTCGAGCCGGCGCGTGGTCATGTCGGCGAAGAGCCCATAGCGGTTCACCACCCGCACCGGCCACACGAAGCGGAAGATCGCGGGCACAGGCCCCATCCACCCGGTGGGCACATGCGCCGCCTCGAACAGCGGCACGAAGCCCAGGGCCAGCAGAGCGACCAGGATCGGGCGCTGCACACGCGCACGCCATCCGGGCGAGGGCGCCTGGGCCAGCGCGGGCGCCGATCCGGCGGCCTCGCCCGCGCGCCATCGCGAGGGCCACAAGCCGTCGTCGAGCAGCAGCAGGCACAGCGCCAGCGCCAGCAGGTTGAAGAAGCCGTAGTTCCCGGTGACCACGATGAGCAGCTGGAGCCCCACCATGGCGGCGGCCGCGGCGAAGCGGATGCGCCGCGGCGCCAGGATCAGGAACGGCACCAGGCCCTCGATCGCGAACATCACCGCCACCGACAAGCGCTGGAAGGCGGCGGGCAAGTGGTGCGCGTACCACGCGGTCCACGGCGGCAGGCACTGGGTCTCGTAGTGGTACTGGAGCGCGGTCAGGTTGTGCCAGTTCGGATCGCCGCTCGTGAGCTTCACTGCCGCTGAAGAGAACATGAGCCGGAAGAGGAGCCAGCGCATCATCCACAGCATCGAGCGCGGCGGCCCCGGATCGGTGGCCGGGCGCGACAGCTCGCGCCACGGTGCCAAGAAGATCGCGAGGAAACCGGTCTCGAGCAGCAGGCTGTCCCACTGGAACCACAGGAACTCGCGGCCCACGTTCGCGAGCGAGAGATAGAGCGCCCAGCATCCGGCCAGCGTCAGGATCGGCGCGGCACCCAGCAGTAGCAGGAACCCGAGCACGGCGCCGGCCGCGCACATCACCGTGAGCGCGGCGTCGCTCACGTTGAACCACGCGAGCGTGGGCAGGAGCCAGTGGCGCTCGATCCCGTAGTGCGAGCGCACGGCGGCGAGGT
>Ga0070695_100002668_pt1 | contig 10324 bp, 10 predicted proteins | sample KBSK1252metaG_FD_65471 | JGI IMG/M metagenome (GOLD analysis project Ga0070695, IMG submission 65471) | Corn, switchgrass and miscanthus rhizosphere microbial communities from Kellogg Biological Station, Michigan, USA - KBS K1-25-2 metaG | ecosystem: Host-associated > Plants > Roots >...
TCAGGTTGCGTTGCACGCGAAATCGGAAAAATATTGCCCGCAAACCTCACGGAACTTCGTTGCACTGCAATCGAGGCCGGTTAAGGACCCTGCTTCCGCGTTTTCGCACGACCAAGACCATTCTCAGACATGGATTGTGCGCCGCGATGGTTGCTAACCACGCCTTCCAGTCCGTGCTTCTCCGCCGCGCGGAATAGCACTCTCGCCATCATCGAACGATTCGGAATGCAACAGCGCCGGGTCAGTCGAGCCGGCTCACCTGCAGGCGCCCCTAGTGATTACAAAGCAACCACCTTACCTGACCATGGAGGCAACCGATCCCAAAGACTGTAACCCTGCTCACTCGATCTTTGAAGATTTAAGAGCGGGTGCGGTCACTTCCCCAGGCGCTGAACTATTGCCGCGCCGCGCTTCTCAACCAGAGCGGCCGCCTGGCCAGGTCATCGCTGAGTCTCGGCATACTAGCGTCGATTGTGACCCGTAGCCCTAGTCTTTGTGGTACGGGGCGCCGACGGACGGTTCTGCGCTTTCATCCGCAGATTCCAGCTACCGTGTCTTGCGCGGGGCTCCTGGTCCACGGCTCAAAGGGCCCTCCGTTCCATGAGCCGCAACCGTTTATATCCAACGACCGCGACAGCGCCCGTCGCTTTTCGGTTGGCCAGAAACTTACGTCCTTGATCCTTTCGAATGCTTCGAGCCGGAGTGCGGTACGGGCGCCAGATGCTCGAAGCAGAGACGACAATCAGCGGTGCTTGGCAGCGTGCCGGCTTCCGGCCTCAAATAGCCCTGTAAGCCGACCGAACCTCTGGTCGTCGACTTTACCTCAAGTGTCGCGCAGAATTGTCCATGATTGCAAAGAGCGCCTGCCGGGGGCAAAAAAGCCGATAATGTCAGAACGGCAGCAGCATATTTCTGTCCCACGGAGGCTCCTGCTAAGCTTGGCCGCCCTGGCAGTCGGCGGAACGCTCGCTGCCATTCTCGCGTACCATTACGAATTCCAACTCGCGCCGCTCTGGTACAACGTAGTTGGCGTCGATGTCTCCAATCACCAGGGCGACATCGATTGGCCGGCTGTTGCCGGAAGCAATGTCGCGTTTGCCTATATCAAGGCCACCGAAGGGGGTGATTTCCGTGACAAGCGCTTCCAGCTCAATTGGGAGGGGGCCAAGAGGGCGGGGCTGGCCCGCGGGGCCTACCACTTCTTCACGCAATGCCGTTCAGGCGCCGAACAGGCCAAAAACTTTATTGCGACAGTCCCGCGCGAGCACGGTGCACTGCCGCCCGTTATTGACGCCGAACATATGGGCCCGTGCCGCACCGGTCAGCAAGTCAGCAGTGTTATTCGGGAGATCACGACCCTTCTTGACGCGCTTGAAGCCCACTATGGTCGGCGCCCGGTCATCTACACGGGCTCTGAATTCGATGCCGCGTACCTGCAAGGCCAGCTAGTAGCCGAGAGATTCTGGTTGCGGAGCTTGTTTTGGCCGCCCTCGTTTCGAATGGGCCAATGGGTGATCTGGCAATTTCACAACGCCGGCACGCGTGCTGGGATCAGCGGTCCGGTCGATCTCAACGCGTTTCGTGGGTCCTGGAAGCAGTTCGAGGCCTTCGTGACTAATGAGCGGACCCGCTGACTAGCCGATCAGAAATGATCCGGAGGCCGCAGAGAAAGCTTTATCTCAACGCCAATGCGGAGCCGGAGTTCCGTACCTATCAGCTCGATGACGAGGTTTGCCTCCAGGCGTCCCGCGAGGTCAGCGTCAGTCGAGCCACCTTGCATGAGCCGGTCGAGCCCGCATCGCGGGCGGGAGAAATACGAAGACCTGCGAGCTGGGACGCTAGCACTCGCGCCGAAAGCGAGCGTCCTCGACCAGCGCCGTCATTGTAAACCAAGGAAAGCAGGCTAGCATCGTGCTTCCGTGGGCCGACCTTCTGGTAGCAGCTCAGTATTCCCAGGAGAACGCATGACCGAAACCTTGAAAACCGGCATCCCCGCGGTCGATCGCTATCTCATGAATGGGTACCACCGGGTGCGGGGATTTTCCTCTCTGTTCGCGGCGACGATCTGTGGGCATCTACTGCGTCGGCAGAGCGAGTTTGGAATTCGCGGCTCGGTGGCGGAGATCGGCACCTTCGAGGGCCGGTTCTTTATTGCGCTGGGGCTTGCAGTTGGCGAGGGAGAGCACGCCTATGGGTTCGATTTGTTTGCCTGGCCTGGTAGCGAAGTGCTGGAGCGACTGTTGGCCAACGCCGATACCTATGGGCTGGCGCGTGATCGCTTCACACCGCTGGCTTTCGATACCGGCAAGCTGACCGCGCAAGAATTTTCCAATCTGACGGGCGGAGCACCCTTGCGCTTCGTCCATATCGATGGCGATCATTCGCCGCAAGCGTTGACACAGGATCTCCGCCTCGCGCAGCAAAACCTGCATCCTCATGGTCTCATTTGCATCGACGACATGCTGCATCCGGCGTTTCCATTCCTCGTGGTCGTGGTCCACGACCATCTGAAAAGGAACCCGGAGATGCGCTTGATATGCGTGATCGACCGCGAGAACATCGTGCGGGCGCCGAAATTCCTGATTTGTCGTGCCGAAGCGGTCAAACTCTACGAAACCGATCTGATGGAGAGCTTCAAGGCGCAGCACCTTACCATTGGCGGCGATGCAATGGGGCACGTTTGCGTCGTTCTCACACCCGACCCTGGTCTTGCAGACGTGCGCGACGATATCACCGCGAGCGAGGTTAGCCGTCCACTAGGCATCGATGATGTCGGGGTCGACTAGCAGGCGCGCAGCCGTCGGAGTCCTAAACTGGCCTCTCTATGATGCGCTTTCTTGACTTTAGGCGGAGGTGTCCTGTCTGAGGGTATAGTTATCCCTACCCCAAGGACGCGCCTGCGTTCACCCGCAAAACGGCCCTGAGGTTGCTGCTCAGTGCTACTCTTCCACGGGATGGAGGCGGATTTGCCTGCGAAGACTCTAATTTCGATCATCGACGACGATGAGGACTTTCGCAAGGCTTTGCAGGGTCTGATGACGTCTATGGGTTTCAGAGTCGAGGGGTTCTCGTCTGCGCTGGATTTCCTCGCGCGCACGAATATTCGCGAAACGTCATGCCTGATCGTGGATGTCCAGATGCCGCGGATGACTGGAATCGAACTGCACCACCATCTCGTCGAATCCGGCTGCGTCATTCCAACGATTCTGATCACAGCGCACCCGGATGAGAGTGTCCGGGTTCGCGCCATGGCTGATGGCGTCATCTGCTACCTCACCAAGTCATGTGATCTCGATGAACTGCTTGGATGCGTCTCGTCAGCTCTGGAGCGCATCGAGCCAGATGAACAGCATTGATGGCCCTGCTCCACCAGCAGCATTGTTCGGGACTTCAAGCGAGATAAAAGCTTGCTGCGGGCCGGTCGTCGTGCCCTTCACGAGCCGTCAGTGCGAGCCAGACAGGCAGCTCTGATTGACCAGCGCATGAACCTCGCTGGTCGGTCCACCTCCGGTCCAATCCTCCGGCTGAAAAGACCTCGGCCGCTGTCGCCATCGCAGATTGCCCAGACACTTCGATGCTGGTGTCGCCTCTTGGAGCGCCGACATGTCGCTAGTCATCTGAGTTGACGGCGTCATGCCTCGCGAGTGTAGAAGGCAGGAGCGAGACCAGCTGGCCGAGCTTGGTCACAGCATGCGGGAACGCTCGGTTCTGCACGTCGTCGCGCGGGTTCGTCGCAGCGAGTGCACAGCGAGGCGAGCGGACTTGGAGCATCGGCGTTAAGGTTAATCATCCTGATAGGTGGTCGACGCTTCGCCAGCAATGTCACCTGGCATTATCGCCATCCTCCGCCTTGTCCTCAAATTTACAGGTCTGTCGGGTCATTGATCTCACGCATGGTCATAGGCACTGCGACTACTATACCATCGTCGAAAGTAGTGGGTTCGGGCAGCCTCGACCAGATTAGCTTGTTTGGTTGCGCATCCGAGCCAAACGAAAACGATCGCTCTAAGGTCAAGGCGATGTAGGTGCCAATGGGGAGATGGTGATCGTGGAGAGATCGCCGTCTAGAGTCTCGCGTAACGGACCGCGTCACATTGTGATGGGTATCGTGTTCGGTCTGGCGGTGGCCTTGACGCTCGCCTCGACGCGAGCGGAACCGTTGCCGCGCACCATTCTGTTCCTCGATGAGGATACTCCGATATATCCGTGGTTTCGCCAAATGAGCGAGGCCTTTTACGCCACCATTAGAAGGGAAACCGCGAACGATCCATTTGTCTTTATCGAGAATCTGGGAATTGATGCGTATGCTACGCAAGACTATTTCAATATCTTGCGGTCTCACTTCCGTGAAAAGTATCGCAATAAGCCTATTGGCGTAATCGTTTCCAACGCCTCGCGGGCTTTGCCGTATACGCTGAGGTTGCGCGACGAGCTGTGGCCCGGGACACCCGTTGTCCTTGCCGGTATCCAAGAGCGACGCGCCACGCGGCTAAGTCTTCCATCCAACGTGACCGGATTCACGTTTCGTCACCAGCTGCAAGATATTGTCGCGACGGCGGATGCGCTCATTCCGGGTCTGAAACGAGTTGTTCTCGCGGGAAGCCGCATTCAGCGAGGTGGATGGCGGCAGGATTTCCTCGATGACCTGCCTGACATTCGCGCGAGGTTCGAGGTGATCGACCTGACCGACTTGTCGTTGGTCAAGTTGACAGAACGCCTTAGCGAGCTCCCAGACGATTCAGCCGTGGTATATGTCGGATTCTCGACGGATGTGACTGGAGATCGGTATCTCCCTGCCGAAGCCAGTCAACTTGTGGCCGAAGCCGCCAATCGGCCGACCTTCGTTGACAGCGAAACGTTTATCGGAAGCGGTAGCGTTGGTGGTCTTGTGATCAGTCCCGCTAGCATCGGTAGTGTAGCGGCTCGGTTTGCGCTGCGCATTCTCGATGGCGAGAACGCTTCCGACATTCCCATTACCAATAGAGAAGAGATCCTCAGGCCGGTTTTCGATTGGCGGCAGTTGCGGCGCTGGGGGATCAGCGAGAACCTATTGCCCGTCGGGAGCGAAATTCGGTTTCGGTCACCGACGGCGTGGGAGCAATACCACTGGCAGATCATGCTGATTTTAGCCGTGCTGGTGTTGCAGTCGCTCTTGATCGCACGTCTGTTCTACGAGCACCGGCGCCGCCGCCAAGCCGAAGTGGAAGCGAGCCGCCGCATGGCAGAGCTGGCGCACATGAACCGCAGCGCCGCCATCGGCCAGATGTCAGCATCGATCGCACACGAGATCAAGCAGCCGCTGGCGGCCATCGTTGTGAACGCAGGCGCAGGTTTGCATTGGCTAGCGAAAGACACGCCTAATGTCGAGGAAGCGGCTCAAGCATTAAAAAACATCGTAGGCAATGGCAACCGCGCGAGTCAGGTGGTCGAAACTCTCAGAGCCATGTTTAAGAAAGAACTGTCTAACCGCACCTTGGTCGATGTCAACGATGCCATTCGCGAAGTGTTAACGCTGCTACATATCGAGCTGGCTGAACATGGGGTGTTGACGAAGGCTACCCTGAAGGAAGGGTTGCCGCGTGTGATGGCAGATCGCGTTCAGTTGCAGCAGGTTATTTTCAATTTGGTCAGCAACGCGATCGAGGCCATGAGTTCGACCGTGGCCGGGTCGCGCGTCTTACGGCTCAGATCTGAGGCGACCGAGACCGGAGAGTGTATTGTTGCTATCGAGGACTCCGGGCCGGGCATCGAACCGGAAACATTGAAACGCATCTTCGAGCCGTTCTTCACGAGTAAAAGCAAAGGGATGGGAATGGGGTTATCGATTTGCCGCTCTATTGTTGAGGCTCATGGCGGGCGTCTAACGGCCGCTTCGGCAGAGCCACGAGGGGCGATCTTTGAAATCTTGCTGCCGTTGCCGGAGTAGAGAGCGAATATCTGCTAAGGGTCGATGATGTCGGCGGATGCTTGCAGATCCGCAGCCTCAAAGTCCACTGCTGTTCAATCAGCCCCGGGAATCATAGTTCGTCACACACAATGCCTTTATCGGCATAGGGCGTCTGGTCCATCCGCGCACATGAGGGACGCTATATCCCAATGGCCAAGGTAAGTACGACGAAAGATCGCCAGCGCATCGTGGCGCTCCTCTAGGTACTTCTCGCCTACCGTGGATTGCTCAGAAAGCTTATTATATTGCCGCCCGCAGTATCGATGATCTGCTCGCACTCGCCGGTTGGCCTTGGCGATCCTTCCTTGTCCGTTGATGCGCAAGTCGAGCCACCTCGCTTTCGCCTTCGCCAACTCGGCGTTGGCGGCTCCATAGTGAGGTGGCGAAACAGCCACGAACCTGATTGGACGTCAGCGACGGATTACGGTGCGATGGATGGAACGGCAGAAGCGCGATCATGGCCGTCTGACTATGAATTCCAATTGGAAGATGCAGACAACCACCGGTTGCGCCGGATCAACGTGTTGATGACGGCGGCGCTCGAGGAGCTTAACAATGAACTGGAGCCATCACTACAGTGACATTTAGCGGCCCTCGGTCGCCCCCGAACTCACGATCCGGCTCATCGTCAACTACTGCTACCACATTCGATCGGAGCTCAGATTGACCCAGGAAGTCGCGTCGCATCGAGTGTGGCTCGCGCAATCAAAGGGAGCGCGCATAATCCCGGGGTGTAAATCCAGTTGCCTTGCGGAACGCCGTGGCGAACGCAGTGGAACTGAGGAAGCCAATCTCCAGTCCCACCTCCGTCACCGACATTTCACGGGTTGCGAGAAGTCGCTTGGCATGTTCGATGCGACGCTCGTTCTGGTACCGATGCGGCGACATTCCAAATGATTGCTTAAAGGCCCGGCAGAAATGACATGGGCTCAAGCGAACAAGCCCCGCCAGGGTAGCGAGGGGTATCCACATCGCGAAGTTTTCCTGGATGTAGGCGTTGACGGTTCGCTGCTGCCAGCCTGCGAGCCCGCCCCGCAGCGGCGGTTGGACGACCCGAATGTCAGTGGCTGATCGAATAAGTTCATGCACAAGCACGACACCGATCGCCTCGAAATAGCGACGATCTGCGGAAAAGACATCGTCTAGCAAGCCTTTCAACCTCATCGCCATGTGCCACAGCGCCAAATCCTGAAACAACAGCCGCGGACCCAATGAATTGTCGCCAGCCATTCTATACAAAACGGCCCTAAGCAGCTCGGGGTCGAAATAGAGGAAGGCGAGACGCGTATCAGTGCGCGATTCGTAATCCTCGCGATAGTCGTGTCCGGCAGGTACGAAGGTGAGCCGTCGAGCAAGGCTTCGGATCTTCGATGAAGGCGCGCCTTCGACGAATGTCTCACCGCTCGTACGTTCACCCTGCTCGTACGCCACAAGCAGATGCCGCGGCGCGCGAAATCGGTGTATGACGGTCACCGGTCCCATGCAATTAATGGATTCCACCGTCACACCGTGTCCTGTCATGCTCTGGCGTGTGACAACATTCCGCGGAGAAATCTCTACGGTGGGATGAGAGACGATCTCTCCAATACCACCGACCGACCCGACACTCCTCCTGCATTTGCCTTGCGCCGCGGGCAAAACGTGCCGCCGGCACGCCTTCTCAGCGAGGAGAGCAGATGAAGCAACATTCGTCGGAGAGAAGTTCATGGCCTCCACACTTTCGATCTTGGCGGTTGGTTGAACTTTGCGTTGCAGCATGCGCACCAATAGCGCCAGGCGACGCAGGTGCCCAATCGCACTTGCGTTTGAGAGGCATGGCGAAAGGTGGCGAAGTCGCTAGACCTTGGTCGAGGGCGGATGAGGTTCGGGGTGCCTCAGCTGTAGCTTGTCCGCCATTCTGACCAGTTCGGCCAGGGACCGCACGTGCATTTTTCTCATTACCTGACCGCGGTGCAACTTGACTGTGGCTTCGGTAATTCCGATCTCCGCGGCAATCTGCTTATTGAGGCGACCCGCCGCGACTAACGTCATTACCTCGCGTTCGCGTGGAGTCAACTTGTCGAAATTTGTCCGAATTGCCCCAATCGTGCGCTGTTCTGCACGATAGGCATCGTCGTGCACGATCGCCCTCTGGATCGCGTCCAACAAGTCTTGATGTCGGACGGGTTTGGTCAAGAATTCAATGGCACCTGCCTTCATAGCGCGGACCGACATTTGGACGTCGGCATGGCCACTGATGAACACGACAGGCAGATGTACATTCGCCCTAACGAGATCGTCGTGAAAATCCAGCCCGCTTCGCCCGGGCAGCCTAACATCAAGAACCAAGCAGCCAGGCCCCGGCAGTTGCCCGGAGTCCAGGAATTCCTGAACCGAAGCGAACAACTCGACACACAAGCCTACCGATCGAAGAAGGCCTTGCAGCGCCTCACGAATGTCCCGGTCATCGTCGATGACCACTACAGTCGGTTGCGCCTCACGCGGCGGAGTCGAATGAAGTTTCATTGGCTGATCTCGGCACTGTGAAGCGAAAGATGCTGTCATGGGGCGAGATTGACGATGCCCATAAACGGCCACCGTGGGCTTCAACGATCGAGGGCCAGATCGACAACCCCATGTCGATGTCGTTCGAGACTAGCTTCAGAATGACCCATTGCGATGGGATGCGGTGACCCACGACGAGGCGGGCATCGGCTGACAATTCAGCCTCAAAGGAGATTCCGTGGCAGTGCCTCAATCGCGCGACGTGCGCAAGTTCCGCCTGCGCTCCGTGAAGCGTCTCCTCCACTTGGTGGCGCTGGGAGATGTCGCGGAATTCTAAGACCGCACCGGTTATTTCACCACCGTCGTCGACGATCGACGACCCGCATTCACCGATTGGCAACTCGCGGCCGTTTCGCGTAAGCAACATTGTGTGACTAGCTAATCCGACCGAAGGGCCTAGGCTGATTACCTGGCGTGCGGGGTCGACCATTTGCCGAGTCCCGTCGTTAACAACGCGCAAAGCCTTGCTTGTCCTCGTACACCGCGGCAAGATACTTGGAAATCCGTCCGCAATCGGATCAAGACTGTCGGAAGGAATTCGTTCTTCCTTTAAGGTCACTGCTAGCAGAACGATCTCAGAAGACAGCATTGCGCCGCCAAATGGCGAGAAAAATCAGGACTAATGCTGACTTCGGCCATGCATAACCCCCCCCAAAGGCGCCATTTCCCTTGGACTGTATGTTCTCCCCCACTAACGACGCGGCTCACCCTCGATGTAGCGTCGATGGTTGTCCGGATCGGCCGGGCAGAGCCTCATAGAAGCAGGGCGAGTCAAGGGCATTCCAGACAAGAACCGCTCGCAATTCTGTGCGCCAGAAATAAGTCAGCTTCGACCGCGAGAGCTTTCATCCGACCGCCACCGGATATTGCGCTCGGCACCACCACTCGCGTTGTCGAGATTGCCGGCGACAATCGTCGACCAGGATCTCGTGGTACGCCTTTAGATGTGGATTGATCAGCGAAATGCGCTCCAGCATTTGTTCGGTCAGGTCGATGGGCGAGAGCGACCACAACAACATCGATTCGCGACGCCGGCAACGTCCGTGCTGACATTGTCGTCCATCTGTGACCCCATTCACCGTCGATCGAAAACAAGCGCCGGAGGGGAATCTGAATCGATTGGCAGCCCAAGTCGTCGGGGCTGGTGAGACCAGTCGCCTTGTGTAGTAGTCATTCCACTCCCTGGCAGCTAACCTCTTCGCGTTGTGTCCGCGTCAATGAAGCCATGCTAGCTGAGGCTTCAGATATTGATTGATCCGCGTCCTGCGTGTTCACGATTGCTTTGTCGTTTTCAATTTTGACGCATTCGGCGTCAAGCCCATCGACAACTAGTCGGCGACGTCTCATGTCTAGGCCTACTGGTCGTTTGGTGAACCAATGAGCGCGCGAAACTCCCGCGAAACCGTACGCCAATAAAGGCACGCTTCCATGGATGAAGATCCTATCTCTCGTGGCTTAAGATCAAATCGACAACTTCGACGAAGGGTCGCCTGCCTTCCGCGCAATACCTTGCAGCCGACCTTCCAGTTCTTTCAGCCAAGTCGCATCAGAAATTCGAGGCGCGGAGTGCAAACTCGCGCTTGGCGGAGTCCTTCCTGGCAGGAGTTCGAGGCGATGCCCAGACTACGATCAAGACCGACATTCATTGTGTCATCCGACCTGGCGGGAGTGCTTCATGAAACGCATGGTGTCGTTATCCCAGACGATGAACAACAAGCTGGTCACGCCGGCGCAAATCCAGTGGGGACAATGCCCAGTCATTCTGAAGGTGCACAAGCCGGCATCCTCTACGGGATTCGACCAAGGGCGGTCTTCTCGGTTCGCTTCAAGCCG
>Ga0070695_100002669_pt1 | contig 10323 bp, 10 predicted proteins | sample KBSK1252metaG_FD_65471 | JGI IMG/M metagenome (GOLD analysis project Ga0070695, IMG submission 65471) | Corn, switchgrass and miscanthus rhizosphere microbial communities from Kellogg Biological Station, Michigan, USA - KBS K1-25-2 metaG | ecosystem: Host-associated > Plants > Roots >...
ATTCGCCTGGACATGCGTGAAGCACGTGAAGTCGAACGGTGTCGTCATCGCCAAGGATCGCGCGACGATCGGCATTGGCGCGGGCCAGCCGAACCGCCTCTGGCCGACGGAGCAGGCGATCGAGCGAGCAGGCGATCGGATCGCAGGCTCCGTCCTCGCCTCCGACGCCTTCTTCCCCTTCGCCAAAGGCGACGCCGTCGAAGCCGCCTGCCGGGCGGGCGTCACTGCGATCATCCAGCCCGGCGGCGGCAACCGCGATGAAGAAGCCATCGAGGTGTGCGATCAATACGGCGTTTCGATGGTGTTTACGGGCTCCCGGACGTTCCGCCACTAGCGCCAGCTTTGCCCATAATCCGGAGGCGCCCTAAACACGCCTTTAATCCCCTTGACGCTCATATAGGCCAGTGCTAGCGTACGGATTGCAAAAGGCTTCACAAAGTAGGGCGAGGCAGCTTTGAGCATCGCGGTCGTACTGGCCAACTTCTGGGACATCTTCGACATCCTCAAGCCAAGTAGCTGGTTCCGTGAGGTGCCGGAGGGGATGGAGTTCCTGGCCGTGCTGCTCACAATCCTGGGCTCGCTGACGATCATGGTCTTTCTCGGCAAATGGTGGGAGCGCTAGGCTGCGATGGCCGTAGTAGAAGAGCCAGGAAAACCACGTAACTGGCGCGAGCGCATCGGGGTCATGCAGGACCGCGTGTACGACGCGCTTTTCCACAACTACGTCTGGCAGTCGATCTTCCGCTCCGGCTACCCGAACACCCCTCGTAACCAGATGCTCGTCGTCGCGACGAACGTCTTCCTTCACCTCCACCCGACACGTATCCACAAGACTCACGTCAAGATCACCCACACGTATTGCCTGGGCGGCCTCACGTTCTTCATGTTCTTGATCCTGACGGTGACCGGCGTACTCCTCATGTTCTACTACGTGCCCTCCACCAACGAGGCTTACCAGAACGTCGCCGCACTTGAGACAAACGTGAAGTTCGGCATGCTGATGCGAAACATGCATCGCTGGTGCGCCCACGCTATGGTCATCCTCGTCTTCCTGCACATGATGCGCGTCTTCTACACCGGCGCTTACAAGCCACCGCGTGAGTTCAACTGGGTGGTCGGCGTCATCCTTCTCGTGCTGACTCTGGTGCTCAGCTTCACCGGCTACCTCCTGCCGTGGGACCAGCTGGCCCTCTGGGCAATCACCGTCGGTCACGGCATCGGTGGCTCCGCTCCGTACATGGGCGACGAGACGCAGCTCATCGTCTTCGGTGGATACGAGATCGGCCCCAACGCACTCATTCGTTTCTACACTCTCCACGTCATTGCTCTGCCCTTGATCGCCGCGATCTTCATGGCCGTGCACTTCTGGCGCATCCGCCGCGACGGCGGGATGGCGAGGCCGCTCTAGGAGCTCGATCGCATGGCTATCGAGTCCCCAGCAGTCCCAACGAAGGCCCGCCCTCGGCCGAAGCGCGAGCGCGAGGAAGAGGTCCTGGTCTGGCCCGACCTCGTATTCGTCGAGTTCATCTCGGCCGTTCTCTTCACGATCACGTTCCTGATCCTCTCGACGATGATCAACGCGCCCCTCCTTAACCGCGCCAATCCAGACGTCACGCCGAACCCCTCGAAGGCGCCGTGGTACTTCCTGAACCTGCAGGAGCTGCTGCTGCACATGGATAAAGGCTGGGCGGGCGTCATTCTGCCGACGATTGCTCTCGGCTTTTTCGCGGCGATCCCATACCTTGACCGCAGTCGCGAGGGGCAGGGCGTCTGGTTCGGCACGAAGTATGCCGGCCGCATCACGCTCGTGACCGTCCTATACGCTGTCATCGTCTCCGGCGGCCTCGTTGTCCTAGACTCCGGTGACCGCACTCACACCGAGTACGCCACCCGCTGGATCCCCAGTTGCTCGGCTGACGTCGTCGCTGGAAAGAGTCACGCAACTACCCCCTGCCTCACCGACGCTGACCCGGACAGCCACACCGGTCTTGCGGGTACTGCCGAGTTGAGTTCGCGGTTGAAGTTCGCCGTGCCGTTCCCGGCGATCCTGGGCATCAATGACAAGAAGATTGACTGGCCCCAGGACGTGAGCAACATCCCCATCCCCTTCAACAACATCTGCTTCCAGTGGCATGGCCAGCATCTGTGGTGCGACATGCACCTCAACTTACCGGCGACGATGACGCAACAGGTCATCCCCCTCTCGACGATTGCGTTCTTTACTGTGGTGATCCTCTACGTTTTGTTCCGTGTCGGCTGGATACGCACACGTCGCGACGTCTTCATCTGTATGTTCACAGGCGTCATGACCGCGTACCTTGTCTTATCAATGGTCGGCAGTTTCTTCCGCGGCCAGGGCCAGGCCCTGATCTGGCCGTGGGAGGTCAAGGTGGATCCGGGCTAGGCCGATGGCAGATACCGAAACGACACCGCCGGCCGCCGTGCCGCAACCTGCGCGCGCGATCACCGTAGACACGCCTGTCGCGAGGCCCGTTGCAAAGCGGGATGTCATCACTCGCCGTGTATTCCTGCTCGGTGGGTTCTGGAGCGCGTTCGGTCTCGCTCTGGTCGGAATGCTCGGCGGACCGCTGGACTTCATGTGGCCACGCAAGGTCGGTGGCTTCGGCGGCCCCATCACCGTCGGCCCGGACCTCGTCCCTAAGGAAGGTGGTGCTCCGTACCACTCCTTCGGCGGCCATTTCTGGCTCCTCAACCGCAAGGCCGGTCCCAGCATCGCCGGCGACGACTCGCCGGGCGGTCTCCTCGCTCTCTGGCACAAGTGCCCGCACTTAGGCTGTACTGTTCCCTGGCGACCGGACTTCACGTTCGACAACCGTAAGGGCTGGTTCCGCTGCCCGTGCCATGGGTCGACGTACTCCGCCGACGGCGGCGTCAAGGTCTTCGGCCCTGCGCCGCGCCCGATGGACGTCTTCCCGATCACTGTCGAAGCTGACAAGAGCCTGACCGTGCTCACGGGCCGTGCTTACGAAAACAGCGGTAACCAGCACAACCCCGCCCGCACCATCCCTTACGAGCCCGGCCAGAAGACGCCGCCTAAGATCACATGAGCCCAGATTGAACACCTACAAGCAGATCAACATAATCATCGGGCTGCTTTTCGTAGGCCTTGTCGGCACATTCCTCTACTACATGTTCGACAGTGGCTACAGCATTGCCGGCCTCGACTTCGGCAACCGCCAGGCCGTCGCTTCCGCCCGTCAGGAAGAGGACAACGCGAAGCGTGGCGGCGCTCTGTTTGCCCGATACTGCCGCGCCTGCCACGGCCTCACCGGCACCGGCGCCCTTGAGCGCACCGGCCTTCCCGGGGCGCCCCTCAACATCGACGCGAACCGCCCACCGGAGCTGGCCGTCTCCAAACTCGACGCTCGGGTGCTTCGCCTGACCGATACGATCCACTGCGGTCGCGTCGGCACGCGGATGCCACCCTGGTCGATCCCTGAAGGTGGCGCGCTCAACGACTTCCAGATCTTCCAGCTCGTCACTCTCATCACGAGTAAGTTCTCGGTAGACGGTTGGGACAACGCGATTGAACAAGGTAACCATACCGATGCTTTCAACCCCCAGAAGTTCCTCGCGGCCGACGTGGGCAAAGACGACACCTCGGTCAAGCTAAACGACGTCTCAACGCTGGCAGTGGATGACGTGATACGCATCGGCCTGGACACGCCGGACGAGCCCTACGAGCTGATAAAGATCAGCAAGATCGACAAGGACACGAACACGCTGACGGTTCTTCGCGGCCCTGACGTTCCGTGGGATCCAAAGACACCGGAGAGCGGCAACATTGGCTCCGAGGCGATCGAGCACAAGTCGGGTGATCAGGTTTACGTCGGTCCCCAAGCGCCCGGCAATACGATCACCGGCGATCCAAACAGCACGGCGGATGCGCCCTGCGGCCAGTCCAAGGCCGCCGCGGCCGCTGCCCCCGAACCCGTAGCTCTCGCCGATGGCGCCACGATAGAGATCGGTGACAACTTCTTCAAGCTGAACGACAAGCAGAACCCAACCTTTACTGTCACCGCCGGCGCAGCCGTCAACGCCACGCTCAATAACACCGGCGCCGCCCTGCACGACATGCGCGTCGACGGCGCGGACAAAAAGTACGACTCAGACGACGACATCGTCTCGGTTCCGGATGCGATACCAGGCGGAACGACCGCCACCATCGCAATCAATCTCCCCGCCGGCACCTACAATTACAGGTGTGACTTCCATCCCGATGCGATGAAGGGCACGATCGTCGTCGAATAGCGGCACCGGTCATCCAGACGAAGGAAGGATCTGGTGGGGTGCGGAAGCGATCGTTGCGAGATGAGAATCTCTTGGTGGTTCCCGTGAACGACCGACTCACGTAAAGCAACGACCACTGCGTCTATACTGATCCCTGATGCCGAAGCTCCTGGCCGCCACCTGCGCGCTCGTCTTCGCCACCCTCGCCGCATGCAGCAGCGATGACAAGTCGATCCCCACCGAAGAACCCACCGTACAGACCACCGCTGGCCCGGTCGCTCCTGCCCTCCAGCCGGCTCCAGCCCAGCCACTAAACGCCGAGTTCATCGAGCCGCAGGACGGCGTCATCGAGCTCACTGCTTCTGGCCAGAAGTTCACGCAGAACTATCTGCGCATCCCGGCCGCTGGTGAAAGCATCACGATCCGCCTCACCAACAACGACAACGTTCCGCACAGCCTGCGCCTCGCCGGCCTCGACGGGCACTTCGACACCGACGACGACGCCGTCGCTATTCCGACGCAGATCGACGGCGGAGGCGTGGGCGAGCTAACCTTCGCTCCTCAGGCCGACGGCCCCTACACCTTCCGCTGCGACTTCCACCCAACAACCATGGGTGGCCAGATCGTAGTCGGCTCCGCCACCCCGGGCAGCGCCCCACCTGAGTCGCTCACTGAAACCGCCACGCCCCTGCGCACCTTCGGCCCCGAAGACACAGAAACCCCCACCCAGTAGAGCTCGCTCGAAGCTCACCAAGATGGGAGTCCCATCTGCTTCTCCCAGCCGAATGGTCCATTTTCTGCACACGTCCGCCCGTGCGGAACCAACCCACGACAGTCCAAACAAAGCAATGACCGATCAGCGCAAGTGAAGGGACCGGACGTGTCCGCCGCAGGAGGAGGCCCATACCGGGGGTTCCGGGAGTGTCCCCCAGACTTCCTTTCTCCATCGGGGTGGGGTGGGGAGGGGCGCCGGATTCAACCTGCAATCAGTTGACTCCCTTCCAAACCGCGCGTTACGCTGGCCATCGGCGCCCCACCAAGCGCAAATCGAACCTCACGGAGAACGAAGTGGCAAACCAGGTAGGCAAACGCTACATGTGCACCAAGTGCAACAGCGAAATGATCGTTACCAAAGCTGGCGCCGGCGACCTCGGCTGCTGTGGCCAGCCGATGCAGCAGAAGTAGGTCGGGGATATGCCAAACCAGCTAGGCAAGCGATTCCAGTGCGAGACCTGCAAGACAGAAGTCCTCTGCATCAAGGCCGGCGAGGGCAGCGTTGAGTGCTGCGGCGTCGCCATGGAGCTGATGCAGCCCAAAGTCCTCCCCAGCGCCGACTAAGTGCCGCTCAAAGAGCAGCTCACATCTGATCTCACGGCCGCCATGCGTGCCGGCGACGAAGTTCGCAAATCCACCCTCCGTATGCTCATGTCCGCTATCAAGAACGCCGAAGTCGCCGGCAACGAGCGCAAAGAGCTGACCGACGACGGGGTGATGCAGGTCATCGGCAAACAGGTCAAGCAGCGCAAAGAGAGCATCGACGAGTTCCAGAAGGCCGGCCGACAGGACCTCGTCGACAAAGAAAAGGCCGAAATGGTCGTCCTCCAGGCCTACATGCCTGAACAGATGGGCCGCGATGAGATCACCGCCGAAGTCCGCAAGGTCATCGAGGAAGTCGGCGCCAGGGGCCCCGCCGATAAGGGCAAGGTCATGCAAGTCCTAATGCCCCGCCTCTCCGGCAAAGCCGAAGGCCGCGAAATCAACGCGGTCGTCACCGAACTCCTCGCCGGCTAGCTGCCGCTTATCCGCAGCTTCCGCACACTTTCGTCTGGTATCATGTACGCGAAAATGTCGGATAACGCGGATAAGCAGATTATGGTAAACAACGCCCGAAAACGTCCCTCCCAGACGCTCTCACCCATGCAGTGCTTCGTTTTCGGCGCGGCGCTGACCATCGCGCTTGCCTGCGTTCTTGTGCCGGGACTTCCTGGGCAGACCCCTCTCGACGTAGGCGACGTTTCCTTCCAGACGTTCGAAAGCGGCGGGCAGATCATCGTTCCCGAAGGCCAACTGGTCACCGCGGACCAGCTTTCCCGCATCAAGGGCGCTGGCCTGCTAGAAAACGACCTCGGCCTGGACGACTTCGCCGCGGCGGGGCTCATGGCCGCTCTCGGCGGCGCCTTCCTCGCGCTATACCTCTACTACTTCCAGCCTCGAGAAGTGAACAGCGTCCGTCGTCTCGTGATGGTGGGGCTGCTCGTCACGCTCTGGGTAGCCGGCACGAAGGTGTTCTTCGCGCAGGCGCTCCCTGACTCCGACCGCCTCTATCTCAGTTACATGCTTCCCGTCGCCGCCGCGCCGATGTTGATCGCCACTCTCCTCGACGGTGGGCTTGCCATCGCCGTTGCCGCCGTCATCGCCGTGCTCGCGACGTTCGCCGGCTACTACATGCCCGACGCGCGGCACTCGCTCTCGTCCGGCCCGCTCGATTCGCTGCAGATGGTAACCGCGCTGATGCTTTCCAGCCTCGCCGGCATCTTCGCAGTCCGTGAGGCCGAGCGCGTGAACAACTACGCGACCGCTGGCGTCAGCGTCGGCTTCGTCACGTTCATCTCGCTTTTCGCCTTCTGGCTGCTACTCCCGGACCGTGCCGGCGTCGACGTCCTATGGATCGTCGTCGCTTCGGGCGTCGCCGGGCTCGGCTCCGTCGTCATCATCATGGGCGGGTCGTACATCCTCGGCGCAGCGTTTGGTGTCGCCACACGCATACAGCTCATGGAGCTTGGCCAGCTCAGCCACCCTTTGCTCCGACAGTTGCAGGAGCAGGCGCCCGGCACGTTCCATCACAGCGTCATCGTCGGTAACCTCGGCGAGCGCGCGGCCGACCTTACCGGTGCCGACTCGCTTCTCGTGCGGGTGGGCGCGTACTTCCACGACATCGGAAAGATCGTGAAGCCCGCCTACTACATCGAGAACCAGATGAACGGCATCAACCCGCACGACCGCCTCGACCCGCTGGCGTCCGCGCGCATGGTGTCCGAGCACGTCCGCGCCGGTTCGAAACTGACGGCGCGTTACCACCTGCCTGCCCGTGTCCGGGCCTTCGTGCCCGAGCACCACGGCACGCGCCTGGTGACGTACTTCTACCGCAAGGCCAGCCAGGAAGACCCCAACGTCGATCCCGAGCGATTCCGCTACCCCGGCCCGCGCCCGCAGAGCAAAGAGACCGCCATCGTGATGCTGGCCGACTCCGTCGAAGCCGTTGTCCGCGCCTCGAAGGACCGTTCCCACGAGCGCATCGATGAGCTCGTCGAAGCCGTGATCAACGAGCGCGTCGCCGAGGGCCAGCTCGACGAGTGCGACATCACTCTCAAGGACCTCCGCATCATCGCCGATTCTTTCCGCGCCACTCTCCGCGGGATCTACCACCCGCGCATCGAGTACCCGGCCCCAACAAAGGCCGAACTGGCGAAGACGGCGGTGGGAGCAGGCGTCGGCTTCTTGAAGCCCCCCAGCGAGTCGGCGGACAGCTCCGTGACGTGAGGTTCGCAGCGAGCCGATAACGCCTCGTAGTGGCTGGAGCCTGGCGAAATGCGACCGCCAGGTTGGCGCGCAAAACCTGGGAGAACCGAGGCGTTTCTGATAACCTTCGTGCCGTAGCATCCGATTTGACGCCCGGAGGACCGATATGCCCCGCCCGCCCGCATTGTCGCTTCCGTTTTCCGCTTTCATCTTGGCCATCATCACGATTTCGCTCTTCGGTGTGCAAAATGCACAGTCTGCCCCTCTCGGTCTCCACAACCCGACCAAGCTGACCGACTCCGCCGACGGCGTCTGTGACTTGGCGGACTGCTCGCTTCGCGAGGCGATCACCGCTTCCAACACCGATGGCGTCGACAGCACGGTCAACCTCCTCGCCGACGCGACGTACATGCTCACGATGCCGGGCCAGTTCGACGACGCGAATAATTCGGGCGATCTCGACATCCTGGCCGACGTCACGATCAATGGGAATGACGCAACGGTCCAGCAGACAGCGTCCGATCGCGTGTTCGAACTGTACCCTGTCGTATTTGGTGGCGTAACGATCAACAACTTGACGATCACCGGCGGCAACGAGGTCAACCTCAACGAAGGGGGCGGCGGCATCGCCCAGAACGCAGGCTCGCTCACGCTGAACAACGTCACTGTCACCGACAACGACGCGATTTTCCACGGTGGCGGCATCTTCCAGGGCGGCGATGCAGCCCTCACGATCAACAACAGCACCGTAAGCCTGAACAGGTCCTCCGGTGGCAACGGCGGCGGCCTCTACAAGGAAGATGGTGTGGGGAACGTAGAGATTTCGGGAAGCACGTTCTCTGGTAACGAGGCCATCGAGGGCGGCGGGATGTTCCTGGGCAAGTCCCCAACCAACCACCTGAGTGACACGGACGTCACCGGCAATACGGCGCACTTCCCATCCTGCAATTGCGCCGCGGGCGGTGGTGGCATCTTCGTCTATGCGAGCAGCGGTGAGACTTCGGTCACGATCGAAGGCGGATCGGTTTCCGACAACCATTCCGAGGCGGCTGCCGGCGGTCTGTATTCACATACGGCCCAGATATCGGGCACCGTATTCGATGGCAACTCCGCCAACGATTATGGCGGGGCGATCCATTCTTCCGGCAACATCGTCGATGCGACGATCAGCAACAACACAGCGAAATGGGGTGCCGGCCTCGTCTCCATCAGCTCGGTGCCGACCGTGGTCTCGCAGACGTCCATCAACAACAACCATGCCTCTTCGGACGGTGGTGGGGTGCTCGCGGTAACTTCGTCATTGACGATCGATCACTCTGCCATCTTCAACAACACCGCCAGCGACGTCGGCGGTGGCATCGGCGCCGGCCAGGGCACAACCACCGTGACCAACACCACCGTCGACGGCAACACTGCAGCTCGTGGTGGCGGCATCGCGAAGGCCGCTGACGCCGCAATAAATAGCCTCCTCGGCGACGCGACTCCCCAGGGTGGCCCCGGCCCGGGTCCGCTCAACGTCTCCTTCTCGACTATCTCGGACAACACCGCGACCACCGCCGGCGCCAACATCTTCTTCGAGCCCTCCAACGGTCCGCTAACGCTGAGCGCCTCAGTCGTCGCCTACTCGCACACAACGTCCGACTGCAACGTCGCGATCGCCTCGGGAGGCGCCAACGTCGAAGAGGGCACCAGCTGCGGCTTCAACCAGACAAACGACGTCACCGGCGTAGACCCACTGCTTGGTACGCTCTCCAACAACGGCGGCCCAACGAACACTCGCGCGCTGATAAAGAACAGTCCGGCAATCAATCGAGTTTCTGGCGCCCTCTGTTCCGGCACAACGGACGACCAGCGCGGGACAGCACGTCCCGTCGGCGGAGCCTGCGACTCCGGCGCTTTCGAGTCCGCCTTCACGTCGACGCCAACCCTCACGCCGACGAGTGAGCCAACCCCCTCCGCCACGCCGGTGGTGACCCCGAAGGTCTGGGGTGACAACGACTGCGACGACGACTCCGACGGCAACGACGCCACCGCCATCTTGAGGCACTCCCTCGGCCTGCCCGACCAGGTGGGTTGTTTCCCCGCGATCGATGCGTCCGTCAACGTTGACGGCACCTCGCGTCGCTGGGGAGACATGAACTGCGATGGCCCGGCCGACCCCCTTGATGCCCTCGCCCTGCTGCTTCAAAAAGTTCAGCTCGACGCCGGGTTGCCCGTAGGCTGTCCGCACGCCGGCGACCAGGTGAACGTCCTCACATAGCGTAGGCGCGTCCCACCGCCGAAAGCCCCTACCGTCGCTTCACAGGCTGTGCGGCCGGGCGTAAGATGCGGCCAGCGAAACTTGGAATCATGCGACTACTGGCCGCCGCCGCGATCGTCTTGCTCTTTGGGCTGATCGCCACTCAAGCGTCTGCTACCACGCCGACGCCAACGTCTGTCCCATGTGAGGGCCGCGATGGCCCCATCGGGAACTTGTCCCAGCCACGCGTGGACATATCGCCACGAGAAGCGGGGTACCTCACGGTCAACTGGATCATCGCTCTCGGTCCGTAC
>Ga0070695_100002670_pt1 | contig 10322 bp, 15 predicted proteins | sample KBSK1252metaG_FD_65471 | JGI IMG/M metagenome (GOLD analysis project Ga0070695, IMG submission 65471) | Corn, switchgrass and miscanthus rhizosphere microbial communities from Kellogg Biological Station, Michigan, USA - KBS K1-25-2 metaG | ecosystem: Host-associated > Plants > Roots >...
CAGCGATGGCGCGCGGCTTTTGGCCGAGTTGCTTCGCCAGGGTCAGCGCGAGATTGGTCGCGAGGTCGCCGTGCGTCGGATCGCGCGGGCGCTCGAGCGCGACCTCGACATCGGACGCGCCCAATCGTGACGCCGCCTGAGCCAGCGCCGTTCGGATCGTTTCGAGTGCCGTCACTTGTCGGAGCTTGAGTCTTTCTTGGGTGGCTTCACGTCAGACTTCGGCGTCTTCTCGGCTTTCTCCGCCGTACTGTCGGCCTTCTCCGACGCTCCAGCCGGTCGTTTGTAATCGGTCGCGTAGAACCCGGAGCCCTTGAAATGCACGCCGGCGCCGCCCGAGATCAGCCGCTCCGCGCTCTTGCCGCACACCGGGCATTTCGCGTGGCGCTTACTCGTGATGCGGGGGAACGTCTTTTCGAACAGGTGCCCGTTTGGGCACTTGTACTCGTAGGTCGGCATCGGCGGACAACTTAATCAGTCTTCGGCTTGCGCACGAATTGGAGCGCGCCCGAAGGGCACCGCATCACCTGTGCGGCCACGACGTCCGGCGGCTGCAGCTCCGGCCGAATCCACCGCTTGCGCTTGATATCGAAGACATCCGGCAGCCCCGTCACACACACCCCGGAATGAATGCAGACGTCGGGATCGAACGTCACGATGATCTCATCGGCTTCGTACTGCTGCCGCTTCTTCATGCTGAATTCTGCTTCCCTGGACGGGCTCCGCACCAGGGGCACGTCACCCTAGCTACTTCTTCCGACTCTTTTCCATCACCGCGATCCACTGATCGGGCGTGTAGCTCGCGATCACTTTGCCGATCGCATCGAGCTCGAGATCGGCGGGCGTCTTGAAGTGCAGGCACGACTTGCCCATGTCGAACTTCTTCCCCGCTTGCGCGAAGGCCTGCTTGAGATCCGCGAACTGCCGGGAATTCGCGTACGCCCCCATCAAGTAGAGCGTGCAAAAGCTCTTGTGGGCCGCCAGGCTCACGTAGCAGAGTGGCTGGCCGTTCGGCGTCTTCGGAAAGCGACTGAGCGGGACTTCCCACGTGATCGCGCCCCAGTTCATCGCCTCCTGATAGCCTTTGGGGATGTACTGGTTGATCACGTCGCGCACGGCAGCGATCGCCGCGCGCCGGTCGGCCGGCAATGACGCGAGATACTCGGCCGGGGTTTTCGCCCCGCTCCGCGCCATCCCGGCGAGTGCTCAGCGCCGCGTGGCTGGGGGTGGCGGCGCCGCGGGCGGGACCGCCGCCTCCTGCTGTTTGGCCCGGTAGATCGATACCAAGCCGCGAATAATGAAGAAGACACCGAGGGCATCGAAGAAGATCGGAATCGCGCTGAAGTCACCGCGGAACACGGAGTCGCCGCGGACAAGCCCGATGGCGATGATTACCGCGCCCCAGAAGATGCTCTTCATGAACGGGTTCCTGGTTCAAGGAGGTACCAATGTAATAAATTGCGACCTATGCGACTCATAGCCAACGTGTATGCGCTAGTCCAAGAGCCGGTGCATCATGACGAGTGGTATGCGCACCCCGTCTGGACCCTCATCGGGATCCTCGCGCTCGTGCTGATTCTCGTCCTAATCGCGCGGGCCGACCGGCGTAACAAGACACCAGTCGTGAAGTAAATGCCTAGCCCTCGGTCCGGGTAAGCCGCAACTCCGCCCACGCGACCTCGCGGGCTTCGATCACGGCACGGACCTGGCGCTCGCGCGCGGTCAGCGGCGCGCCGCCAGTCTTGACCTCGAGAAACACCACCCGCCGCAGCTCGCCCGCGGAGAGCCCGTCGAATACGACGAGATCGACGGGGCTGCCCAGGAACCGCGCGTCCTTGGGATTGAAGCCGAACTCGGGGAGATAGGGAACGAGCTGCTCGTGCACTTTGCCCGCGGTGACGGCCAGGCTGCGCTGCACCGCATCTTCACGAATCGCGGCGCTGTAGCGGAGTTTCCAGACGAGGAAATAGAGCCACGCGATCACGATCCCGATCGCGATGCCGATGGCGAGACCGCCGTAGTCGTGAATCATGCTAAACGATGTGGGAGCCGACGTGGTGCGCAAGCTTACGAACGAACGCGTTGCTCCCAGCGCTGCAGCCGCGGCTCGGCTCGGGCCGCCAGGCGGAACGATCCGACGATCAAGAGCCCAAAGATGAGCAGCACCGCCACGAGCAGCTTCGGGCGCCAGGGTCGCATCGGCGGGGCAAACGCCGCGAGCCCGAGCGCCGCAGCCAGCACGACGATCGCATCGAAGCTGGCGCGCTGCCAGTAATCACCGTTGAGATGCAGCCACATCCCGAACTCGTCGAATGTGAGGCCGAGACCGATACCATAGATCACGGCGGCATTGGGCGTCGCCGGTTTGGAGCTAAAGAGGAGATAGGCTCCCACGCCGGCGAGCAGAAAGATGCCGTAATTCAGGTGATGGATGTGGATGTCGTGGACATAGAGGTAGATGTCGGGCACCTGCGGGAGCAGCATGAGGATGCTGACGAGCCGCGCGGTGATGAACGTCAGCATGAAGCTCAGGAGGACGCGCCGCGCGAGCGGTCGAGTATTGGAAGGGAGCATGGGCTCCCTTCAAGACTCTATTAACGCCTCCGAGGACACAGGCCTCAGAAAATGACGCCGATACCAAGCCCTACCGTCGAGCCGCCCTGGTTCACCTCGGCCACGGGGAAGCGCGGATTTGCAGGCGTCTTCATGTTGGGGAACTGACGCAGCTGAGCCCGAAACGTCAGGAACGAGTGCGCACTGACCAGCAGGTTATAGCGGGCATCGCCCACGATGCCGATCGGATGGCTGGACCAGGTCGTGTCCTGGTATGACGGCAGGCCGCCGGTACTGTAGGGGACCAGGGAATCCCGCATCCGCCAGTGCGATAGTTGGACGACGGGCCCGGCGCCGACCTGAAAGCCCCAGCGCTCATAGGAAATGAGCGCCGCCGCGAACTCGCTGGAATACCACAGCCGGGCGTGCGCATAGTCGCGATTCGGAAAGAATCGCGCACCCATCGTGTTGCCAGTCGGTATGAAGCCCGCGACGATTTCGGCGACAACATGGCGCCGATAGTGGTACTGTACCGACACGAGCGTGGGGGCCACGAAGGTCGACCCGTCCGAGATTGGCGTCGGTCGCTGCTGGAGCCCGAGACACGAGCAATCCCGGTCGACCCACCCCCGTTGGCGGAGTACTGATTCGAAGCTCGTCCGCGTGCTGGCGACCGTGAGGCCCGGCGCAGGAAAGACACTCGCAGACCACTTCCACGCCTGCCATGCGGCCTTTTCTACAGTGAGACACTCCGCCCGGGTCAGCTTGCGCGCCATCTCGTTTTTCGCGAAGGCGATCCACGCCACCTTCAGCGCGCCGCTCGAGTCCTGGGTCCAGAAGACCGACACCCGGCCCGCGACGCCGCTGGAGGAGCCGTCCGCGCGCGACAGGCGGACGGTGTACGCCAGCCGCTCGCGCGCGCCGCTGACACAGGACTCCAGCGCGCCCTCCCGTCCCCAGGAAAAGCGGACGGTCCCCGGGTCGTTGCGCAGCGCACTCAGGTAAAGCGGAATCGCGTCGCGCACCGGAAGCGTGTCGCCGGTGGCGGCAATCACGAAGGCGCCGGGCGCGAACAGGCTCGCCATCCGGGCGGTGTCGCGCGCCGTGACGGCCGAGTCGAAGGCGGCGCGCGCTTTCCACGTCAATGGATCAGCCGCGATTGGAGCGGGACGCGAACGCTGTACGGCGGGTGAGCAGGCGGCGGCCAGCAAGATGATAGCGGCGCGGCTTAGACGGAGCATACCTCCACTGCCTCCTTCAAAGACCGCAACGGCTCACGCGTGGGAACGAATTCGTGGGCGACATACCCCGCAAATCCCGTGTCGGCGATGGCACGCGCGACGGCGCGATAGTTCAGCTCCTGCGTGTCATCCAGCTCGTGGCGTCCAGGCACGCCCCCGGTGTGGAAGTGGCCGATGTGAGTCGCGTGCTGGCGGATCGTCCGAATGACGTCGCCTTCCATTATTTGCATGTGATAGATGTCGTACAGCAGCTTCACCCGCGGCGACCCCACGGCCTCGATGATGTTCGCCCCGAAAGCCGTACGGTCGCCCTGATAGTCTTTGTGATCCACTTTGCTGTTCAGCAGCTCGACGCAGATCGTCACGCCGTGGCGCTCGGCAGCCGGCGCGATGCGGCGCAGCCCGGTGACACAGGCCTGCGTCGCCTGTTCGTCGGTACGCCCCTGCCGGTTGCCGAACATCGCGATGAGGTTCGGGACGCCATGCTGCGCCGCGAGCGGCAGCGCACGCTCCAGCTCCCCGACGAGCAGGTCGTGGTTTGCCGGATCGTTGAAGCCCCGCGGAATGAAATCGTCGCGCACCGCCGCGTAGCCCATCGAACAGACCAGGCCCTGCGCGCGCACGATCGGCCAGTCATCGGAAGCGAGCAGGTCGATGCCGGCGAGGCCCATCGCCTTGCCGGCTTTGCACAGATCGGGAAGCGGGATGGAGCGGTAGCACCACCTGGACGCTGACTGCTTGAGGCGGCCGATGGGCCGATGGGCGGATGGGCGGATGGGCCGTGCGAAGGCCGCGATTCCCGCAGCGGCAGCGGTTGAAGTAATCGCTTCACGCCGCGTAATCGACCGCCCATCCGCCGATCCGCCCATCCGCCCCTCCATTAGAACTCCAGGTTCTTCAGATAGTTGTAGCTCACCGCCACGTCCTGGAATCCCTGCGGCGGGTTGTCGTGCTCGACGAAGAAATGCTTGATCCCGGCCTGATCCCGTTTCGCAAAGATGCGCTTCCAGTCGATCTTGCCTTGCCCCACATCGGCCATCTTGTACTCGGGCGCCGGTCCTCCGTCCTTCACGTGGACCAGCGGAATCCGACCCGGCCAGCGCGCAAAATAGGCGAGCGGATCCTGGCCGCCCTTGGTCATCCAGTAGAGATCGATTTCGAGCTGCACGAGTTTCGGATCGGTGCTCTGGAGCAGCACATCGTAGGGGACCTGGCCATCCAGCTTCGGGAATTCGAAGTCGTGATTATGGTAGGCGAACTGGATCCCTGAGTCGTGCGCCATCTGCGCGGCATGGTTGAAGGTCTCTGCAAACTTCTTCCAATCGTCCAGCGTCTTGCGGCGTTCCTCCGGAATCCACGGCATCACGATGTACTCGTGCCCGACCGCCTTGGCCGTGGCGAGCGCGGTCTTCCACTGGTCGGCATTCTCGAACGCGATATGCGTCGAGGGCGCCGAGAGACCGTTGTGGTCGAGGATCGCCCGCACGTCGGCCGGCGAGCGATCGTAGTATCCGGCGAACTCGACCTCCTTGTAGCCGATCTGGGCCACCCGCGCGATCGTGCCTTCGAAATCCAGTTTCATCTTATCGCGCACCGTGTACAGCTGGAGCCCGACGCGATCGAGTTTCGTAGCGCGCGGCACAGCGCGGACGCCGGTACACGCGATCGCCAGCCCCGCTCCCGCCATCGTCTGAACGAATTCCCGCCGATCCATCCTGCCTCCTCTCGACTTCAGAGCTCGTGTCGTTTCAGGGCGTCGACGGCATAGGCCGCCGCGCGCGCAGTGAGCGCCATGTACGTGATCGATGGATTCTGACACGCCGTCGACGCCATGCAGGCGCCGTCGGTAATGAACAGATTCGGCACGTCCCAGGACTGATTGTGCGCGTTGAGCACCGACGTCTTGGGATCCTTGCCCATCCGCGCCGTGCCCATCTCGTGGATGACAAGCCCGGGCGGGTTGTTGCTCGTGTACGGCTGGATGTCGTGCGCCCCCGCCTCCGCCAGCATCTCGGCGGCGGTGATGGACATGTCGTGGACGAGCGCCCGCTCGTTGTCGCCGTACGCGCAGCTGATCTTGGCGACGGGAATGCCCCACGCATCGACTTTCGTCTTGTCGATTTCGACGACGTTCTCTTCTTTCGGCAGCATCTCACCGAAGCCATAGAAGCTGAAGCCCCACGGCCCGGGTTTGCGCAGCGACTTCTTGTAGTCGGCGCCGAAGCCCGCCTGCTCTACGCCGCGCCCCCAGTCCGAGCGGCCGCCGCCCCCCTGGAAGCCATAGCCGCGCAGGAACGACGACTTGCCCTTCCCGATGTTGCGGAAGCGCGGCACGTAGATCCCGTTGGGCCGGTTGCCGATCGTGTCACGGTCGGGCGGGCCATCGATTCGGCCGTTGGCGCCGCCACCCATGATGTGATCCATCAGATTCTTGCCGACCTGGCCGCTCGAGTTCGCGAAGCCGGTTCCGGAATTGAGCAGGATGCGCGCCGACTCGATCGTGGACGCGCACAGGAAGATGATGCGCGCCTGGAACTCGATCGCGTGCTTGGTCTGCCCGTCGATCACGCGCACGCCGGTCGCGCGACCCCCCCGGCGCCTGTCGTACGTGATGCTATGGACGACGCTGTACGGCCGCAGCGTGAGGCGGCCGGTGGCCTGCGCCGCCGGCAGCGTGGCGTTGATGCTCGAGAAATACGAGCGCGTGATGCAGCCGCGATGGCACGGCCCGCAGTAGTGACACGCGGCGCGGCCGTTGTGCGGCTCGGTCAGCACGGCGCAGCGGCCGATCGTGACCATGCGCTCGCCCGGCCACGCGCGCCGCACCGCCTCGCTCACCGATTGCTCGACGCAGTTCAGCGCCATCGGTTTGAGGAACTTGCCGTCGGGGAGCTGCGGTAATCCCTCCGCCTGGCCGCTGATGCCGACGAACGTCTCGACGTGGTCGTACCAGGGCGCGATGTCGGCGTAGCGAATCGGCCAGTCCACGCCGATGCCTTCGCGCACGTTCGCTTCGAAGTCGAGGTCGCTCCAGCGATAGACCTGGCGGCCCCACATGATCGAGCGCCCGCCCACCTGGCGGCCGCGAATCCATGAGAAGGGCTTGTCGGGAGGCGTGGTATAGGGGTTTTCGAGGTCGTTCACGAAAAACTTGTAGGCCATCTCGTCGCACGCGTAGCACTGCTGCTGGATCGACTGTTCCCTGGAGAGTCGCTTGCGGTCGCCCATGCCGCGGAACTTCATCTCCCACATCGGCACGTGCTCGACGTAGTCGGTCTCGGGGTTGATCGGCCGGCCCGCCTCGAGCACGAGCGTTTGCAGGCCGCGCTCGGTCAGCTCCTTCGCCGCCCAGCCGCCCGATATCCCTGAGCCGATTACAATGGCGTCGTAGGTTTTCATGGCTCGAGGGGGTAGCAGGGTTCGTAGCGGCCGGGCACCACGCGATAGTGGAGCTCGGAGGTCGAGCCCACTTCGGATGTGTAGTAGCCGGTCAGCGTCAGCCACTTCATGGCCTGGAAGAAATTCTTGGACGTATCGCTCTTCGTGTCCCGCAGCCGAGCGAGCTCGTAGTCCAGGTCCTGGAGGATTTCGCTCTGCTGCTGGGGCGTGCCGCCGATGAAGTCCTTCCCGAACGCCGCGCGGCTGCGCTCGTCCACGTTCGCGAGCCCGGCGGTGAACATTTGGCGCTGGTCGTCATCACCCCAATCGGCGAGCATGACGTCGATGAACGCCGGCACGCCGGCGTCGCGCGCGCCCGGCGTGTCGGTCTTGGGAATGATCAGCTCGGCAATCGTGGCGACGGTTTCATTCTGGTGGGGATTCAGCGCGCTCAGGGTTCCAGCGCGTACTCGCCTGTGGACGTTGCGGCCGATCGCGAGAAGTTGATCGGGCAGCGCAGCCGTCCCGGCGAGGAGGAGCAGCATTTCACGCCGGTTCATGCTTTAACTTGGCACGCAAAAAGCCCGCTGGCGAATGCACCAGCGGGCCGGAAAAACCGTTTTCTTAGAACGGCAGTCGCGTCCCGAACGTCAGACCGCTGCTGTTGTAGATGCGGCGGTATTCGATTTGAAACGAGCGCCCGCCGAGCCGCCCCCGGAGGCCGAGCCCGAGAACGCCAATGATGTTGCCCTGCGAAGGCGGGAATGCCGCCGCATACGACGAGGGCGTGAATCGATCATCGCGGAACGTTAGGCCAGACCGCCATTCCTGTCGGCCAAAGATGCCCAACGTCACATAGGGAGCGAAACGCGCCCGTGGCATCGGTGAGAGAGATCCCGTTACCCCGAGCATCACATCGGTCCTCTGCTCTGTACCTCCGAAGGTGAACGAGCCGCTCGAATAGTAGTAGCTCTGGGTTGGACTCCAGCGGAAAGCACCTTCGAGTCGCAGTCCGAATACGCTATTTGGTCGGGTCAGATCGTACTCGGCCCGTGCGCGCATGCTCCACAAGCGGTCCGCAGGACTGACATACGTCCATTCCGGGCCAGCCGACAACGTCCAGCGCGACGGGGTTGGGGGAGTGTCTTGCGCAGCGGCAGTAGTCACTGCGAACGGAAGCGCGAGGGAAAGAACGACCAAAGAGCGCATGGTTCCTCCGTTGGTTAGAACGGCAGCTGTGTACCGAACGTCAGCGACCTGTTACGGTAATGGCGCAATTCAAGCTGGAACACGCGACCGGCAATTCGCGCGCGAATCCCGATCCCGGGTTGCAGGTCGAAGTCTCCAAGCGATCCGGTGGTCAACGGGAAGGATTGGAAGGAGCCGTCCGCATTTCGACGCCAACTCGATTGCCGATTCCAGGTTTGTCTGGCCACCGCCGCCATCGTGAGATAGGGAGAAAACCGGGCCCTGGGCAGCGGACTGATCGACGCCGACAGACCGACCGTGAAATCGAACGTTTGTCTCATACCGCCAAACGTAGTGCTGTCGAAGAAGTATCGTCCGGAGAAACTCTGCGTCGGAGACCAGAAGCCGCCTGCCTCGAAGCGCAGCCGGAGGGGACCGGTGGGCTTGATCAGATCATACTCTGCGCGGACGCGAGCGCCGTAAAAGCTGTTGCTAAACGTCGGTGTCCACTCGGGCCCGGCGGAGAACGTCCAGCGCGATGGGGTTGAAGTGACGGAAGTGTCTTGAGCGGCTGCAGTACCGAACACGAAGGAAAGCGCGACTGGCAGAACGAGGACAGAGCGCATGGGCTCCTCCTGCAGTGGGTTCAGTTCTGAACCTCACCGCCGGTACCACGTTCCGGTAGTGCCCGCGCGCCAAAAGTCATAATCATCGGCGGGCTGGCGGGCCGACGGACTGGCGGGCGGACGATCGCTGAACGGACGCGTAGAGACCCCAGGTCAGTCGTGCTGCCAATTCTCGCTGCCTATCGAGTGCTGTCCAAGCCTCATCGTTGAGGAAACCAAGATCCTTTACAAGGTGCAGAATGTAAGCCAGCTCGGAAAGCGATCCGACCGCGATGTCTAGATATCGACGGAATTCACGTGGCCCCTTTTTCGCGGACCCTTCTGCAATACTTGCGGATACGGAGAATGCTGCTCGGCGGAACTGTGATGTCAGCCCATAGAGCTCATGCTTGGGGAATACCTGGCTGGTACGGTAGACCAGCAGGACAAGCTGATGCGCCTCGCGCCATGCATCGAACCGCTCGTATGGTTTCATTCAGTCAAGATGCGCATGGATCCTCAACGGCACTTCAAATCCTCTAGAGACCGCCGGCCCGCCCGACCGCCAGCCCGTCAGCTACCAGGGCGGCGGAGTACCTGGCTGGGTTGTTGCACTCGCGCGACGCCGATCCAGCGCCGCCAGCACTTTGTCCACCACCCACACCAGCCCCTCATAGATGCCCACGGCCGCCAGTGCCATGAACACTCCCGCAACGATCATGGCCGCCATCGGACTACCGCTTTCGAGCTTCTCTTTGTAATTGTCGAAATCGGCGATGTAATCCTTCATCGTGAGTGCCCGGCCGCGCGCCGCATCGCTCGCCAGACTTGCGCCGACAGCGTATCCCAACGCAATGCCCAGGAGTAGCGCGACAATGACTCGAGCCACGATCCTGCGGGTTCGCTGTCCCTCAGACATCGGTTGTGTCGGGTTAATAGCCGTAGCCCTCCACTCCAGCTGCGCGCCAGTCGGCAGTATAAAAAACAGACACGGCAGTTCCCCCTCCGGATGCACGCGCGGAGCGTGCGTAACAGGCGTAGGTAATGGCTGAGCCTAAATATGTGAATCGGAGTGGCGTTATCGTATCGCAGCCGGCGAGTGTCCACTGCCGGCCCTCGGCCGTCAGTCCGCGATACCAGTCGGTCAGGTCGGCACTGAGGAATTTCCGGAAGCGTGGCGTGATCGCCACACTGTCGGGCTTGGCCACAATCGCGCGCAGCAACAGCGGAATCGCGACCGGCGGCTGCCTGCCGCTTGGCGCTGTGACCAGGTGCGGCGGCTGCAGCGCCGGATCGAGCAGTCCGGCAACTCCGTACGCGATCGCGCCCACCTGCGCCTCGGCGAGATTCGCCAGCACGA
>Ga0070695_100002671_pt1 | contig 10317 bp, 12 predicted proteins | sample KBSK1252metaG_FD_65471 | JGI IMG/M metagenome (GOLD analysis project Ga0070695, IMG submission 65471) | Corn, switchgrass and miscanthus rhizosphere microbial communities from Kellogg Biological Station, Michigan, USA - KBS K1-25-2 metaG | ecosystem: Host-associated > Plants > Roots >...
CATTACAAGGCAAATGAGCTTCGGCTACGGAAGCATAAAGAAGCGCGGGCCCTGTTTGGGCCTGCGCTGAACTTTGTTGGTGAACCGCGAGCTAAGGGCAGATCGTGTGATCGGCTTCGCCTCGGAATCGGCGCGCCCGGCGGGATTCTGACGAATATCGCGGAGGGGTGGCCCCGCAGTGGGTGCAGGCTAGAAGCCAGCCGCCGTCAGCTTCGGTCGCGCCCAGATCGCCGCAGCAGTCGGGGCACGATCCGGCGAACGCTCGAACCTGCGCCCGACCACTCGGGCCACCCTCCATGATTTGCACTAGGACTGCCTGTCGACGTGAGTGTAGCGCTCGCGGCTGACGGTCGAGTGCTCAGCCGGTGCCGGGGCAGAGGTCACGATGTTCACCAGAACGACAAGGATAATCGCCGCGACCGCCCAGACAGCCATCGCGATCACCGTCTCAGGTTCGAAGATCGTGCTGCCGGACGTCGAGTGGTTGGCGATGCCCTTGAACGGCGAGATGAACGGGTTGCTGACGTCGTAAATGAAGTTTACGAAGCCGTTGTTGGTGTTGGCGCCACCCAGCTTGAACGCCAGCCGGAAAGCCAGCGCCGTCTCTGTCAGCAACAGGAAAAAGCCAACGAACAAGTTGAACGTTCGCATCCAGCCCCGAGCCAGCGTGTATCCGTCCGGACGCCGGGTGAGAACCTCGCCCTCTTCTGACCTGGCCGCGTGGTGGTCCTGAACGACCACCGGGTCGTCGACGACGGCCACCCGATGATCGGTCGGTTGGTCTCTTCGTATTGTCATGGTCTGTCTCCTTTCGCCACCAAGTTGGCGTGTCTGTTCAAAACTGTAAGCCGTTAGGCGTAAAACCGGCCTGCGGAATCTTGCTTCGCGAGTTGCAAACACGTGACGACGGAGCCAGAGGAAACGTGCCACAAGTGTTGAGACGAGGAATACGCAGGATTGGGCTACCTTTCATCCTCATAGTTCCCAGTTCCGCTCGCGCCTGATAAAGTGCGAAACGCCCACCAGAAAGAGGTGAAAAATGTCCACATACGAAACACTGCTTGTCGAGAACAAGGGCCGCGTCGGCCTAATCACGTTGAATCGGCCGGACAAGCTGAACGCCTGGAGCTGGAAGCTGGAGCAGGAGTTCCTACAAGCGCTGGCCCAGCTAAACGCCGACCCGAGTGTCTTCGTCATGGTTGTGACGGGAGCCGGGAGGGCGTTCTGCGCAGGCGGCGATATCAGCGGCTTCAACGAGGTCCTGGGAGGCAGCCGCAACGGGCCGAAGGGGCCGACGCCGCTGACCGCCGAAGACGGCTCGCCAGAAGTGCCGATCGCGCTGGCGCGCGGCAAGCCGATCATCGCGGCGATTAACGGACATGCGGTTGGCATTGGACTGACGATGCCTCTCGCCTGCGACATCCGAATCGCATCGGACAAGGCGAAACTCTCCGTGCGGTTCGTGAAGGTGGGGCTCACGCCTGAGTGCGGGAGCACTCGGTACCTACCGCTGGTTGCGGGGATGGGTAACGCTCTTTATATGGCGCTGACGGGACGCATCATCGAGGCAGACGAGGCGCTGCAGCGCGGACTGATCGATCAGATCGTGCCGCATGACAGGCTCATGGACGAAGCGATGGCGCTGGCGAACGAGATCGCCTCGAACCCGCCGTCGGCCGTGTGGGCAGCGAAACGGATCATCCACGAGAACGCCGGCGAGACGGACATGCGCCGCGTCGTCACGCGCGAGGGATATTCGATCCGGGCGGCGCGAGGAGATCCGGACCACGCCGAGGCTGTACGCGCGTTCCTCGAGAAGCGGGAGCCGAACTTCAGCCGATGACGTCGCGCTGGGGGCTAACGTACCCGTTGCAAGGCATCTCACTCGCCGAGCACGGCCCGATCTTGCAAGAGGCCGAGAAGCTGGGCTACACGGATGCCTGGTCGGCGGAGGTCGACTCGAACGACGCGTTCACGCCACTGGCGGCTTTCGCTGCTTGGGCGCCGAATACGAGGCTTGGCTGCGCGATAGCGAGCGTGTACACGCGTACACCGACGCTGCTTGCGCAGACGGCGGCGGCGATCGAAGAGCTGGCGCCGGGGCGTTTCTGTTTGGGTATCGGAACAAGCTCACCAGCGATTGTTGAGCGGTGGAACGGGGTGCCGCTAGAAGAGCCGATGAAGCGAATGCGCGAGACCATCCGTTTCCTGAAGCAAGCCTGGACCGGCGAGAAGATGGTCACTAAGGTAGGCCCGTACGACGTGAAGGGCTTCCGCCTCGGACGCGCGCCGGCCGTTCCGCCGAAACTGTACATTGCTGCGCTGCGGGAGCAGATGCTGAGGATGGCGGCGAAAGAGACGGATGGCGCCATCACGAACTACATCGCCCCCGACGATGCGGTCCGTCTCTCCAAGATCGGGCGTGATGCGGCGCAAGCGGCGGGCAAAAACCCGGACGACTTCGACCTGGCGTGCCGCATCTTCGTAATCTGGACGGAGGATCCGCAGCAGGCGCAGATGATCGGGCGCTTCATCGTGTCCGCGTACCTGACGACGCCGTACTACTACGCCTTCCACGAATGGCTCGGCCGCGGCGACATCCTCGCGCCGATGAAGGCAGCGTGGGACGCTGGAGATCGATCGGGTGCCGTCGGCCTCGTCCCACCGAAGGTAGTCGAAGATGTCTTCATCTTCGGTAGCCCCAGCGATTGTCGTGACAAGGTGAAAGAGTACGTGAAGAACGGAATCACAACACCAATCATCAACATCATTCCCACCGCGCGAGACACCGAAGGACAGCGGGAGCAGTCGCTGGAAGCGTTCAAAGCACTCGCGCCACGCTGATCCTGAGAATGGTGGGGAATGGCGGGATCACTGCTGCGAGACGCATTCGCTCACCACACATGGGCCACGAAGCGCCTGGCCGAGGCCTGCCTTGAACTGACGCCTGAGCAACTGACAGCCGATGTTACAGGCACATACGGCTCCATCCTCGAAACCATTCGGCATATCGTTGCTGACGATTGGTTCTATCTGGGCGTCCTCACTGGACGGCGCCCGGCGTTTGAATCGGACCCGCATTCGATGGACATCGCCGAGTTGGCCGTCGCAGTCGACATCCTCGAGACCGACTGGGCGGGCTTTCTGGCTGGTGACCTCGATCCCGACGCGATAGTCAACGAGGTCGACGACGAAGACGGGTTTCAGCGCGACGCCACCGTCGGCCTCCATCTGGCCCAGGCTCTGCACCACGGGAACGAGCACCGCGCTCAGATCTGCACCGCGTTCACCATTCTCAGCGTAGCGCCACCGGCCGTGTCCGCCTTCCAGTTCGGGCTTGAAACTGGCCGCTCCGTGGAAGTGTATCCGCAGCCCGATAGTGGCGGATAACTTACGCGGGGCCTACAAGCCAGCGCTATTTCCCGATGAATCTCTCCTCATATGTAGCTCTAAATGTACATTCGGCCGGGCCTTCACGCGTGGTACAATCCCGCCCGCCAACGCTAATCAGTAATAGCAAGGAGCCCCATGGCAAACTACACGTTGACGCCCGAGATCCGCGAGATACGCACGAACGTGCGAGCCTTCATGGACGAACACGTTTACCCAAACGAGGAGATCATCGAAGAGGGCGAGCCGGCGCAGGTGGAGTCGCTGATCAAGGACCTGCAGTCGCGCACGAAGAAGATGGGCTACTGGGCACCGCACCTGCCGAAGGAGGCGGGCGGCATGGGCATCGGGTTCATGCCATACGTCTATATGAACGAGATACTCGGGCGCAGTTACCTGGCCCCGCGGGCGTTCGGTTCGCAGGCGCCGGACTCTGGTAACGCCGAAATCCTCTGGCAGTTCGGGTCAGATGAGCAGAAATCGAAGTGGATGAAGCCGCTGGTAGACGGCGACATCCGCTCCTGCTTCTCGATGACGGAACCCGAGGTTTCGGGCGCGGACCCGACTGGCCTGCAAACGCGCGCTGCCCGCGACGGCGACGACTGGGTAATCAACGGCCACAAGTGGTTCACGAGCGGAGCCATCGGCGCGCAGTTCGCGATTGTAATGTGCGTATCCGATCCGGACGCCGAGCCGCACCGAAGGATGAGCCAGATCATCGTCCCCCTCGACACGTCGGGAGTCGACATCGCGCGCTCGGTGCCTGTGATGGGCGAGACGCGCGGCAACCACTGCGAGATCTACTACCGGGACGTGCGGGTGCCGGTGACGAATACGTTAGGCCGACCGGGCGACGGATTCATGATCGCGCAGAAGCGGCTGGGGCCGGGGCGCATCCACCACTGCATGCGCTGGCTCGGTCAGATGCAGCGCGCGTTCGAGCTGATGTGCAAACGGGCGCTCGCCCGGCAGGCGTTCGGGAGCACGCTGGCACAGAAGCAGACGGTGCAGAACTGGATCGCGGACTCGGTAGCGGAGATACAGTCGGCGCGGCTGATGACGTTGCACGCGGCGAACAAAGTCGACCAGGGCGACGAAGCTCGCGTCGAGATTTCGCTCATCAAGTTCTATGGAGCGAAGATCCTGCACGACGTCATCGACCGGGCGATCCAGGTGCACGGCGCGCTGGGAGTCTCCGGTGATACGCCGCTGGAGTCGATGTACCGGCAGGCGAGAGCGGCCCGCATCTACGACGGCCCGGACGAAGTACACCGCATGGTTGTGGCGCGCAAGGTACTGCAGTCGTTCAGCCAGGGGAACGCCTGGGACTTCGAATAATCGGCGCCAAGACATTAAGCGGGATCCAAACAAGGAGGCGACGTGATGTACGACCTGGTCACGGTTGGCGGTGGGCTTGGGGGCTCATCGCTCGCGTACGCAATGGCCAAGGCCGGCGCCAACGTCCTCGTCCTCGAGCATGAGAACGGCTTCCGAGACCGCGTGCGCGGCGAGCAGATGTCCAGCTGGGGCGCCGCCGAAGCGCGCGAGCTCGGCCTCTACGACGCCCTGACGTCCACCTGCGCCAACGAGATGATGTTCTGGGACATGTACGTCATGGGCATGCCGATGGGCAAGCGCGACCTGAAGGCGACGACAGCCAGCGGCCTGCCCAACCTCGGCTTCTTCCACCCGGAGATGCAGGAAACGCTGATCCGCGCGGCAGAGGAAGCAGGAGCTCACGTCCGCCGCGGCGCCAAAGTCACGAACGTCGAACCCGGTTCACCCGCAAAAGTGACGGTGGAGTACGAGAGCGGTGAATCCGAGACAATCGAAGCGAAGCTCGTCGCCGCCTGCGACGGACGCACGTCGCCCTCTCGTGCCTGGGGAAAGTTCGAAGTAAACCACGAACCCGAGCGCATGCAGATAGCCGGTCTCTTCTTCGAGAACATGAGCATCCCCGCCGACACGGCGATGCACTACGTCCATCCCGCGCGCAACGCGCAGACGCTGCTCTTCCCGTCGGGCAATTGCCGCGTGCGCAGCTACGTCGCGCACTGGGCACCCACAGCGACTCATCGCCTCTCCGGCGAGAAGGACTTTCTCGCTTACATCGAAGAGTCGATCGCTATCGGCGTGCCCGCGTCGGCATACGAAGGCGCGGCGGCCGTTGGCCCGCTCGCGACGTTTGACGGCGCGGACACGTGGGTCGAGCATCCGTATAAGAGCGGTGTGGCGCTGGTCGGTGATGCCGCCGCGGCCAGCGACCCAAACTGGGGCCAGGGCCTCTCGCTCACCCTCCGTGACGTCCGTGAGCTACGCGATCAGCTCCTCGCCCACGATGATCCTGACGCCGCCGGACACTCCTACGCCGCCACACACGACGTCTACTACGGCAAGCTCCGCGCGATGGAAGAGACGTACACAGAGCTTTTCTTCAAGCCCGGCCCGGAGAACGACGCCCGCCGCGGCCGCATTTTCCCGCAAGGCCCGGACGCCATCCCGGAGCTCGAGATCCTGCAGAGCGGGCCTGATCACGTCGACCTTCGTCCGGACATGCGCGAGCGGCTTCTGGCCTGAATCTGTTCGTCATGTTGGGGGACGGGTGTAGAATTCGCCCGGGCGCAGTCAACCGAATCGAGGGAGGTCAGCCACCGGAGGTGCGGAATGGCAAACCTGGTTTCGCGAGCGATCCGTCCACTGCTAGTCCTTATGATCGTTCTCCTAGCGAGTGTGGGAACTCGCTTTGCAAGCGGTCAAGGAACGCTCGACCAGTTCCTCAGCGGAAACCCGGACTGTGCCTTCGACACATTCCAGGGTGGCGCCGGCACGGTAGGGCCGCTCCGACAGGAGTTCGTCCCGTCCAAGCCAACACTGACGGCGGTGGAAGCCTGCATCTACCCGCAGGCATTCACGGCCGACCCTGCGTTCGACCTAAACATTCGGCGCGGGACTGCGCAGTCTCCGGGTGAGATTGTCGCAACGACGTCGGTTGATACTTCGATAAACGACTACCAATGGCTACACGCGGAGTTCGATCCGCTTGCCGTGACTCCAGGCGAGAAGCTAGTGCTGGAGGTTAGCGGCCACTTTGCCTGGGAGTTAACCTGTTCGGAGGTCAACAGCGCTTGCGATCACGTCGATCCCGACCTGTACCCGCCGGGTGAGTCTCAGTACACGGGTGCGGACTTCCTCTTCCGGACGTATGGCAGCGATGACCCAGGTTCGCCACCCGGACAACCACCGCTGACGATCCAGTGGGGCAATCTCAACTGTTCGGCAGTGATGGACGCCGCCGATGCGCTGATACCGCTCGCCGGGGCGGCGGGGGTCGATGCGCCTGCGTTGCCAGCTGGAAGCGGTTGCCCGGCCATGGGTGAGTCAGTTACGGTCTTCGGCCGTCAACGCCAGTGGGGCGATGTCGATTGCCTGACGCTTGGCCCGGTCACCGATGCGTTGGCAGTGCTGACCAACGTCGCGGGCTGGTACATCCCCTACCAGCGCGCGGTGGCCTGTCCTCTGGCGCTCCAGTACGTAAACGTCAAGACCTAGAGAAGTCGGTGCGCCGAGGCGGAGACAGGTTCGATTGGTGGGTAGAATGAAACCGATGAGGACGAGCCGGATACGGATGTTGCGCCCCAGCCTAGCTGTCGCCGTTGCAGGACTTCTGCTTGTGGGCGTCGTGTTGATTGGCCGAGAGGACGCCGACGCGCACGGCACGCTGGACCAGGCGTTCACGGGCAATCCGGACTGCAATTTCGATAACTTCAAGGGGTCACTCTCCACCCCACAGTCGATCTACCAGGAGTTTGCGCAGACGCCGTCGACGCTGCTTGCGGTAGATGTTTGCGGTTCTGTGTTTGAGGATGGCGAGACGGTTGAAGTGAACATCAGGACTGGCACAGCCGCAGCGCCCGGCCCGATAGTCGCCTCAGCCTCGCTGATCGCAAACCAGGGTAGCTTTCAGTGGATTCACCTTGATCTCGACCAGCCCGTGCCGGTGTCCCTGGGCGACAAGCTGGTGATCGAAATGCCGCAGACGGAGCACCACGACTGGATTTCAACGTGTGGCGAGGTCTTCGGGACGTGCGATCACATCGACGTTGACGAGTATCCAGCGGGAGACTCGAGCGCCGGTTCGCCACGAGACTTTGTCTTCCGCAGTTACGGAACAACGGACTTCCCTCTCCCCTGGGCGGACTTCGACTGCTCCAACGACGTGCAGCCTGCCGATGGCCTCGCTGCTCTCCGCACATGGAGCGGCGTAGAATTCGATCTCGACTGCCTGACCTTTGGCCACGAGTATCCGGTCGACGGGATCACCCGAATCTGGGGGGACATCAACTGCGACGGCGCCTACAACCTGCGCGACATACTCGACGTCTTCGCATACAAAGCCGGACTTACCGTTCAGCAGGCGCAGGGTTGCCCGGGCCTTGAGGATATCGTCGTCATAGTAGGGGTGTAGCGCGGACGACCGAGTGCCTAGAGCATCGGCGCACTGAGGCGTTTCCGCACCCCGTCGTCATCCAGCCCATCGATCTCGAAAAGCTTTTCGCGCGAAGTGGCGCCGCGCTTTAGAATGACGGCCGTCGGCGGCACGGCCAGCGATTTAGCCAGAAGGCGGGCAACGGCTTCGTTGGCGCGGCCCTTTTCGGCCGGTTCGCGCACTTTCACGCGGAGGATATCGTCCTTCCACTCGCCGACGGCGGACTCGCGGGCGCCGGGTGTGACGCGGACGCGGACGTAGGCCATTCGCGGGTTACGGTCTTTCGTACTTGGGTTGGTAGAGCTGGACGGGGCCGCCGCCCGGAAGCTCGAATTCGGTCGTCCAGCCCCAGTCCTGCTCGTCGATCGGTGCGGTGAAGGTGACGCCGCGCGCCCTGAGCTCGCGAACCGTCGACTCGATGTCGTCACAGGAGAAGGAGATCCCGTGAGACGGTGCGTCAGCGGGATGACAGCCAATCTCGCCGGGAGCCTGGAAGAGTGGCCAGCCGGGCGCGGCATCGTAGCCTGGGAGACCAAGCTTGTCGCGCAGGAAGTCGCGAGCGGCTTCCGCGTCGGTTGTGTAGAAGAGCGCGTGGACGCCTGTGATCATGGTTCACCACCTGCTAAGAGCGGAGTCTTGCTATCATAGCGTCCACTATGCCCGACATGCTCGCCCGCTTGTACGACCTGCCCGACGCTGCTCCGACCATGGAGCGCGTTGCGGCGGCGGGGCTGCGGGTGCGGCGGGCCGATCCGTGGGACCGCATGAGGTTACGGGGGTTCATCCGCGAGAACTTCCAGGACATCTGGGCGATGGAAGCAGAACGGGCTTTCGCTCAGACGCCGATCACGTGCTTCCTCGGTGTGAAAGACGGCGAGATCGTTGGGTTCGCGGTGTACGAGTGTACGCGGCGCGATTACTTCGGGCCGACGGGCGTGCGCGAGGACCTGCGCGGGAGCGGGCTCGGTGTGGCGCTGCTGCTCGCCTGCCTGAACTCGATGCGGGAACTTGGATACGCATACGCGATCATCGGCGGGGTCGGACCGGCAGAGTTCTACGAGAAGATGGTGGGGGCGACCGTCATTCCAGGCAGCGATCCAGGGATCTTCGGATCGCTGGCAGATCTTGGAAGCACCTCGTGATAGAGCCGCGATCTGAGTTCTACGAATCGCAACGGGTGCGCCTTCACTACAACATCTGGGGCGATCCGAAAGACGGCAAGCGAAAGCTGTTGCTTATCCACGGCGGGCAGGACCATTCGCGGAACTGGGACTTTGTGGCAGCGCAACTCGCCGACCGGTACACGATCTACGCTCCCGATTTGCGGGGTCACGGCGATAGCGGCTGGGCGATCGGCGGGATGTACTCGATCCCAGAGTTCACGCTGGATGTCGCCAAGCTTGCGAACCTCATCGAAGGCAAGCTAACGGTGATCGGCCACTCGCTCGGCGGCGCGATCGCGCTGCAGTACGCGGGTACGGTCCCCGATCGCATCGAGAAGCTCGTCTCGGTTGAAGGGTGGGGGCCGCCGATGCAGGAGCACACGCCTGCCCATCGCCGCATGCGGGAGTGGATCGGCCACATGCTGGACGTGGAACGCCGGCAGCCGCGGCGGTACACGTCGCTGGAAGAGGCGACGAAGCGGATGCTCGAGGCGAACCCGTTTTTGACGCCCGAGATGGCTCGCCACCTGACGGAGCACGGCGCGAAGAAGAACGACGACGGCACGTATACCTGGAAGTTCGACAATTACGTGAGGATCCGCTCGCCGTACGAGTTCAACCTGGACGACGCAATGATCATCTGGTCCGAGATCACGGCGCCGACGCTGCTGATCAAGGGGGCGGAGAGCTGGGCTGTGGACCCGGAGAAGACCGGCCGTTCTGACGTGATCCGCGACCACAAGTCCGTGATCATCGAGAAGGCGGGGCACTGGGTACATCACGACCGCCTCGACGTGTTTATGGAACACGCAGAGGAGTTTCTGGCTCCTTAACGTCGGCGTGATACCATCCGGTAACACACCGGTAACTCAACGTTTACAGGGGGCCGCATGGGCGCAAAAGAGCCAACGAACGTCGACGAAATCACCAACGGGTACCTGTCCGAGGTCGCGCAGAAGGCGCTGGAGGACCCGTCCGTTGAGGTGACGCATTTCCGGCTTATCCACGATCCGTTCGAGTTTCCGCGCTTCGGGATGAAGGAGTTCTACGAGATCCCCTACCGCTACTCGAGCAAGTCGGGCGAGGGCGAATCGACGATTATTCTGCGGGTGATGCCGGAGATGGACGCGGTGATGATGCTGACGGGCGACACGGAGCACCGCGAGCTGAAGGCGTTCAAGAACGGGCTCATGGGGCAGATCCCCGACACATTCGAGATTCCGTACGTGGACGTGATCCTGAACGAGGACCGCAAGCAGTACTGGGCCTGGCTGCGAG